>Ga0137371_10004031_pt1 | contig 11537 bp, 11 predicted proteins | sample SagtaG_7_FD_104919 | JGI IMG/M metagenome (GOLD analysis project Ga0137371, IMG submission 104919) | Vadose zone soil microbial communities from Sagehorn Ranch, Mendocino, California, USA - Sage1_R_40_16 metaG | ecosystem: Environmental > Terrestrial > Soil > Vadose zone | place: USA... | reverse complement strand
TCGTTGGACTCGGTGGTGCCCACGTGATCCAAGGACGCGGTGGCAACGACGTGATCTGCGGCAACCGCGGCGCGGATCTGATCGTCGGCGGCGCCGGTGCAGATGAGCGCTCCGGCGGGGACGGCAACGACACGCTCCAAGGAGGCGGGGGTGCTGACGACCTGCAAGGGGACGACGGCAACGACGACCTCCAGGGCGATAACGGCGACGACACCCTCGAGGGCGGCAGCGGTGCCGACGACCTGCAAGGGGATGACGGCAACGACGACCTGCAGGGCGACGCCGGCGACGACACGCTCGACGGTGGTTCGGGTGATGACGTCGAGAACGGCGGCGCCGGCGACGACAGCGCGATCTGCGTCGTGAGCGACGTCGAGAACGACGACTGCCAAGGCGACGAAGACACGCAGGTGTAGGGCGGGCGGTGGCCTTCACTAAGGAAGGACTATCCCTTGCGGAGGACGGGCACGGATCCCAGAGGTCCGTGCCCGTCTTCTGTTGCTGGACGATCAGCCGCATCCGCGACCTCGTGTCGGGTGGCGGAAGGCCGCTAACTGGTGTCTGACCATCTGAGGGGTCGATCCCCCGACCCGAAACACCTCTGACCTGGTGTGGGTACGACCCCTACTAACCTGTGGGCACTCAGCGAAAGGGCGCCGATTCCGTGTGGTCAGAGAGTTCTGAGAACACCCCACCGCCGCGGCCGGCCGGCCAACCGTCCAACCAAGGGGTGTTCTCAGAACTGAAGCCCTGACATGTCAAAACTCCCTTGAGGTCGGGTTGGCGGCGAAGACGTAGGGTGTGTCTGATGACTTCGGCTTCCGCTGGGAGGGGTCGAGGGCGGCGCCATTAATGCCGCGACCACTCCGATCGACCTTGACCGGTGTCTCTCCCGGAAGCTCGGGGCGCAGCAAGCACGAGGGGAAATCCAATGGAAGACGTTGCCGCTGCCACAGACTCGATGAAAGGACGTCCCGCGAAGGTAGACGATTTGTTTACGACCGAGACCGCGGGACTCTCGGACGCGTCGCCGCCGCGAGTGATCCGACTCAACGACGGCGACCAGTTCGACCTTCGGATCGCGCCCGTGCGAAAGCGCATCGACGGCGCAGAGTTGCGCATGCTCGGATACAACGGTTCGATCCCCGGGCCGACCTTGCACGTCCATCAAGGGTCGGAGATCACCGTACAGGTGACGAACGACGGCGACGTCGAGGCTACGGTTCACTGGCACGGACTCCGGCTGGAGAACCGCTACGACGGGGTTCCGCACGAGACGCAGGCACCGATCCCGATCGGAGGGACGTTCACCTACAAGGTCCAGTTCCCCGATGCCGGGTTCTACTGGTACCACCCGCATATCCGAGAGGACTTCGGGCTGGAGATGGGGTTGTACGGCACCATCATCGTCGAGCCCGCCGACCCGTCGTACTGGCCTGCCGTCGACCGCCAACTGAGCATCACCCTAGACGACCTCCTCATCGAGGATGGTCACATCGCGCCCTTCCACCGCTCCGGTCCCAACTACACCGCGATGGGGCGGTTCGGCAACGTGATGCTGATCAACGGCGAGACCGAGTTCTCAGGCGAGGCGGCCGTGGGAGAGGTCGTGCGCCTCTATCTCGTAAACACGGCGAACACGCGGATCTTCAACTTCGCTCTCCGCGGCGCGCGGATGAAGCTGGTCGGAGGCGACAGCGGTCGCTACGAGCGAGAGACCTTCGTCGATGAAGTGATGCTCGCTCCCTCGGAGCGGGCTGTTCTCGACGTGATGTTCGACACTCCTGGGGAAGCGCGACTCGAGCATCGAACCCCGGATCATGTCTACGACCTCGGCGCATTCTCGGTCGCAGGGAGATCGTCCGGCGATGCCGCCGGTTCGTTCGATGTCCTGCGCGTCGATCCCCAACTCGCCGCCGAGCACCAGTCGATCAAGGACGACATCGAGCGGCCACCGGACAAGGTGCTCGCTTTCGTTGCCTCGATGCCACTTCTCTACGGTGATGACGTTGCGCCGGCGACCTCCTACGCGTGTCCCATGCACCCCGAGGTAACGTCCTCGGAGCCGGGAACCTGCCCCAAGTGCGGCATGAAGCTGCTCCCTGTGCGTTCGAAGGAGCCGAGCCCGGCCACGTACGTCTGTCCGATGCATCCGGAGGTCACGTCGTCGGAGCCGGGAACCTGCCCGAAGTGCGGCATGAAGCTCGTACCTGCAGACACCATGCCGGCGACCGAGCCCAAGACGAGTGAGGATGCCGTTCATCACGAGCATCAAGGACACGAACAGAACGACGGACTCGAGTGGGAAGACCTGATGCCGGAGATCAACCGTGCATCGGAGCCCAGCAACATGAGATGGATGCTCATCGACAAGGAGACCGGCGCCGAGAACGGGGCCATCACGTGGGCCTTCACGGTCGGCGACCGGGTGAAGATCCGACTCGTCAACGAGATGGAATCGGATCACCCTATGCACCACCCGTTCCACGTCCACGGCGCCGGGCGTTTCCTCGTCCTCTCGCGGGAGGGCGCGCCGGAATCCAACATGGTTTGGAAGGACACGGTGCTCGTGCCCGCGGGACGGACCGTGGACATCTTGCTCGACGTCTCGAATCCTGGTCTGTGGATGGCGCATTGCCACATCGCGGAGCACGCCCAGAGCGGGATGATGTTCAGCTTCAACGTGTCGCGGCGCGATCCTGCGGAGGTGACGTCGTGACCTCTGGGATGGGAGCGCCTTCGTTCGACGTTGTCGTCATCGGTGGCAGCCAAGCCGGTCTTGCCGTCGGTTATCACCTCACCAAGCGTGGCCTGAGTTACGTGATCCTGGATGCCGGCTCCGAGACAGGACACATGTGGCGGTCCCGATGGGACTCGCTCACGTTGTTCACCCCTGCGCAGTACAGCGGCCTTCCGGGGATGGCCTTCCCATCGCCGAAGGACACGTATCCATCGAAGGACGACGTCGCCACGTATCTCCAGTCGTACGCATCCGCCTTCGATCTTCCCGTGAGGCACAACGCCAAGGTCATGTCAATCACCCAGCGAGACGGAGCGTCCGTGGTGACGACGGCGGATGCGGAGTTCACGGCGAGCCAGGTTGTTGTCGCGACCGGACCATTCCAAGTCCCCTTCATCCCTCCGATCGCTGCCGACCTGGATAAGACCGTCTTCCAGATCCACAGCGCCGACTATCGAACCCCGGCGCAACTGCCCGAGGATGGTCGAGTGCTCGTGGTGGGGGGAGGTAACTCCGGCTTCCAGATCGCCGAGGAACTCGTCGCGACGAGGAAGGTGGATCTCGCTGTCGGCAAGCGAGTCCCGTCTCTGCCGCAGCGCCTGCTCGGCCAAGACCTCTTCTGGTGGCTATCCGCGATCGGCTTCATGAAGGTCAGCACCGATTCGCGACTCGGTCGGAAGTTGGCGAAACGCGACGTGCTCATCGGATCGAGTCCGAGGAGGCTTCGACACTCCGGCGTGACCCTGAGGAAGCGGCTGGCGAGTGCTGCGGGGCGGCGCGCCGTCTTCGACGACGGAAGCGAGCAAGACATCGACGCGATCGTTTGGGCAACGGGTTATCGATCCGATTTCTCGTGGATCGATGTCCCCGGTGTGAGGGACGGGGGCGGCGGCATCATCCATCGTCGCGGGGTTACGGACGCTCCCGGCCTGTTCTTCATCGGGCTCACGTGGCAGCATACCCGTGGGTCGGCGCTGATCGGGTTCGTGGGGGACGACGCCGCCTTCATCGCGGCTCGCATCAGCTCGAACGTCGGGAACCGTACTGGACTTGTCAGGATGGATCCCGAGCGCACGTAGAGGAGGACCTCATGGCGATGGTGGAGGATCCGGTGTGCGGGATGCGCATCGAAAGCGAAGAGGCTGCGGGGACCATCGAGTACGAAGGCAAGACGTACTACTTCTGTTCGCAGGCCTGCCACGACGCGTTCCAGGCGAATCCGCGCGCGTACGTGGCCTGAAGGCGACCGACTGCGCCGAACCCGCCTCATCTTGCTAGCGGTATTTGAGCATGAGCGTGAAGGGCTTTACCGAAGACGAAGTCGCGAAGCGAGCGGGGACGACCCCTGCGTACATCCGTCGTCTTACCGAGCTCGGGATCCTCGAGTCGGATGGAGAGTCTTTCGCGCCGCGCGCGGTCCTTCGAGCCCGGGTCGTTCTCGACCTGGATGCGATGGGGATCGATGCGGAGGCGGTCGCCGAGGCGTTGGCTTCGGGTGACCTTTCGCTCGGGTACATCGAGATCGGAGGTCGGCGCCCGCCTCGTTCGGATCGAACCTTCGCCGACCTGAGCAACGAGATCGGCGTCCCCTTGCCGATGCTCGAGCGAATCTACGTCGCGTTCGGGCTGCCGCGTCCCTCGCCCGACGAGCTCGTGCGAGAGGAGGATCTCCGCGTCATCACGGCGGTTCCGGTGCTCTTCGGTGCGGGGGTCAGCGAAGGAGAGATCCTGCGCATGGCCCGCGTCTGGGGGGATAGCGCGAGACGGGTCGCGCAGTTCCAGGACCACTACCTCCATCACACGATCGAGGAGCCCTTCCGCCGACGAGGTCTCCGCGACAACGAGGCCCTGGAAGCGGCGATGCGCGAGGTGAGCGTCCGTGCCGGGCGATCGGGCGAGGATCTACTCGGATGGCTGTACCGGCGCCACTCGGAGGCGTTCGAGATGGAGCACATGTTCGGCCATGTCGAGACCGCGCTCGAGGAAGCGGGAGTGCATCAACGAGCACCTCGAAGGACCGAGGGTTGTGCCTTCGCCGATCTCTCGGGGTATACGAGGTTGACCGAGGAGTCTGGGGATGAGGTCGCGGCTCGCGTGTCGCTGAAGCTCGCCGAGTTGGTGAACGAAGTCGCCTCGCGTCACAAGGGCCATGTGGTGAAGATGCTCGGCGACGGAGTGCACTTCCACTTCGAGGATCCAAATGATGCGGTGATGGCATCTTTGGAGATCGTGGACACTGTTCGTCCCGCGGGTCTGCCGCCCGCCCACGTCGGCGTGAACGCGGGGCCGATGATCTACGAGGAGGGCGACTACTTCGGCCGCACGGTCAACATCGCGGCGCGCATCGCATCGCAGGCGGGGCCGGATCGGGTGTTCCTCGGGGAGGACGTTCTGGATCACATCGAGCCGAACGGGTTCAGGGTCGTCGAGGCGGGCGCTTTCGAACTCAAGGGCATCGACAAGCCATTGACCCTGTACGAGGCAGTCCGTGACCAGTCCTAACGCGCCATCACCTGCTCCCGGGGCCGACAAGGCGTCGATGCGCACGGCGATCGCCTGGGGAGTCGTCGTGGGCGTGGTCCAATCAGCGTCGCCACTCGCGTTCTGGTGGCTCGATCCGGCGACCGTCTACGCGCTCGGACTCGCCGCGATCGCCGCCATCTACATCGGCTTCGCGGTCGCCGACGGACGGGCGAGGATCATCGTCGTCGAGTGTGGTGTCGCGATGGGCTTCGTCGCCGTCGCCGCCGCCGGCATCACCGGATCGGCGTGGCTCCTTGCCTTCGGGCTCGCGGCCCATGGGGTCAAAGATGCGTGGCAGCAACGACGTCAGTTCGTCTCGGGAACCCGATGGTGGCCGCCGTTCTGTGCGGCCGTGGACTGGGTCGTTGCGGTGATCATCGGTGTCGAGATCATCGCGGGGTTCCACTTCTACTCCTAACCGAGAGGATCCAAACGATCGAAGTTCGAGCATGGTGCAGGCTCAGCCGCCGCCTCCGAGGGAGGGGGTCGGTGAGCGCTTGGCCCAGCTCACGGCTGGCGGTACGAAGGGAGTCCCGATGAGGGCGATCGTCCAGGACAAATACGGCGGGGCTGGCGTCTTGCACCTTGAGGACATCGACATCCCGACGGTCGGCAGCGGTGAGGTGCTGCTGAGCGTTCAGGCCGCAAGCCTCTTCGCCGGGGATTGGCATTACATGGCCGGGATGCCGCTTGCGTTCCGTCCGGCGAGCGGTCTGACGAAGCCGAAGATCCGCGTGAGGGGTCGGGACGTCGCGGGTCGTGTCGAGGCGGTAGGTCCGGACGTCAGCACGTTCCACCTCGGCGACGCCGTCTACGGGATCTGCAACGGCGCGTTCGCGGAGTTCGCGACCGCCACAGTCAAGAAGCTGGCTCCGAAGCCGGCGAACCTCACGTTCGAGGCGGCGGCCACCGTACCGATCACGGGCACAACCGCTCTCCAGGCAGTCCGGGATCACGGGAAGGTTCAAGCCGGACAGTCGGTGCTGGTCATCGGCGCCGCTGGAGGTGTCGGGTCGTTCGCCGTCCAGATCGCGAAAGCGTTCGGGGCGATCGTGACCGGCGTGTGCAACACGACGCAGATCGACGCGGTGCGATCGATCGGGGCCGACGCCGTAATCGACTACACCCGCGAGGACTTTGCGGAGTCGGGAGGGCGATACGACGTGATCCTCGACACGGGCGGGAACCGCAAGCTGTCGGCTCTGCGGCGTGCGCTGGCGCCTCGGGGAACGCTTGTCATCGTCGGAGGCGAAGGCGGCAAGGGCAGGTTCCTCGGCGGCTTCACTCGAGGAACGGTCCGAGCGCCCCTTTTGTCGTTGTTCACGAGCCAGAAGATGAAGGGGTTCGTCGCCAAGGAGAACGCCCGCGACCTCGTGGCTCTCAAGGACTTCATCGAGGCCGGGAAGGTCACGCCCTTGATCGACAGGACGTTCTCTCTGGGTGACGTCCCTGAAGGGATGAGGTACCTCCTGGAAGGTCGCGGCAGGAAAGGCAAGATCGTCATCACCATCTGATCGATGGACGCTCGAAGGTTGCCGACGCAGAGCAAGAGAACAGCCTCTGACCTAACTGTGGGTACTGCCCTCCTTAACCTGTGGGTGCTCCGCAAGAGAGGCCGGAAACCTGTGGTCAGGGGGTTTTGAGAACACCCCACTGTGTGATGTGTCAGGCCATCGTGGACGGCTGTGTCGGGGCATCGTAGACGGACCTCACGATCCCTGCGGCTGATAGTCCCGGCTCGGATCGAGCGTGAGGTGGCGTAGCAGTTCTCCGTCCAGGGACACCACCCGTATGTCCAGGTCCTTCACGAGCAAGATCACACGCTTGCCTCGATGCCTCGCTCCGATCCCGAGGTGATGGAGTCGCGTGCGGTGACGGAGCGTCACCCGCCCGTGCTTGTCGATCCGGTCCCTCCGCACCCGCACGCCGGCACCGACCCGGATCTTCGGACCCGAGGGCCTCGCCTTGTCCCGAGCGTCGAACGCGACGATCGAGGGTCTGCGGCCGACCGCTCGATGCGGCCTGACCTCGTTGTAGTAATCGACGAACCGATCGACGTGGGCCTGCAGCACCGTGATCGTGTCCGCGGGGTCCTGCTTGGCCAAGAACGCCTTCATCGTCTGGTGGAACCGCTCCACCTTGCCGCAGGTCTGTGGGTGGTAGGGACGGGCGTGCCGGTAGTCGATCCCGAGCGCGAGCAGCTCGGTCTGCATAACGTTGGGTCCGCCCCGGTGCCAGGTCGTGTAGACGCAGCCGTTGTCGGTGAGCAGCGCCGCCGGGAACCCCCAGCGTGCACCCGCCTCCTGGAACGCTCGGAGCACCGCCGGCGCCGTCGCCCGAGCGAGCACCCGGGCCCCGACCGCCAGACGTGAGTGGTCATCGATGAAGTTCACGATCTCGACCTCGGTATCATCGTCCAGTCGCCAGTGCGTCACGTCGGATTGCCAGCACTCGTTGGGCAGCTGGGCCTCGGAGCGGATCCACGAGCTCCGCGGCCGCTTGTGCGGCTGGGGAGTCACGAAGCCTCGTCGACGGAGCACCCGCCAGATCGTGCAGACCGAGGGCACCTGCTCGTGCCGGGTGCTCAGGTGGTAGTGGATCGTCTGGGCCCCGGCATCCAGGCCGAGGTCGGCGAGCTCCTTCCGGAGCGCCACGATCGCATCCTCGATCCCATCGGGGGTGCGGTTCCGGATCCGCTTCGCGGCACGCGAACGAGGCTCGATCGCGCCGTAGCCACCCTGGTGGAACCGCCCGACGAGCTTCCCGACGTAGCTCTTGGAGACCCCGTGGGCCGCAGCGACCTCCCGGTAGCTACGGCCCTCGAGCACCACGGCATCCACCACGTAGCGAGCCAGATCCATCGCAGACCCCCGTCGTCAGTGTCCACGATGCTCCGACACATCTGTCCACTATCCGGTGAACTCGCGCACTCCCCCGCCCACCACCGTCCGACGAACCGACAACGTACGAACCAAGCTTGACGCGCCGACGCCCAGGGCACACTAGGCCGCCGGTGCGGCGTTTCGTCTCATGTGCAGGTTGGGCCTCTGGTTCCGCCTGAGAAGCCCGGTGCCCACACAGCGGGCGACTGGCGAGTTAGCCGGCTCCGGCGGTCGCCTCGACCGCCTGCAGGATGAGCTGGGTCGCAGCCTGGGGCTGCGACACGAACGAAACGTGCGAAGCCGGCACCTCCACGATCGTCGCGTCGGCGCGCTCGGCCATGTAGCGCTGGAGCTCCGGCGGGATCGCCTTGTCCTCGGTACCGAGCAAGTACCAGCACGGCAGTGTGTTCCACGCTGGCGGAGCCGACGGTGTTGCTGCGAACGCGGCGGCCGCATATGGCCGCTGCGCCGCCGCCATCACCGCGGCCGTCTCAGGATCGACATCAGCGGCGAAAGCCTCGCGGAACGCCTCGGGGGCGAGGTAGAGGTCGGTGCCCTCGCTGCCGTCCGGGTTGGTGAACGGAACGGGCCTGATCGAAGGCCCCACAAGGCTGCCTTCGAACTTCTCGAGTAGCTGCTGCTGGCTTTCGCCCACGTCGCACATCCAACCGTTGAAATAGACAAGCGCCCGAATCTGATCATTGCCGATGGCGGCGGTGGAGATGACATTGCCGCCGTAGGAGTGGCCGACGAGCACGATCGGACCGCTAAGGGTGCGGAGGAACTCGGCTAGGTAGGCGGCGTCGCCATCGAGATCGCGAAGCGGGTTGCCGAACCCAATTGCGGTGTGCCCGCGGCCCCGCAAGGCGCGGATCTCCGCATCGAAGCCCGTCGCGTCAGCCCAGGCGCCGTGAACGAGGACGATCGTCCGTGTCTCAGCAGCCATGTCCATCACCAGGCCCCCTATGTCGATGGCTCGCTGGTACGACTGTAGTCAGGCGTGCAGGGCGGTCAACCCGCTCTGACCTGCGACTCTTCGAAATCCGCAGGTCAGAGCGCTGCCGGAATCGCGCGACGACGCTCACGTCTCCCTCCCTAGCTTGGTTCCGGGGGCTTTTCTTCACCTTGGTTGGGCGGCAGACAAAACCCGGCGTCGTGAAGCGACTGACGATTGGGGAGAGCGTGCCAACTGGCACCCTGGGATCTCCCCAAAGAATATCTCGCTTCCCAAACCAGTCTCCCTAGCGGTACCTGGCCGAGCCAAGCGGTTTCACCGCGATCGAGCGAGCCCGCCCGGCACGCTATAGGTGGAGCGTGATGTCGGCGCCACCCGTGCGCTTTAGCCAGACCGCTAGACCCGTCGCTATCGGGAAGCCGAGCCATCGCCTGTCCCAGGCGTCCCGCGCCGACGATCCCGACGACATCCGGCTCCTGCGGCTCCATCACGGTTCACCGTCGTACTCGGATGCGAACAGGTAGCTCACCGCGAGGCTCCGGTACGGTCGCCAGCGATCGGCGATCTGGATCAGCTCCTCTCCAGACGGCACGTGGTCGAACCCGTAGGCTCGCTGGATCGCGCGGCGGAGGGCGATGTCTCCCGGGAGAAAGACATCGGGCCGATCGAGCGCGACGAGCAGGAAACCGTGCGCCGTCCACGGCCCGATGCCGGGGACCGCCGTCAAGGTCGTCTCGACCTCATCATCGGTCATGCGCGCGAAGGCCTCATCGCTCAGTCGTCCGTCGGCGAAGCGCTCGGCGAGCGCGCGGAGCGTAGCCCCCTTGCGGAGCGAGAGCCCGCTCTCCCGAAGGACCTGTGGATCCGCCGCGAGGAGCTCTGCGGCCGACGGAAGACGTTCTCCGAAGTGGGACTCGAGACGCGAGAGGATCGTCCGGGTCGCTCGCACGGAGAGCTGTTGCCCGGCGACCTGGAAGATCAGTGTCGCGAATGCGTCGAGCGGAGGAAGCTCGTCCATCCACGCGCGCGGACGGAAGTCCGGGCGCGCATCGATCAGTCGCGCAAGGACCGGGTCGGCCTGCCGCAGGAACTCGCGCGCTTCTGGTTCCGCGACGAGTGCCCGGGCCGTATCAAGGGTGGACATACGAGCCATAACCGAGGTCGAGTCGGATCGATTCCATCACTGGCCTACGCGCGACGAAGTTCGAGCACAGGGATGGTCCGGAGACCTTCGGTTTGGCGCTCGTACTCGGCGAAACCCGGGTAGCGCCGGGCCTGCTCTGCGTAGATGCGATCGTGTTCATCGCCGATCACATCGCGGACGGTCACGTTGTACGTCCCCGTTCCCCGTTCGACACTGCCTGCACCGTCGGCGGTCAGGTTGTAATACCAGTCCGGGTTGACGGGCGCTCCACCTCGAGTTGCGAACACGTAGATGACGTTCGGATCGGCGGCGTCCGGCAGATACATCACCGGGGTGACGTACTCTTGCCGGCTCTTCCGGCCGCGGTGATGGACGAGGACCAGCGGGGCGCCTTCGAACGTCCCGCCGACCCTGCCCTCGTTCGCTCGGAACTCCTCGATGGTGTTCGCGTTCCGATCGCTCATGTCGAACCCCTGTCGTTCAGGTGAACCGAGCGACGCTTCTCACTCACGCGATCCGGCCCAACGCCAGTGATCCTGGCAGATGCGCCGACAGGAACTGTCCGGCTCTGTCCAGCGCCTCGACCGCTTCCTCGAGGATCGGGTGATACGCCTGGAAGACGTGGGGCACCCCCGGAGTGATGTCGAGGGTGACCTCGACGTCGGCGCTGGCGGCCACACCGGCGAGGCGGATCGCGTCATCGAGGAGGACCTCGTGCGATCCCGCCTGGATGATCAGCGGCGGCAGGCCGGACAGCTCGGCGAAGATGGGGCTGATCAGACCGAGGCTGGCAGCTTGGCCTGCCGTGTAGTCGGTGACCCGGGCGCGCAGTGCCTCTGGGCTGAGCAGCGGGTCGGCCTCGCGCTTCGTTTCCATCGTGGCTCCCGCCAACGTGAGGTCGACATACGGTGACATGACGAGGGCGGCGGCAGGCAGCGGAAGACCGTTGTCGCGAGCATTGACGAGCGTCGCGATGGCGAGCCCGCCACCGGCGGATTCCCCCGCGAAGGCGATGTCCGACGGGTCCGTACCGCCGCGCAGGAGCGCTTCGTAGGCCGTCAGCGCATCGTCGACCGCGGCCGGATACGGATGCTCGGGCGCGAGCCGGTAATCGAGCGAGATGACCTTGGGCGCTGGTACGCCGACCGACCTGCGAGGCCAGGTCGGCGGCGAGGAAGGCGTCCCCCAGCACGTACACGCCACCGTGGAAGTACATGACGACATGTCGGGGTTCGATCCCATCGACCGTGATCTCGGCCGTTCGGACGCCCCCGAGCGCGGCTTCGGCTACGG
>Ga0137371_10004030_pt1 | contig 11538 bp, 10 predicted proteins | sample SagtaG_7_FD_104919 | JGI IMG/M metagenome (GOLD analysis project Ga0137371, IMG submission 104919) | Vadose zone soil microbial communities from Sagehorn Ranch, Mendocino, California, USA - Sage1_R_40_16 metaG | ecosystem: Environmental > Terrestrial > Soil > Vadose zone | place: USA... | reverse complement strand
TTTTCTCTTGACTTCCCCCTCTATAGAACATCCTCCCCGCCCTCAAAAAAGGGCGAGGATTCCTACGAAGCCTGGTTTGGTTTCAACCAGAGCACTTTCGGCGAGTTCCTGTTTCATCGATCGGCCTTACTGCGCCGCATCTCCCTAGGCTTCACATCGGGCCTGCCCGGGCCTAGGTCTTGCGACAAAAGAACGATACACCAAAACCTGCGCCTTATATCCCCGTTCTCAAGAACGCAGCCTTACGGCCCATCTGGTAACCTCCCGGGCAGGAACGCTTCGCTCCATGCCGGATCACGGCTCCTGGTTGAGCACAATCTCCCCGATTCCCCCGGTGACCTTCAGGCGAATCGTCGCAGGTGATTTTCCGTAGGCCTCGTTGGTATAAGAGTCGCCATCCTGCTTCAGGCCGTAGGTGCGGATGGAGCCGATCCCGCCCGATGCCTCGGCGATAACCCCGATTTTCTTCGGCAGCCGAATGTTCGCCTGGCCCACGCCGCCTTCGATGTCGGCGGTCAGATCCGTCTTGCGGTCGCCGGTCAGGTCCACATTCACCTCGCCAGCCCCCACGTGGAGATCCAGGCGCGCAAGGGGAACGTCCCGAAAATCCAGGTTGCCCTGCCCCGCTGCCATCTCCACGCGCAGCTCCAGAGGAAGAGTCTTGCTGAAACGCAAATTCCATTCGTTTCTCGAATTGCCAAAGTGCACGGGGTGAGAGTCCTGGGCGACCGTGATTTCACCGACGCCATCGGTGACGTGATAATCGACGCGCGGTTCATCGTAGCTGTCCGTAAACCGGAAATCGGCATCGAGCGCGTGCGGGGAATCGCCGCTGATGGTAAGTTCACCCGCGCTGATCTCCAATCTGGCGTGCACGGACCTGGCGCCCTGGAGGTCCACGGTCTGCGTGGTATGCTTTGCGTCCATGTGAAAGCCATGCCTGCGCGCATAGCCACGGCCATGCCCGAGAAGCGCAACCAGGACCACCACAAACGCCAGAATCCCGACCGTGGAGCCCACGTAAATGCCCGGACGCGCGTTGGGGTTGCGGCTTCTCTGAAAATTGTCGTAAATCATTCCCAGCCCGACGAAGACGAGAATCAGCGGCCAGTAATCCAGCAAAATGGCCAACGGCTCGAAGCCCGGACGCCAATTGCGCACCAGGAAGAGAGCTCCGACCATAATCAGGATAATTGGCAGGACCAATGACACTCGCCGTGGATTGCTGTCCTCGGGCATGGCGCACCTCCACACTCCGTATTACGCACGCGGTTGAAAAATAGTTCAGCCGGGAAGAATACCGTACCACCACAAACCAAAGGGCGTAGTTCCAACCAGGAAGCATCGCGCCCTGCCCCTGAGACTGACGACGGGTTTGCTGTGATAGAGTTCCGTGGAAGGGCGTGAAGACCAGCGTGAACACGTACAGGAGAGTCTTCTGGATTGTGCTCGACAGCGTCGGAATCGGCGAATTGCCGGATGCGCCGGATTACGGCGACGTCGGAAGAAATACTCTGGGCCACATCGCGGAGTCGCGACCCCTGCAAATTCCCAACCTGGTGCGCCTGGGCCTGGCGAATATCGCTCCGCTCGAATCTCAAACCGCCCCGTCGGCTCCCATGGGGGCCTACGGCAAAGCAGCAACGCGTTCTCCCGGAAAAGACACCACCACCGGCCATTGGGAGATGGCCGGAGTGTGGCTCGAGCAAGCCTTTCCCGTTTACAAGAACGGGTTCCCGCGCGAGTTGATCGAAGAGTTCGAGAAACAGATCGGCAGAAAGACCATCGGCAACAAGCCGGCGTCGGGAACGGAAATCATCCAGGAACTGGGTGAAGAGCATGTCCGGACCAGCAAGCCCATCGTCTACACCTCAGGCGACAGCGTCTTTCAGATTGCCGCGCATGAAGACGTGATTCCCCTCGCTGAACTTTATCGCATGTGCGAAACGGCGCGGCACTTGCTCGACGGGGAGCACCGCGTCGGGCGCGTAATTGCCCGCCCATTTACGGGAGCCCCGGGGCACTTCATCCGCACCCCGCGGCGTCACGACTATGCCGTGGATCCGCCCAAGCCGATGCTCCTCGATGTGCTTGCCGAGCGCAAAGTCCGTGTGCTGGGCGTCGGGAAAATTCACGACATTTACAACGGGCGCGGCGTAGACGAATACCTCACCAGCAAGGGCAATGCGGACGGCATGGAGAAAGTAACAACCGCCGCGAAAGCGCGCAAAGACGGGTTGATTTTCTGCAACCTCGTGGATTTCGACATGCTTTACGGCCACCGCAAGGACGTCGAAGGGTTCGCGAAATCGCTGGAAGAGTTTGACCGCATGCTCGGTGATTTCCTGCCGCTGCTGAGCCTTTCCGATCTGCTGCTGATCACCGCGGACCACGGCTGTGATCCGGACCCGCGCTGGCCAACTACGGACCACTCGCGCGAATATGTTCCTATCCTCGCCTACTCCCCGGAAAGCGGTCGAGGAACAAATCTCGGCGTGCGCGACACACTAGCGGACATGGGCCAAACCATCGCCGAGAATTTTGGCGGTTCAATTCCCCACGGGAGAAGCTTCCTCCACGCCCTGCGCCCCAAAAATCTGCACGTCGAGACTCCCCACGCCTAAAACGCGGGGGATTCTTTTGGAGTTACTAAGCAGCATTGCTGCTCGTCTCCAGCGATGTTTCCTGCACCACAGGCACATGCTTGAGTTCGCACCCAAGTCTTACTGTGCCTCCACAGGCGGATACCGAGCGTCCCTCGGCTAAGATTCGCAAACCCTCGACAAAGATATGGACGACAGCGTTTTCGTCCCGCTGGTGTTCCATTCTGCAATGGGGGCACTTCCAACGGTCTTCGAGTTTGCGTTCTGCGTTCTTCTGATGGCAAACGTTTTCGACATTTCGATCAAACGTTGCACTACGTGGTCAACAGCTCGGAAACATGACCGGTCAGCCGCTAGCCTACCACGCCGAGCAGGAGCTCAAACGGCTTAAGAAAGAACCGTCTCTTGTTTTGTGCCATTAGTTCAAGCACTTTGGGGATGGCGAGGAGCGCGGGGAATTTTCAGCCGTGCTGTCGCTCGGGGCGTTGGTTGCCCTTTGCGAACGGGCCTTGACGCCGGAGACGACCAGCTGCAGTCCCCCGCAAAGGGCGAGCAGAGCGATCACGGCACGAAGCCGGTGAGCCGGAATGCGGCGCGAGAGCAGGCAACCCAGGAGCACGCCGGGCAGCCCGCCAAGAAGCAACGGAAAAAGCACAGACGAGCTGATCGAGCCTATGGCCCAGTGGAAAATACCGCCGATCACTGCCAATACCAGGCCGAAAAGCAGGTCCGTGCCGACGACTTGCGAAGGCGTCATTTCCGAGTAATTGAGAAGCAGCACCGTGCCGAGCGCGCCGGCTCCGGCGGAAGAGAAACCTGATTCGACGCCGATAGGAAAAGCAAGCCAGGGCAGCCATTGGGAATTCCTGTAAATGAATTCGGGCTTGCGTGCGCGCGGCGCCAAATGAAGAGCTGCAGTGAGAGCCAACACGACTCCGAGAAGGATGACGACGGTCGAGTTGCCGCCGCGGGCGGTCACAAAGCGAAGCACCAAGGTTCCCGACAAAAGGCCCGGAACCGCGCCGCGCAGCAGCAGCCAGAAATACCGCGAGTGAATCTGGCGGCTGAAGAGATAGAAAGGGGCGGCAACCAAACGCACAAACCCCGCGAACACAAAGGCAGTGCCGACAGCTTCCCCGGCAGGAAGACCCGCAAAAAGCAGGAGAGCGGGCACGGTGAAACTTCCGCCGCCGATTCCGGTAAGTCCGACGGCGAGCGCAATAACGAATCCGATCAGAAGTTGCGTCATTCCGCACGCTCCGAAAAAGTGTGAATGCCGCATTCCAGCTTGCGACCGCCCCAGCGCCCCGAGCGCGCGTTGGCCGGATCAGCGGGAAGCGCCGTGCAAGGCTCGCAGCCGATGCTGGGATAGCCGGCGTCGTAAAGCTGCAGATAAGCTAGACGGTGACCGCCGGTGTATTCCCAAACTTGTGCCCAAGCCCAATCGGCGAGCGGGCTGACCTTGAGCAAAGTCTTGCCGCTCGGAAGACGATGATGCTCAATCTTTTTTAGATTTGCGCGCGTGGGCGATTGCTCGCGGCGCAGACCGGTGAACCAAATGTCAAAAGGCTCCAGCGCCTTCATGAGCGGCGCGACTTTGCGAAGCTGACAACACGCCGTAGGGTCCGATTGATACAGCAAGCCGCGCTCCGCTTCCTGCTGCGCCACGGTTTTTTCCGGGAGAACGCTTACCAAGTTCAGGTTCCACTCCGCGGCCAGGCGGTCGCGGAACTCGTAGGTGGCGGCGAAGTGGTAGCCCGTCTCTAGAAAAAGCACCGGGATCTGCGGCAGGCGCTTCCGTAGAAGATCGAGCACGATGACGTCCTCTGCTTGAAAACTGCACGTGAGACAGGCGCGCGCGGCTTGCGAATCAGCCAGAACCACATCCAGAAACTGCTCGATGTTCAAAGCTTCGCTCTGTTGCGAGGAGAAAGTGTTGAAAGCCACGTTCATTTCAAAATTCCTTTCCGGCCGGCTTGTGTTCTGGAGAAAGGCGCAGTTTTCCGGCAAAGCTCAGCGTGTCTTGGATGAGTTGCGCACCATTGGTTTCTGCGTCTTGCTTTACCGCGGCCGGGATTTCTGTTGCCTTGAAAATGTCCTCGAGAGGAAGCTCGGGCAGGTCTTCCGGCGCTAGCGTTGTATTCGTGCAAAGCACGACCAGGCCCGCGGCGTAGAGCGCAGTCAGGAACCCTGCGAGCACCGGCGAAGCCACGCCGGAGCCATCCACAACGACGGACTCGAAACCGCCTTGAAACAGTGCCCGCTCGAGCGACTTTGCCAGCGACAGGCGGTCGCCGAGCAGCAGAATCCCTGGCTTGTGGCCGTGACGGAGGTGCCTTTCTTGCGCCGTGAGGTCTCCGGGTGCGGCCACACGCGTAGCGGGGTTCCGCTCCTCGAGGCTCGTCGTGTCCGCGACAAACGTTTCGCGGACCATGCCGGCTCCCACGGTGGCGTTCGAGAATGGATCAATCAGAATGAAGCTGCCGGTAGCACGGCTCGTGGTGTAAGCGTCAAGAAAAAGCGGCTGACTCGTCTCGACCTCCACTTCCGCGATACCGTTCATTTCCAGTCGTTCGGCGGGCTCGTGTTCGAAGCTGTTCACGTTGACGCGATGAAGAATCCGGCGAACGCAGGCCTTGACCGATCGCGTAGTCTGTTTCAAAAGAAGCGGCTTTTCGATCCAAAGCGGATCCACGTGAAGCCAGACCACCGCGGCGGAAAAGTTGCGCGAGACCGCGGGAAGACTCGACGGAGAAACCAACATGTCCCCGCGACTCAAATCGATTTCGTTTTCGAGCTGCACAGCGATCGACTGTGGCGCAAAGGCCTGTTCCCGGTCGCCGTCAAACCCGACAATCCTTTTGACACGCGTTTCCTGGTGGGACGGGAGCGCCACAAGCGCATCCCCCGGACGCAGCGAGCCGCTCGCCAATTGCCCCGCAAATCCGCGAAAGTGAGAATCCGGCCGAATGACGTACTGAATGGGAAAGCGCACTCGATCGAGCGAGCGAATTTGGCGAAACTCCACCGTTTCGAGATGGCCTAAAAGAGTCGGTCCCGAATACCACGGCATGTTTTCGCTAGCGCTGACGATGTTGTCGCCCGCCAGCGCGCTAATCGGAATGCACTCGACCAAAGGGATGCCCAATTGTGCAGCGAGCGCCAGGAAATCGCGTTGTAAACGGATGAAAACATCTTCGCGGTAACCCACGAGGTCCATTTTGTTGATCGCCGCAACAACCGAGCGAATCCCCAGAAGGGAGGCGATGTACGCATGGCGGTTCGTCTGAGTAAGCAGGCCCTTGGTGGCGTCGACCAGGATGATCGCCAGGTCCGCCGTGGAAGCGCCCGTGGCCATGTTGCGTGTGTACTGTTCGTGGCCCGGCGTGTCAGCAATAATGAATTTGCGGCGGGAGGTGCTGAAGTAACGATAGGCAACGTCTATGGTGATGCCCTGCTCGCGCTCAGCGCGCAAACCGTCGGTCAGCAGAGAGAAATCGAAAGCGCCGCCGGAGCGGTTAATTTTGCTCTTTTGCACCGAGGCGACGTGATCTTCATAGACGGCCTTCGCATCATGCAGCAGGCGGCCGATCAGCGTGGACTTGCCGTCGTCCACGCTGCCGGCGGTGGTAAAGCGCAATAGATCTTTGCGCAAGTCGCCGTCAAGAAACGCCGCAAGGCTTTCCGACCGTTTAGAAGCGGCAAACGTCAGCATCAGAAATAGCCCTCGCGTTTCTTCAATTCCATCGATCCTTCCTCGTCGTGGTCGATGGCGCGGTTCTCGCGTTCGGACCGTCGGAAGGAGATCATCTCTTCAATAATCTTTGGAACGGTATCCGCCTCGGAGCGAATCGCGCCTGTGCACGGAATGCACCCGAGCGAGCGCATGCGGCACTTGATCCATTGAACTTTTTCGCCAGGCAAAAGTTCGTCGGGAGAGTAGATCAGCACGATCGTGCGGTTGCGCACGACCGCCTGGCGTTCGCGCGCGTAATAAAGCGGAACGATGGGGATCTTTTCCGCGTGGATGTAGAGCCAAACGTCGAGTTCCGTCCAGTTGGACAGCGGAAAAACGCGAATGCTTTCCGATCTTTCGATGCGCGAGTTGAAAAGATTCCAAAGCTCCGGGCGCTGGTTTTTGGGATCCCATTGGCCCTGCGAATCGCGAAAAGAATAAATGCGCTCCTTGGCGCGGGATTTTTCTTCATCACGCCGCGCGCCGCCGAAAGCGGCGTTGAATCCTCCGGCAGAAAGCGCATCGAGCAAAGCTTTCGTTTTCAACAAGCCGCAGCATCTCTGCGTGCCGAGCGCAAAAGGATTGGCGCCGCGCGCGAGCGCCTCGCGGTTTTGATGCACGATGAGCTCCGCGCCGATTTCACGCGTGTAGGAATCGCGAAACTCGATCATTTCAGGGAATTTGTAACTGGTGTCGATGTGCAGCAGCGGAAAGGGAATTTTCCCCGGGTAAAAGGCTTTTTGCGCCAAGCGCAGCATGACCGAGGAATCTTTGCCGACCGAATATAGCATGACGGGCCGGGAAAATTCCGCGGCAGCTTCGCGCAGGATAAAGATGCTTTCATCTTCGAGGGTCGCAAGATCGCCGAGACGGCCCTCCAGCGCAGTCGGAAAGAAAGTTTCGGAAAGTTCCGGTATCAGCGTTTCCTCTGGCAGCCGCAGCGCTCGAACAGTCATATCCTGGGTCCCTTCCCGGAAAAATGTCCCCAAAAGACACAAAACCCACCTGCCAGCTCTCCTGGCGGTGGGTTTCAAAACTCAATCGGCTAGATGTTTGTACCTAGACCGCTTGCCTCCCTGCGCCAGAAGACACTCCCGCACAACAACAGCCGCTTGCGCGATTCTGGCGAAGTTGGCTCGCGTAACTCACGGTTAACAGTGTACCCTGCATGCCCTATAGATGCAACCCGGCCAAGCAACGATACTTTTTCTGCATGCTATCGGTTTTTTGCAAGCTGGGGTGGCCTGAAGCGACATCCCAGCTTTCCCCTCCAAATGACTCTTCGCCGCAACACAGACCGTTCCGCAACGGCCCTCGCGAGATGGTGGTGTCACGGAGGCGGTCAGACCGCAGGCGCGGACCTGACGCTCCAGCGGGAAACGGGCACACCAAAGCGGCTCAGACGATGGCCTTAACGTGCACGACCGGCTCTCGGGGAGAAAACCCGGGGTCGGCCGGGGCGCTGGCAGTCTTCCAGGCCGGCTCGTGAGCACGATCTTGTACGGTCTTTTTTGCGAGGCAAATCGCTGCCCTCCCAGCAACCGCATAGCAAGGAAGGGCTGTTGACGGCAAATAATATATTTATGGAAAAGAGCCCTTAGTCTGGGGCCGTCGTCACTTGCCGGAGGCGGTGTTATCGAGCGGGGCGTAGTAGCCGTTGCGCGTGCGGGCAACCAGCTTGCCTCGGCCACGCGGTGGAGTCACTTCGACGGTCACGCTGCGGAAAGTGCCGTCGCGCCGGGTATTCGTGGGATAGTAGGCCAGCGTGTACTGGTTGCGGATGTCATGCGCCACTTGCTGGCAAATGTTGTGCACGTCTTCGACGTTCTCCGGGAAATACGAAACGCCGCCTGAAGCTCTAGCGATATCTTCCAGCGCCCGCCTGGCCTTCTTGGCGCTTTTCTTGCTTTCCTGGCTCAGCAACCCGATGGTGTAAATCACCGTGTCCGTCTTCTGAATTTCGTGGATGGTTTTCTCCAGTGTAAAATGACTGGAATTATCTTCCCCGTCGGTGACAATCAGCAGCACATGCTTGTCGCGGCCGGCCTTTTTCAGGTGATCGATCGAACCGACGATGGCGTCGTAAAGCGCGGTGCTGCCGCGTGAATCAATGCGCTCCAGCGCTTCTTTCAGCTCCGGAACGCTGCTGGTGAAGTCCTTGTCCAGGTCGAGATAGAAGTCGTCATTGAAATTCACGACGAATACTTCATCCTGCGGATTGCTGGCCTGGACGAGAGTGAGCGCGGCTTCATTCACCTTGGGCCGCTTGTCGCGCATGCTGCCGCTGTTGTCAATCACCAGTCCCATACTGACGGGCACGTCTTCGCGTTTGAACAGAGAAAGTTTCTGCTCAATCTTGTCCTCGAAAACTCGGAAATTCTGCGCTGTCAAGCCGTCCGCAAAACGCTGACGGTCATCCAGCACGGTCGTGTGCAGAACAACCAGGTTCACCCTGCTAACGATGGTCGCGCCCTGCTTTTCAGTAGTGTTCTGGCCGGGCGGAGGAGGAACTGGATTCGCTACGGGAATCTGCGCGCGGACAGCCGGCGCGCAGAACATGCCTAGAGACAAAAACACGCCAAGAAGGAACGCCGCGGCGCCTGGAAGATGGCGAGCGTAACTAATGGCTGGGAGCGTAATACCCCGTCTTGGCGAAGACAGTGAGCGGGGGGAGCCCTCTTGGGGCGCGCAATTTGATCTTGATCTTCCGCCACCTCGCGTCGTGCGCTTTGTTGCTTGGTCGATAGCCGAGCACATATTGGTTTCGCAGCTCCATGCCGATTTTCGTCGCGATATCCGGTAGGTCTTCCAGTCTCTCAACGGCGAACACGCGGCCCCCGGTCATTTCCGTGACTTCGCTCAGGAGCGAGGGCCCTTTCAGCTCTTCCGGTGTCCTGTTGCGAGATCCCAGCGGGTCAAAGATCCCGATAGCATAGAGCTGGGTATCGGCTTCCCTCACCAGGCGCTTGATATCGTTTTCGTTGTACCTACTGTGATTATCTCCTCCGTCCGATAGGATAAGCAAGGCACGTTTGGCGTTGTGTGCACCCCTCATCTCGCTGAGGCCCAGGTAGATGGCGTCCAGAAGGGCAGTGCGGCCCTTCGGGGAGGTAAGCATCAAGCGGCTCTGCAGGTCTTCGACGCTGTTGGTAAACGCACTGGTCAGCTCGGCGCGTTCGTTGAAGCTGACCAGGAAGAACTCATCTTGCGGGTTGGCGGTCTTGAAGAATTGCAAGGCCGCTTCGCGGGCCTTGCCTACCTTGTTGGACATACTGCCGCTGAAATCAAAAACTACGCCGATCGAGATGGGCACGTCCTCGGCGGAAAACGTGACTATTTCCTGCTCGACGTTGTCTTCGTAGACGCGGAAGTTGTCGGGATCGAGGCCGGTAACGAGTCGATTGTAAGGATCGGTGACCGTCACATTAACCAGCGCCACCTCCACATCGACATGCAGCGTGCCACCGGGCTTGAACGCTTTACCCGGGGTATCTTTCTGCACGTCGTCGACTGCTTTGGTCTTCGGCTTGGTGTCATCGACTGTCGCTTTGGAGTCTTCCTCTCTTACCTCTTCTTTTTTCGGCTCTTCTTTCTTGGGATCGTCTTTGGGTTTGTTGTCGTCAGGGGGAGCCTGGGCAGCAGCCTGAAGGAGGGCCTGGGCGCAAAGGAAGCAAACAACAAGAAGAAGCCGGAAAGCCACAAACACAACGCGACGCATCTCAGTACGTGACTGCGGAACAGTCACAGGCAAATCGCGTCTCACGGCACCCCCTACGTCTCGGTCGGACCGGGACGGCCGGGTGGGTCGGTTTCACTTAAATTCTACCACTCGGCTTGCTGAAAACAAGGATAATCCTGCGGGGCCGAAGTTCGAACGGGTAGCATCCCGCACAAAATGGTCCCGACTATATGGAACCGTGGAGAACAGGGGCTTATTCCCTGACACTCGGGAGTCCAAAACAGATGGGTTCGCTCAAAGTAGTCGTGGTCATACCGGCGCGCTATGCGTCCACGCGCTTGCCAGGAAAGCCTTTAGTATCTCTCGCGGGGAAGCCCATGATTCAGCGCGTTTACGAGCGAGCCAAACTCGCACAACGAGTCGATCGCGTCGTCGTCGCAACCGACGACGAACGCATTCTGAAAGCCGTCGAGGGCTTCGGGGGCGAAGCGCGCATGACACGCGTCGACCACCGCACCGGCACAGAGCGCGTGGCGGAAGTGGCCGCACACGAAGAAGGCGAAGTCTTTTTGAACGTGCAGGGCGACGAGCCGCTTCTCGACCCCGTGGCCGTCGATACCGCGGTAGCCTCGCTGCTGGAAGAGCCAGTAGCTTCGATTGGCACGGTGGCCACGCTGATCAAAACACCCGCAGACATCATGGATCCCAACGTGGTGAAGACCGTGCTGGATTTCGACGGCGCTGCGCTTTACTTCTCGCGTGCGCCGATTCCGTGGGTGCGCGATACGGCAAGCAACATTCAAGTGCGGCACCTGAAGCATCTGGGACTGTACGTTTTCCAGCGCGACGCCTTGCTCGAATATCCTACGCTGCCGCAGGGCGAGCTTGAGCGCATCGAACAGCTCGAGCAACTGCGCTGGCTCGAAAATGGCTGGAAGATGCGCGTCGCGGAAGTGGAGCACGATGCAGTGAGCGTAGACGTTGCGGAAGACGTGGCGCGTGTGGAGAAATTGATCTATTCTAAAGGCGGCTAAAGTCAGTTATTTTCATACAGTTGCGCGAGTTTTGCTTCCGGCTCCCGCCAAAATCCTGCGAGGGGCATCCCTCGCCTAAAGCAGAGTGCAACTCGACAGCCTGCCACCGTCTTGAGCTTAGTAGTTAGCGTGAGTCAAGCGCAGCATTCCCTGGCAACCTGCTGCAGGATAACGCTGCGCCCTCACAAGTTGCGATTATTGCTGTGCTTCCAGGACACCGGCGACGATGCGCATGGCACCGTTATTGTCCCGGTTGGCAAAGAAGGCCAGTTGCGGGTTAACGATATAGACAGCCATGTGAATCGGAGCAACTCCGGAAAGATTGACGTTCATCATGTTGTTGCTGGTCCCGTCCCCGTTCAGCGTGATCTGACCGGACGTGCCGACGTCGGTGTTCAGCGTCACTCCGGTGAACTGGAAGATATCCGAAGTGCCGCTGAGGTTCAGATTCGAGATGGTGGCTTGGGCGAGCAGATCTTCCTCATC
>Ga0137371_10004029_pt1 | contig 11538 bp, 11 predicted proteins | sample SagtaG_7_FD_104919 | JGI IMG/M metagenome (GOLD analysis project Ga0137371, IMG submission 104919) | Vadose zone soil microbial communities from Sagehorn Ranch, Mendocino, California, USA - Sage1_R_40_16 metaG | ecosystem: Environmental > Terrestrial > Soil > Vadose zone | place: USA... | reverse complement strand
CATAATCATCTCTCTTGAGGTTTGATGGTGTCGTTCCATTCGCCGTGAAAGGCCTCTGTGAGCAGATGCAGGCCGGCCAAATCTGCGTCAGTGACTTTGAGACCGGTGGGAGAGGTCTGGCTCTCCTTGACGGCGGTCACCGTTAAGCCTTCTGTGGTCGTCGTCTGCGAAATGAGCTCCAGCACGACTTCCAGGGACGTCAGCGCTTTGGCACGCCAATTGAGGGAAATGAAGGAGAAGAGCCGATGTTCGATGGTGTTCCATTTGCTGGTCGCAGGCGGATCATGGGCCACCGTGATCGTGAGGTGTTCCTCAGTGACAAACTCCTGCAATTTCTTCTTCCAGAAACGATTTCTGACGCCATTGGACCCGCCTCCATCTGCGGTGATAAGCAGTTCGCTCTTGCCGGGAGAGAGCGCTTTGCCCGACTCGTGCCACCATCGTCGGATACTCTCCACCGCAAATTCAGCCGTGTCATGATCGATGCCCACGTTGACAAACCCACGGGTGTGGACCAGATCAGAGACGCGCGTCTCGGATGGCCTTGCCTGAAGCCAGCGCAAGAAAGTCAGACACCTTCACGCTGCTCTGCTCTCCTTTGGCTTGCCACTCTCGTCCGTTGTTTTGAAACGTGCCGATCAGTTCCTTTTTCTTGCAGGCCACCGAAATGATGGGGGTGCCTTCTTGCTCAAACTGCTCGCAGCGCTCTTTGATCTGGGCAAATGGGGCATCACGATCCTCGTGCGAGTTGCCTTCCAGGGTCTTCTTCTTGGCCCGCAGCCAGGAGCCAAGTGAGAGCAGCACGTCTCGCAGTGCCGTATCCGCCATCGCATGTCCCCTCGCTTGCAAGGCTCCTGTCAGATGAGCCACACTCTTGCTCGTCCATTTGAGCAAGCTCATCGGATCACCTTTGGGCTCAAGCCGTCCCTGCAAATGCGAAAGCCAGGTGGCATCTTTCTCACTGGCCTTTTTGCGCCCCCCACCTTGCTCTCGTTGTCTCTCTCCTGGGGTAGAGCCCTCTCCCGCTTCCACTTCTCTGACCCCACGTCGGAGGGTGTTGGCTGAGACTCCCGCCTCCTGGGCAACGAGGCTGACACTCCCTCGCTCTTTGGCTTCCAGGGCCAGATACTGTCTCCATTGCTTCTCATTCAACAGCGTGCGCATCTGCTGCTATTTTTCTCTTCGATCGACCTGCATCATGCTCGCAGCATACTCTCTCCCCTTTCTCTTGTCAAGTTATTTCCGAGTGTCACCTTAGTCACGGCAAGAACAACGGCCGGACTATGACTGAAGGCAAAAATGGGGGCGTCAATACCGTAGACGTCACAGAGGGTAGTGTGCATATTGTTCCTCCTGGGGAATCACCCCACTGAAAGATGAACGAACGTCAGGTGCTGGAACAGAATGATCTGAACGCTCATATGTATGAGCGCTTGACTGTATGACAGAATGAGCTTCTCCTATGAGAATAGAGCGAACGAACACATACTGACGACATAGTTACTGATCAAGATCTTCGGGCCCGCTGAAGAGGCGATCAAGTACAGGCAAGGCCTGCTCAATCATGCGCTTTTCCTCGTCTGAAAGCAGGGCGACTCGCCCTGCGATCAGATCGATTTGCCGACGATTCAGTGCCTGAAGAAGCGTTCGCCCCTCCTCGGTGATCGTGACAGCGACACCTCGGCGATCATGGGCCGTATCCATTTTGCGCAGCCAACCTTGACGTTCCATGCGCGAGATGAGTTCGGTCATGCTTGGGGGACGTACCCCTGTCGCGCTGGCCAGGTCGCTGAGACGCCATGCTCGGCTGTCCTGGAGCAAGGTCAGGACCGTAGCCTGTGATGGAGTGAGCACCTCCTGCTGCATCTGCCGTGTGAGAAACTGCGTGATCCTCACGATGCGCAAGCCCAGTTGTTTCGCCAGCCCTCGTGCGGTTATTTGTTGTCGTTCGACTGATGACTTTCCTGTATCCATGTTATTAGGGTGCCTAATATTTTTTCTTCTGTCAAGGGTGAAATGAGCGTATTTACAGAGAATAAACAAAAATAAAAAATTAGGTATCCTCATTACATGCACTCCCCGCTAGTGAAATAGGCGGACCGTAGAGGTGTCCTGGCTACTTCGTCTATCTGTTCTTAAGCGCATCGTAACATGCGGATGGTTAACACCTCTTTCCGATGCTGTCTTGTCAACGGCAAAGAGAGAAGGTATTGTTTGTCCAGCATGGTGACATCCTGCCTCAAGATGAACGCAACCTCTGGTGCCGAAATCATGGGTAAAAACACGTGACATGTTTTGCTGTAAGGCGTAAAACACCTACGCGAGAACTTTTGCCATGCCCGCTCACCTTCCATGTGTGTCACATGAAACCGGTCCTCAGGCCGATGTAGACCAGACGGCGAGCGTGTGACCGCCTGCCAGGCAGGTGGTCGCGGGTTCGAGTCCCGTCTCCCGCTCTTTCCCCCCTTTGATGTACTCTCAACGCCCTCCTCAGGCCAACATATCGCTCTACGTAAATAGAGGATACACAAATATTGCGTGGTATAATCAAATTCATGTTTTCAAATCGTACCGATGTAAAAAGGGATAATACTCTTGTTTATCTGGTAAAATACGTATAGAAACGGATGCAGGGACATCTGGACCTTGTCAAGCAACTCATCAGCGATCTGCTGAAAGTCGGGACGTAAACTCTGATGGACGTTTGGATGGAAAAGAGGCATGTTGACGGGTAAGCTAAGATGAATAGCATTGAACATTTCCTTACAAGTCAATCACGAGTTGAAACAGAGCAGGGAGGATGAGACTATGGGGGAGCCAACCAGGGTGGCAGGCCAGCGGGAACGGCGACGCTATGGCCGTAAGGAACTCAGTCGGCAGGACATTCTGGACGCAGCTGAGCATGTCTTTGGGTTGAAGGGCTATCACGAGGCCTCTCTCCAGGAGATCGCCGAACGGGCAGAGTTCTCCACCAGCGCCCTCTATCGCTTCTTTGATAACAAGGAAGCGCTCTTCATCGGGGTGCTGGCACGACGCGGCGACGATCTCATGCAAGGGATGCGCGAACTGTTTGCCCTCAGCTGCCCACCTCGCCAGAAGCTCCACCAATTCGTCGACTACGCGATCTCCTTTTACCATCAGCATCCCAACTATGGGCGTCTGTTCCTGCGCAGTTCCTCAACTGCGGCTCCAAACCTCGAATCTACTGTAGAAGCTGAAGGCTATCATCGCTTGCAGGAGGCGAGAACACTTCTCACCCAACTATTTCTTGAAGGGCAGCACTGCGGGGAGTTTGTGAGTGGAGACCCGGCAGTACTCGCCCGCCTCTTCATCGGCTTGATCACCGCCTACCTGGCTGCCGACTCGGAGATTATGGCGGATGATGCTGACGTGCGCGATGTGCATGAAGGCATATCGCTCGTACATTTTCACGTCATACTGGACCGCACCTTAGCACCGCCTTCAGACGCAGCACGAGCAAAGCATCACTAGTTCGGCGTCGTTTGCTTGATACCGTGATCTTGTTGCCAGATCTCCTTTGGTGAATTTCAATTCTGTTTTTGCGAAGTGAAATTCACCAAAGTTGAATCCACTTGTTTTTTGGAAAATTCTGATTTATACTTTCTCGTAGAGTTATCGCACCAGGCAAGCTGATGTCTTTCCTTCGCGTATTACGATCGCTTGCCCGAATTGTTCGTCACAGTATTTTACGATGAGCACATTCACCCGCAAAGGAGAGTGCCTATGAAACCTGCTCCCTTTGAGTATTTCGCCCCTACCAGCGTCGAGGAAACGTGCGCCCTTCTCGCGCACTATAGTGACGATGCCAAGATTCTAGCCGGAGGACAGAGTCTGGTTCCGCTTCTTGCCCTGCGCCTGGCGCAACCTGCCGTGCTGATCGACATTAACCCTGTGCGTGAGCTTGACTACATTCAAGCCAGCGACGCTGGATTATCCATTGGCGCACGCACACGACATCGCACCCTCGAACGTTCGCCAGTAGTACGTGAGCAATTCCCTCTGCTCTCTGCCGCGGTCGAGTGGGTCGGTCATCCCCAGATTCGCAATCGTGGTACAGTGGGCGGAAGTCTCGTCCATGCAGACCCGGCGGCAGAACTACCCGCGCTTGCTCTGGCCCTCGATGCTACTTTTACCGTCGTTGATTCCAGCGGCAGCAGGCGCACGCTCAAATCTGACGAGTTTTTTGTCTCCTTTCTGACAACCGCGCTTGACACCGGTGAACTGCTTCGTGAAGTTTCTTTTCCCGCGCTCCCTGTCGGTAGCGGGTGGTCCTTTATGGAAGTCGCTCGCAGGCATGGAGATTTCGCGCTGGTCGGCGTCGCTGCAACCGTCACGTTGGACAACGCGCGCACCTGTACAGGCGCACACATTGCCCTCTTCGGCGTGGGGGAGACAACTGTCCGCTCTCGCAGTACAGAGCAGGCGCTCATCGGTCAGAAGCCAGATGAGCAGGTCATTGCGGTTGCCGCCTCGGAAGTTGTCAATGACATCCATCCGCTCAGCGACATTCATGCTACTGCTGCATATCGTAAATATGTTGCCAGAAACCTTGTAGAACAGGCCTTGACCGAAGCCGTACAGCGTGCGCGGTGACCAGTTGCCTCCAGCAAAGGAGAGAAAAACGTCATGGCAAGTAAGAAACAGCTCATCGAGCTGACCGTGAATGGGGTCCGTCGTGAAGGCCTGGCCGAACCGCGCAAGACGCTGGCGGACTTTCTGCGCGACGACCTGGAACTGACAGGCACCCATCTGGGCTGTGAACATGGGGTGTGCGGCGCGTGTACCGTCATGGTCAACGGGGAAGCCGTGCGCTCGTGCCTGATGTTCGCAGTGCAGGCCAATGGGCAGGAGATCATCACGATTGAGGGAATTGCGACCGGAGGGAAGCTGCATCCCGTGCAAGAGGCCTTCTGGGAATGTCACGGCATGCAGTGCGGTTTCTGCACTCCGGGCTTTGTCATGTCCGTCTACGCGTTCCTCACCGAGAATCCCGACCCCAAAGAGGAAGAGATTCGCCCGGCCCTTTCCGGCAACATCTGCCGCTGCACCGGCTACCAGAACATCGTGAATGCGGTGCGCCTGGCTGCTGAGAAGATGCGGGAAGCCTCTGCTGCACCAGTGCCTGCTTCAATCATGGAATAGGCCGCCCGCTCACAAGGCAACTGATCATGCGAGATGAGCGTGGTAAGACGCACTGGCGTCGCTGCTCGCATGCACGAAGGAGGAGAAGAGAACGATGGCTGTTAGCGGAAGTGTAATTGGCAATTATGTTGGCGCGAGCGTCAAGCGTGTTGAGGACCCCCGGTTTCTCACCGGGCAGGGTCGCTATGTGGACGACCTCAAGTTCCCCAACATGGCACACGCGGCATTTCTCCGCAGCCCGTATTCCCACGCACGCATCACCGTCGATGCCAGCGAGGCCAGGGCCTTGCCCGGGGTGGTAGCTGTCTTCACGGCAGCCGATCTTGTTGGTGTGGTGAATCCCATCCAGATCGATGCCTCGTTGCCGGGCGCAAAGTCCCTGCCGCATACGGCGCTCACGTCTGATAAAGTGCGCTTTGTTGGCGATCCCATCGCGATGGTCGTGGCGGACAGTCGCTATATTGCCGAGGATGCGATAGACCTCATCCAGGTCGATTTTGATCCCTTGCCGCCAGTACCGAGTCTGGATGTCGCGCTTGATCCGGCGAGCGCGCCGCTGTACGAAGAAGTGGGCGATAATATCGCCTACCATGACACGTTTACCTACGGCGATATTGATGGGGCGTTCAGCGCTGCTGATCGCGTGCTGACAGAGACGTTTCGCCAGCATCGCTACATCAACGTGCCGATGGAGACGCGCGGAGGGGTGGCGACCTACGATACGTCCACAGGCGAGTTAACGTATTATGCCGCGACGCAGTCCCATAACGCAATGCGCTTTTTCCTGGGAGCACAACTTAACCTTCCTGGTCACCGCATTCGCGTCATTGCTCCTGATATTGGCGGTGCGTTCGGCCTGAAGTTTGGGGTCTACCGCGAGGATATCCTGGTCGCGGCGGCGGCCATGCAGACCGGTCGATCGGTAAAGTGGATCGAGGATCGCCGCGAGAACCTGACCGCCGGTGGTCATGCACGCGAAGATACATTGACGCTGGAAGCGGCGGTAAAGAACGATGGCACTATCCTGGGGCTAAAGGTCAGGATGATCCTCGACGCGGGTGCCTATCAGGTAACTCCCCTCAATCCCGCGCTGTTCACCACGATCGTGCGCTTGGTGCTGCCAGGGCCATACCGTTTCCTAAGCTATGCGTTTGATGCGACCGTTGTCACGACGAACAAGGCACCCTATGTTGCCTATCGCGGTCCCTGGGCTGTGGAGACCTGGGTGCGAGAAGGACTCGCGGATATTATCGCGCGCGAGCTGGGGCTGGATCCGGTCGAGGTGCGTCGCAAGAACATCCTTACGAAGGAAGAGCAGCCGTATAAGAATGCGGTTGGTTTGACCATTGAGCGGATAAGCGCACGCGAAACCCTCGAACGCGCTGTTGAACTGGCGGATATCCCACGCTTTCGCGAAGAGCAGAAACGTTTGCGTGCGGACGGTCGCGTAGTCGGCTTTGGCCTGGCGACCTTCATCGAGCCAGCCCCGGGCGGTGCAGATTACATGGCGATGCTAGGAGGAGCGAAAGAGCCAGCCATCGTGAAGATCGAGCCAACCGGCCATGTGACCGCGTATACGGCGCAGGTGCCACATGGTCAGAGTCACGAGACGACGCTGGCCCAGATTGTAGCAACCGAGCTGGGCGTGCCTTTTGAGCATGTCAAAGTGGTCCACGGGGATACGCAGATGGGGCCATTCAGCCTCTTTGGCACGGGTGGCAGCCGGGCGGCGACAATGGCGAGTGGAGCTGCCCTCTTTGCTACTCGTGAGGTCAAAAAGCAGGTGCTCCAGATTGCCGGGGCAATGCTGGAAGCCAGCCCGGATGACCTGGAGATCGTCAATAGCACCATCTCTGTGAGCGGCGTACCGCAGAAGGCTATCCCGCTCGCGCAAATTGCCATGCTGGTCTACCTCGCGCCCACAAACCTGCCGCCGGGTTCGCCGACCGAACTCGTTGCCATGTATGCCTATGATGGTGGCGAGGGTGGATGGGCGCAGGCGACCCACTGCTGCTGGGTGGAGATAGACCCGCGCAGCGGCAAGGTAGAGATCACGCGCTACCTGGTGGTGGAGGACTGTGGAACGATGATCAATCCGGCGGTCGTCGAGGGGCAGGTGTGTGGCGGCACCGCTCAGGGCATTGGAGGTGTCCTCTACGAGCACGCCATCTACGATGAAAATGGGCAATTCTTGACCTCGACCTTCATGGATTATCTCGTGCCAACGGCAATGGAGATTCCTCCCATCGAGATTGACCACCTGGAGACGCCGGCGATCAGTCCGGTCAACTTCCGGGGTGTAGGCGAGGGCGGTGCGATCTGTGCACCGCCTGCTATCATCAATGCTATCTCGGATGCACTTGGCGTGAAGATCACCGAGCAGCCGTTGACACCCACGCGTATCCTCGAACTGATGGGAGCGATTTCGGTAGAGAAATAAGGAAGCAAAGGGGTAAGGACGCCTGGGATCTCAGGTAATCCGTTCAGCGATCTCATTAAATATTGGGAGGCATGTTCAGTCTGAGCAAGAAGGAGGAGACAGTATGGAACCGACGAACGAACAAATGGTAGAGATGTATCGTCGGATGGTACGCATTCGACGCTTTGAAGAGAACGTTATCGATATGGTTGCCTCAGGCGAAATTCCTGGAGCTGCCCACACGAGCATAGGCCAGGAAGGCGAAATTGTGGGGGCGTGCATGGCGTTGCGCCTCGACGACTACATGGTCGGTAACCATCGCTCGCACGGTCACCCCATTGGCAAGGGGGCCCAGTTAAAAGGGCTGATGGCCGAACTGCTTGGCAAGCGGACCGGGGTCAACCGAGGCAAGAGCGGCTCCATGCACCTGGCCGACTTCAGTATCGGCAGCGTGGGCGAAACCAGTATTCTCGGCTCCGGCATCCCCATTGCGGCAGGTGCGGCCCTGGGGGCAAAGATGCAAGGGACCGACCGCGTCAGCCTGTGTTTCTTCGGCGATGGCGCCTCCAGTGAGGGAGCCGTTCACGAAGGAATGAACCTCGCCGCGGTCTGGAAATTGCCCGTCATCTACCTGTGTGAAAACAACGGCTATGCGGTGACCGTCCCAGCGGAAAAAGCCGTCTCTGTCCACAATATTTCTGAGCGGGCGAAGGCCTACAATATCCCTGGCGTCACGGTCGACGGTCAGGACGCCATTGCGGTCTATGAAGTGGTCAGCGAGGCCGTCCAGCGCGCACGGGCAGGGCAGGGACCCTCCCTGGTCGAAGCCAAAACCTACCGCTTCCGCCATCATGCCGAGGGGCCGCTGATGGACAGTCTCCAGTATCGCAGCGAGGAAGAACTCATGCACTGGAAAGGACGCGACCCCCTCGGCATCCTGCGCGCCCGTTTGCTCGAGAACGGGCTCCTCACCGAAGACGAGGCGACACAGATCGAGCAGGGCGCTCAGGAGGACATCCGGGCCGCCATGGCCTTCGCCCGTGAAAGCGCCTATCCCGATCCCGAAGAAGCCTTTGAGGGGCTCTACGTTCATCCCATCCCGATCACACGGTAAGCCAGAGAAAGAGAGAAGGAGCACCACCATGCGCCAGATCACCTATTTACAAGCGATTGGCGAGGCCATGCGCGAAGAGATGCGCCGTGACCCACACGTGTTCATCATGGGCGAAGATGCCGAAGCCAACGTGTTTGGCACGATGACGGGTTTCAAGGACGAATTCGGGGCAGATCGCTTACGCGACGTCCCGCTCTCGGAAGCGGGGTTCGTCGGTGCAGCCATTGGCTCAGCCATGGTCGGCATGCGCCCCATTGTGGACCTCACCATCGCCAGCTTTCTCTACGTGGCGATGGACCAGATTGTGAGCATGGCCGCCAAGACAACCTATATGTATGGAGGACAGACACGCGTGCCGCTGGTGCTGCGTGCCAGCATGTTCTTTGGCGGTGCCAACGCGGCCCAGCATTCGGATCGCAACTACCCCATGTTCATGAACGTCCCCGGCCTCAAGATCATCGCGCCCAGCACCCCCTATGACATGAAAGGCCTGCTGAAAACCGCGATCCGCGAAGACGACCCGGTAATCAGCTTTGAGGATGGGATGCTGTGGGGAGCGAGGGGAGAGGTTCCCGACGAGGAATACCTGATTCCCTTTGGCGTGGCCGAGGTCAAACGCGCCGGGACCGACGTGACCATCGTCGCCGTGGCTTCCCGCGTGCAAGAGGCGCTGACCGCTGCTGAAACGCTGACCAAAGAAGGGGTGAGTGTTGAGGTGATCGACCCACGGACGCTGGTGCCCCTGGATAAAGAGACCATTCTCACCTCAGTGGCTAAGACCGGACGGCTAGTGGTGGTGGAGGAGGCGCACCGCACCTGTGGAGCCGCCGCCGAGATCGCCGCCATCGTCGCCGAGGAAGGCTTCTGGAACCTGAAAGCGCCCATCAAACGTCTGGCGGTTCCGGATGTGCATATTCCCTTCTCGCCTCCCCTGGAGCAGCTCATGTATCCGACGGCCAGCACCATTGTGTCGGCTATCCATGCTGTGATGGAATAAGACGGGGGTGAAGACGAGGCGGTTGAAAAGGAACGAACGAGCATGGCAACAGAGATCGTGTTACCACAGTGGAGCATGGGGATGGCCGACGGCACAATTGTGCGCTGGCTCAAGCACGAGGGTGATACGGTGACGGCAGGCGAGCCTCTGGTGGAAGTGGAGGCGGCCAAAGTCACCTCAGAGGTGGAAGCGGAGGTCTCAGGAGTGCTTGCGCGCATTCTGGTGGCGGAAGGAGAGACGGTGCCCGTACGCACGGCGCTCTGCTTGATAGAGACCGCCGATGAGGTGAGAGCGAGTGCGGAGGCTCCCACTGAGCCAGTGGAGTCAGCGACAGGTGCCTCAACGCCTGTGCCACCGGTAGCCTCCTCACAACCCACGGTACAGGTCACACCGGTAGCTCGCCGGATGGCGAAAGAACTTGGCATCGATCTGAGCCAGGTGCGAGGCAGTGGGCCAGGAGGACGTATTGTGACCGAAGACGTGCAGCGAGCGATCGACGAGGCGGCCCGTCCAGCCCCACCTACGGCAGCGTCGGCAACGGTACAAGTCATCCCTGCAGCCCGGCGACTGGCGCAAGAACACGGCATCGACCTGGGTCAAGTGCGAGGCAGTGGGCCAGGGGGGCGTATTACCGTTGAGGACGTGCAGCGGGTGATCGCTGCCCAGCCAGCCACATCGGTTCCGCCGGCCTTGCCTGCAGCCGAGCAGGTCATTCCATTGATAGGGATGCGCGGAGCCATTGCTCGACGCATGCATCAGAGCTTGCAGAACTCGGCCCAGGTGACACTGATCACCGAGGTGGATGTGTCTGCCCTGGTGCAGCTGCGGGAGGAATTGAAACAGCAGTTTGCCCTGACGTACACCGACTTGGTCGTCAAAGCAGTCGCACGTGCCCTCAAAGGGCATCCACGTTTGAACGCCTGGCTCGAGGGAGAACAAGTCCAACTCGTGCAGGCGATTCATATTGGTGTAGCTGTCGCTCTGGATGAGGGCCTGATCGTACCGGTGGTACGTGATGCTGACCGCAGGTCGCTGCGGGAAATCGCGCAGGAGACCCAGCGACTTACCCTGTGTGCGCGTGAGGGAACCCTCACGCGTGAAGAGGTCATGGGCAGTACCTTCAGTGTGACCAATCTGGGCATGTATGGGATCGACGCGTTCACGCCCATCATCAACCCGCCGGAAAGCGCTATTCTCGGCGTGGGACGTATTTACGAGAAGCTTGTGCGCGACCCGCAGGGAGCCGAGTGGCGACACGTGATGACGTTGAGCCTGACGTTTGATCACCGGGCTGTCGATGGCGCACCCGCAGCTGCCTTCCTGCAAACCATCGGGAAGTACCTGGAAAATCCGGCGTTGACCACGTAAAACTCAATACAAGAAAGCTGTTCGCCTGGCGCACCTATGGCATATCCTGACGTGAAGAGCATTATGCTGCACGGGGAGAGTTGTACTTTCGCCAATATGTGATTGACTACTACTGTATTGGCTACTTGGCACATCCGTTAGAAGTGAGGATCGCTTGCCGTTGCAAATGCGCTCGTTCTGATCTCTTTTCTCCTCAAGCGATGCGATTCAAACGGAGGAAAAAGCAAAGCACATTTTTGCTCTGTGCTGGCTCCTTGGGTTATCCGTTCTAAAACAAGAAAAGAAAGAGTCAGATCAATACCTTCTCACTTACTACTTCCATGTCTGATGGAGAGGAAATGGAGCTGTGAGAGTTCTCTTTCACGCATTTTTGGAATGGATATCCCCTGTTGCCCTCGTTTCACCTCCCGGCTGGGGAACAGCTCTTTCCCAGGTGCTTCCTGCCTTGTTTCGACGCGTCCCGCTGATGTCCGACCT
>Ga0137371_10004027_pt1 | contig 11539 bp, 8 predicted proteins | sample SagtaG_7_FD_104919 | JGI IMG/M metagenome (GOLD analysis project Ga0137371, IMG submission 104919) | Vadose zone soil microbial communities from Sagehorn Ranch, Mendocino, California, USA - Sage1_R_40_16 metaG | ecosystem: Environmental > Terrestrial > Soil > Vadose zone | place: USA: California... | reverse complement strand
CCTCCTTGAGGCGCCGGTCTGCCACCTGAAGTACGTCCTTGGCCTGATCGCTGCTCAGCGCCCCGGCAGTCGTTGAGATCATGATCTCGTTGCGCTTGGCAGGTGCCTGGGTGCCATCGTGGGCCTTCTGGAGCGCGCCGAGGCCTTCAGAGTGGGCTTGCTGGAGCGCGCCGATGCTTTCCTTGAGCGCACCGATACCTTCGGTGCGCGCGGCGTCAAGCCTCTTCGCCGTATCCTCCCGGGCGGAGTTCGGGGACTTGACTCCGAAGCAGCACTCACGACAGCAGCAACTGCTGTGATGGCAGCAGTGGCGACCGAGACGATGTTCTGCCCCGTCGTGTTCACTTGCCCTTGCGGCACCGGGCCGGGGAACGCCAAGACCGCTATTAGCGTGATCAGCCCGACGATGAGAAGACCACTCCCCGCGACGACAACGGCTGCCAGTCTCGGCCCCCCGGGCCAGTGGGTGGCTGACCATCATTACTCATCGGCCGTTTCCTCCCACAAATAAATGAAGCCATCGTTCATCAGTTGGTGTTATATTCACATGATCTAAATCGCCAAGATGGCTTGGCGTCAATTCATCTGCTCTCCCTCGCCGGCACGGCGTGCACCGCGCGCCCTTTCTGCCATGAGACCCCATGACTTCTTGAGATTTCTTTTTGGCATCTTCTGCCACGAGGACCGCGCATGGCTGAATTTCCTCCCTAGCATCACCTGCTGGCTTCGGCAGAAAGGCCCGCTCAGTTCCACGCGGTAGGAAGGGCCTCCCCAAGGCGGATAGGGACACAGCTTGAAGTGGCAGCCATCTTTGCAGTTGGACCCAGGAGTGCCAGCGCCAGCAGCTCCTGACGGTCGGCCTGGGCTCAGGAATGACCTTTCCTCGGTGAGGCAAGGAGGCAAGTCGAGGCGGTCGGTGAAACTTAGCCTCCGATCGTGATCCTCCGGCCGGTCTCCCCGTTCGGCCAGATTCAAGAGCAGCAGGACGTCTGCGACAAGTCGCTGCGCACGTGGGTCGAGCACACTCCACCCGGTCGATGCCGGGATCCACAGTTGGTGCTTGCGGCGGGTCAGTCCCGACATCCTCTCCGCGTGCGAGCCCACTATTCCGGTGACGCCGCTCTCGTCGATCCAGATGTACCTGTCAGGACGCTGCTCTTTCAACGCCAGGATTACGAGGCTGGCCGCTTCAGCGACGAACGGGTGGACAGCAGGCCTAGCCGGTTGGCTACCGCTACCATATTCACTGCCAGCGACGGCAAGCCATTGCTGCACGATCGCCTCTGGTTGCGAACCGTGCCCGCCCGGCTCTGGATCCGCGCCGGTGTCGTCGCGCAGTGCCCACAGGCATAGCGCATGCAGGAGCGTGAGTTGGGTGAACCAGAAACGCGATCGCTTGAGCATCTCCATGGTCTCTTCCGCCAGCCAGGCTCGCGTCCCCGGCTGGATACTCTTGTGAAGAGGCTGGCGGTTCGCGGCGTACTTGAAGCCCTGGGCCAGGGCAATTTCAAGTGAAACAGGAAGCGGGGTCACCCCCGGTCTCCCCCCCAAGTGACTCAGCCAACCGCTGAGAATACTCCTTGAAGAATCGCTGGCTCGCCGGGTGCTAGATCTGCCGCTACCACCACTGCGCCCTTCGGGCTCGGCCGAGGATGTCCCGGCAAGAAGTGGCGCCAGCCAGGCACACAATACATCTTCCCGCCATATCTTCTGCGCATCTTCCGCGGATTGCTTATTCGTAACCTTGGGGCCCTTGTCGAGTCGCTCCAGGACTCTTCGGAAATCCTCCTTCAGGGCGAGGTACGCCTGCTCGCCGCCAGACCCTATTTCCAGCGCAACCCCGAGCCTGACGGTATAGCTTCTCTCCTCGATCCCGATCTCGTATAGCTGCGCATATGCGGGCACGGCAACCACCGGCTCAGCCGGGCGACCGTCATGTGGTGCGAGGCCCGCGGCCTGCTTCTGCGATTGGGAGAGCGTCGCGACCTTCCGGACCGCCTCACCGAGACGCCGTACCAGGCCAAGCTTTGCCTCTTCCAGTGGACGGTCGTAAGTTACGCTGGTCGGCGGCCATGCCTCACACAGCTTCTTCGCTATGTCTTGGTGCTGAGCGCCGCCGTTGGCGCTGTCGATCTCAAGTGCCGCAGCGTAGACGTCAAGCATCTTCGCGCTGACATCCTGAACCTGTCCCGCCTGTTTCAGCAAGTTGAGAACGAACGTGACATCGCTATTCCATTGGGATAGGCCTGCCTGTCGATCCTTCCCGCTCTTGACCGCCAGTTCCTTGGCTTCCCGGGAACACAAATACATGACCAGCGCTATCAGGAACTCTCGGCCAGGTTTCTGCGCGGCTTCTTTACAGTAGCTGTCGTCGCGCAAGGCGGCCGGTATTATGCGGGAGCCCAGGTAGGCTTCCAGGATGCTGTGCGGGAAGCGCACGCTGCTACCGCGGACGTCTACGAGTCCAAGCTGTTCTCCCCAGGCGGCCGCCACCGGCACATCGGGCGCTGCCCCGCCAAGCCGCTGCGCCAATGATTCATTTATCACCGGGTGCGGGGTCTTGCGTCCCAATTCCTGCAGCTCAAGTCTCCGCTCAGATGCTCCGATGCCGGCCCAGTGGTCGCCGTTCTCGCCGAGTTTACCTTGCCGCGCTGATTTGCGAGTATTATTGCTCGTTCGCTTCTGTGTCTCATTCATTTGCTGCGGCGGGCCAAGAAAATCGGCGTACCTGACGTCGACTGAGTCGTGCTTGAGGCCGATGCACCCGAGGGCGGCGATGCATTCGATCGCGGTCTGCCGGTCGTCACGACTCATTGCCAAGCCTTCCGGAAAATAACCTTCGACGAGGGCGCCGATCCAAGTTTCGAGTAGATGCAGCCGCAATTGAGTCCTGTCGGCATCACGAGTTTCGAGCGCGATGCGCTCCGCTCCAGGTGAGAGGTGCTCTAGCACCTTATGCTTATACAGGTCGCGGGTGATCTGAAGGTACAGGGGTTCCTCGGTCACCTCGGCAGTTTCGATGACCCAGTCCAGCCGCTCTGCACTGCTGCTGGGCTTGCTATCATCTTTTAGGTAAGAGAACGCCGCATCCTCACTCAGTGGCTCGAGTTCGATTATTGCAGCGTTCATGTTCCGGAGCGGCGCGTGCGGCCTCGACGCTATCACCAATGGCAGCTTCTGCGCATTTGCCTGGTCAATTGCGAGCCGGATGATATTATTTCGCTCGTCGTTGTCGATGAGAGCTTCCTCAAGGCCATCTGCCAGAACGACTATCCTGTCGTCCTTGGTGAGCTGGCGCCATGCCCGCTCGCCCTCTCCGTCATACAGCAGCGATCCGGATACGCTGGTACAGAATTTCTCCCTTGCCAGTTCTCGGAAATTGAGATCGCCTTCGCTTTGCACTTCACGCAGCATGATCGGCACCGGAATGGCTTTCGCTTTCCCCAGCAGCTTCGTGAGCTGGACGAGCACCGCCGTCTTTCCCGCACCGACACCACCCACGATCACGAACGCCCGCCGGGTCTGCCGGTATCTCAGATTGTCCATGATCACGTAGCAGAGCTCATCGCGGCCGACCACCCGCTCCAGTATGCGGCCTGCCGTAGGGACCAGCCGACGGGGATCTTTTTTGGCCCGGCGCCGGTATCCTTTGCGCACGCGTGAGACCCGGAAGAATAGGAAGGCGGCCGATGCGAACGCGATAGTGAAGAGCGGCACCGCTATCCCTGAAAGGAGCCCGCAGGAGACGCTGTCGTTCTGGCATCTCTTGTCCAAGGGCGCATATGTCCATGACGTACCGAATATAACCACGGCGATGGCCTGTACGATCACCACAGCCAGGAGCAGCGTCCCAGCATACGCACAGATCTGAACCGCAAACGCCTTTTTGCGGCGACGCCATTTGTGATGCGTTATGCTTTGGTGCTCACGATCGTCGGCTGTGCCTGCACCCTTGGGATCGAACCACCGGCCCAACGGCCGGATCCCTGGTCGCCCGGCCGGATTGCCGGATGACCGTGGTGGGCGTCGCCTGAAGTTGACGAGTGGCATCCTTCACCATCCCTCCCGGGAAGGCCGACTGAGTTCTGCGTGGCACCTGGTGATCATCAACCGGTCACTGAGGATCTTGATCAGCCCTGGAAGGCTCGGCCAATTGCGGCAGTGGCCTGCCGTGGCACGAGATCGCGAGGCAGGCGCTATGATCGCCGACGCTCCACCGTAGGCTGTGGCGAGATGCCGGGGCATGCAAGTGTCAGCGGCCGGGTTCGCCTTCATGATCGCCACCTTTCCCTGGGTAGCAGGCAGCCTGAAGGGCCCGGGCTCCTCGGTACCCAGGTACGCATTAGGGACAGAACACCACAAGAGGGCGCTGAGCCGCTTCGGGTAAATCCCTATGCCTACCATGACCGCTTCCGTGCCAGCAGCCGATAAAGACTTCACCGTTCAGCAGAGATAGGTCATGCTTGAGTAGAGCGCAGGGGGGAGAATCATGCGCGCGATCATCGAAGACCGGGCGGCATTCCGCCCGGGACACATGGTGAAGGGACCCTTGGTAGGCCGGGCGCGGGAGCGGCACCTTCTCGAAGGACTATTGGAGACGGTCGAAGACGCCGGGTCGGCCACTTTGCTGGTAGGTGAGGCCGGGGTCGGCAAGACGGCGTTGTTAGCTCACGTCGCTGGTGTCGCGTCGAAGCGGACAGGTCTCCGGGTGCTGCGGGCGGACGGCAAGGAGTCAGAAGCCGTTCTTGCCTTCGCCGCGCTAGCAGATCTGCTCCTGCCACTGCGCGAGCAGTTCGCTGAACTGCCGCATGCCCAATGTCATGCCCTGGAGGTATGCCTGGCCTTGTCCAGCGGGCCCGCAGCTGGGCCGCTGGCGGCGTGCGCCGGAGCGCTCGGTGTCCTGGCGAGCGCCGCCGGGGACAAACCCTTGGTCGTCCTGGTCGACGATTTCCAGTGGGTCGACCCGGAATCGCAGCGGATTCTGCTGTTCGTCGCGCGGCGCTTGGCGGCCGAGCCAATCACGATGATTCTCGCCGTCCGCGAGGAGCCGGATGCAGAGGTTCCCACTTATGACCTGCCGACGTTGCGGATCGGGGGACTGTCTGTTGCCGAGTGCGCTGAGCTGGCGAAGCTGGCAGGTGTCATTATCAGTCCTCCGGCCCTGCGTCGCCTTGTTGAGCGGTCCGGCGGGAACCCACTAGCGGTAATCGAAAACCTGCCGGGAGCTTCTGCTGGCGTGGGCGGCGCTGAGGCTGAGCGGCTAACCCTCGGCGCGACACTCGAACGTGCGTGGGGCAGAGTTTTTGATGGGCTCCCCGAAGACACCCAGCGCGCGCTGTTCGTCGTTGCCATCGATAGCGTAAGCGGTGGGCGCAATACCGTGTCCGCACTCGACTCGCTACAGCTGTCGCTGGGGTCGCTCGCTGCCGCGGAACGCCGCGGGCTGGTGCAGACTCTCGACGGCCGGATCCAGTTGCGTCATCCGCTCATGCGCTCGGTGGTGGTGAATCGGACACCACTGTGGGCGCGAGTCGCTGTATGCCGGGCTCTGGCCGACGTCGCTGACGTGGATCTGCGTGCGTGGTATCTGGCGGCAGCGGCCACCGGTCCCGATGAGGCCGCGGCGGAGGCGCTTGTGGCAACGGCCATGCACGCGCGGCATCGCAATGGGTACGGCGCGGCCGCAAGGGCCTGGCGCCGGGCGGCGGACTTGACGGGCAACCAGGAGATGCGTGCTGTGCGCTTGCTTCGCGCCGCCGCCGACGCGCACCTTATGGGGGACTCGGGTATAGCCGTTGCCTGGTGCGAGGAGGCCCTCGAGCAGCGACACGATCCGCTGTTCGCGGCCGAGGCCGGACTGGTCCTTGGGAGAGCCCGCACCTGGCATGGCGAGCCGTTGCAGAGCTTCGACGGCCTGATCCAGGCGGCGGCGGAGATCCAGCCGATCGACGCCGGTTGCGCGGTCGCGCTCCTGGCAGAGGCCACATTGCCTGCTGCCCTTGCTGGGCGCTTCAATGTCATGAGGCACGTCGCGCAGCAGGTCGAAGAACTCTGGGAAGATACCCGCATTGCCGAGGGAGATACGTCACTGACGACCCTGGCTATGGTGGCCGAGGCTTTCGTTCTGGCGGGCGAACTCGACCGGGCCGCGATATACCTGGACCGGGCGAGGGCCCTATTGCCCTCCGCGGATCTCGTTGCCGAACAACAGGGCATTGCGTTCCTCGCCCAGGGTGACATTTGGACCGAGCGCTACGAGCAGGGCCGCCTCCGGCTAGGCACCGTCGTGGACTGCGGGCGGCGCTTGGGCGCGCCCGCGATCTTGTCGCTGGCTCTGGGGCTGTCCAGCGAACTGGGCTGGTGGACAGGGCAATGGGCATCTGCCGTGGCAGACGCGACCGAGTCACTGCAGTGGGCGCAAGAGCTGAACCAGGCCGGGCTCATTGGCTACAGCCTGTCGCTGCTATCCCGAATCGAGGCAGCCCGAGGTGACCGTGAGCGATGCGAGGCACATGTAGAGCGGGCCCGCCGGGACGTCGAGCCACGTGGCGTGGGCTGCTTGGCCGTCTATAATCCGGCAGCGCTCGGGCTGTGCGCACTCGGCGGTGGTGAGCTGGCTGTAGCGATCGAGCATCTGGAGTGTGCCTGGGCTGCCCTGGAGGCCGGAGGGCTGGGTAATCCTGACGTCGTGCCGTTCGCTGGTGACCTCGCCGAGGCACTCTCCCGGGTGGGGGACGTGAAGCGGGCCGAGCAGATTCTGGACTGGCTGGAGGAGCGCGCCGACACCACGGGGCTCGCATACCCGAGGGCCGCGGCCGCACGGGCGCGGGGGATCCTCGCCCGCGACATAGCCGAGGCCGAGGCCTGGTTCGCCACAGCGAACGCGGCTCATAAAGGGCAGCGCATGCCGTTTGAGGAGGCCCGAACGCTGCTCAGTGAGGGCGAGGCGCTGCGTCGCGCCTACCGCCCAGTTGCGGCCCGCCGGCCGTTGCGCCACGCGCTAAGCTTGTTCAGCGGTCTGGGCGCGCGGCCCTGGATTACGCGCACAATGACCGAAATGGCCGCCACCGGGATCCGGTCTGACGCCCGGAACGGCGCGAGTCCGTCCGCCCTGGACACGCTGAGCCCGCAAGAACTTCAAGTAGCCCGAGCCGTGGGGCGCGGGCTCAGCAACGTTGATGCCGCGGCGGCCCTGTTCGTCTCCCGCAAGACCGTTGAAGCGCACCTTACGCGCGTGTACCGCAAGCTCGGCGTCCATTCTCGCACGGAGTTGGCCTGCCTGCTGCTCAGGCACGACACTGCCGACCAGTCTTCCGGATTGCCGCCTGGACGATACCCAGGACCCGTGCAGGGAACTCCCGGAAGCGCCGCCGACAGGTTACCAGGGCAAGTCAGGGCATCGAACGTTCCCGGCCTCGCATCGCGGTTCGCTGAATAGAGCGCGATCTGTCAGCCTGCCAAGGTTACTGAACATTAGCGGCGCTAACGAGATTGGGGAGCCAAACGGGGAGCCAATGTCGGCAGATGTCAGGCCACACCAGGCGATGACGGGCCATAGTTTCCGCAGCTAGCTGGCCTATCAGGCCTTATCTAGCGACATACAGCGGCGCAGCAGATGCGCCTGAAAACAGGCGATGCACCGCCCCCGCAGGAAGCGCACCGCCACCGTCATGCAGGTCGGGTCGCTCCGGTCGGCCGCGACCGGCAGTAGTGGCGGTTCAGGTGATGAAGATCTTCTGCCGGTGCCAGTCGAGGTACTTGCAGGCGGGGCCTGGGCGCCCTGGGCGAGGAGTATTACCTCGCGCAGCGGTGGCCTGCCGTAGTACTGCCGGGCGAGTGGGGTCGGTCTGGATGGCTTCGGCCAGTGGGCGAGCGAGATGGATGCGCAGCCCGCGGGCTCCCCACTCCCCACGGACGAGGAGGAGGCGCGAGCAATGATTGAGATCGTGCCCAGGGACCGGGCCCGCCCGAGGCAGCCCTGTGCCCAGCGTTCATCTGTGACCGTTGCAGGCAGCAGGCAACCGGTGGCCAGGCTGGGGTGATCTGGTGGATGCGCCACACCCAGGTGGTTCGTGTCACAACCGCTGGCTGAAGCCGCGAGATAATGACAGGCTCTATGCCATGACTCACCGCTGCGCTCTTAGCGAGAGTAAGTGGGCATTGGTCAACAGCTGGTGCATTTCGGAACTTAGCGCCGCAATCCGCGGCTTGGCGACACCTGACGCGGCCATCGATGGACCGGAGCTGCGCCTATATGGCGGACCGGCCGCCGATCTTGAGCTCCGCTATATTCCGTTCGATCCACTGCCAGCCCCAGACGCGCGGGTGGTACTTGTGGGAATCACGCCAGGACACGGGCAGTTGCGTCGTGCAATCCCGGCGGCGCGACAGGCGCTGTTGCAGGGGCTTGACGACGACGAGGTGATCCGTCGCGCCAAGAACGCTGCCGCCTTCGGCGGAGCAACGCGCACGAACCTGATCTGGATGCTTGACCACATCGGGTTGCCCGGCGCGCTCGGCATTGCGTCGACCGAGACCCTGTTCGCTGCCGATGCGCATCTCGCTGTCATGACCTCGGCGGTGTGTCACGCCGTCTTCGTCCACGGTGAGGACTGGAATGGCAAGCACCCGAATATCCTGCGCCATTCGCTCACACGAATGTTCGTCGAACAGATCCTGGCGCAAGAACTTCGCTGGTCGCCGACTGCGCTCGTCATTCCGCTCGGAAAAATCCCGCCACGTGCCGTGGAACGCCCGCAGCGCGCCAGCGCGAGGACGAACGACGTTGAGTCCCGCAAGGCCTGGCGTAGCCTCGGGTGGCCGGGAGGCTTTGCGGTCATGGGCCGAAGAGCTGCTCGCCGTCGCTGCCGCCGAGCAGGAAGACGAAGCGTTCCAGGTCCTGGCGCAGCTGGGGCAGGCCGTAGGCGGGGTTGTCGACGAACTGTTCCAGCGATGCGGCGAGGCGGGCCGGGTCACCGGCGAGCCAGCCGTCGAGGAATTGCAGCATTTCGGCGAGTTCGGCGGCGTCGGCGGCGTCGAGCGTGACGTCGGGCATGGGATCACTGTCCTTTGTGGGTGAGCCGGGCCTGGGTGCGCTTATCGGTGGCGTTGGCTTTGTAGCGGTGGATTTCGCTGGTGGTGGTGCGGGGCACCACGGCGGCGGTTTCGCCGTCGATGACCACCCGGAAATGGGTGTTCTCGCAGATCACGGTGGCGATCTTGCCGGCGTGGATCATCCCGGCGTGGATCTTCTGCCGGGCCACCATGAGGGCGCCCCGGCAAGACACCCGCCGCTGCACGGTGATGGGCCCGCCTGGCTGTGGCGGGAGGGACCGGGCGCGGCGGGCGCCGCGCAGCCGGTAACGGCGGTCGGCCGGGATGGGGCAGGCCATGGTGCGCAGCAGGCTCCCGTCGTGGCCGAGGACGGCCATCAAGGGTCCTTCCATCCGCAAGGTGACCCGCTGCCCGGTCAGCGGCAGGCCGACGCCGGCCTGCTGGCCGCCCAGGCTGACGCCGCCGGTGGCGTTGACGGTGCGGTCCACCTCGATCACCGCGCCATCCCCGGTGGGCAGCGGCGAGGGGCCTGCTGGGCGTGCTCCGCTGGCGGCGAGACGGGACAGCTCAGTGGCTCCAAGCCGGGATGGCACGGTCTTGATCCGGGTGCCGTCCAGCAGCACGTGCAGGCTGACCTGATCGGCCCAAAGGGTGACCTGCCGCCCGGACAGGGCGGGGCCGAGCCAGACCTGCTGGCCGCCGATCCACAAGTTCCCCGACGGCGGGACCACCCGGTCCACCTCCACTGGAGGCTGGCCAGCGGCTGCAGCAGTGCCCGGCGCTGGCGCTGCCTCCGCGGGCAGGCTGGATGCTGGCAGCGAACCCGGACCTGGTGGCAGTGGCGTTGGCTGGCCTGTGCTCACCATGAGCTGGGCCGGGATGCGCAGCTCCAGCGGCGAGGACGCGGACGTGAACCGGCTGGCCGGGAAGGCCATGCCCAGTGACTGGTGCGGGCGGTCGGTGTTGTATTCCTCGCGCCAGGCATCCAGCGCGGCCTGCAGCGCTTCGATGCTCGCAAACGGGCCGTGCACATCCAGCAGCTCACGCTGGAGGGTCTGGTGGAGGCGCTCGATCTTCCCGGTCGTGGTCGGTGAGTGGATCTTGGTAAGCCGGTGGGTGATGCCGTTCTCCCGGCAGATCTTGTCGAACAGCACTTCCACCGGCACGCCAGGCTTGTGGAACCGGCCGGTGAACACCTTCCCGTTGTCGGTCAGCACTTCGTCGGGCACCCCGTAGACGCGCATCGCGTCCACGAACGCCAGGCACACCGGCCTAGCCGTGGCCCGCTGCACCGCTTTGGCGATCACGCAGAACCGGGAATGGTCATCGATCCCGGTCACGATCTTGATCTCGGCGCCGTCGGCGAGAAACGCGCTGGCGGTCACGTCCAACTGCCACAACTCCATCGCGGTGCCGCGTTCCCAGCGGCGGTAATCCTTGCGCCTGCGCCGCCGCGACTTCGGCTCGACCAGGCCGTTGCGGACCAGGGTGCGGTAGACGCTGGATCGGGTCACCTGGTGGCCACGGCGGCCCATCTCGAACACCAGCCGCCGCGGCCCCCACTTGGGATGGCCACGCCGGAGCTCGCAGACCAGCTCCTCGGCCCCGGCCGGGATGCGCCAGGGATGGCTATGGACCTGGTGGCTGCGGTCCTGCAGCCCCGCGATACCTTCCTCCTGGTAGCGCAGCAGCCACGTGTGCACGCTTTGGCGGCTGACCCCATACCGTTCGGCGACCTCGGTCACCGGAACACCGATGCCGGCTTCCAGCACGGCGCGGTATCTCTGCTCGGCCACGCTCAACTCCCACAGCATGAGCGGGAGTGTCAAGCATCAAGCGAAGCCAAAGTGTCAAGCATCAAGCGGGACAGCACACAAAATTGCCCTCATGCCGGTGAGAACTTTCTCTACGTCTTTTCAAGGGCACGCCTTCGGCGCGCCGGGCCGTCCCGGCTCCGGCTGGCCTCCGGGCAAGGGCGCAGGATCACCGAGCGGAGCGGGGTTCCCCTCTAACCGTGGAGACTTTGTAATACGGATCTTGTTTCTGCTCCCGGTTCTCCCGTGGATCTATGAGAGCGCCGGAGCGCAGGGCTTGTCCAGGTGGAGCCCCCGCAGGGCCGTCAGGCCTGAGGAGGAACGACCTGGATGAGGCCGAGCACCGGCCTATCGTCGAAGGCGGGAGAAGCGCAGGCATGTCAGGCCGCCTCCCCGGCCGCCAGTACTTGCTCATAGCGCGCTGGGGGCATCATCTGGCAGGCGGAGTGCCTGCGCCTGGTGTTGTAGTCCTCGATCCAGGCGGCCACCTTGGCTCTGGCATCGGCCCGGGTGGTGAAGTGTTCCACCCGCCTCAACTCGAACTCCAAGGTGGAATGCCAGGCCTCGATGACCGCGTTGTCCAGCGCTGATCCGGGCCTGCCCATGGACTGGGCAATGCCGGTCCGCCGGCAGGCGGCGCGGAAGGCCTTTGCGGCGTATTCACTGCCCTG
>Ga0137371_10004025_pt1 | contig 11543 bp, 12 predicted proteins | sample SagtaG_7_FD_104919 | JGI IMG/M metagenome (GOLD analysis project Ga0137371, IMG submission 104919) | Vadose zone soil microbial communities from Sagehorn Ranch, Mendocino, California, USA - Sage1_R_40_16 metaG | ecosystem: Environmental > Terrestrial > Soil > Vadose zone | place: USA... | reverse complement strand
CCTCATCGCTGAGCACCACCTCTACACGCTGCGCCATCACCGCCCCCAATCGTCGTCGATGAGGACACCGTTCGCCGCCAACCCGCGGGTCCCTGCGAACTAAAGACTCAGGTCACTAGGCGCTCCTAGGAACCCGCGCGCTCTTCGTTCCGGATCTCGGCGAGCAGGCGCTCGAGGCGCGGCTCGCTGTCCTCGTCGACCCACTGCATCGCAGCGCCGACTCCGGGATGGGCGCCCGAAATCAACCGGCGCACCTCGTGCGCGACGGCGCGATAGGAGGGATGGCCCTCGCGGCCGGAGCGGAGCTCGACGAGCTGCATCGCCTCACGCGCGTTCAGGTCGAGCACGTAGCGGATCCGGTAGGCGAGGCAGAGCGCATACGGCGCTTCCTCGGCAAGCCCTTCATCGCGTAGCCGCTCGTACTCGGCGCGCGAGCGCTCGAGCGCGCGCTCGTAGTCGCCGCCGCAGCCGGCGACGCCGACCTCGTCGGGAACGTCCGCACCGAGATGGGGCGTGAGCTGCTGCCACTGACACGTGAGCATCCGGTGTCGCTGGAGGTCGCGGAAGGCGCCGTAGTCGGAGACGATCTCGAAGCGGTACCGGAGCGCCTCGAAGCCGCGGCCCGGCCGGTGCCTACGGTTCTCGCGCTCGCCGACGAGCTCCGCGAGAAGCGACGAGCGCTCGTCGGCCCCGAGCGCGCGCACCGCGGCGAGCGCCTCCGCCTCCGCGAGCGTCGAGGCCTCGAACAGGCAGGCCGCGAGCAGCTGCTCCTCGTCGCCCTCGACGCGCGTCAGACGCACGGACGGGCCGACGTCGCGGTCCCGGCCGTCGAGACCGAGGCGCGCCGCAACCGCCTCGGCCCGCTCGCGCCGCTCGCGGAGGTACTCGATCCAGCGCCCGCCGCGGTCCGGGCGGGGCACGCGGGCGACGAAGCTCGGGATCATCTTTTCCAGCTCCTCGAGCAGCAGCTCGCCGTAGGCTCGGGCCTCCGCGAGCGGATGGGCGAGCAGGTGGAGCACGAGCTGCTCGTAGGTCTGGCCGCTCGCGTAGATGCCGACGTGCGACATCGACGCCGCCGGCAGCAGGCCGCGGACGAGATCCAGCGCCTTCGCGCGCACCGCGCGCGTATGCGCGGCCGGCGACTCGTCTTCGCCGCGCGGGAAGCGCCCCTCCGCCCAGGCCGTCACCTCGGCGAGCGTGCGCGAGTACGTGTCGAAGAGGAAGTCCATCGCGCCGACGTACTCGGGCCCGAGCCGCTCGTCGCGGTAGTAGCGGTAGCCGAGCGGCTCGATCTGCTCGTCGTAGGCCAGGTAACGGGTCGACTGCTCGAGGTAGGCGGCGAGCCGCGGGCGCTGGAGGATCTTCGTCAGCAGGTTTGACGTCCATTCGCAGGCGATGTGCGCGCCGCCGAGCTGGGCGACGGAATCGTCCCCGTACCCGAGGAAGATCCGCTCGTAGAGCTCCTGTGCCCGGCGGCCCTCGCCGGCCTCGGCGGCCGGGGGCTCAGGCAGTCCCTCGGCGAACTCGTCGAGGAACAGCCGCCGGAGCGTGCCCTGGTAGCGCGAGTAGCGCGCGAACAGCGCGCCCTTCACCGTCTCCGGCAGGTTGACGAGGCCGAACACCGGCCGGTCGAGATTCGTGACGTGCGGCCGCAGGCGGGCCTCTTCCTCCACGGTGAAGGACTCGACCGGGTACGTGAGGGTCGACCGGGCTGTCACGCTGTCCACCATGCCCACGCCGCCGAGTCTAGACGGGCTCCCGGCCGGCTCCGTCCGGGTCGGCGTCTCCGGCTGGTCGTACCCGAGCTGGCGCCCGGGGTTCTACCCGGCGGGCGCCGATCCCAAGACGTTCCTCGGCTATTACGCCGAGCGGTTCTCGACGGTCGAGCTGAACACGACCGGCTACCGGCTCCCGGCCGAGGAGCAGTTCCGGCGCTGGGCCGAGCAGGTGCCCGCCGGCTTCGAGTTCGCCGTCAAGCTGCCCGGAAACCGGCCGCAGATCGTCGCCGCGTTCTCGGAGCGCGTATGCGTCCTCGGCGACCGGCTCGGCCCGGTGCGCGTCGTGCTCACGAGCGCGCGCGACGACGGGATGATCGAGCTGCTGCTCGGCTCGCTCGATCCGGAGCTGCGGCTCGCGTTCGACCTCCAGCACCCGTCGTGGGACGGCGTCGAGGAGCGCCTCGCCTCGGCTGGGGCGGTGCGCGTCAACGACCTCGAGCACCCGGCTCACTTCCGCTACCTACGGCTGCGCGAGCCGCCGCACTCCGACGGCGACCTGCAGGCGCTCGCCGAGCGCGTCCGCACGCTCGAGACGCCGGCCTACGTCTACTTCCGCCACGAGGACGAGCCGACCGCGCCGCGCTACGCCGAGCGGCTGCTCGAGCTGCTCGGCGCGGCTTAAGAACTAGTGCTGGCGGCAGAGCTTGTCGCCGTTCAGGATCGAGTCGAGCAGCGCGTTCTGCTGCTTCTCGTAGGCGACCTTGTCCGGGTCTTGTGCGTTGTAGTCGCCCGGATCCTGCGCCGTGACGGAGACGTCGGGCGTGACGCCGGGCCCGTCGAGGACGAGGCGGTACTGCGAGCCGACGCCGGGACCCCGCATCCCCGTCTGGCCGGGCGGATGGATGTAGCCGCCCTTGGTCGGATCGAAGATGTAGAAGCCGTAGCAGAAGACCCCGGTGGGGTTGTGCGGCACGAACGAGTTCTCGCGCCGCCAGCCGGGGCCGTACGCGGGCGCGTCCAGGGTGTCGAGGTAGATGAGCCGGCCGAAGCCTTCGGTGGGCGCGCCGACCTTGGTCGTGCCGAAGCCGTAGACGGGTCGGTCGAGGTAGGTCGCGCGGCCGAAGAGGTCGTGGAAGCGCCCGCCGTAGATCCAGTCCGTCCACACCTCGAGCTTGGCGATCGACCCGGTCCAGTGCGAGACGTGCAGCTCGTACGCGGCGAGGTCCGCCTGCCACGGCGTGAAGCCGAGGTCGGGCAGGGGCGTCTGCCAGCTCTGCACGGCCCAGAGCGAGCCGTCCGGTGCGTGGCAGCCGGTGACGAAGAACGAGAGCCCCGGCCCGTCGTAGCCGCCGCACCTGTTGCCGAAGTTCGTCTTCCAGTAGGCGGGATACTTGTGGTGGTACTTGCCCCAGCCGCCGGAGTAGTCGACCTTGAACTTGACCTGCTGCTGGCCCTCGGCGGGCTGCCTGGCATTGATCGCACCCCATAAGAGAACGTGCTTCGTCACGCTGCCGACGCGGTAGGTCAGCAGCGCCTCGCCCTTCGCGTTGACCGCGAGCCTGACGTCCCGCGCGTTGCGGTCGATCAGCTGCGAGGCCGAGGCTGCCCCGGCGGCGACGGCGGCCGCGGCAAGCGCAAGGACGAGGACGGGAAGACGGCGCATGGAACCACTATCGGCTCTAATTCGGGAAGCGGCCATCCCAAAAGGGGGCTGACGACCAGAAGACTCGCGGCCGCCCGGAAACTTGCGGTCAGAACCGGGCGACGGCGCCCAGATGGCGCTCGTACGCGCCCGTGTCGACGATCTCGGCGAGCTGCCGGGCGACGCTGCGGAGCTCCTCGTCCGTGTTGTAGAAGTGCGGTCCGAGCCGGATCCCGGCGTCCGGGCGGAAGTCGCAGATGATCTGCCGTTCCGCGAGCTCTCTGTGCACCGCCTCGAACTCGGGCGTCTTGACGAGCACCGTGCCGCCGCGGCGGGCCGGGTCGCGCGGGCTGCCGACCTCGAATCCCGCCTCCTCGAGCAGGTCGATCAGGAGACGGGTCTGGCGGATCGAGTTCTCGCGGATGCGGTCGACGCCGACCTCCTCGATCACGTCGTAGCCGGCGGTGGCCGCATAGAGGGCCGGCACATTCGGCGTCCCGGTCAGGAACCGCTGCACGCCCTCCGCGTACTCGAGCTCGGGTTCGAAGCCGAACGGACGTGCGTGCGCCTGCCAGCCGACGAGCGTCGGCTCGAGGTCGTCGACGAGGTCCGGCCGGACGTAGAGCCAGCCGTTCCCGGGACCCCCGCAGAGCCATTTCACCGAGCCCCCGACCGCGAAGGACACGCCGAGGGCGGTCACGTCCACCGGGACGATTCCGGCGGATTGGTAGGCGTCGAGGACAACGTGCGCGCCTGCATCGTGCGCCCGGGCCGCGATCGCGGCTGCGTCCTGGATCTCCGCGGTCTTGAACAGGACGTGGCTGATCGGGACGAGGAGGGTTCGCTCGTCGATCGCGTCGACGATCGCGCGCTCGTCCGCGACCGCGACGACGTCGAGATCGGGGCGCGCCTGGTAGAGGTAGCGCACGGACGGGAAGTTCGCCTCTTCGTAGACGATCCGGTTGCGCTCCGGAGTCGGGCGGAAGCAGGAGAGGACGATCGCCTCGGCCACGGTCACGTTCTGGTGCATGACGACCGAGCCGGGCGGCGCGCCGATGATCCTGCCGACCTGGTCGCCGACCGTGAGCGGCATCTCCCACCAGCCTTCGCCCCAGGCGCGGATACCGCGCGTCTTCCACATGCGCGTGTACTCGAGCAGGCGCTCCTCCGCCGCCGCGGGCATCGCCGCGAGCGAGTGGTTGATCAGGTAGATCGTGTCTCGCAGGATCGGAAAGCGGTCCCGGTAGGCCGTCAGCTCCATCGCGCAGAGGTTAGTCGGCGCCCGCGAGCTGCGACAGGTACGCGTCCTCGGCGCCGTAGTCGAAGTAGCGGCCGAGGTAGTCGGCGCTCTCGGGGAAGATCTCCCGCCAGTCGCGGCCGTCGAGCTGCTCGAGGAGCCAGGCGCACGTCTCGCGCACCGCCTCCGGATACGCCGTTACCGGCCGGTAGCCGAGGCGCTCGGCCTCGGACATGTCGACGAGGAGCGGACGGGGAACCGCCCAGGGATTGCGAAGCTCGGGCAGCTCGTAGCCGGTGCGGGGATCGAGCACCTCAACCCAGGCGTGCTCGAGCGCCGCACCGACGGCGCGGCCGATCTCGCGAACCGACGGCGGATCCGGGTCGCCGGCGTTCAGCACCCGCGACGCCGGACGCTCGGCGGCGAGCAAGACGAGCTCGGCGACGTTTGCGACCGACGTCGTGTGGAACCTGCTCTCGCCGCTCGATCCCAGGAGGATCGCGCGGCGGCCGTCGAGCGCGCGCTTGACGAAGTAGAGCTCGCGGGGAAGCTCTGACCCCGGCCCGTGCACCGCGCACGGACGCAGGATCGTCGCCGGGAGCGGCCCCTCGAGCAGCGCCTGCTCCATCGCCGCCTTCCGCGTCGAGTACGTCGCGTCGCCGGGCGGCACGGTCGCCTGGGTCTCCGGGATCGGAACGGGTAAGTCGGGGAAGCTCGCCTCGTCCGTGGCCTCGTCGAGCGTGCGACCGCGCCCGTCCGCATAGACGGACGCGCTCGAGACGGCGATCGTCGAGCCGATCCGGCCGGCGAGCGCGTTCAGCTGCTCTGCGTCCTCGCGGCCGAACGCGATCACGTCGACGAGCACGTCGACGCCGTCGCCGAGCGCTGCGGCAAGCGAGCCGGCCTGCGTCCGATCGAGCCGGACGTGCCGCACCTCCGCGTCGACCGGCCGGAGGCCGCGCGACGCCGCCGTCACGTCCCAGCCCGCCTCCGCGAGCCGCCGGGCGACCGCGCGGCCGATCTGGCCGGTGCCCCCGAGGACGAACGCGACCGCCACGCGGAAACTATACGCAACCGGATGGTTGCGAGTTCTAGAGGGACGAGAGCGTGCGCTCGCCCGGACCGACGTACCTCGCGCTCGGGCGGACGAGTCGGCCGAGCGTCTTCTGCTCCAGGACGTGCGCCGACCAGCCCGCCGTCCGGGAGCAGGCGAACATCGCCGGAGCGAGGGCCGGCGGGATGTCGGCGACGTCGAGGACGACGGCCGACCAGAACTCGACGTTCGTCGCCAGGACGCGGTCGGGACTGCGCACCCTCAGCTCCGCGAGCGCGGCCTCCTCGAGCTTCTCGGCGACCTCGAACCGGGGCGCTCCCAACTCCTTCGCCGTCCGCCGGAGCAGCCGTGCTCGTGGATCCTCGGCGCGGTAGACCCGGTGGCCGAAGCCCATGATCCGCTCGCCCCGGTCGAGCGCGTCCTTGACCCAGCGAGCCGGGTCGCCCGCCTCGGCGACGGCGTCGAGCATCGGCAAGACGCGCGCCGGCGCGCCGCCGTGGAGCGGCCCTGAGAGCGTCCCGACGGCCGCCGACATGCAGGCGCCGCAATCGGCGCCGGTCGAGGCCGCGATCCGGGCGGTGAACGTCGAGGCGTTCAGCCCGTGCTCGGCCGTGCAGATCCAGTACGTGTCGAGCGCCTTCGCGTGCCGCTCGTCGCGCTCCCCGCGCCAGGCGAGCAGGAAGCGCTCGGCGGCCGTCTTCCCCTGCGCCACGATCGACACGTCCACGGGCGGCCGGTCGCCGCGTGCGGACTGGGCGACGATCGCGAGCGTCGAGGCCGACAGGCGGGCGAGGTTGTCGCGTGCCTCGCGGTCGTCGATGTCGATCAGCTGCTTCAGGCCCCAGCGCCCGGCGAGGATCGAGAGCGAGGCCTGCAGGTCGGCCATCGTCGAGCCGGTGCGGATCTCGAGCTCGGGGTGCTCGACGGGCAGGCCCGGCTCGAGCGACTCGTCGACGAGGAGGCCCCAGACCTTCTCGAACGGAACATGGCCGACGAGCTCCTCGATGTCGACGCCGCGGTACCGGAGCGAGCCGCCCTCGCGGTCCGGCTCTGCGATCTCGGTCTCGAAGGCGACGACGCCTTCGAGTCCCGGCTTGAAGTCGTTCATGTCGTCAGCTCCTCCAGCTCGATCTCGCGGCCAGCGCCGCGGTCGCGTGCGGCCGCGAGGACGAGAGCCGCGGCCGCCGCGTCCTGCACGGCGACGCCGACGGATTTGTACACGGTGATCTGCTCCGGCGAGGTTCGACCCGTCGCCCGGCCTGCGACGAGCTCGCCGAGCTCGGCGTGGACGCAGGCCGGATCGATCCCCACGAGCTCCGGTGCGCCGGCCGGCGGCGGGGCGAGCGCGGAGTCGCGCGACTCGACGACGAGCAGAGCGTCGGCGACGGTCGCCTCGTCGAGCTCGCGGCCCGCGGGATTCAGGCCGACCGAGTTGACGTGGACGCCCGGCTCGAGCCATTCGCGCCGGACGACGGGCTCCACAGCGTGCGTCGTCGCCGCGACGACGTCGGCGCCGCGGATCGCGTCCTCGTACGAACCGGCCGCGCGGCCGCCGACCTCGTCGGCGAGCGCGGCGGCCTTCGCCTCGTCGCGCCCGGCCACGCGGATCTCGTCGAACTCGCGCACGCGTGTGAGGGCGCGCGCGTGCGAGCGGGCCTGCACACCGGTGCCGACGATCGCGAGCACGCGCGCATCGTCCCGGGCGAGCAGGCGGGTCGCGAGCGCGGAGCCCGCCGCCGTCCGGGTGGCCGTGATGTACGTGCCGTCCATCAGCGCGAGCGGTGTGCCGTTCTCGGGGTCGAAGACGGAGATCACGGCCTGGTGCGTGTGCCGGTCCGTGTTCTGCGGGAACAGCGTCACGAGCTTGCAGGCGAGCGCCTCGCCCGGGATGTGGGCGGGCATCACGCCGAGCAGCCCCTCGCGCTCGGGCACGAGCGCGGCGATCCGCGGCGGCATCGAGACCTCGCCGGCGCTGAGCAGCTCGTGCGCACGTGCGAGCGCGTCGACGAGCTCGTCCAGATCGAGCAGCTCTTCCACGTCGGCGCGGGTCAGGACGAGCATCAGCGCGAGACGGTCGACGCGCTCGGCGGCGGCACGCTCGGCTGTGGCGGCGGCTTCGAGTCGACGAGCACGGCGGCCGCGAGCAGGACGGCCATGCCGACGGCGCTCTCGCCGGCGAGGCTGCGCGGCAGCCGGACGAGCAGTCGCGGACTCGGCCCGCGCTCGAGCTGCGGCGCGACGAGGAAGTGATGCGTCGCTCCCCACAGCAGCGCGATCCCGACCAGGCCGAGCTTGACGATGAGGACGCGTCCGTAGCCGGTGCTCCAGAGGTCGGCCACGTGCGGAAGGCGGAGCACGCTCAGGTAGATCCCGGCGGCGAGCAGCAGGGCGATCAGCACGGTCGCGAGCCGGGAGAAGCGGAGGAACAGCTCGCGCCGCAGCTCAGGCGCAGCCGGCCAGACGACCGCGACGAGCTGGACGAGCCCGCCTAGCCACAGCGTCGCCGCGCTCAGGTGCACCCAGTCGGCGAGCTCCGACGACCACGAGGAGCCGGCGTCGGCGGCCGAGTGGCCGGAGAGCGAGAGCCCGGACGCGAACCCGAGCCCGAGCAGGAACGCGGGCCAGAGAAGGAGGCGCCGGTCGGTGAGCCACGCGAGGAACAGAAAGGCGGACACGAGTGCGAAGCCGAGCGTCATCGCGATGAAGGCCGTGCCGAAGCGCGTCCCGCCGGCGATCGGCGAGAGGTCGCCGTAGAGGAACCGGCCGAAGGGGAGCTGGAGCGCGTCCTCGGCGCGGAGCAGGAAGGCGACGATCCCGACCTCGAGCACCGCGACGGCGCCGACTCCGGTCACCCGGTAGAAGCGCCGCTCGGCCCGCGCGGGCAGAGGGCCGCGCACGATCAGCAGCCGGAAGCCGAGTCCGCCCACGACCAGGGCGAGCGCGAGGAAGTACGCCCAGCGGACGAGGTGCTCGGTCCGCGTCGGCCCCTGTGCGCCCACGGCCTCGGTCGGCGGCGGCGCGGGGACGCGGACGCCGAAGGTGAAGACGCCGGAGACGACGTGACCGTCGTCCGAGAGCGCCTTCCAGCGGATCGTGTACGGCCCCTTCGGCAGCCGCGGCACGGCCGCGACGATCGCGCGCTTCGCCGGCACCGCGCGCGTGGGGCCGGCGGCGTTTTTCCCGTTCTGCAGGAGCACCTGAATCCCGCCCGGGAGCGCCGTCACCTGCTGGTCGAACGCGATCAGGACCTGGCGCGGCGACTCGGCGACCCGCTCGCGGGAGGCCGGGACCGTGTGCTCGACGCTCGCGTGTGCGAACGCCGAGGCCGGCAGGGCCAGCGCGACGAGCAGCGCTCCGACGGCGAGCCGAAAGCCTCTCATCGGTGCGGCGCCCCGGCGAGCTGCGAGAGATGCCCGAAGATCGGAGCGACGTCGCGGTCGCTGAAGAGGACGATCGCGATGACGAGGAACGTTGTCGCGAAGCCCGCCGCCGCGACGACCGAGCGCGGCCGGAACCCCTGCACAAGCGGGAACACTGCGCCGACGAGCAGCGTCCAGCCGAGCACGTGGTGCAGGAACGACGAACGCTGGAAGAACCACCCGTTCTGCTCGTGGACGAGGAACGCGACGCCGGAGACGACGAACGCGAGCGACGAACAGAGCCGCCAGTATTGGCTCTTCAGCTTTCCGCGCGCGAGCCCGAGCTCGGCCCCGCCGGCGAGCATCAGCACCTGCGCCCACGACCCGTGGGCGACCATGTGCACGGTCGAGTTCGTGAAGAAGACCATCACCGGCCACATCCAGACCCCCATGAAGAAGCACAGCCCCGGCCACAGGTAGGCGCGCCACGGGCGGCGGCGCCAGACGTCCGGCCCGACCACGACCTCGGCCATCAGCAGCAGACCGACGAGCAGGAACCCCCCTGCGAACCACCAGTGGACGTGCTCGGAGGGCGGCACGTTACCCCTCCTCCTCGAGGTCCTCGACGAGTCCCGGCGCAATCAGAAAGTGGAAGATCACCCCGGCGAGGATCACGTAGAGCGGCGGCTCGGCGAACAGCCAGTAGACGCCCTGGTCGAACGGGTGCAGGAGCGTGAGCCGGTACGGCTGGAGGATCGCCCAGACGATCCCCGCCAGGACCGTCAGCGGGCCAAGCCCGCCGATGATCCGGATGCGTGCGCTGCGGACGTAGGTGGCCCTGCGCTCGCGACGTTGTAGTTCGTGTACGAGTTCGGCAGCGTTCACGTCGTCCTCCGCGAGAGATCGGGGTCAGGGACCGAGCCCGCGGGGTGAAACGCGGCCGCGGGCCTAGGCCGGAGCCGGCGGAGGACGGCTCTCGAACGCGAGGCCGAACAGGCGGCGGGGGGAGATGCTGTCCGAGCGTGCGCGCCGCGGCTCGGGCGGCGCCGCGCGCCCGGCCGCGAGGGAGCGGACGAAGGCGGCGGCCTCCTCGGCGTACGACTCGTAGTCGGCGAGCCAGCGCGCGACGGCGCGGTAGACGACGGCGACGACGACCGCGAGGACGGCGAAGACCGGCAGCGCAGAGGTGTGCAGCCACGGACTGAGCAGCACCCCGCGCCCGTCGGAGAAGTCCTCCGCGTCGGCCTGCACGAGGTAGAAGCTCGCGGTGACGAGGAAGGACCCGAGCCAGAGCCGGGGCGAGAGCTCGATGCGAACACGCGGCGCGGGAGCGTGGGGACGCGCGCCGAGCGCGGCGGCGACGCGGCGGGCTGCCCTGGCCGTCGCCCGGGCCTTGGCGAACCGCCAGGCGAGCCGCGCGAGCAGCAGCGCGACGGCGACCTTCACGACGATCAGCAGGAACGGGTAGTAGTCGCCGCCGGCGTAGGCCGGCCGGGCAACGTGGCGGCCGACGTCGATCCGGTGGGTCAGGCTCCGCCCGGCGAGCTCCGCGACGAGCGCGAGCAGGCCGAACGCCAGAGACGCCAGAAGACGTTGGTGCCGCCGAGCCCGGGCCACACGGCAAGTGTGCCCTCCGGGGACGACCGTACACAAGGCCTGCGGGCCGAGACGGTGTCAGGCGACGATCGTCAGCGTCCAGTCGCGGCTGGGATGCCCGTTGAAGGCCACGAGCAGCACGCGCTGCCAGGTGCCGAGGCAGAGCGCGCCGTCCTTGAACGGAACCTGCTCCGTGCGCGGCCCGAGCAGCAGCTGGACGAGCCGCTCGCGCTGCTCGGTGTCGAGCGGGACGAGCCGCTCGAGCAGGCACTCGAGATCCTCGAAGAAGCCCGACTCCCGCTCGTTGACCCGAACGAGCGACGGCCCGGGGCCCGAGGTGATGTAGGCGATCCCCTCGGGGTGGGCGGCATGGGCGACGTCGCGGGAGATGTCGTTGGTGATGTCCATGACCGTCAACGTGGGAAGGACGGATGCGATCGAGTAGGGAACCTCGACGGTGGTCATGCGCTGGCGACCTCCCTGGGCAGACGGAAGTGGACATCCTCGCGGGCGACGGTGATCTCTTCAAGCGTGTCGTAGCCACGCTCGGCGAGGCGCGCGGCGACGAGCTCGACGAGCTCCTCGGGAGTCGAGGCGCCCGCGGTCAGGCCGATCGTCGAGTGGCCCGCGAGGAGCTCGTCCTCGAGCGGGCTCTCGCCGTCGACGAGCGCAGCCTCGGCCCCGGCCGACCGGGCGACCTCGACGAGGCGCTGCGCGTTCGAGCTCGTCTCGGAGCCGATCACGAGGATCAGCGTCGCGCCGCGGCCGTGCAGCTCCTTGACCGCGTCCTGACGGTTCTGCGTCGCGTAGCAGATGTCGTCGGCGGCGGGGCGGCGCAGCGTGCCGACGTGTTCCTCGAGCGCGTCGACGATCGGAGCGACGTCGTCGAGCGAGAGCGTCGTCTGGGTGACGACCGCGATGGGCTTTCCCTGCGTCT
>Ga0137371_10004024_pt1 | contig 11546 bp, 10 predicted proteins | sample SagtaG_7_FD_104919 | JGI IMG/M metagenome (GOLD analysis project Ga0137371, IMG submission 104919) | Vadose zone soil microbial communities from Sagehorn Ranch, Mendocino, California, USA - Sage1_R_40_16 metaG | ecosystem: Environmental > Terrestrial > Soil > Vadose zone | place: USA... | reverse complement strand
CGGTCCCGTGCGCAGAGTGGTGCGCGGAACGGTTCTCGCGCTGCGGAATCGGCGACGCCAGGCGTCAGCCGCGATGCCGGAAGCCTTGGAGGGCTAGTTGCGACGGGCCACGCATCTACTAGGGACCCTGCTGGCGGCCGTGGGGGTGCTGACGCTGTTGTGGGCTCTGCTCGTGTGGCAGTGGCAAGACCCGTTCACCGCGCTCTACACGAAGTGGAAACAGCATCAGCTCGCCTCGCAGTACGACAAGCGCACGCGCTCGTTCCAGCCCACGATCTCCGCCGTCAGCCAGGCGGCAGAGCGAGCGAGCATCGCGCGGGAGGCGAAGCGCTACCGCACGAGCTCGACACGCGGCGAAGTGATCGGCCGGCTGCGGGTACCCCGAATGGGCCTGAACATCCTCCTGGTCAACGGCACCGACCACGACACCCTGAAGAAAGGGCCCGGGCGAGACCTCCGGACGTTCATGCCGGGAGAGAACCGGCTCGTCTATATCGCCGGGCACCGCACTACGTACCTCGCACCCTTCTCGCACATCGACAGGCTCCGAAGCGGAGACCGCTTCACGATCAACGTTCCCTACGGCACGTTCATCTATTCGGTGACCCGACACCGCATCGTAAAATCGACCGACCTCTCGGTGCTGCGCTCGCCCGAGCACGAGGTCGTCGAGCTCCAGGCGTGCCATCCTCGCTTCTTCGCCTCGCACCGCTACATCGCGTACGCGCGATTGCTGCGGGTCGAGCCCCGCGGCGGGAAGCCGTACGAGCTCATGGCTCAGGCGAGCGGCAAATAACGCACGCTCTCACCGGCAACGAGCTCACCTTCGCCTCGGGGCACCAGCACGAGCGCATCCGCGGCGGCGGCACGAGCGATCATGTGTGACTCCTGACCCCGCACCGGGTCGAGCAGGACGCCGCTCTCGGAAGCAACTGAACGAGCGCGAACAAACTCGTCACGCTGGCCGTTACGTCGAACGGAGGCTGCAAGCCGGCCCTCGAAGAAGACCGGACCAGGAACCGTCGCGCCTTGGAGCGCGAGCAACGCCGGTCGTACGAAGACCTCCGCTCCGACGAGCGACGAGACCGGATTTCCGGGCAGCCCGAAGACGAGGGTGGACCCGCGCACACCAAATGCAAGTGGCTTGCCCGGTTTGACCGCGACGCCCCAGAAGACCTCCTCGACTCCGAGCTCGCCGAGGATCCGGCGGACCAGATCGTGCGGGCCGACGGACACTCCGCCCGAGGTGACGAGGACGTCGGCCGCGAGGCCTCGTTCGAGCGCCTGACGATGTGACGCCTCGTCGTCCGTAACGACAGGGAGCACCTCGACGTCCGCACCGGCGGTGGTGAACGCAGTGGCCAGTAACACCCCGTTCGCCTCGTAGATCTGACCGGGCTCGAGCAACTCGCCCGGTCTGCGCAATTCGGTGCCCGTTGCAAGCATCGAGATCGTGGGGCGTCGCGCGACAACGACGTGGTCGAGGCCGGCGGCGGCAAGTGCACCGATCTGAGCAGCGCCAAGACGGGCGCCGCTCGGTACCACGACGTCTCCAGCGGCGACATCACCGCCGCGAGGACGCACGTTGTCACCGTGGACGACAGTGTTCGGTATCTCAACTTCGTTGTCATTATCGACAACGTACTCGATGGGGATGACGGAGTCCGCTCCGGCCGGGACGACGCCACCGGTCGCGATGGCCATCGCCTCGCCTTGCTCGAGTGCCCGCGGTGCCGGCACGCCCGCGGCGATCCGCGCCACAACCGGCAGGCGTCCGGGCGTGTCCTCCGAGCGCACCGCGAAACCGTCCATCGCCGAGCTCGCAAACGGCGGCAGATCCACCACTGCCAGGGCGTCCTCGAACACCACGCGACCGGCCGCCTCGGCCAGCAGCACGACCTCGGGGGTGAGTGGCGTGACCCGGTCGAGAATGCGCTTCTGCGCCTCTTCGAGCGAGAGCAGCTCAGCCATTCTGCGTCCAGCGTATAACCTCGCCCGCGTGATCTCCGTCGTCGTACCGGTGCATGACGAAGAGCGGAGCGTCGCCCTGCTCTACGACGAGCTCCGGTCCGCACTCGAGCCGCTCGGTGCTCCATGGGAGGCGATCTTCGTCGACGACGGCTCGACCGACGGCACCTTCTCCGCGTTGACCAGGTTGCACAACTCCGAGGACAACGTCCGTGTCGTTCGCCTGCGCCGTAACTTCGGCAAGGCTGCCGCGCTCGTCGCCGGCTTCGACCAGGCACACGGAGAAATCGTCGTCACGATCGACGGAGACCTGCAGGACGATCCTGCAGAGATCCCGCGCCTCCTCGCCAAGCTGGACGAAGGCTTCGATCTCGTCTCCGGCTGGAAGATGCACCGGCGCGACCCCATTTCACGTCGTCTGCTCTCGCGCATCTTCAACCGCGTGACGAGTGCGTTCTCAGGCGTGCGCATGCACGACATGAACTGCGGCCTCAAGGCCTACCGCGCGGAGGTCGTGCACGGACTGCGTCTCTACGGCGAGCTGCACCGTTTCATCCCGGTGCTCGCGCACTACCGCGGCTTCCGCATCGCAGAGCTGCCGGTCAACCATCGTCCCCGTGAGCACGGCCGGTCGCGTTACGGCGTCGAGCGTTACCTGCGCGGGTTCCTCGACCTGCTCACCGTCTCTTTCATCGGCCGCTACCGCCACCGTCCGTTACACCTGTTCGGCGGGCTCGGGCTCTTGCTCGGCGCGGTCGGTTCGGCAATCCTCGTGTACCTCACGGTGATCAAGGCGCTCGGACATGCGATCGGCCAACGGCCACTGCTGATGCTCGGCGTGCTGCTCGTGGTGATCGGCTTGCAGTTCTTCTCGCTCGGGCTGATCAGCGAGATGATCACGAGCCATCACGAGGAGCGAGCGCAGGAACGCGACCGCGCAGAGCTGCTCGTCGACGAAATCCTCTCCTGAGGCGCCGACTTGGCGGCGCCGCATAGAGGCCGTGCGGGCTTTGCCCGTGCGGCCGTCTTAAGTCACACGTTCGTGCGACGACGCGTGAAGCCGGCGCTGCGGCGGCTTTGAGAGTCTGTTATTTCGGAACCTACGAGCGTGGCTATCCGCGTAACGCGCAGGTGATCTCGTGCCTGCGCAGGGCAGGCGTTGAGGTGTTGGAGGAACACGTCTCGGTGTGGGAGGGCGACCGGCGCGGGTGGGGGGCGGGGCCGGGGCGGGCCCTGTGGCTCGCCGCTGCGGAGGGACGACTGCTCGCGCGCCGCGCGCCCGGGAACATCGACGCGTTCATCGTCGGGTATCCGGGACACTTCGACCTATCCGCGGCACGACGCGCCGCGCGCGGACGGCCGCTGATCTTCAATCCGCTCGTGTCGCTCGCCGACACTCTCGTCTCCGATCGCGCGCGGTTCCGCCCAGGCTCGCTCGCCGCACGGGCGCTCGAGACGATCGACCGCCGCGCGTTTCGTGCCGCGGACACCGTTGTCGCCGATACGGAAGCTGATGCGCACTTCTTCGCCGGTCTCGCAGGGCTCGACGACGTTCCAGTCTGCTTCGTCGGTGCGGAGGACCGGCTGTTCGGGCCGGGCTGGTCGCCGCCGGACCGCTTCGTCGCGCTTTTCGTGGGGAAGCTGATCCCGCTCCAAGGTGTCGAGACAATCCTCGCGGCGGCGGCGGAAGCGCCCGAGATCGACTTCCGTGTCGTCGGAAGCGGACAGCTCGAAAGCCTGCTCGCAGCTCGGCCTCCGAATGTCGAGCACGTGCCGTGGATCGAGTACGAGCGTCTACCGGATGAGATTCGCGGGGCCGGCTGCTCGCTCGGGATCTTCGGCACCAGCGGCAAGGCGCAGCGGGTCATCCCGAACAAGGCGTTCCAGGCGATCGCCTGTGCGGCGCCGCTCATCACGGCCGACACGCCGGCCGCGCGCGAGTTGCTCGTCGCCGAGGAGAGCGCACTCCTCGTGCCGCCCGGCGACGCCAAAGCTCTGGCCCAGGCCGTGCGCCGGCTCGCCACCGATCCCGACCTCGCCGGTCGCATCGCAGCCGCCGGCCGCGCCGCGTACGAGCAGGAAGCGAGCGAGGCGGTCCTCGGCGTGCGGTGGCGCACGATCATCGAGGGGCTACTTTGAGACGGGCCTTCGTCGTTCCCCGCCCCCGCGTCCTGCTCGCGTCGGCGATCGTGGCGTACGCGGCGGGCTTCGCGGCGCTCTCGACACTTCGCCACGAGGCGTTCATCACCGGCCGCTTCGACCTCGGGAACATGGTGCAGGCAGTCTGGTCGACCGCCCACGGCCACACGCTGCAGATGACCGACCTGCACGGGGAACAGATCTCGAGGCTCGCTGCCCATGTCGATCCAATCCTGGTTGCGTTCGTCCCGCTGTGGTGGATCTGGCCGAGCCCGAGCATGTTGCTGGTCGTTCAGGCTTGCGCGGTCGCACTCGGGGCGATTCCCGTCTTCCTCCTCGCCCGCAAGCATCTCGCCTCGTCGCGGGCCGCGCTCGGCTTCGGCCTTGCCTATCTGCTGTATCCCGCGACGGGCTGGTTGACGCTGAACGAGTTTCACCCTGTCGCGCTGGCAACGCCTTTGCTCCTCCTCGCCTTCTGGTACCTCGACGAGGACCGCCTGCTCCCGTTCTCCGCCTGCGCGGTCGCAGCAGCGACCTGCAAGGAGGAGATCGCTCTCGTCGTTGCAGGGTTCGGCATCTGGTACGCGCTCGCACACCGAAGGTGGTTGGCAGGCACGGCGATCGCAATCGTCGGCGGTGCGTGGGCGGCCGTCGCCATCGCGGTGGTGATCCCGCACTACAACGCCGGCGCCGAATCCGACTTCTACGGTCGCTACAGCGAGGTGGGCGGATCCGCAGGGGGGATCCTCAAGACGAGTTTCACGCACCCGCTGCGGATCGCGGAGGCGGCGTTCGGCGCGCGCGATCTCCACTACCTGCTCGACCTGGTCGCGCCGCTGGCGGCTCTTTGCCTGTTGGCCCCACTGGTCCTTGTAGCGGCACTGCCCGAGCTGGCGATCAACCTCCTCTCGTCCGCGACGACTCAGACGTCGATCCATTTCCACTACACGGCCGGTCTGATCCCCCCGCTGATGATCGGCGCGATCTTCGGCGCGAAGCGACTCTCGCGCTGGACGTTTCCCGTGGCCGCCGCAGTCGTGGTAGCGGCCCTCGTCGGGAACTACCGGTTAGGACCGATCCCGGGCTGGCGGCATGTTCCGGGCGGGCAGACATTTCAGGCCACCGCCGCACGTGTGACCGTTCACGACCACATCGCCGACCGCGCGCTCCGGCTGATTCCAGCGGACGCGGTTGTCAGCGCGACCAACACGCTCGGCGCGCATCTGTCGGCGCGGCTCCGCGTGCTCAGCTTCCCTTTCATCGAGGACTCGAGCTGGATCGCTGCGGACGAGACGCAGCCGGGCTACGCCGACCGCTACGCGCCTATTCCCACCGCGATTCAACTGGCCTCGCTACGACGGAACCCTGAGTGGCAACTCGTGTTCGAGGAGGACGGAATCCTGGTCTTCCGGCGCAGGCCTCTTTAGGCGCACCACGGCGAGCACGAACAGCGCGACGACAAGAAGATCGCGTGCCAGCACCAGCCACACGTAGCCCCCGAGTGCGAAGACATGGCCGTAGTGGAAGAACCAGAACTGCGCGAGGACCAGGGCGAGAGCGGTCAGCACCCATGCCACCGGCTCGAGGAGGAGGACGAACGGAACGAGCCAGACGAGGTACTGCGGCGAGAAGAACCGGGTGAAGGCGAGGAAGCCTGCGATCGCCGCGGCAAAGGCAAGAGCGAGGCACCGCGGATCGTCGCGGCCGCGCAGATAGAGCCACGCGACCGACACGACGGCCAGAACCTGTGCGATCGAGCTCAGCACGGCCAACGCCTCCGGCAACGAGCCGACGAGATCGTACGAGACCGCGTGCCCGGTGCGATGCACGACCGTGGCGCTATAGAAGCCCAGCCGGTCGGCGACGGCGAGCAGAGAGCCGCCGAGGCTCTCGACCTGCAGCGAGCGAGCAGCCTGCGCGCGGAAGCTCTCGGCGAGCCCGTGCGGCGCAGCAACCAGGAACGGAACGATGAAGAGAGCGGCGACCACAGCGGACGCGAACAGAGCACGCCAGGCAGACCCACGGCCGCGCGCACGCCAGACGAAGATCACGGCGGGCGGAATGAGCACGATGGGGTAGACCTTGGCCGCGAACGCGCCACCGAGCAAGGCGAACGCGGATACGTCCCTGCCCGACAGCAGCAGCGCGAGTGCTCCGACGGTGAGCAGCGCAGGCCACGCGTCGTAGGTGTTGAGCGAGATCGGGCCGAGCGCGAGCGGGGACAACGCGAAGAGCAAGACGCCGGCCCAGAGGCGAGTCACCGACACTCCGAGCCTCGTGAGCAGGGACGCGAGCAGAAGGAGCGTCGCAACGCCGCACAGAGCCATCAGGCACTTGAACGCGGCGTTGTAGTGCGAAGACCCGAAGGCCGCCGCCGGCAGGAACACCGCCACGGCCCCCGGCGGATACTCCATGAAGAAGTCGCGGTAAGGCACGCGCCCGTCGAAGACCGCCTCTGCGAACCCCTGGTAGAGATGGACGTCGCGGAAGCGCTCGGCGCGGAAGAGCCCACCGTCCGGCACGGCGCAGGCCGCAAGGTAGATCGGGATCGCCGCGGCCGCCGGCCGCAGCCAGGGCCTACGGCTTCTTGTTGGTCTCAGGGACCTGGGAGAAGCCGTCAGCGCCGCCGTTGCCCGAGTGGGTCGTGGTCTGCGGCGATGCAGAGCCCGAGTAACTCGGCGCGTAGTAGTAGCCGCCGCTCAGGGCGTACTGCAGCTTGTGCGTCACCCACACCGGCGATGTCTTAGGCGACGGAAACGCTTTCGGGAACGGCGCGTAAGTCGCCGCGCGCTCCATGAACAGCTTCCAGATCGTCGCCGGGAAGGTCGGGCCCGACACCGAGATGCCGTGTACGGACAACATCGGTATCTCCCCCTTGGGATAGCCGATCCAGATCGTCGCCTCGAGCCCTGGGACAAACCCGCTGAACCACGCGTCGGCGTAATTGTCGGTCGTTCCCGTCTTCCCGGCGGACGTGTGGCCGAAGTAGGCCCCGACGCCCGTGCCGCTCGTCATGTTCTCTTCGAGGATCCGCACGACCTCGGCGGCGACCCAGTCGGGAACGGCGCGCTTGCGCTGCGGAACGCCCCAGCCGGCCTCGGTGTCGACCTTGCCTCCCGGCAGGACGACCTTGCGGATCGCCATCGGTCTCGAGTAGACGCCACCGGCGGCGAGGGTCGCGTACACGGAGGCCATGTCCATCGGCGTGACGACGCGAGAGCCGAGACCCATCGACGGCACGTACACCCCGTCGCTCGTGCGCAGATCGGTCCGGACGCCGAGCCGGTAGGCGATGTCCGCGATGTTGTCGGGGCCGACGTCGAGCGAGAGCCGCGCATAAACGCTGTTGTCGGAACGCAGAGTGGCTTGCTCGATCGACGTCGCGCCGACGTACGAGTGGTCGTAGGTTTGTGGACACCAGGCCGTCGGCGGATTGGTGTCGCACGAGCCGGTACCCGTGGGGTCCCATTTGAACGGGGCGGATAGATAGGTGGTCGACGGGCTGATGCCCTGCGAGATCGCGGTCGTCAACACGATCGTCTTGAAGGTCGATCCGGGCTGGCGCCGTGCAGACGACGCGAAGTTCACCTGATTCTTGGGATTCCCGGGGCTCACCTCGGTCATCGCACGAATCGCCCCGTTGCTCGGGTTGATCGAGACGATCGCCGCGGCCGGATCCGTCAGGTCAGGGAGCGTCCTCTTGATCGCAACCAGCGCGAAGCGCTGCAAACGTCGGTCGATGGTCGTGTAGACCTTCAGCCCGCCGGAGCGGACCGTGTTCGCGCCGTACTGCCGCTGAAGCTCCTCACGCACGTAGCTGAAGAAGTACGGCTCACGGATGTGCGTATACAGACGTCCGGCTTTCAGATGGAGCCTGCGCTGAGCCACCGCATCGGCGTACTGGCTCGAGGTGATGTTTTCGTTCCCGAGCATCGCCCTCAAGACCTCGTCCCTGCGAGCGATCGCCTGTGCAGGCCGCTGGAACGGGTCGAAGACCGACGGCGCCTGCGGCAGGCCGGCCAAGAGCGCCGATTCGGTCAGCGTGAGCCTGCGTGCCGGCTTGGAGAAGTACGTCTGTGCGGCCGCCTCGATCCCGTAGGCGTGGTTCCCGTAGTAGACCTGGTTCATGTACGCGTTGAGGATCCACGTCTTCGACTTCTCGCGCGCGAGCTTGATCGCCAGGCACGCTTCCGTCGCCTTGCGCCCGAGGGTCTGCGACTTCTTCTTGATGTAGAGATTGCGAACGAGCTGCTGGGTGATGGTCGACCCGCCCTGGACGACCCGCCCGGCCTGGATGTCCGCATAGAGCGCCCGCACGATCCCCAACCAGTCGAGCGCGCCGTGCTCGTAGAAGCGCCGGTCCTCGATCGCGATCGTCGCCTTCGGCGCCCATTCGCTGATCTGGTCCAGGCCGATCGGCTGTCGGTTCTGTTCCGCGGGAATCGACCCGAGCAGCGATCCGTCGGCCGCGAAGACGAACGAGTTCTCCCCGACGTCCACCGGCTTGAGCGAATCGAGGTTACAGCTGTTCATCCAGACGGCCGCGCCGGTGAAGCTCGACACGGCGAGGAAGACCGTCGTGCCGATCAGCGCGCCAGACACCATCTTGCCGAACCGCTTGCGCCGGTTCTTCGCCCGTTGCCGGCGACGCTTCCTCAGGCGATCGAGCAGGAACGTGTCCGACTGCGACCGCGCTCCGCGTCGCGGCGGCGTCACGCGTACACGCCCTCCGCACGGAGCGCCTCGTCGGCGCGCAAGCGGAGCTCGCGTTCGCGCTGTTCGGCCGACAAGCGATCCGTCGCCGGCACGCGTACGACGACGGTCGCGTTGCCGGACAGGTCGCTGACGAACGCCTCGCCGTCTGCGGCGATCGCCCTCAAACGGTCCACGACTGCACCGAGGTCTTTACCAAGTGGAACCTGGAGGCTGATCTCGGCGACCTTCTCTCGACTCCGAATCGTGGAGTTGCGGATGGTATCCGAGGCCAGCTTCTCGTTCGGGATCACGAGCCGGTCGCCGTTCTCCGTTCGGACGAACGTGTAGATGAGCCCGATCTCCTCGACCGTCCCCTCGGTGCTCTCGATAATCACGTCGTCGCCGAGCCGGACCGGCTGGGTGAAGGCGATCAGGAGACCGGCGACGAAGTTCCCCAGCGTGCGCTGCGAAGCGAAGCCGACGACGATCCCTACCACCGCCGAGGACGCAAGCAACCCGCCGGCCACCGCTCGCACCTGCGGGATCACGAGCAGGGCCGTGAGCAGGCCGATGAAGATGATCGTCGTGGTCACACCGCGGCGCACGACGCGATAACGGGTAATGGCCTCCGGCGGGAGGTCGCGGCGCGCTATGCGGCGATCGATCAGGCGCGCCACGACGATCGTCACGAACATGACGACGGCGACGACGATTAGTCGGTGCCAAAAAGGCATGGGCCTCTATTCGACGGCAGCCTCGCCCTCCTTTGCAAAACGCGACCAGCTGAACCCCGCGCCCTCGCGGCTGAAGCGCCCGGGCCCGTGGAAGTGGCTGACGATCGCGGGCGTGCCGGCGTCCGCGAGCCGGCCGAGAACCAGCTTCCGCGTCGAGGCCGACAGGCCAGGATCGTGATCGCTCACGTACACGAGATCCGGATCGGCGAGCTGCAACTCATGCACGAGGACGTCGCCGAGAACGACCAGTTCACTTCCCTGCGACTCCACTAAGACGCTCGCGTGACCCGGCGTGTGCCCCGGAGTCGGCACGAGGCGAACTCCGGACGCCACCTCGAGCTCTCGGTCGACGAGCACCACCAGGCCGGCGTCACCCAGCGGCTCCACACGGTCGCCCAGATGTGGTCTCTGCTGCAGCGACTCCTCGGACATGAAATACGACCAGTCGTCGGTCGGCACGACGTAGCGGGCATTGGGAAAGGTTCCGTCCCAGCCCACGTGATCGACGTGCAGATGCGTGTGCACGACGAGATCGACGTCGGCCGGACTCGAACCGAGACGAGCGAGCTCGGATTGAAGTCGCGCGCCCGCACCGGGCATGAACGTGCGCGGCTCCGGTCCGAGCCCCGTATCGACGAGCACCGTCGAACCGGCGCCCCGAATCAAGACGGCGTTGACAGGCAGCCGCCACTCCTCGGTCGAGTCGAGCGCGGGGAATGCCTCCCCGACGGTCGCGAAACTTCCCTCGCCGTCGACGAGGACCGAGATCTCGAATGCACCGATCCTCACAGCGGAAGCGGCTTCCGACCTGCGAATCCCTCGTCGGTCCGATGCCAGTAGTGAATCTCGTCCTCGCCCAGCTTCCAGCAGAGCAAGACGATCTCGTCACCACGCTTGGCGGGGAAGTCCAGCAGCCCATCCTCGAGCGACTTCACCTCCGCGCCCGCAGCGTTGATCTGCTCGGCGCACGCGGAGATCGCCTCTGCCTCGCGCTGGATCGTCTCGGCTGCCTCATGGAGGTCGCTCGGGACCATGTCGCCGCCGTTTCCCGCAATGCGGGTGACGAGCTCCGCCTGCTGAAGCTGCGCCGCCGTGAGATTGCGCCGATGCTCAACCATCCGCTCGACGATCGGCCGTAGCTCGACAAGGGCCTCATTGGCTTCTTCCGGCGTGAAGGTACGAGACATTCGTCCGTATGATCATGCGGCCGTGCGCGCGGGTCAAAGGCAAGCGCTGGACATCTACCTCTGGAGCCGCGCGGCGATCTGGGTCGCGGCCATCTTCGCCTTCTTCTTCTTCGAGCCCAACCGGCATCCGAATGCCGCTCGCTGGGACACGCCCCGCCTTCACGACCTCGGCTACTTCACAGACATCTGGGCCCGCTGGGACAGCGACTTCTTCCTCCGCATCGCGCAGAACGGCTACGACGACACCTCCGCTGCTTTTCACCCGCTCTATCCGGCGCTGATCGCCGGGCTCGGCCGCATCTTCTTCGGCCACTACGTGCTCGCTGGTGTCGTCATCTCGCTGCTTTGTTGTCTCGGATCGTTCATCCTCCTGCATCGCCTGGCCATGGAGCGTCTGGATGTCGACGGGGCGAGACGCACCGTTCTTTACCTCGCCGTGTTCCCGATGGCGCTCTTCCTCCAGGCCGTCTACAGCGAGTCCTTGTTCCTGCTGCTCGTGCTCGCCGCCTTCACGCTTGCCGAGCTCGATCGCTTCGCAGCCGCCGGGGTCGTCGCCGGGCTCGCAATCCTGACTCGCGTGACCGGGCTCGCGCTGCTCCCGGCGCTGGCGCTTCTGGCCTGGCGGCACCGGGAGCGTCCACGAGCGCTCGCCGGCATCGCACTCGCAGTACCGGTGGCGGCGGTCTACCCGTTCGTGCTCTGGCAACAGGTCGGCGATCCGTGGGCCTTCAGCGATGCGCAGGATCGTTGGCACCGTCATTTCTCGCGGGCCGGGCCCTTCGGCGGGATCTGGGACGGTCTGGTCGCGGGCTGGCGCGGCTTG
>Ga0137371_10004020_pt1 | contig 11552 bp, 11 predicted proteins | sample SagtaG_7_FD_104919 | JGI IMG/M metagenome (GOLD analysis project Ga0137371, IMG submission 104919) | Vadose zone soil microbial communities from Sagehorn Ranch, Mendocino, California, USA - Sage1_R_40_16 metaG | ecosystem: Environmental > Terrestrial > Soil > Vadose zone | place: USA... | reverse complement strand
CCGCCTGCGACGCCATGCGCGGCATGTTCGATCTCATGAACATCTGCGGCGAGGTGGTGATCGGCGAAGGAATCAAGGACGAAGCGCCGGGAATTTTCAAAGGCGAACAGCTGGGCACATGGATTCCTGGCTCGCCGCAGTTCGATATCGCCATCGACCCGATCGATGGCACGACCAACATCTCCAAGGGCGCGCCGAACTCGATCAGTTGCATCGCGGCGGCCAGTCCCGAGCAGGGAGTGAAAGTGGCGCTGCGGGATATTCCCTCATTTTACATGTCTAAGCTGGCGTACGGCCCGCGGGTGATCGAGTACATGAAAAAACGCGGCGATTCGCTCCACCTCGAGATGCCGATCGCGGAGATGCTGGCGATCGTGGCGCGCGCGGTGGACAAGCGCGTCCAGGATGTGGCGGTGATGATGCTCGACAGACCGCGACACAAGGAGATTGTTGAACAAATTCGCGCGGCAGGTGCCTCCCTGCGCATGATCGGCGACGGCGACATCGCCGCGGCCATCGCGCCATCGCTGCCCGAGCCGGATGTTGATCTTTACATGGGCATCGGCGGTTCGCCCGAAGCGGTACTCGCGGCGGCGGGAATCAAATGTCTCGGCGGCGACATGCAATGCAAAATGTGGCCGCGTGACGAGAAGGAACGAAAGAAGTTGATCGGGGACGGTTACGAGAAAGACCTCGAGCGCGTCTATTCGGCGGACGATCTGGCCAACGGCCAGAACATCATCTTCTGCGCAACCGGAATCAGCGACAGCGCGCTCCTGCCGGGTGTGCGCGCACGGGGTGGCGTCACGGCAGTCACCCATTCAATCCTGATGCGGGCCAAGAGCAAGACGGTTCGTTTCATTCGAGCACGGCACAATCTGCAGACAAAAACGATCCGACTCCGCTCGGATAATCGCGAACACATCATTTGACGTACTTCTCCTTGATTACAGCAATCGTTGCGCTCGGAACTGAAGTTCTGGTTTTCCTGTCGCTCATGGAAATGCCTCCCTTCGGTAAAGGTGGCAGCGATATCATTTGGGGGTTGCCATTCTTTGGATTGGTCGTTCTTGTACTCGCGACTTCTGGGCTCCTCGCAGGACTCAACGCCAGACGAAACTCAATACGAGGCAGGAAAATGGCTACGGTCGGGTTCTTGTTAAACGGTCTTAGTCTCGTAATTCCAATTTTGGTGCTCGTTTTAGCAGTTGGTCGCCTCCTCATTTCCGCCGGCGGCCTAACGAATCGCTGAACCAGACCTTAGGATTTTTTTGGCCGTATGCCGAATTTGGCCAGCGCAGGGATTGTCTTCTCCATCGGCAGGCCGACGACGTTCGTGAATGAGCCTTCGATTTTTGCAATGATCTCTGCACCGGTTCCTTGCGCAGCGTAGGCGCCAGCCTTGTCGAGCGGGTCCACTTTGGCAAGGTAATTCTTAATCGTTGCGCGGTTCAGGCGGTGAAAGCTAACACGCGAAGTATCATGAAAGACCGCCGATCTTCCCGATGTCTGGTGGTAAATTAAAACGGCCGAGCAAACTTCGTGAGTTCGACCGCTCAGCCGCCGGAGCATCTGCGCGGCGTCGGGCTTAAATCGGCCGACTTACCGATGATTTCGTTCTCGAGCGCGATGAGCGTGTCGGCTGCGATCACGACGGCGTCGGGACGCGTTTGTGCGACGAACATTCCCTTGCAAATGGCATTCCAGAGCGTGAGCTCGCGTAGTGTAACAGTGACATCAAATTTTTCCGCGAGCCGCGGTGGTGCGATTTCGAATTCAAATCCAGCGTCGGAAAGCAATGCAGCTCGCCTTGGTGAACTCGATGCCAGCACAAGTGAAGGCATGGCTCGCTAATTGTAGCGGCAGGTGTATCGCCTGCAAAATCCGAAACATTGCGTCTGGCACGGCTGCCGCTACAGAACGCCTGCTCCGGAACCAAAAACCCTTGCGTTAGGGATTCGGCGAAACAGGTGGCGCCGCGTTTTTATTAAAGATGTCCGGCAGCTTTGTTTCTTTAAAATTAGTAGGCACGGTAAACTGGCTATCGGCTATCGAATCGAGGCTTACACCTGTAACGGTGCTTGTAATTTCCGTCGGGTGCCCTGCGGCGCTGTCGCTGTGCTCGCCTGCCGGGTTTTCCTTGCCGACGATCATGCGCATCCGGATCGGCAGGCCGGGGAAATCGCGAAAGTCGGGCATTTTCGTGTTAGCCGCATCCCAAAACTCAGATTTGATCAATTGGAGTTGCGCCAGGACGGCAGCGCCGTTGGGATAGTTCGGTGCGATCCAATACATCGCCTTAAAATCGGGTCCATCGTAGGTGTATTGCTCGGTCTCATAGCCGTTGATCGTTTCCCGTTGGCCAGTGGGTGTGAGTCTAGGTTTGTCGAAGCCTGCTTTGTTGCTGCTGAACTTGTTTAACATGTCGGCAATAGCTCTCATTTTATCCGGCGAAATGCGGACGACAGTCTTCCGGTCATTCAGCAGATTGATCAACTCGCCAGTTCTTCCGTCGAAAATTGCAGTGATTTGCGGAGAAGCATCAATGCGCGCTTTGTCGCCTTTGACCTTGATGGTCATGTTCGTAGCAGCGGCGACCGCACTGGGAGTTGGTTGCTCTTTTTGACCGTGGCTCGCCGGTTGTACGGTCGTTGAATAGACGATCGTAAGGTCCGCGCGGAGCGGAAGGATGACAAAAGCAGTCAGAACGAGCGAATAGAATGCAGTCTTCATATCTCAGATAACTACATCGCTGCCGTCGATCCGGATAGCTGCGTCCAGCCGCCAGTTACGCCGACTTCTGCGTCTTCAGCAGCTTGATCGCGTCTCGTAGCTCAGCAGCGCGCTCGTAGAGTTCCTTTGCAATCGCAGTTTCCATCTCGCGTTGCATGATCTCTAATTTCGAAAGCGGGCGCTTGGCCTTCACTTCCTCAAGCCATTCGTCGAGAAAAGCAATCTCCGAGCTTTTCGACACCAACTCCGGAAAGTTTGACTGTTGCAGAAAATCCACAATCGCGTCACGGCCGCGCTCAATTTCGGCGATGGCCTCGGCAAATTTTCCCTGGCCAAGTAGAATGGATGCCTTGGCTCGCGTATTCATCATGAGCACGTAAGGCCGGAACTGCTGCAGGGCCCACGAAAAGTCCTCGCGATTTGTGTGCTCTGCGACGAACGTAAAAAGATCGAGATTGCGTTGCGTGTCGCGCACCACGCCTTCGAAATCGTTGATCTGAAAGAGGCTCAGATAACGATGATAATATTGGATGCCTTCCTGTTGAAGGTCCGCGCATTGCTCAGGTGTGAGCTCGTAGGTCTCGCGTTTGTGCTCGGTGCGGGCGGCCCGCCTTTGATGATATTCCAAGAGCGACTCGCAATTGTGCGGACGCCGGCCATCTGGCCGCCCGGTCATCTCCATTTGCAACACACCGAGATCGACTCGCAGTTGCAATTTCTCGCGGCCATCCAGCCCAGCGATCTTGCGCACTTTGATGCTGCCGCTCTCATGCGGCCAATCTTTCAAGATGGTATTGAGATCCAAACTCATCGTAAACAAACATCGAACACTTCGCATTGCCTTGTCAATAAATCGTAAGGATGGCTCGCTGCGGTCGCCGCGGCGACACTCTCTGTAGAGGCAGTCGCGCCGGCTACAACCATCGGTTTGGCAGGCGACACGCCTGCCGCTACAGTTTGCATGATGGAAGACGCAATCGACTCGTTTATTCGATTCCTGGCAGTCGAGCGCGGTCTTTCTGAGAATTACCAGCTCTCCACCCAAAGGTCTCTGAGCGACTTCGCGCATTGGTGCGCTGCCAGTAAAAAAATCGATAATCCGCATGCTGTAACTCTACCGGTCATCAGCGAATATCTCGCCCATCGCAAACGAGCCGGTCTTTCCGCCTCTTCGATTAAGCTCATCGTGGTTGCATTGAAGATTTTTTTCCGGTTTTTGGCAGGGAAAGGAATAGTTGAACGCGATCCGGCTGAGGCGTTGGCGCTCCCGCGGATCGAGCGTTATCTCCCGGAAACCCTCAATGAATTACAAGTGGAGCAATTCCTGGAAAAGATCGACACGAAAACTGTTCACGGCTTGCGCGATCGCGCGATGATCGAGTTGCTTTACGCAAGCGGTTTGCGCATTTCGGAGCTGGCAAATGCCCGGCTGGAGAATTTCAATTTTGAAGAGCGCATCGTGCGTGTGACGGGAAAAGGTAACAAGACCCGCCTGGTGCCGGTGGGCCGAAAAGCGTGCGAAGCGCTGGCAGCCTATCTCTCCGTGGAGCGGCCGAAACTTGTGAAGCGGCGTAGCGGCAGCGAAATTTTTCTTTCCGAGCGAGGCACCAAGTTAACAACGGCGCGCATCTGGCAAATCGTGAAAAAACACGCGCAGCGGGCCGGACTGGAGAAGAACGTTTACCCTCACCTTCTCCGACACAGCTTCGCGACCCATCTGCTCGGAAACGGCGCCGATTTGCGGATTATCCAGGAGATGCTGGGCCACGCCGATATTTCGACCACGCAAGTCTATACGCATGTCGATCAGCAGCGGCTTAAAGCTGTGCATCGGCAATTTCATCCCCGGGCGTAATTTTCATTCTGTAGCGGCAGCCGTGTCGGCTGCAGAAATCTTTAGAGCAGCGATTATTTAAATTTCGTAGCGCGACGCCTGCCGCTACAGTTCCGCTTCCATGAGACGTCTGATCTTCCTGATCCTCGCGCTCGCTGCCGCGGCATTCGCTGGTTGGTACTACTGGAAACTTTCCCAACAAATTTCGAGCGCTCCGGTAAGCGTGCTTCTGCCTCGGGACACAATTTTTCTGGCACACATGCCGGACTTCAATCGAAGCCGCGACGAATGGTATCGCAGCGATATTTACCAGCTGTACCGTGAACCTGCGGTCCAGGATTTTCTGCGCAAGCCGTTGGGCAACGTTCCAACCCCGAACGCTTTCGGGGCTCAAACGCTGCGGGAGATCGAACAGCTCGACCCGAAGCACGCCTTCGTCGCTTTGACCTCCATGGATAACAACAATCCAAAATTCGTTGGAGGTTTTCGTTTTCGTGCCAGCCAGGAAGAGGCGGAGCGAATCATCAATAAATGGCGCTCGAAATTGTTGGAACAAACTCCGGCCGCGAAACGCGAGAAGCTGCAATACCAGCGCCGCGAAATCGAGCTTGTCACGGCGGCTCCGTTTACTCTCGCGACGACGTATGACCGTCCCTGGTTCTTTGCGGCAACGGACGTGACAGAACTAAAGGCACTGCTCGATCGCGCCGATTACCGAGCTAAGAATGCGGAGGCTACACTCGAGAAAGACGAAGCATATCGCGAAGCCGTCTCGCACCGGCCCTCGAATTACGCAGCGTTCTTTTATCTGCAGCCAAAAATATTTTCCGAACGCCTTGCAGCATTGCGCGCTGCTGTTCGATCAAGGCCCACTCCCGGCGAGGCCACGATGCTCGAAAAGATGCGCTGCATCGCCGGTTCCATGCGGTTCGAGAACGGGAAAATACACGACGTGCTTTTCCTCGGGATGCCGAAGCTGGAGCACGAGGCCACACTCACCCGGTCTTCCGTCTCGCTCGGGACGAAAGAGACGTTTTTTTATCTGTCGATGCTTCTTAATCTCGGTGAGAAAATCGACACCCTGAACCAGGCGGCGGCCTTTGCTGGTACGAAAGTTTTTCAGGCGCTCGCCGATAGCGGGATCGCCGCTGATGATTGGAAGGCTGCATTTGGCCTCGAGCTGGCATCGCTGGCGGACTGGCCGTCGAGTGCGCATTGGCCATCTTTGCTCCTGACACTGCCGGTCACGGACGCGGCCAAAGCCGGCAAGATCACTGATGCCCTCATACGAGCCGATGAAGGTGCGACTTGGACGCAGACGGAGAAGGACGGCGTGCGCTATTTTTCGAAACAATCGGCTGCGAGTTTCGTGGCGATCACCCCAACAATCGCCCTGTCGGATCGGATTCTTGTAGCTGGTCTTAACCCAGTCTCAGTTGAAGAGGCAATGAAACGCAGCGGCGCCGGCTCGTCTGGACTTTCAGATTCCCAAACTTATAAAGCTGCTGAGAGATTGCTGCCGGCACCCACGAATTTTTTTGCGTACATCGATACCGGGCTACTGTATTCCCAGCTCGATGCTTCGTTGCGTCCAATGCTGTTAATGGCTGCGGCTTTCATGCCAGCAGTGGCTGGTTCCGTCGATCTTACGAAGCTCCCATCGCCGGAGATCATTACGAAGCACCTGAGTCCCATCGTCTCGTCGCAAAGATACGATCACGACGGCTACGTGGCCGAGTCAGTCGGGCCAATCACACTGGATCAATCAGCAATCGGCGTTGCTATTCTTAGTAGCCTTGGCACGGCAGCACGACAGAAAGCCGGCGTAAGCGGCTGGAGCGCTTCTGCGACGGCCACGCCGCAGCCGACACCCAGTCCGTCCCCGACGCCATAGGCAAGGCGTGACCGCCCGCCTACCCCCAGCTATGGCGGGCAAGCCGGGCGCGCCGGGCTCCTGCTGTGTCATTTCGGCACTTTTTTTGCCTTTCCAGCCGTACGCGCGAAGAAAACTGCTGCAGTTTATGGAAAACGTGCTATCCTTTTCGCCCTATGGCTATTCTAAAGAAAAATGCATTCTCCCGTCGTGTTCCTGACCTGGTAACTGAGGAGCTGGTTGCTGTCCTCTCCCGGCGCTCTTCTTTTGAGTTTAAGCAGCTTTTCGACATCGTGCACGAGAATCTTCGGGCGCGGAACGCTGCAAGCGGCGGTGAAGAAATGCTGCGGCTGCGAGCTTACGAGAAATTACAAAACCTCGTGGCGCGGGGCGCGGTCAAGAAGAATGGTAAGAAATACAAGGGCTTACCATCGGCTTTGGCCAATGCGATTGCCCAGCAGAATGGTCATCTCGCCGGCGTAAGATAAGCCGACTTTTCACAACGAATTGGCTTCAGGCCAGATTCCCGGGATGCTGCGAGAATATTTGCCGGTTCTCCTGCAAATCGTCGTCGCGATGCTGTTTGCCGTTTCCGCTCTGCTCGTCAGCATATTGGTAGGCAAGAGCGGAAAACGCACCCGAGCTAAGGATATGGCCTATGAATGCGGGATGATCCCGCAGGGGGAACGGCTGCCGCGTTTCAGCGTGAAGTTCTATCTGGTGGCGATGCTGTTTATCCTCTTCGACCTCGAGATCGTGTTCATGTATCCATGGGCGGTCGTGTATCGGGATGCAATCAAACAAGGCAGCATCATTTTCTGGAGCATGCTCAGTTTCATCACGATCCTGATGGTGGGCTACGTGTACGCGCTTAAAAAAGGCGCATTGGATTTCAGAAAGTAATCAGCTTCCTCTGAGTTCTCCCACGGCTCCCCGGCTTCTGCCGCTCACGTTGCTGTTGAGCGCGCTTCTTTGGGTGTTCACCACAACAGGCGGACGGCAGATTTTTGTCAAGGAGGTGCTCGGCGGCGCCTATGACTCGCAGGCGGAACATTTTCTGCGCGGGAACGTGGACGTCGATGCGGAGGCGATCGGGCATGAAGCAATGATCGTGAACGGCGAGGTGCGCATGTACTTTGGACCGTTCCCGGCGCTCCTCCGTATTCCGTTGAATTTCGTTTACCCTGCGGGACACGGGAAATGGTCCCGGATTTCAGGATTTTGCGCGGGGGTCATCGCGCTGTTTGCCTTTGCCGGCCTGGTGCGCACAGCTTTGTGTTCATCGTTGCTTTCATCGCGCGCCCGTAACTGGCTGGGCAACGCGTGTTTGATCGGCTTCGCGTTCGGCTCGCCCTTACTCTTGCTGCTTGGGAATCTTTCTATCTACGATGAAGCCATAATCTGGGGACTCGCCTTCTCGCTGGCTGCGCTTCTTTTCGCTTTCAGATCGCGACTGGTCGAGGGCAGCGCCCTGACGCGGGCGTTGCTGGGATTCTCGCTGTGTGCCGGTGGTGCTTTACTGTCCCGAGTCACGTTCGGCGCGCCTTTCATCCTGATCGCCCCGTTTCTAGCTCTAAAACTTCAGCGGGAAAATCGAATAGCTAATCTAATGGCGCTGGCTCTCCCGCTTTGCGCCGCACTCACTTTTTATGTTTGGCTAAGCTACGCAAAATTCGGCAGCCTCACCGGAGTGAACTTCGACTACTACATCAACCCGGTTCATAGCGAATTTGCCCACAAATTTGGTGTGTTCAGCCCGCGTCGAATCCTCAACAGCTTCGCTGACTACTTCAGCCTTCGTTTTCCATCCCTTCAGCGAGAGCCGCCATTCTTAGCGGCAGATCGCCATTTCTATGAACATCCGTCTCTCTATTCGAACGACTTTAGCGAAGTCTATCTTTCTCTCCCCTGGTGTTCTGGCTGGCTTATTTTCGGTGCCATTATGGGAATTACATGCCTTGTTCGACGCAAAGGTGCCGACGCATTCGAGCGGGGCGCGACTGTGGCTCTGTTTGGCCAATTTCTCTGCATCCTATCATATTTTTTGCTCGCCCAACGTTACGCCGCTGATCTCTATCCTTTCCTGATCTTCTGTCTCGTCATCTTTCTCGGTTCGGGTGGAGTAGCCTTGCTCCGGTCGCGCCATGTAATAATAGGACTTATCGCTCTCTCGGTCATCGTGAACTCGCTTGCGACCGTTTCCTGGCTAGTCAACGCTGATCAAAACGTGCCGCCGGAAACGAGAGCGGCCTGGGAAAAACTCTTGGGGCGACGTTACTCGAAAAGTGAAAGTGAGAAATCATGATGGCTCACGAACGGCGTGACACTGTCCGGCAATTTCGGATCGCAGCCGGCCTGTCGCTGTTGGCGGCGGTCGCCTTTTACTTTTCGACGAATGCGACGCTGCGCGATCTGGATTACACCAGCCAGATCGCTTCGGCTCTGCTGCGTGGCCACCTGGGTCTTCGGGAAAAGCCGCCCGATTGGCTTAACGAAATGATTCCCCACCAAGACAGATACTATTCAGCCTTTCCGCTGGGAGCAGTGCTTAGCATGGTTCCGATCGCGCTTCTGCAAAAAACGGGCGTGCTCCACAATTTTCCCGGACACGCTTTGGCAGCGTTGATTGCCGGCTGTTGTGTTTATTTCTTTTTTCAACTCGCAAAGGCATTCGGAGCCGATTATTCCAGCCTCGAAGGCAGCCGGCTGGTTCGGCGGATTTTGTTGGCGTTGTTTCCCATTTTTGGGACGTGGACGTGGTGCAACCTCGGGTTCGGCGGCGCGTGGCAAATCGCTCTCGGTCTCGCTTTGCTGGGAGAAACTGCGGCGCTCTATTTCACCTTGGTGCAACCATCTCCTTTCGTCGCAGGAGCGTTCTTCGCGCTGGCTTTTGGCAATCGCACTGAGCTGCTCATCACGCTACCTCTTTATCTTTATTTTCTTAGGCGCCGCTTAAATGGAGGCGCGGTCAGTTGGTCCCGCATTCGCGGGATCAAACGAGAGCTCTGGGAAAACGGACCCATGGCGATCCGATTTCTAAGTGTGCCAGCAATCCTCGCGCTCCTGACGGCCGCCTATAACTTCGCGAGGTTCCATTCAATTTTCGATTTTGGCTACTTTCACATCCCCGAAGTACGCCAGGAACCTTGGTACGAGCACGGGCTGTTTTCGATCCATGCGATTCCCTGGAATATCTACACAATGCTTTTTCAAGGGTTCGAGACTATTTCCTACTTTCCTTACATCCTCCCAAATGGATTTGGCTGCTCAATCTTTCTTGCCAGTCCTTTCCTATGCCTCCTCTTTCGCCCGGGTGGACGATATAAGGTGGCTGCATGGGTGGCGATCGCCTTCTTGACGCTCGTGCTTTGGTGCCACGGAAACCCCGGAAGCTGGCAGTTTTCATATCGCTACGCCATGGTTCTCCTCCCCTGGATTTTTCTTTTGCTGACAGGCAACGGCCCAAAAATAACCATCAGCGAGATCACGCTCTTCTGCGTCTCGGTTGCAATCAATGGAATGGCCACGTGGCTATTTCTTTGGACTGACCAAATCCAGCCCTAGCAATGGATTCTGTAGCTGGTAGAGACGGACCGCTGGGCCGTGGGGTAAAAAAGCTGTGAGCCATGTTTGACGGAAGAAATCACGCGTTTACGGTTTGCGCCTGTGCTGGCCGTTAAATCACGGAGAAGTTGGGTATGCTAGCTCTGATTTATTTCGGATTGGCCGTTTGTCTCGGTGATTTTCTTTGCCGGCGCTTTTATCGCTTTGTATCCGCTGCACATCGCTGCGCAGCAGCCATTCTCGTAGGGCTACTTGTTAGCTCATGGTTCACGTATCTGGCTGGGCTCGCATTCGCGTGGGCGTCACAGCCGCTTCTGTGGGGTAATCTCTTGTTCTTTGCCACAGCGGTCGCGGTCCTAGGCTGGGCTAAGTGGAAACGTGGAATTTTTAGAGGCGCTTCGGACAGGGGTCACAGCCACCCTACAACCGACTCATCCCTGCCGCGGCCCAAGGGTTCGAGTTTAGCTGACTGGCTACTCATTGCCGGATACGTGGTGCTCGTGTCGTGGATGATGTTTGCCTCTTTTAATTCCAGCGGCGGTAAGCTGCAGATCGCCAACCCCGAGTACAGCGATTTCGGGCCAAATACTGCGATCATGCAGAGCTTTGCAGTGGGGCACAACTTTCCCACCGAGTATCCACACTTCTCAGGCGATCGGATCCGCTACCATTTCTTGTTCTATTTTCAGGCGGGAAATCTTGAATTCCTCGGGCTTGATCCGGCATGGAGTCTTAATCTGCTTAGCATCACCACGCTGGTGGCGATGCTCATCCTAGCGATGGTGCTCGGCGAAGTGGTTTTCAATTCCCGCGCAGTCGGGCGCCTCGGTTCTCTCCTCTTCTTCTTTTTTGGCTCGCTCTCTTACGTCCCGTTTCTTCAGAAACAAAGTTCAGTGCGCGCTGCGATTCAAGCCATCAGACAACAGCGCGAGTATCTCCCGAGCATCTTCCCCTATCGCGGTGAACTCTGGGGTACCTGGTCGCAGGTGACTTTTCTCAATCAACGGCATTTCGCCAGCGCCATTGGGATACTGCTGCTCGTCCTTGTTTTTCTGGTTATCCGCTATCGCACGCTACCGGCGAAGCAAACTAAAACGCATCCTTCTCCTGATACAGTCACGCCGGAAGCGACCATATTGCCAGAAACTCTACCGGACACAGTCCCCAACGGCGCGAGTCGGCTCGAAAATCTCGTAGAATCAAAAAATGAGATGCCTTACGTCTCAGCACCAACAGAAGCAAAGCAACCAGCTGTCGTTACCACAGAAACTTTTCGCGCTACCCTGCCAAGCTTCATCTTCTCAGGCGTCCTGCTTGGTCTGCTACCGATGTGGAACAGCGCAGTCTTTATTGCAGCAACAGCTGTGTTGGGAGTTCTGTTTCTCTTATTTCCTCTGCGAAGGCAAATGTTGGTGCTGGCTGTAACCGCAGGCCTGATCGCGCTGCCACAGATGCTCTATTTGAGCACTGGGAGCGGCAGGGCCCCGATGCCGCGGCTTTTTCTCTGCGGTTACACGATCAACCATCCTGCCCCGGTGCAGTTGGCGG
>Ga0137371_10004018_pt1 | contig 11554 bp, 9 predicted proteins | sample SagtaG_7_FD_104919 | JGI IMG/M metagenome (GOLD analysis project Ga0137371, IMG submission 104919) | Vadose zone soil microbial communities from Sagehorn Ranch, Mendocino, California, USA - Sage1_R_40_16 metaG | ecosystem: Environmental > Terrestrial > Soil > Vadose zone | place: USA: California... | reverse complement strand
TCGGCGGGATGTCCGGATGCCAGCGGTTGTGCCCGGTCTCCGGCTCCTCGGCGAGCGTCTTGGCGTAGTCGACCCGAACCTCGTGCGTGGCCTCGGTGCCCTCCTCGTCCTCGTCCGTGCCAGGGTCAGGGATTGAGGCTAGGGGTTGAGGCGGAACGGCGGGTATTCGTCGGTGACCAGGATGAGCGCGTAGCCGATCACGCGGTTGGTCCAGCGGAACGTCCCTTCGACGAAGTGGAACAGCCCGCGCGGGTAGGTGCCGGTGAACAGGATCGCGAACCAGGCGACCACCGCCGCCACGAACGCGCCGATCCCGAGGAAGAACAGCACGATGACGTGGGGGATCGCCAGCAGCCACTTGAAGATCGGCAGCCACTGGTTCAGCCGCTGGGCGTCCGGGTAGGGGATCTCCAGGTGAACGGCCTGCTGCTCGTCGGCGGAGGGGTAGTGGTCGTCCATCAGGGCGAGGTAGGCCCAGACGCGGTTGCTGAAGCGCAGCAGCTCCAGGTTCCAGTCGAACCACCAGCGCGGGTACTTGCGCCGGAACACCAGCATCAGCAACGGCCCGAAGAACAGCAGCCCCCCAGCGCCGCCAATCGTCCTGGTGGTGCCGTTGCCGGCCGACCATTGCCAGGCGTTCCCCGAGACGGCGCCGATCAGGATCAGGATCGGGATCGCCACGAGGATCCGGAAGGCCGAGGTCAGGCGGTCAAGCGGTCGGTCGGGGTAGTCGACCGAGAACTGCACTGGATATGCCCCGTACGGCGGTGCTTGCATTGCAACCACCTTTCTGCCGGTTTATGCATCCCTTCAAGACAGTAAGCCAAACGGGCCGGCGGAAAAATGGGTCAGAGGCAACCGTCAGCCGGAGGTGACCGAAACCTCGTCCAGCAGGCCGTCGTACCAGTCGCCGCCCTTGGCCTTGGCGCCGAGCGACACCGGGCCGGTGTTGGTGAGCGTGCCGATCGTCACCGTCCGGGTGAAGGTGGTGCCGTCCACCACCAGCTGGATGTTGGACGCGTGCTTGGTGCAGGTGATGGTGTGCCAGCGGCCGTCGGCGAGGTTCGGGCCGGCGGTCAGGGTCGCCTTGGTGCTGGACCCCTTGAAGAAGCAGCTCGCCACCCCCTGGGTGCGGTTCTTCCTGGCCAGGATCTCCGCCTTGTAGGCGCCCTGCGAAGGTCCGCGGAACAGGTCGTAGTCGCCGACGGTGGCGTTCGGCGGTTTGGTGAAGTTCACGTGGACGGTGAAGCTCCAGTCGGCGCTGCCCGGGTTGAACGCGGGCGAGGCGGGGACCACCACCACCGAGCTGGAGCCGTTGAAGCGGTAGGCGTTGCCCGAGAAGCCGGGCACGCCTGTCTGCGCGTTCTTGACGGCGCCGTCGTGGCCGCCAGCGCTGTCCACCATCGTGGTCGCGCCCGCGCCCTCGTTCATCTGCCAGACGGCGACCTGGCTGGAGGCGTGCGCGGACATCGGGGCGAGGTACCACCCCGCGGCCGCTGCGACGGGCAGGATGACGGCGGCGGCACGCAGCAGGCGCCCGCGGAACGGGTTCATGGGTCCAACCTTGACTCGGCGACTCGGTCGGCTCGTTGGTACCGTGCGCTCGCCCCGCTCGCCAGCCGCAGGCGAGGTAGCAGCCCTACGTCAGCCTACGTCGTTGAAGAAGCCGAAGCGAGGAGAGCCATCGGGACCTGTTGTGCTCAGGTTTCCGCCTGCGCGGGCGTGGGCGCGCCGCACCAGCTGGCCAGGGCGGCGCGGAGCGCCTCGGTACCGGCGGCGGGATCCGGCTCGTTGGAGGCCCAGGCGACATAGGCGTCGGGGCGCACCAGGAGCCAGGTCGGCGGCGAGGTGGCGGTCGCGGGGGTGGCGACGTCGACCCGGTCGATCCAGGGGGCGACGGCGTCCCGGAGCCTGGCCGCCGCCTCGGTGCCGAGGGCCGGGGCGAGCAGCACGAACTGCCCGCCACGCAGGGCCTCGTAGAGCCGCGGCGGGACCAGGCGGTCCGACCGTGGCCCGGGGGTCTGCTCGCCGCTGTCGTCGGCGGTGACCGCGAGCGGGACGTCCGCCGCGCGTTTGCCGGTCAGCGGATGGGCGCCGTGCGGGGCGGGGTAGCTGACGCCGAGGGCGGTGATCCTGCCCGCGAAGTGGTCGGCGACCGGTTTGATCCGGGTCGCCAGTGCGGCGGCCACGCCACGGACGGCGCGCAACGCCCGCGACTGGGCGAACGCGGCCCGCAGCAGGGCGTCGCTGGTGCGCAGGACCTGCGTGCCGACGGGGTAGCGCTCGCGCTGGTAGCTGTCGAGCAGGCCGTCCGGCGCCGAGCCCTGGACGGCTGCCGCCAGCTTCCACCCGAGGTTGGCGGCGTCCTGCAGGCCGGTGTTCATGCCGAGGCCGCCCGCTGGCGAGTGCACGTGCGCGGCGTCTCCGGCGAGGAACACCCGCCCGACCCGATAGGTGGGGGCTTGGCGTTCGTCGCTGTGGAACCGCGAGGTCCAGCGCGGGTCGCGCATGCCATAGTCGGTGCCGAGGGCGTCGCGGGTGACCGCGCGCAGCTCGTCGAAGTCGACCGGTTCGCTGTCGGGGACCTGGTGGCGCCGGTTCCAGGCGATCACGCGGTACCAGCCGTCGCCGAACGGCGCGATGAAGGCGAAGCTCCTGCCGGTGCCGTTGGCAGTCAACACGCCCGGCGGCGTCTCGGCCAGGCGCACGTCGGCCAGCATCAGCGACCGTGCGATCGAGCGGCCCGGGAACGGCAGCCCGAGCGCGTGGCGCACGGTGCTGCGGACCCCGTCGGTGCCGACCACGTAGCTGGCCCGCCGCGTGCCGGCCACCCACTCGCCGTCGCCGGCGGCCTTGGTGCGGACCTCCAGATCGACGCCGCCGGTGTCCTGGCGCAGCCCGGTCACCTCGGCGCCCCGCACGAGCTCGGCGCCGAGCGCCCTGGCCCGCTCGGCGAGCAGCCGTTCGGTGTGGTACTGCGGCGTCACCAGCACGAACGGGAACCTGGTCTCCAGCTGGGAGAGGGCGAGCCTGACGCCGCCGAAGACCGCCAGCGACCCCACCGTCGCCCCGGTCTCGACCAGCTCGTCGGCGACGCCGCGGGCGTCCAGCTCCTCCAGCGTGCGGGCATGGACCGCGAACGCGCGGGTGAGGCTGGAGTCCTCGACCCGCCGCTCCAGCACCGTGCAGGCGACCCCGGCCCCGGCGAGGTCCCCGGCGAGCAGCAGCCCCGTCGGGCCGGCCCCGACGATCAGCACGTCGGCGTCTGTGGCAGTGGCGCGCATCCTCGTCACCTCCTACTACTCCCCCCGAAACGCGCCCCAAGGGCACGCTTACCCGGCCGTAAGGCGGCGCAACCGGGTCCTACCGGACGCCGCCAAAGACCCGCTCGGCGGTGCGGACCAGGACAGCGAGCTTGCGGCGCTCGTCCTCAATACTGATGGCGTTGCCGAGGTAGGAGGTGGCGAAGCCGCACTGCGGGCTGATCGCCAGGCGGTCCCGCCCGATCCAGCGGCTCGCGTCACCCACCCGGCGCTCAAGGTCCGCCTCGGTCTCGACCCGGGGCGTCTTGGTGGTGACCAAGCCGAGGACCACCCACTTGTCGTCGGGGACCAGGCGCAGCGGGTCGAAGCTGCCGGATCGTTCGTCGTCGTACTCCAGCAGTAGGCGGTCGGCGTGGACGCCGCCGAAGATCGGCCCGGCGATGGCGTCGTAGCCGCCCGCGACCAGCCAGCGGCTGCGCTGGTTGCCGCGGCAGAGGTGGAACCCGAAGGTGGCCGGGCGGCCCGCATCGATCACCGCGTTGTCCAGCTCGACGCCATAGGAGAGCCAGCGCTCCAGCGGCCAACCCCGCGCCTCGTAGAACGCCTGCCAGTGCGGGTCGATCAGCAGCGGGTAGTGCGGCGCGTCGAGCTGGATATAGGTGCAGCCGAGCCGCACCAGCTCCCGGACCTCGTCCTGGAGAACCCCGACCACGTCGGCGAGGAAGGCGTCCAGGGTCGGGTAGGCACCCCGGGATAGCTCCGTCTTCGCCTCCGCCGCCCTCCCGTGGACAGCATTGCGTCGCTCGCCTGCATGCTCGGCCGGCGACCAGAGATTGGCGAACAGGCTCGGGCTCGGCAGCGTCACCTTCGCCACCCGGTCCGGGTCGTCGCCGAGGACAGCGCGTGTGAAGGTGAACTCCTCGGCCGCGAGCCGCCGCCGTGCCCGCACCGGCGCGACCACCCCGAGGGCCTCGGGCCGCTTCACCGTCAGATCGCCAGGCCCTTCGGCGCCGGAGTGCCACTCGCCCCACAGCCAGGCGTCCATGTCGACCCCCGCGAACCCGTCGGCGGCCGCCGACAGCTCGCTCTGGAACGAGTCGCGCCGCAGCTCCCCGTCGGTGACCACCGGACAGCCAACGTCCCGCTGGAGGGCGAGCACCTCTTTGACCGCCTGGTCCTCAACCGCCTTGAACGCCGCCGGGCCCAGCCGCCCGTCCTCCCGCGCCGCCCGCGCCTCCAGCAGGTAGGAGGGACGCAAGAGACTCCCGACGTGCTCGACTCGCGCCGTAACAGCCATAACCTCACGGTAGCGGACCCCGCCGGTTCGGTGTTGGTGCCGTTACCGGGTCACGTCACCGCTGATGCGTTGTTCGCTGCGGCGGCCGGTCCCGTCCGCGAGATGGGCGCCTTGGCCGACCCAGGGTCGACGCGCTCGCGATCGGGCACCTACGCTCGCCCCCCGGTCAAGGCTCGGTGGAAGGTCAGTGACCGTGTCACGTATCCCCGTTGGCGGGACTCAACCTCGGGTAGATATGGACGTTCGCGCTGTGGCCTGCGCTGGCGAGCTTGGCGTCGCGGGTGACGAGGGGACAGTCAAGCGCTTCGGCCAGCGCAACGTAGGCGGCGTCGTAGGCAGTCAAGTTGTGACGCAGACTCCAGATCCGCTCGGCGAGCCCGTCGGCCGGGTAGCGGACGATGAATAGCTGGCGGTAGAGGGCCCGCGCGTGGTTGGCTCGCTCATGGCTGATCTTGTGTCCCAGCGTCAGGCCGCGCAGGGCCTGTAGGACCTCGACGTCGAGAAGGTGGGGCGCGGTGATGGTCTCGTGCTCCAAGCGGTTCGCGAGATCCTCGTCGATGCGCCTGGCGGTGAGAACATGGACGATCGCGGAGCAGTCCGCGACGATCATCGATCGCGACCCTGCCGTATCACAGTGAGGATGTCATCGTCTTCCGCGCCGCCGCCGGCTTGTGCGAGTTCCTTGGCGCGGGCCATTACCTGGGCGTTGGTGGGGCGGCGGGCGACCGCGGCGAGTTCCGCCGCCACGTATGCCGACAGCGACATCCGTGCTTCGGCCGCCCGGGCTTTGCGCGTGACGATAGTTTCCTCGTCGAGGTCGCGAATCTGCAGCGTTGTTGCCATGCCCACACGCTACATGAAGTCTGCATGTCATGCATGCTGCTGGAGATCAAGGCTTGTGGTGACCGGCTGCTCATCCGGCTGCTCATGCGGATCACCGGCTCCCGTGGCGGCCAAGCAGTGGTCGAACCTGGCAGTGATCTTGGCAATCGTTCGCATGCGGCGACGCGAGATCGCGTAGATTGTTCGCATGCGTGATGGGTCGTCCGGCCACCAGCATCGCGTGCTCGGCAAGCCGCTGCGGCGGGTCGAGGACGAGCGGCTGCTGCGCGGCGTCGGGCCATACGTCGCCGACCTCGACCTGGAGGGGGCCGCGTGGGTGACCTATGTGCGCTCAAGCGAGCCGCACGCGCGGCTGGTCGCGGTCAGGACCGAGGCGGCGGCGTCCGCGCCCGGGGTCCTCGCCGTGGTGACCGCCGCCGACGTGGACCTCGCGCCGCTGGCGCCGGCGCCGCCGGTGCTGGAGCAGCGGATGGCGCGCCCCTGGCTGGCGGACGGGGTGGTCCGCTTCGTGGGCGAGCCGGTGGCCGCGATCGTCAGCGAGACCCGGGAGCAGGGCGTGGACGCCGCCGAGCTGGTCGAGGTCGACTACGACTGGCTCGACCCGGTGCCCGACGTGGAGGCCGCCGACCGCGGCGAGGTGCTGCTGTTCCCCGAGGTCGGCAGCAACCTCGCCTTCGCCGTGGGCGTGGGCGAGGGCGAAGATCAGGAGCCGAACGCCGCCCTCTTCGACGGCTGCGAGGTGGTGGTGCGCCAGCGACAGGTGATCCAGCGGCTGGCGCCCTGCCCGCTGGAGGGCCGCGCCGCCGCGGCGGTCTGGGGCGCCAGTGGCGACGGCGACGCGGGCGCTGCCGGGCGTGCGGGCGCCGACGGGGAGGGGGACCGGGCGGGCGCCCTCTCCACGCTGACCTTCTGGATTTCGACGCAGCGGCCGCACGAGGTGCGGGACCTGCTGGCGGGGGCGCTCGGGATGGCGCCGTCGCGGGTGCGGGTCCGCGTCCCCGAGGTGGGCGGCGGGTTCGGCGCCAAAGGCAACCCCTACCCAGAGGAGCTGCTGCTGGCGTGGCTCGCGCGGCGGGTCGGGCGGCCGCTGCGGTGGGTGGAGACCCGCTCGGAGAGCATGCTCGGCCTGTCGCACGGCCGGGCTCAGGTGCAGTACCTGGAGCTGGGGGGCCGCCGCGACGGGACGCTGCTCGCCTACCGCGTGCGGGTGCTGCAGGACGCCGGGGCCTACCTGCGGTTCTCCGCCTTCCTGCCGGCCAGGGTCCGGCAGCTCGCCTGCGGCAACTACACGATCCCCAGGGTCGAGGCCGGAGGGCGCTCGCTGGTGACCAGCACCGTGCCGGTCGGCCCCTACCGCGGGGCCGGGCGGCCGGAGGCGACCATGGCGATCGAGCGGGCGATCGACCTGTTCGCCGCCGAGGCCGGCTTGGACCCTGTTGAAGTGCGGCGCCGCAACCTGGTCTCCGCCGACGCCTTCCCCTGGACCACCGCGACCGGCGCGGTCTACGACAGCGGCGACTACCAGCGGGCGCTCGACCTGGTCCTGGAGGCGGGAGGCTACCAGGCGGCGCGCGCCGAGCAGGCACGCCGCCGCGAGCGCGGCGGGCCGCTGCGGCTCGGCATCGGCGTGGCGCTGTACGTCGAGGTGGCCGGCGGCGGGGAGCATCTCAGCGAGTACGGCGCGGTGGAGGTGACCCGCGACGGCGCCGCGGTGGTGCGCACCGGCTCCTGCGCCACCGGGCAGGGCCACGAGACCACCTGGGCGATGATCGCCAGCGAGCAGCTCGGCATCCCGGTGGAGCGGATCACCGTGCTCCGCGGCGACACCGCCGAGGTGGCGCGCGGAGCCGGGACGATCGGCTCCCGCTCCACCCAGAGCGGCGGCGTCGCCGTCCACCGCGCGGCGGTGGCGCTGCGTGAGCGCGCCGTGGAGCTGGCCGCCGGCCTGCTGGAGGCGAGCCCCGAGGATGTGGTGCTCGACCGCGACGCCGGCCGGTTCCACCTGGCCGGCGCGCCGACCGTGAGCCGCACCTGGGCGGAGCTGGCAGCCGCCAGCGACCGCGGCGGCAGCAACAGCCGGCTCGCCGCTGAGGTCGACCTGGACGACGGAGCCCTGACCTACCCGTCTGGCGCCTACCTCGCCGTGGTCGAGGTGGACACCGACACCGGGCAGGTGCGGCTGCGGCGGCTGGTCGCGGTGGACGACGCCGGCAACATCCTGAACCCGCTGCTGGCCGAGGGGCAGCTGCACGGCAGCATCGCCCAGGGCGTCGCCCAGGCGCTCTACGAGGAGTTCCGCTACGACGACGACGCCAACCCGCTGAGCGGCACCCTGCAGGTCTACGGCCCGCCCACCGCCGCCGACCTGCCCGCCTTCGACCTGGTGGAGCTGGAGACGCCGAGCCCGCGCAACGACCTCGGCGTCAAGGGCCTCGGCGAGGCCGGCTGCATCGGCGCGCCCCCGGCCGTGCTGGGCGCGGTGGTCGACGCGCTGGCGCCGCTCGGCGTCCGCCACCTCGACATGCCGGCGACCCCCGAGCGAGTCTGGCAGGCGATCCGGGCCGCCCGGCGAGCCGGTCCACCATGGGCGTAGGGCGCTCCGCCCGGTGCCCCTGGCGCCCTCGGTGGCCTCGGTGCCGCTGGTGTGCGAGCGGCGGGGGAGCGCCGATTGACGGGCGCCGCACAGTTTGCAATCGTTTGTCGTCAGCCGTATGGGAACTTGTCGGGGTTCGGACGGTTTCAACGAGTGCGAAGTGAGCGCGAGCGGTAGATGAGCGACCGGCCGCCGAGACTGCGCGATGTCGCCCGGGCGGCGGGGGTCCACGTGGCCACCGCCTCGCGGGCGCTGAACGACGAGACCGCCTCGATGCTGAGCGCCGCCACGGTCGAGCGGGTCCGGCAGGCCGCCGAGGCGCTCGGCTACCGGGTCAACGGGATGGCCCGCGCGCTCAAGACCCGCCGGTCGCTGGCGATCGGGATGCTGGTCCCCGACATCACCAACCCGTTCTTCCCGCCAGTGGTCCGCGGCGCGGAGGACTCGCTCGCCAAGGCCGGCTACTCGCTGGTGCTCGCCAACACCGACAACGACGACCAGCGCGCCCGCCGCGAGGTGCGGATCATGCTGGAGGGCCGGGTCGACGGCCTGCTGCTGGCCATGGCCCGCCGCCGTGATCCGCTGGTCGCTGAGCTGTCCGCCGGGCCGGTCCCGGTGGTGCTGGTCAACCGCACCGTCGACCACGTCGGCGCGTTCGCGGTCGTCCCCGACGACCACGCCGGCGCGGTGCTGGCCGTCGAGCACCTCTACGAGCTGGGCCACCGCCGCATCGCCCACGTCGCCGGGCCGCAGACCACCTCGACCGGCGCGCGGCGCCTGGCGGGCTTCACCCAGGCCGCCCATTCGCTCGGCGTCGCGATGGCCTGGATCGAGGCGGCGCAGTTCAACGAGCTGGAGGGCGCCCGCGCCGCCAGCACGCTGCTCCGCGGCGCCGCCGGCGATCATCCCAGCGGGGGGCTGCCGCTCGGCCGTCCAGAGCGACCGGCTGCTGTGGGCGGGGCCTCGCTCGTGCGCCCTCCGAGCCCCCAGCCGCGCCCGACCGCGATCGTCGCCGCCAACGACCTGCTCGCCCTCGGGGTCCTCGACGTGGCGGCGCGGCAGGGCCTCGCCTGCCCGGCGGACCTGTCGGTGGTCGGCTTCAACGACATGCCCTTCGTCGACCGGCTGCAGCCGCCGCTGACCACGCTGCGGGTGGCCGAGTACGACCTCGGCTACCGCGCCGCCGCGCTGCTGCTGGAACGGCTCGACCGGCCCGAGCGCCGCGCGGAGACGCTGCTGCTCACCCCGGAGCTGGTCGTCCGCGGCTCCACGGCGCCGCCGCAGGCGACCGTTAGTTGACACTGGTAAGGGGCAGGGTTAGCGTCAGCAAACGATTGCAAAGGGAACGAATCAACGCGGCGCAGGAACCAGACCCGGGGGAGGGCATGGGACCACCGTATAGAACCATCGACCGGTTGCCGCCGACCAGGCCGGACGTCGCCGCCCGGCGGGATCATCGCAACCCGGCGGCAGGCGGTCGTCCAGGCGGTCGTCCAAGCGGTCGTCTTCGTCGGCGGTGGTCCCCATGAAGGTCGGATTCATCGGGCTCGGCGTCATGGGGAGCCGGATCGTCAAGCGCCTGCTCGACGCCGGCCATGAGGTCGGCGGCTACAACCGCACCAAGGCCAAGGCCGAGTGGCTGCTCTCCCATGGCCTCACCATCAGGGACTCGCCGCGCGAGGTCGCCGAGGCGGCGGAGTTCACCCTCTCGATGGTGTCCGACACCAGCGCGCTCCGCGCGGTGACCGGCGGCCCCGACGGCGCCATCGCCGGGCTCGGGGACGGGCAGGTCTACGTGGACATGTCCACCGTCAGCCCCGCCTTCAGCCGCGAGCTGGCCGAGACGGTCACCCAGGTCGGCGCCAGTATGCTCGACGCGCCCGTCTCCGGCAGCGTCATCACGCTGGAGCGTGGCGAGCTGACCATCATGGTCGGCGGCGAGGCCGCCACCTTCGAGCGGGCCTACCCGCTGCTGACCGACATCGGACCCAGGGTCATCCACGTCGGCGCCAACGGTCAGGCCGCCCTCATGAAGATCGCCATCAACCTGAGCCTCCCGATCCAGCTCGCCGCCCTCTATGAGGGGCTGCTGATCGCCGAGAAGGGCGGCATCCCCCGCGAGGTGGCGCTGCGGACCATGCTCGGCAGCGTGATCGCCTCGCCAGCGATGAAGTACCGGGGCCCGTTCGTCGAGGAACTGCCCGGCGAGGCCTGGTTCGACGTCAACATGATGCAGAAGGACCTGCAGCTGGCACTGGAGATGGGCCGCAGGCTCGACGTGCCGATGCCGGCCACGGCGACCACCAACGAGCTGCTCACCGCAGCCCGCGCCTTCGGCTTCGAGAAGGAGGACTTCGCGGTCCTCTACCACACCCTGGCGCGCATGTCCGGCCTCGAAGGGTCACCGTAGGGAGCGGCGAGCAGGCACCAGCGAAGGGAGGGTCCGGCCGTGGCGGACAGCGACACCAACGCAGCGGCGGCGCGGCGGATGGCCGCGCCCGGCCCGATGGCGGTCGACTGGGAGGAGCGGGTCGACTTCCGCCGCCTCCACACCTATCGCCTCGCTCGCGCTCGCCAGGCGCTGGACGCGAGCGAGCTGGGCGCGGTGCTGGCCTTCGACATGAACAACGTCCGTTACCTGACCTCGACCCACATCGGCGAGTGGGCGCGCGACAAGCTGATCACCTTCACCCTGCTGGCCCGCGGCGCCGAGCCGGTCATCTGGGACTTCGGCTCCGCCGCCAAGCACCACCGCCTCTACTGCCCCTGGCTCGACCCGGCCAACTCCCGCGCCGGGCTCACCGGGCTGCGCGGCGCGGTCAGCCCCGACGCCGGGCTGTTCGAGCGCGCCGCCCGCGAGGTCAAGGAGGAGCTGAACCGCGCCGGGGTCGGCGACCTGCCGCTCGGGGTGGACGTCGCTGAGCTCCCCCTGCTGTTCGAGCTGCAGCGCCTCGGCGTCGAGGTGCGCGACGGCCAGCAGGTCATGCTCGACGCCCGCCAGGTCAAGTCCCGTGACGAGATCATGCTGCTCACCCAGGCCGCCGCCATGGGCGACGCGGTCTACCAGCAGATCGCGGAGGCGCTCAAGCCTGGCATCCGCGAGAACGAGATCGTCGCGCTCGCCTCCAAGGTCCTCTACGACCTCGGCTCCGACGACGTCGAGGCGATCAACGCGATCAGCGGCGAGCGTTGCAGCCCCCATCCCCACAACTTCTCCGACCGCCTGATCCGCCCCGGCGACCAGGCGTTCTTCGACATCATCCAGGCGTTCCACGGCTACCGGACCTGCTACTACCGCACCTTCAACGTGGGCCGCGCCACCCCCGCCCAGCGCGACGCCTACGACCGCGCCCGCGAGTGGATGGACGCGGCCATCGAGCTGGTCAAGCCCGGCGTCACCACCGACCAGATCGCTCGGCTGTGGCCCGGCGCCCAGGACTTCGGCTTCGCCGACGAGATGGAGGCGTTCGGCCTCCAGTTCGGCCACGGCCTCGGCCTCGGCCTCCACGAGCGGCCGATCATCAGCCGCCTGAACTCCCTGGATCACCCCGTCGAGAT
>Ga0137371_10004015_pt1 | contig 11558 bp, 10 predicted proteins | sample SagtaG_7_FD_104919 | JGI IMG/M metagenome (GOLD analysis project Ga0137371, IMG submission 104919) | Vadose zone soil microbial communities from Sagehorn Ranch, Mendocino, California, USA - Sage1_R_40_16 metaG | ecosystem: Environmental > Terrestrial > Soil > Vadose zone | place: USA... | reverse complement strand
CGTGGCCTGGCGGCCTGGCACGACGGCGCACGTAGTCGCTCACCTGCCGGTGCCGCTGCGCTACGCGGCGGTGACTGCGGTCGACAACCGGATCGTGATCGCCGGCGGCTCGCTCCCGAGCGGCAGCGCCAGCGACGCGGTCCTCGAGTACCTCCCCGCCACGCGCCGGATCGTTCGCATCGGTCGCTTGCCGGCGCCGACCACGCACGCCGCAGCGGCGGCGCTCGACGACGTCGCCTACGTGATCGGCGGTCGCGGCGCGGCAATCGGCAAGGCGACTACCCGCGTGGTCGCAGTCGATCTCCGGTCCGTGCGGATCCGGCGAGCGGGTCGACTTTCGGCGCCGCGTTCAGACCTCGCCGTCGCAACCGTCGGAGGCAGCATCCTGCTCGCGGGCGGGCGGGGGCCGAACGGCACCGAGTCGGGGATCAGCGAACTCGTGCCCCGGGCCAAGCGAACAGTTGCGGCCGCGCGCGTACACGCACGCGCGCCCGTAACACCGGCCCGCAATGTGTACGCCTACGACGGCACGAACATGCTCGCGCCTGCCGCGCGTGCCGCGCTGCCGCGGATCTACGTCCCTAACAGCGACAGTGCGAGTGTCGACGTGATCGACCCACGCACCTTCAAGATCGTCGGGCACTTCGCCGTCGGCGCCCTCCCACAGCACGTCACGCCCGCCTACGACCTGAAGACGCTCTATGCCACCAACGATCTCGGCAACAACCTGACGCCGATCAACCCGGACACCGGCAAGCCGGGCAAACCGATCCCGGTCGACGATCCCTACAACATGTACTTCACCCCCGATGGGCGCTACGCGATCGTGGTCGCCGAGCGACTGCGCAGGCTCGACTTCCGCGACGCGCACAGTTTCCGCCTCCATCATTCGCTCGCCGTGCCCTGCGTCGGCGTCGACCACATGGACTTCTCCGCCGACGGCACCTACGCGATCGCGAGCTGCGAGTTCTCCGGCCAGATGATCAAGGTCGACCTGCAGCGCCAGCGTGTCGTCGGCGTGCTCAACCTGCCCGACGGCCGCGCCGGCATGCCACAAGACGTCAAGCTCTCACCAGACGGCAAGATCTTCTACGTCGCCGACATGCACGCCAACGGGCTCTGGGAGATCAACGGCGCCCGCTTGAAAGTGATCGGCTTCCTCCATACCGGTGCCGGTGTGCACGGCCTCTACCCGAGTCGTAACGGCAAGCTTCTGTACGCGACCAACCGCGGCGAAGGCTCGATCTCCGTGATCAGTTTCCGCACCCGCAAAGTAGTACGGAAGTGGTGGATTCCCGGCGGGGGCAGCCCCGACATGGGAGGCGTCTCGGCCGACGGCAAGGTGCTCTGGCTCTCGGGCCGCTACAACGGCGTCGTCTACGCCATCTCCACCCGAAGCGGTCGGCTGCTCGCCAAGATCCCTGTCGGCCAAGGCCCGCACGGCCTCTGCGTCTGGCCGCAACCCGGCCGCTACTCACTCGGCCACACCGGCATCCTGCGCTAGACGGCCGTTGCGGAGAATTCGCCGTCTGCTCGGGGGTAGCCGCCGTCAACGGTTCGGGTGCGCGATCGTGCTCCTCGTCCTGGTGGTCATCGTGGTGGCGGCCAGCGCTTGGATCATGAGTCCGGCGCCTGCGGCGCTCACGTCCCGCGTGGACGCTCGCCTGGAGGGCGCAAACGGCACGCCCGTCCCGCTAACCGGGATCGCGCCGATCCTGCGGGAGGCGGTCGTCGCGACCGAAGACGAACGCTTCTACCGCCACCACGGCCTCGACCTGATCGGCGTCTTGAGGGCGCTCCCTTACGACCTCGTCCACCTTTCGTTCGCGCAAGGTGCAAGCACGATCACCGAACAGGTCGCAAAGCTGCTCTACCTGCACGGGAATGACCACACACCCTGGCGCAAACTCGAGGACGCAGCCCTTGCGCTCAAACTCGAACGGCGCTACAGCAAGGAGCAGATCCTCGCCGCCTACCTCAACAGCGCCTACTTCGGCGAGGACGCCTATGGCGCGAAAGCGGCGAGCGAGCACTACTTCGGCATCCCGCCACGAAGACTCGGAGTTGCCGAAGGGAGCCTGCTCGCCGGACTGATCCAAGCTCCCTCCGCCTACGACCCGCTGCTGCACCCCCAGCTGGCGCGCGCACGTCAAGCCGACGTGCTTCGCTCGCTCGTGCGAGAGGGCTACCTCACCAAAGAAGAGGCCGTCGCGGCCCTTGGCCGGCCGCTCCACCTGCGCGCAGGCATCACACTTCCGCCGGTCCGAGGCGTCAACCTGGCACCCGGTCCCGCGTTCATATGGTGGGCGGCTGCGGCGGGCACAAGCAGGCGCACGCAGCGCTTCTGCGGCGCGGGGCGACTGTCTTCGCCGCCGCTTGCGCAACCTGTCACACGCTCACCGGCCACGACAGCCGCGCACCTGGCGGCGACCGCGCGATACGCGAGGCTAAGCGCGAGAGAAGTCGCGAGCTTCGTTCGCGTCATGCCGGTCCACCTCTCACCCGCGGACCTGGACGCTGTCGCCACCTACGTTCACGCGGCGATGGCCGCGCGGAGCGGACCCTGACTCGGCTGAAGCGCGTGCTGTGGTCGACCGAACTCCGCCGGCTGGCCGCCGCGCTCGCGCTGCTGACGCTAGCTGCCATCGCCGTCGCGACTGTCGCGTGGGTCGCGAGCCCCTCGCCGTCCGCGCTCACGACCCGTGTTACGAGCCGCCTGCGTGGAACTACCGGACACGCGGTCGGCGTTGGCAACATCCCGCCGATCCTGCGCGCGGCGGTCGTGGCAACCGAGGACGAGCGCTTCTACCGCCACCATGGGATCGATGCGATCGGCGTGATCCGGGCGCTCCCGTACGACATCACCCATCTCTCGTTCGCGCAAGGCGCCAGCACCATCACCGAACAGCTCGCAAAGCTCCTATACCTCGACGGCAACGACCACAGCCCGTGGCGCAAGCTGGAAGACGCCGCGGTCGCATGGAAGCTCGAGAACCAGTACACGAAAGCGCAGATCCTCGCCGCCTACCTGAACAGCGCTTACTTCGGCGAGAACGCCTATGGGATCGAAGCGGCGAGCGACCGCTACTTCGGAATCTCGTCGCAACGGCTCGACACCGGACAGGCAAGCCTGCTCGCCGGTCTGATCCAGGCGCCTTCCCTCTACGACCCGTACCGCAATCCCGCGCTCGCACGAGCCCGCCAGGCGGAGGTGCTGCGCTCTCTGGTGCGCAACCGCTTCCTCGCGGTCGGCCGGGCGACGAGGACGCTCGCTCGGCCGTTGCGCCTGCGGTCGGGCGTGATCCTTCCACCTGTGCGCGGCGTCGACCTCGCGCCAGGACCGGCATTCGTGTGGTGGCAGCTCGTCCTCGGGGCGGCCATCGTTCTCGCCGGCGCTGTCGGGCTGGTCGCCACCAGCATGCGTCGCGGGAGGTTCCCGCGCGGGGTGCTCGTGCTCAGGCTCGTGCTGCTCGCCGTTATCGTCATCGCTGCTGCCGCGATCGTGCGCTCGTTTCGTAGGGCCTAGGCTGGGCGTCGGTGTTCTCGGTTCTTGTCGTCGATGATGACCCGCCGATCCGGCGGATGCTGGAGCGGACGCTCGCTGCCGAGGGCTATCGCGTCGAAGCGGCTGCCGATGGTGGTGCAGCGCTGGCCGCGGTCGAACGCTCGGTTCCCGATCTGCTCGTGCTCGACGTCGCCATGCCGGGGATCGATGGGCTGGTGGTCTGCCGGCGGCTGCGGAGTCGCGGCCTGGCGGTGCCGATCCTGTTGCTGACGGCGCGCGATGCCGTGCCCGACCGTGTCGCCGGCCTGGATGCGGGCGCAGACGACTACCTGGTCAAGCCGTTCGCGTCCGAGGAGCTGCTTGCGCGGGCGCGCGCGCTGCTGCGCCGCGGCAGCGAACCGGATGAGCTGCTCGCCTTCGACGACCTCGTCTTCGATGTCAGGACGCGAAGTGTGCGGCGAGGCGAGCGCGAGATCGCCCTGAGCGCACGGGAGGCCGAGATGCTCGAGTTGTTGCTCCGCAACCCGCGACAGGTGATCAGCCGCGCGCTCGCGCTCGAGCGCGTGTGGGGCGGGCAGTCGGCCGCGACCCTGAACGCGGTCGACCGCTGCGTCTCGTACCTGCGCCGCAAGCTGGGCGATCCGCCGCTGATCCAGACCGTGCGCGGCGTCGGCTTCATGCTCGAGCGATGATCCCGCGCTCGCTCACGTGGCGCTCGACGCTGGCGGCGCTGGTTTCCGTGCTGGTCGCGCTCGTCATCGTGAGCGTCGGCGTCGACGTGCTCGTCGGGCGTCACTTGCACGGATCGCTCGACCGATCGCTGCGGCAGCGAGCAGTGGCCGTCGCCCAGCTGAGCGCGACCGCTCCCGCATTACTGGTTTCGCCCGGCGCGCTCGACGCGCCGGCGGGTGGGACGCAGGTGCTGACCCAGGTGCTCGACCGGCGCGGCCGGATCGTGGCCCGCTCGCTCGCGCTCGGCGGCCGCATCCTGCCCGTGAAGGGGATCGCGCGCGGCGTGATCGCAAGCGGTCAGGGTCGGTATGTCGATGCCCGGCTCGGCTCTGAGTCAATACGCGCCTACGTTGCGCCGCTCGCTGAGGCGGGCGGGGCCGCGTCCGGCGGCGCGGTCGCAGTCGCCGCATCGACGCACGATCTCGGAGAGACACTTGGACGCGTGCGTCTGGTGGTGCTGCTGGGCGCGCTCGCCGCGGCGGCCGGCGCGGCGGTGACGCTTGCGCTGCTCATGCGCGGCGCGCTGGCACCGCTGCGGCGACTCACTCGCGCTGCGGCCGATATCGAGCAGACCGGGGATGCGCGTCGGCGGCTGCCGCAACCCGAGAGCGATGACGAGGTCGGCCGGCTGGCCACGACGCTGAACGGGATGCTGACCGCGCTCGAGCGGGCACGCGAGACGGAGCTGCGCTTCCTCGCTGATGCGTCGCACGAGCTGCGCACGCCGCTGACCGCGCTCGCCGGCAACATCGACTTCCTGGCCCGCCATGGTGCAAGCGACGAGCTCGTCGCCGAGTTGCAGCAGGACACGCGGCGGCTGGGGCGGCTGGCGGACGACCTGCTCGCGCTCTCGCGCGAGGAGGCCGCCACCCGGCCGGCTGAGGTTGTCAGGCTGGACGAGCTCGCGCATGCGGCGGCAGGCGGCGACGTGGATGTGGTCGCCGGGCCGGCGAGCGTGCGCGGCGACCGCGACGCGCTGGAGCGTGCGCTTGCGAACCTGGTCGAGAACGCCCGCCGCCACGGCCGCGGCCGGATCACGATCGAGACCCGGACGAAGGACCGGTTGGCGCTGCTGACGGTCTCAGACGAAGGGCCCGGCTTGCGCGCCGAAGAGACGAAGCTCGCCTTTGGACGCTTCTGGCGCGGGCACCGCGGGGCCGGCTCCGGTCTTGGGCTTGCGATCGTCAAAGCGACGGCGGAGCGGCATGGCGGCCGCGCCTATGCCGAGGGCGCCCGCTTCACGCTCGAGCTGCCCGCTGTCAGAGATCTCTCAGAGTCCGGCGCTAGAAGAGAGAGGGAAGCGCTCGAGAAAGGACCGCCGTGAGCTATTTGCACCGACTCTCCACCAGAAGCCTGATCCTCGTTTTGGTCGCCGCCTGCGTGCTTGCAGCAGGTGGGGCGGCGATCGCCGTTGCCGCGGGTGGGGGCGGCGCGACGCCGCCGCCCAAGCCGCTCGACCAGGCGATCAATGACGCCCTCTCGGCCGGCCACCCGGATGGTGTGACCGCGCGCATCAAGTTCGCGAACAACCTCTTCCCCTCCGGCGCGCTGCTCGGCCAGGCGGGGTCGGCGCTGATGTCCGGCGCCTCCGGTCGCCTGTGGCTCAGCGGCGATGGCCGCGGCCGGATCGAGCTGCAATCCGACGCTGGCGACGTCCAGATCGTCTGGAACGCCAGCCAGGTCAGCGTCTACGACGCCTCCTCGAACACCGTTTACCGGGCCACGCTCCCGACGAGCAGCAGCTCGAACGGCTCCGACACACCGCCGGCGCTCGCCGACATCGACAAGGTCTTGAGCGAGATCGGCGTGCACTGGGCGCTCTCGGATGCGCAGCCGACCGACATCGCCGGCCAGCCCGCGTACAGCGTCTCGGCGTCGCCCAAGCACGACGGCGGCCTGCTCGGCTCGTTTCAGCTCGCCTTCGACGCCGCCAACGGCACGCCGCTCCAAGCCGGCGTCTACGCGCAGGGCAGTTCCACGCCTGTGCTCGGGCTGACAGTCACGGACATCTCCTACGGCTCAGTAGCCTCGGGCGACGTCGACGTCGCACCGCCCGCCGGAGCAAAGGTCGTCGACCTCGGCGCGAGCGGCAAGCCGGACAGCGGCTCGAGCCAGCCGGCGGTCACCGGTCTCGCCGCGGTGCAGGCGGCCGCACCGTTCACCGTCGTCGCACCGGACTCGCTCGTCGGCGTGCCGCGTCGCGACGTCCGCCTCGTCGGCGGCGACACCGTGCTCGCTCTGTATGGGACGGGGCTGGGCGGGATCGCGCTCATCGAGCGCAAGGCCGACTCCTCCACGAGCGCAAACGGCATGCTTTCCAACCTGCCGACCGTGTCCCTCGACGGGCTGACTGCGCACGAGCTCGCGACCCAGCTCGGCACCTTGCTCACCTGGCAGGCGGGCGGCACCAGCTTTGTGCTCGCCGGTTCGCTCCCGGCATCGGCTGCTGAGACGGCGGCTCGGGCGGTGAAATGAGCGATGCGCCGCCGGTCGAGACGCGCGGGCTTGTTAAGCGCTACGGCGAGATCGTCGCCGTCGACCACGTTGACCTGAGCGTCGAACCCGGCGACGTCTACGGCTACCTCGGCCCCAACGGGGCCGGCAAGACAACGTCGCTGCGGATCCTGCTCGGCCTGATCCGCCCGACCGCCGGCTCGGCGCGGTTGTTCGGTCGCGACCCGCTGACCGACGGCGCCAAGGCACTCGAGGGCGTCGCCGGCTTCGTCGAGGCGCCCCGCTTCTACCCCTACCTCTCCGGCCGGCGCAACCTGCGCCTGCTCGCCGACTACGACGAGCCCGTCTCCCGGGCACGCATCGACGAAGTGCTCGAGCTCGTCGAGCTCCGCGACCGCGCGAAGGACAAGGTGGGCGGCTATTCGCACGGGATGCGCCAGCGACTCGGGATCGCCGCCTCGCTGCTGCGGCAGCCGCGGCTGCTACTCCTGGATGAACCGACGACCGGCCTCGACCCGGCCGGGATGCGCGACATGCGCGAGCTCGTTCGCCGTCTGGCCGGCGAGGGGATCACGATCCTGCTCTCCAGTCACCTGCTCTATGAGGTCGAGGAGCTGTGCAATCGCGTCGCGATCATCCGCCGCGGCGCGATCGTCTACCAGGGCGCGCTGGACGAGCTCCTGGCCACAGCCGCCAGCGGCTATCGGCTGCGTGCGCTCGAGCCGGAGCGGGCGCGGGCGGTCCTGCTTGCCCAGCGCGGGATCGCGGACGTGCGACTCGACGACGGCGAGCTTCGCTTCAGCGCCGATGACGAGGGCGTCGCCGCGCTGACCGTCGCGCTCGGTCAGGCGCGGATCGGCTTCACCGCGCTCGTTCCCGAGACCGCGAGTCTCGAAGATCTGTTCCTTGGCATGACCGATGGCGAGTCGTCCGACCACGACCGGCGGGCGGCGGTCGCCGTATGACCGCCGTCGCGCGCGTCTATCGCTGGGAGATCGCCAAGCTCTTGGCGCAGAAGCGCACCTACCTCGGCATCGGCACGGCGATCGCAGTCCCGATCATCTTCGTCGTCGTGCTCGTGCTGCAAAGCGGCGGCCCTAACGACGTCCCGCTCGGCCGTTACATCCGCGACACCGGCTTGGCAGTGCCGTTCGTCGTCCTGTTCTTTATGTCGATCTGGGGCCTGCCGCTGATCACCGCGCTCGTCGCCGGCGACATCGTCGCCTCCGAGACCCATAACGGCACGCTGAAGACGATCCTCACCCGGTCGCGCGAGCGCGGCGAGGTGTTCGCCGCCAAGACGCTCGCCACCGCCACTTACACACTCACACTCGTGTTCGCGATGGGCCTCGTCGGTCTTCTCGCCGGCAGCATCGCCTGGGGCTTCCACCCGCTCACCTCACTCTCCGGCACCAAGGTCTCCGCCGGCCACGGGTTGCTACTCCTGCTTGCCAGCTTGGCGATCTACGCGCTCCCGCTTGCCGGCATCGCCGCCTTCGGCGTCCTGCTCTCGACCGTCACCCGCAACAGCGCCGCCTCCGTCGTCGGCGCGCTGATGTGGGCGCTGCTGATGCAACTCCTCGGCGTGCTCCCCGGCACCGAGAGCATCCGCCCCTACCTGCTCGGCACCCAGTTCGAAGCGTGGCACGGTTTCCTGCGCACCCCCGCCGATTACGCGCCCGTCACCCGGGCACTCTGGCTGTGCGCGCTCTACATCGGCATCCCGTTGTTCGGCGCCTACCTCGTCTTCCTTCGCCGCGACGTCGCAGGCGAATGAGCGCGAACGGTGCGCTCCCGCTCGAGGCTCGCGGCCTGCGCAAACGCTACGGCCATGTCGTCGCCGTCGACGGCGTCGACCTGACCGTTCACTCGAGCGACATCTACGGCTTCCTCGGCCCGAACGGCGCCGGCAAGACGACCGCGATGCGAATCCTGCTCGGCCTGCTCCGCCCCGATGCTGGGACTGCGCGCCTGTTCGGACGCGACCCTCAGCACGAGCTGCCCGAGGCACTCGACGGCGTCGCCGGCTTTGTCGAGACGCCGCACTTCTATCCCTACCTGAGCGGGCGCACGAACCTGGAGCTGTTCGCCGCCTTCGACGGCGGCGACGAGAGCGGCCGGATCGACGAGCTGCTCGAGCTCGTCGAGCTGAGGGACCGCGCCGCCGACCGGGTCGGCGGCTACTCGCAGGGAATGCGCCAGCGGCTCGGGCTCGCCGTCTCGCTGCTACGCGATCCCAGGCTGCTGATCCTCGACGAGCCGACCAACGGGCTCGATCCGGCCGGGATCCGCGACATGCGCGCCCTGATCAAGCGGCTCGCCGGCGAGGGGATGACCGTCTTCCTCTCCAGCCACCTGCTCGCCGAAGTCGAGGAGCTGTGCTCGCGCGTGGCGATCATCAACCACGGCCGGATCGTCTACGAGGGCGCGCTCAGCGAGCTTCACGCGAGCGCCACACCCCGCTACCGGTTGCGCACGACCGACCTCGAGCGCGCCCGCCAGATCTGCGCCGGCGAGGCGAGCCTCCGCGAGCTCGCCGTCGACGGCGACGAGCTGACCTTCAGCGCCGACGAGCAGACGGTCGTCGGGCTCTCGCGCACGCTGGCGGCCGCCGGGCTCGGCATCGCCGCACTGGTCCCCGAAACGGCCACACTCGAAAGCCTCTTCTTCCAGCTCACCGAGAGCCACGCGGGATGAACAGGCCAACGGTGTTCACCGCCTACCGCTGGGAGCTGCGCAAGCTCGCCTCCCAGAAGCGCACCTATATCGGCATCGGCGCCGCCGCCCTCCTGCCGGTCCTCTTCGTCGTCGTGATGGCCTTTCAGAAGGGAGGGCCCTACGACGCGCCACTCGGACACAACCTCCGCCACACTGGCATCGCACTCGCGCTCGTCGTGCTCACCTTCGCCTCCCGCTTCGGCGCCCAGCTCGTCACCGCACTCGTCGCCGGCGACATCGTCGCAACAGAAGACGCCGGCTACACACTGAAGATGATCCTCACCCGCTCGCTGAAGCGAAGCCAGATCCTCGCCGGCAAGACCCTCGCAGCCTTCACCTACGTACTCGCGCTGCTCGCTGCGCTGCTTGCCGCCGGTCTTGTGTCCGGTCTGATCGCCTGGGGCTACAACCCGGTCACCAACCTCTCCCAGGACCGTATCTCCGCGACCCACGCGCTCGGTCTCAGCTTCGCCGCGCTGGGCGTGTTCGCGATCCCGCTGATCGCCGTGGCTGCCTTCGCGATCTTCCTTTCCGTCGCCACCCGCAACAGCGCCGCGGCGATCGTCGGCGCGCTCGTCTATGCACTCGCGCAGGAAGCGCTCGCCGCGCTCGTCCACCTCGACTTCTTCAAGCACTATCTGCTGTCCGATCAGCTCGACGGCTGGCATGGCCTCTTCCAAACACCCACGTACTGGACGCCCGTCGTCCGCGCCATCTGGGTCTCAGCCATCTTCACAGCCGTGCCGCTCGCCGCCGCCTTCGTCCTCTTCCTGCGCCGCGACGTAGCCGGCGAATAGCCCCTCGCCGGATCGCCCGGCCCCCACCTCTGATAGAGGCTCCCGGGGAGGGGGTCGACTCCAGAAAGGAGTGGATCCCAGCGATGGTGCAGCAAGGACAGATCATCGAACTAACGCGTCGCGGACTTGACGGCCAGCGGCTATGGGCGTTTCGCTACCGGCCGCGACTCCAAGCGCGTGCAGAGGGGCGGGTTCGCCACCGAGCAGGATGCACGCGACGCGCTCGACCGCGAGCTCGAGTGCCTTCGACGGGAGCGACGAATCTCGCGTTCGCTCACGCTTGCGGAACTCGTCGAGGCATACCTCGCACAACACGACGTCCAGCCGGTGACGATCGAGAAGCTCCGGTATCTGCTCGGCAAGGCGACCGCCGTGTTCGGCGAGCGCAAGATCGGCGAGATGACCTCACAGGAAATCGCCGAATGGCGGATGAAGCTGTCGCCCGGGTACCGCTTCGAGGCAACCCAGGCACTCCGGCAAGTGTTGCATCGAGCGGTGGCGTGGGGGATGCTCGACATTAACCCGGCCAAGCTCGGCGTCGACAATCCGATACGCAGGCGGAAGGAGCAGCATCCGTTCGAGTCGTGGGCCGAGCTGGAGGCGATTGCCGCGGCGATCGGGTTGCGCTACGGGCCGATGATCCTATTCGCGGCGGCGACCGGGCTACGGCCAGCGGAGTGGATCGCGCTCGAAAAGCGAGATCTCGACCGCGAGGAGCGAGTCGTCTATGTCCGCCGCTCGTTCACTCGCGGCGAGCTCAAGCATCCAAAGACGGAGGCGAGCATGCGAGCGGTGCCGCTGCAGGCCCGTGCGCTCGACGCACTCGACCGGATCAAGGACGGCAACGGCTCGCCGCTTCTGTTTCCGGGCGAGCGGGGCGGCTACCTCGACATCCACCACTTCCCGCCCCTTCCAGTGGCGGCCGGCACAGAAGGATGCGGGCATCGATCCGCTACGGCGGATCTACGATCTCCGGCACACGTTCGCGACCTTCGCGCTCCGTGCCGGTATTTCCACCTTCGACCTCTCCCGTTACATGGGTGCCAGCCTGACCATGATCGACCGACACTACGGCCATCTCGCCCGCGACGGACGGGAGCACGCGATCAAGCTGCTCGACGCACTGAACGCGCCCGAGTTCGACCCGTGGACGCTGGTGGACGCTGCGTGGACGCCGAACGACCCCGTCAGCGTCAGCGCTAAGAACGAAAGCGGTGACTGAGCAGGGAGAAAGCTGAAGCCCTCTGACGGACTCGAACCGTCGACCCCCTCCTTACCATGATTCGACCAGCTGCTACGTGATGTGGGAAGGGCGCTTGCTAGCGCGCTTTCCCTGCATTTCGCCTGGTTTG
>Ga0137371_10004013_pt1 | contig 11560 bp, 9 predicted proteins | sample SagtaG_7_FD_104919 | JGI IMG/M metagenome (GOLD analysis project Ga0137371, IMG submission 104919) | Vadose zone soil microbial communities from Sagehorn Ranch, Mendocino, California, USA - Sage1_R_40_16 metaG | ecosystem: Environmental > Terrestrial > Soil > Vadose zone | place: USA: California... | reverse complement strand
TCCTCCCGGTATCACTAACAGGACGCCTCGCGCGCCGTGAAGGTAACACCGGGCCCCGCGTTACCTCCCGTCGCGGCCGGACGTCGTAGTGCCATGACAGCACGCATCCAGAACACGACACCCCAGCCCGACGTCACGACGGGCGTCCAGCACCTGTTCAAGGCCGTGTACGCCGGCGGCGTACCGCGTCAGACGCTGGAGCTGGTGCATCTGCGGGCGAGCCAGATCAACGGCTGCAGCGCCTGTGTCGACGCCGGCGCCGCGAGCGCGGCCAAGGCCGGCGTCAGCTCCGAGAAGCTGGTCACCGTCGCCGCCTGGTACGAGAGCCCGCTCTTCGACGACGCCGAGCGCGCCGCGCTTGCGCTCACCGAGGCCGCGACCCGGCTCTCCGACCGGCCCGGAGCGGTCACCGACGAGATCTGGGCCGAGGCCGCGAAGCACTATGACGAGCGGCAGCTCGGGGCCCTGGTGCTGATGGTGGCGATCACCAACTTCTTCAACCGCCTCAACACCACCTTCCGGGTGCCGACCGGGACGACGTGGGACTGACCTTCGGGCCATAGCGGCCGGCCGCGCCGTGCCATCTGACGGGGTGGGGGGAACCCCACCTGCGTCAGCCGGATCACCCTACTGTCAGCGGACCGACTCATCGGCAGTGTGGTGGTCATGAACACTCGCAAATGGATCGCCATCGGCGTGGCTGCCGTCGCCGCGGCTACCGCCACTACCACCGCTACCGCCGCCACTGCGGCCACGACGCCGGCCCAGCATGCCTACTCGCAGCAAGACCTGCAGCGCGACCTCGACGCGATTACCGCAACCGGGGTACACGGCGTGCTAGCCGAGGTGCGCACCGGCACCCGGCAGCTCCGCGGCACCAGCGGTGTGGCCGACCTGGACAGCCGCAAGCCGGTTAACGACAACGGGTTCTTCCGGATCGGCAGCAACACCAAGACGTTCATCTCGGTCGTGGTGCTGCAGCTGGTCGCGGAGCACCGGCTGTCGCTAGATGACACCGTCGGGCGCTGGCTGCCCGGCGTGGTACACGGCAACGGCAACGACGGCGGCAAGATCACCGTCCGCGAGCTGCTGCAGCACACCAGCGGCCTGCACAACTACACCGATGACCTGCAGGCGCAGATCATCTCGCCGGAGGCGTACCGCAAGCTGGAATTCCGTCAGTTCAGCCGGCAAGAGCTGCTGAACATCGCGCTCGCCCACCGGCCGGACTCCGCCCCCGGAGCTGCCTGGAACTACTCCAACACCAACTACATCCTGCTCGGAATGCTCATCGAGAAGGTGACCCACGACTCCTGGGAGAACCAGGTCACCCGCCGCATCATCCTGCCGCTCGGACTCCGCCACACCTATGCGCCGGGCACCAGCACCCGGCTACCCCGGCCACACGCCACCGGATACCTGATCTTTGACAAGAACACCCGGATCGACACGACCGCCGAGAACATGTCCTGGGCCGACTCGGCTGGCGCACTGGTCAGCACCGCCGCCGACCTGACCCGGTTCTGGAGCGCGATCGGACACGGCACCTTGCTTCGCCCGGCGCAGATGCGGCAGATGCGCCACACGGTGCCCGCCACCGGCGGTGACAGCGCCAGCGTGCCCGGCTCCCGGTACGGGCTGGGCATCTTCAACATCCCGCTCAGTTGCGGCGGCGGCTACTGGTCACACGAGGGCGACGTACCCGGATACAACACCATCGGCGCCGTCAGCAGCGACGGGCGCACCACGGTCGTCCTGTCCCTCAACTCCAACGTCGACGACCCGGTACTGGCCGCCGAATACCACCTCATCGACCACGTCATGTGCAACAACTGACACCAGCCCGGCAATGGCTGACCGAGCGCGGCATCACCCCAAGCCGCAACGGATGAGGCCAGCGGCACATCTGCCCTTCCACCAGCAAGGGCAGATGTGCCGCCGTACCCAGTCCGGGAGGATCAGACTGCCGCCTCACGCCTGCGGCCGTGATACGACGTCGGAGGGGTGCCTGCTGGATAGCCCGGCGACCATGACCCGGACTAGCGCGTTGAGATAGCGCCGGTAGGCGGCGGGTGAGGTCGCGCTGGACTGCAGCCCCCGGGCGGAGGCGATCAGCAACTCGGCGGCGGTGTCTGCCGTGAGGCCGGCCGGCTCCAGGTCCAGTTCCCCGGCGGCGGCTTCGGCGAGGACGTCCCGGACCAGCCGTTTGTAATGGCTGGCGGCGTCCGCGACCAGGTCCGCCGACAGCCGGTGCTTGGCATCCAGCAGTTCGGCCGCGTGCGGAGAGCGGCGGATCGTGTCTGCGTATGTGCCGAACCAGGCGGTATTCATGGCGGCCAGCTTGTCCGCGGTCGTTCCTAGCCGGTGCCTGGCCGCCTCGGCGTCGGCCAGCATCCGCTGGGACAGGCGCTGGCTCAGTGCCTGGAAGACCTCCTCTTTGCTGGCGAAGCTCAGGTAGATGGTGCCCTTGCCGATCCCGGCCTCGCGGGCGATGTCGTCTATCGAGGTGCGACGGTAGCCGTACTGGCCGAACACCCGCAGGGCCGCGTCCAGGATCACGGCGCGCCGGGCCTCGGCGTCCCCGCGCGGCCGGTTCATGCCGGGACGGCCGGCCGCCTGGCCGGCTGGACGGCGATCTCGGAGATGCTCAGCTCGATGGGCTGGGTGATCGCGAACAGCACCGCCCGGGCCACGTCGTCGGCGCTGGCCAAGACCTGGCCGGCGGCGGCCGCGGCCCGGTCCAGCGCCTCCGGGGGGAATAGCCCCGCGGAGGGCGGCCCGATCTCCGCGCCAAGCGAGGCGGCCAGGCCGCGCAGCAGGTCCGGCTGATAGCGGGCGAGGTTGGTCGCCGTCGGGCCGGGAATCACGGTGACCACGCGGATGGTGTCGTTTTCCACTTCGCGCCGCAGCGAGGCGGTGATCGCGTTGACGGCCGCCTTGGTGGCCCCGTAGAAGCCCGGCGCCTCCAGGCGGCTGGCGCTGGAGGAGATGTTGACGATGTGCCCCTCGACGCCGCATGCCCGCATGGCGCGGAGGGCCGCCCGCGACCCCACGGCCAGCGCGAGCACGTTGACCTCGAGCATCTCCCGCCATGCCTCCGGGTCACCGTCGGCGAGCGGGCCGCGGAACGACACCCCGGCGTTGTTGACCATCACGTCCAGCCGCCCTGTATCGGTAACCGCCCGGTCGACCAGGCCTTGCACTGCGCCGGGATCTCGCAGCTCGGCCGGCACCGCGGTGGCCGCGCCGCCGACCCCGGCCACCGCTTCCACCGTGCCCGCAAGCGCCTCCGCCCGGCGCCCGGCCGCGAACACGTGCGCCCCGGCCTCGCCCAGGCGCAGCGCGACCGCCCGCCCGATCCCGCTGGACGCCCCGGTGACCACCGCGGTCTTCCCTGTGAACACTCCCATGCCACACCTCCAGGCCATGACCAGCTGACCAGCTGACTGGATGACTAGATGACTCAAAAGATAAAAATAGTCAGCCAGCCTGCTGATGCGCAAGGGCCAACGCTCCGCCGACACGAAGGTTCCAGCCGACCACCCGCAGGCCGGCCGCTAAGGTCCGAGTGCCAGGCTCTGCACATCGCCGCGCTCGCATGCCGCAGATCGGTCGACGATAATGCGCGCCATCGGTATATCTGTCCGTCCCGCAGTTCGACAGACGATGGTTCGGCCGAGGTGTGAGCCGACTGCTGCAGCATGGCCAGCACCTTGCCGCGCTCGAGTGGATACCTCACCAGGCTCGATAACCTCACCTGCACGGTAATTCTCTCTAGGGCGCGGGATAAAACTGCGGCACCGGATTTTACCGGGGATTCACGGTACGTCCGGCGGTTAGATGAAAAACGCCTTGCATCTGGGTAAACGTGAGCGTAATAGTAGTCATTGGGGGCCGACCAGGCTCGGATCAATCGATGCTCTGGTCGCGCCGGGGGAGGGCACAGTGGCGTATTTAGGAGAATCAGCTCTTGACTTCGGTCTAGGGTCACGCCTGTTCGAAGAGCGCCGCAAGCAGCTCGGCGACTTCTTGCGCCAGATAGAAGGCACCGTGGGCCCGCTGGCCGGCGGGCCAGATCCACGGATGAGCCGTTTGCAGCCTGTCGTCGCCAACGAGGTTGCCCGATTGCGAGAGCGGCTGGAGACGTTGCCTGACGGGCAAGGGCAGCCGTGGGCCGCGCTCGCCGAGCTTGAGCGCCTGACGCAGCTGCTTGCCAGCGAGACACTTGCTGTCGTCGGCGGGATCAGCATGAGGGTCAGAGGACTGGACAGCGAGGCGGGTGAACTGCCCGAAGCGCTGTTGGCCGCCGTCGCAGGGAGCATGGCACTCGGCTATGAATTCATCACCGTCCCGTCCGGAAGCGAATTCATCGATGTCATGTCGGATGTCATCCGCGTACGCTACCCCGGCGCAGGGGTCTGGGACCTGCCGGTTGTGCTGCACGAGTTCGGCCATTTCCTGGTAGGTCACCTCCCCCGTTCGGCTGAGCCCTCAGTATCGGCGATCATCGACCGCGAGCGCTCTGCCAGCCCGAGGCGCGGCTACTTTGCCGACGAACTCTGGGCGGACACCTTCGCTGCCTACGTGGGCGGCCCCGCCTATGCCTTCAGCGCTATGGCCAGGTTCGACGTCGTCGGCGCCGCCGAGGACGCCCCGCCTTCCCACCCGTCGGCCATGAAGCGGGTGGCCGCCATCCGCTTGACGCTCGGCCACTCGCAAACGGCCTGGCAGCGCCGTCGACGTGCTGCGGGCAGCCTCGAGGTTCCGATCGCGTCGGCGGAAGACCTCTGGCGTAACCGGCTACGAGCCGCGGGAGTCGCGACCGAGCCGGACGCCACGGATCGGACCTACGCCGAGGAGCTGGCCGGACAGTTCATCGGCATCCTCGACCGCGACTGGCCCCGGATCCGCTACGACGACACGCGCCGCGCCGCCGCGATCCGGCAGGGCCTAGATGACGGGCAACCGGAACTGCCGCGAGATGCCGGGCTGATCGACGTCTTGAACGGGGGCTGGTGGGCGCGCCGGAATGCAGAGGCCGAGTTCGGCGACGCTGACGTTATCACCGAGCAGGTCAGTCACATGTGCAGAGAGATCATGGCCGATGAATGAGCAGATGTCCTACACGAATGAGCAGATTTCCTACCTGGTCCTCCACACCCGCCTGGCCATGCTGCGAAACAGCCTCACGATGGTGTGCAATGCCATCAAGGAGCTCGAGCGAGTTCGGCAACCGGCAAGCCCCGGCCCAAGCGAGGAATCTCTCGTCCGGAAACTGTCCCGGGCCGTTGGCGATGCGGAAAACAAACTGCGAGCCATCGTGGAGACAATAACGGACATAGATAGGCGAAAAGAAGCGGTAGAGATCCTTAATGCACTCTCGACGGAGAGAATTGAAGCGACAGGTGCCGCAGAAGTTCCGCGTCGACAGCTTTTCGCCCTGCGTAATACATCCGTCGGCGTTGACCTGAGCGGTTACGCTAATGACCTGCTAACTGACCTTGAGGACATCGAGGTAACAATCGACGCAGCCGCCGGGAAACCGGAAGACGAAGCCGACCTGCTGATGGCGGAAGCATGGCGTAAATACCGGAAGGCGCTGGCCCACTGTCACGAACTCTTCGTCGAGTACATCGATCTCGTCCGGGGCGTACTGCTACGCGACGCCGGCATGGATCAGGATCTCTGCCGGATCGCCGACTCGCTGATCAAGACCTGGCACTTTGCTGGTACCGCCTGGTCGTCGCTCTCGATACCGGCCGAAGACGAGCGGCCGGGCATGTCGACAGCGCAATTGATCCGCCTCGGGTTCCCGGAGTGGAGCATCTGGTCGCTGCCGCTGGTCGCCAGGGAGTTCGGGCACGTGTTCACCATGAAACGCGACCGCATCGACACAGATGTGCTGCAAGCGGCGGCGGACAATATCCGGGGTGAGGCGGAATTGCGCTCGTGGGCCGCCGATGTCTTTGCCACGAGCGTGGCCGGCTCGGCCTATCCCTGGGCTGCCGTCGTGCTCCGCGCTGATCCCGACGCGCCCCTCGATCAGGCGCGGGTAGCCGTGATGCTGCACACGATGGAGCTGATGAGAGCGCCGGATCAGTATTACGAGCCGCTAGCCCGGGCGTGGCAGGGGGCCGTCGCCAATCCGTTCGTGCTGAGCGGAGAACAGAAGGCTTTCGTCAGCCGGGTTAAGAGCCGGATAGGGGTCGATTTCAAACGCTGGGAAAACGCAAACGTACTGGTCGATCAGCTGACCAGCGAGGACAAGCCAGGGGAAATCGCGAGCACCCTGGCCGCCAAGGATCTCCGCAATGTCCTGGTGGCGGCGTGGCAAGCCAGGATTCGCCTAGCCCAGGATTTTGTGACTAAGAGCCCGCCGGAAGAGCCGGCCGAGCAGCGGCGTGCGCGGAGGAAGCGCTATGCGGAGAAGCTCAGTTACGTAGCCGAGCAAGCCCGCGCCGTGTGCATCGCGATCATCGACGGGCCCGAGCCGGGCACGGGCGTCTTGCCAGAGACGGGGAGGCCGCCGATCGTAGGGTCACCTGCGAGCCGTCCCGACCTCGGACCTCGCAAGCGACCCACCGACTTCGGGGGCGGCCGGTCATGAGTAGCTTCAAGCGACGCTTCGTCGTACCGCTTCAGCAGGCCATGAAGGAGATCAGCCAGTCGAGGCAACCGCAAGCTGTGTCGCTCACTGCGGCCATGGCGGATCAGTTCGCCCGGGCCCGGACGGCTCTGGCCGAAGGCCGGGCCCAGGACATCGTGGACGACATCGAAGCCTCGCTTGACGTCCTCGTCCTGCTGCTGTCAGCGACGCAGGCAACCATCGGCTCGGCCTACCAGCAGCTCCAACGCGACCGCGAACGCGACCAAGCTTTCCGCGGCGCGGCGAAGTTCTTCGAGCTGACAAAGGCGCCGCCCGGTCCAGCCGAGATCTTGGCCATCGTTCCGGCACTGGATGCCCGCGGGAAGCGAAACCTTGCGATCCAGGCTCTCCGCACGGTCGCCGCGAGCTATCCCGACGATATTGCCGTCGCTCAGGGGCTGGCGAGCGAACTGGAGGCGACCGGGGATCCCGCAGCGGCATCGGCCTATGCGGACCTGGCGCGCCGGCTCGGCCCGGATGACGTAGCTGAGCAGATCCGTTACCTCAGGAAAGCGACCGGGCTCGACGGCGACAACCCCGAGTTCCGAGCGAGTCTGGGCGAGGCTTTGCTCAGAGCCGGCGATGCCGCCGGCGCCGTCACCGAGTTGCGTGCCACGATCGCCCGGTTGCCACTCGACCATGACGCTAACGTGTGGCTGGCCGAGGCGGTCCATGAGGCCGGAAGCCCAGTAGAGGCACTCAGCATCGTCGACAAAATCGTGGCTGAGTATCCCGACAAGATCGCCGCCCGGCTTGTGCGAGCGAATCTCCGCGGCGAGCGCGGCGATCTCGCGACGGCCATGGCTGACGTCGACCACGCGATCGAACTCGATCCGGGATCAGTTACCGCCCGGCGGACCAAGGCTCAGCTTCTCGCCCGGCTCGGCCGCTACCAGGAGGCCATTCCAGCCTTCGACGATGTGCTCGCTGAGGCACCTGACGACAGGCAGGCGCTCTTGTCACGCGGTAAGGCACGATACGCGCAAGGTGATCTTGACGAATCGGTACGAGATCTTGCTGAAGCCGCGAGGATGGCCGAGGCCGCCGGTGACACTTCGCTGAAGACGACCGCGCTGGCCTGGCAAGGCGAGGCGCTGAGACTGCTGAACCGGTACAGCGAGGCGCTCATCGTCCTCGACGAGGCCCTCGCGACCGGGCCGCCGTCAGCCTTCACGCTGGGCACGAGAGGCCAGGTACTGGCGATACTCGGCCGCCGTGACGAAGCGGCCCAGGCGCTGACCGCCGCGGTGGACGACGATCCCAGCCTGCTATGGGTTCATGCGGCACTCGCTGATATTCACCGGCTGGAGCATCGGTGGGGCGAGGCGCTTGGCGAGGTGGAGTTCGCCAGTGCCGACGGGGAGACCACCTATACGCATTTCCTGCGCGGACAGATTTTCGCTGGAATGGGAGACAACACGGCGGCCGCAGAAGAATTCCGTACGGCATGGACCATGCAGCCAAGTCCCGTGATCGCCGAGGAGCTAGCCAGCGTGCTGGCTCTCCTGGGGGGGCAATCGAACCTCGAAGAGTCCCTGGCCGTGATGGACATGACCCTGTCGGCACGGTCCGCCACACGGTCTCTCCGCACTAGGCGGGCCGAGACACTACGGATGCTCGGCCGCCCGAGCGAGGCCCTGGCGGCCATCGACGAGATCCTCGACGATGGCGAGGACGTGAACGTGTCAGCCCTGAAGGCTCTCGTGCTCGCCGAACTCGGCCGGGGGGCTGAGTCGCTTGAACTGGCGAATGCCGTTCTCGACAAGGATCCAGAAAGCATGTTCGGGCGCTGCGCCAAGGTCGAGGCATACATGGCCAAGAATGAACACGAAGATGCCCTGGATGCAGTAGAATCCTTGCTTGCCAAAACGCCTGGCCAGCCTTTTGCCATAACCCTCAAAGGGGCGATCTTGTGCAATATCGCCCGTTTCCAGGATGCGGTTCATAGCCTGATTCCAACGCTCAGCGAAAATCCTGATCAACCGTTCGCCAATGCCCTTGTCGGCTATGCTCTCCGACGCCAGGAGCCGCCCGACCTGCCGAGCGCGCTTGATCATTTCCGCCGGTCAGTACGGAAAGACCCTGACGAAGTCTGGTATCAGATCGAGCTAGCCGATACCCTGCATTTGCTGGATCGCGAGTCGGAGGCTCGCCAGATTCGCCAACAGGTCTTCGACCATGCGCCTACGGGCAATAGAGTGACATCACGGAACCTGGGTTATGCCGGATGGGCGGCGCTATTCATCGACCATCCCGAGGACGCGGTAACCCTGATTGGCGAAGGCGTGCAACTCGACTCCGAGGATCTCCCGCTTCGCCTCGCCTTCGCCCTCGCGCTGCTGCACGCCGACCGGGACGAGCTGGCGTTGGACGAATACGCGGCAGTCATCGCCGCGTGCGGGAAGCTGAAGAGCAAGGGATACCGGACCGCGATCCTCCGTGAAGCACTGTCGGACCTCGAGTGGGCTCGCCAGCGCGGGCGACTGGACGCCGTTCTGGAGGCCGCATCCGGCGCTGAATCCCAGTTGTCGACCGCGCTAAATGCGAAAGAGTGATGGCACATGTTCCGGAAACCGAGTATCGCCGACATCTATGTGAAGGAAGTCAGCGCTGGTCTTGGTGAGATGCTGGTGCCGATCTACTCTCCCAATTCCGTGGATATCCAAGTCGGCACTATCGGCCGCTTCGTGGAAGGCGCCTTCGAGCGGCGCGGCCATCTTGCCGAGATAATCGGAGGAAGCAGTGAATGGGCACGCCAGGTACCCATGGCGCCTCCGGCATCGCCCGGGGCTTTCGTGTTCACTTCGCAGGACAGCGTCCGGCTCGAACCAGCTGGCACGGTCAGCATCGCAGGCCAAGACTTGCTCAAGGCGCGGCTCTCCTTCACCGATGACCGAGCGGTGGTGGTCTCCTTCGCCGGTGTAGTGGAACATGCCGTGCGCACTCCGCGGACATTTGACGACCTCCTGTGGAAGCTGTATCTCGACGGCGAGCTCCAGCCCGACGAGGTGGTGGTCTGGGTTCTCCGGCGGGCGGCTTCGGGAACCGTGCTCGTGAACCGGAAGGGTGGGGTGGACGTCGAGATCTCTGCCGACCCGGCCCTGGTGGCCGGGGTGATCTCATACGACGGGCTGTCGCTGGGGGTGAAGTTCGGCGCCGGCTCGAGCGCGTCATATCAGTACTCTGGGCCTGACCTGACGGTCGCCGCCAAGGTAAAGGGACTAAACCGAGCGGGCGACGACATCGTCACCCGCCGGGGTTTCGCTCATCTGGAGACGGCCTCGCTTGAGGACTACCTCGGTAGCGACGTCCCGGAGATCTCAGCCCAGTCAATAGTGGCGAACGCTGACTTCAGCCAGGGCGAGAGCGGCAGCTAGTGATCGCAGCACGGCCCGCTGGCGACGTCGCCGCTTCTGCCAGCCTGGGGTGGCTCAGCACGCGGAACGACTTTTCGCACGCCGACGCTAGGCACCAGCCCGGCGGAGGCGTTCGGCTGCTTGTGCCCGCAGCGCATCGCCGCCCACCGCGGTGCTGCCGCACAGTGCTTCCTCCCGGGCGTTATAGGCCGCCATCCACACGCTGGCCGCCCACGCGATCTGCTGTTCCGCGGCCGTGAACAAGCGCCCCCGGATGTCCTGGTAAGCCGCCAGGAACGCCCCGGAGCTTCCGACCGGCGCCAGCACGGGCGGCCCGGTACTGGCGAACGCCCCGCTCGCCGCTCCCGCCAGCGCCGCCTCCGGCTGCCACGCCAGGCTGTCCCAGTCGTGCACCGCCCACACCTGCCGACCGTGCCACCGCAGGTTCTGCGCCTCGAAGTCGGCGTGGCCCAGCACGCACGGCAGGCCGGCGGCCAGCAGCCGCTCCCGGGCCCGCCCTGCCGCCTTAGCGACGTAGGCGGGCACGGCGCCCTGGTCCCGGTTATCGAGGAAGCCGATCGCCGGCCACACCCCGGGACCGGTGTGATCCCAGCGCACCCAGGGCGGGTTCGGCAGCGGCGGCGCGACGGTCACGCCGGCCAGTTCGGCCATCAGCCGGGCGAACACCTCCGCGTAGCGCACGGCCACGTCCGGCGAGTCCCCGGCCAGCACCTCGCCGCCGGGCCGGAACTCCCCGGCGTGCACAGCCAGCGAACCGGCACCGGTTACCGGCGTGAGCGGGCGGGCGCACGGGAACCCGCGCCCGGCCAGCCGGGCCTGCGCCGCGACACACGACACGGCCCGGCCGTCATCGGCGCGCGCCTTGACCACCACGTCCGTACCACCAGCCAGCCGCAGGCCGAACACCATCGAGACCTGCTGTACCCGGAACAGCACGCCGGCGGGTTCGCCGCCCAGATGATCCAGGCACCAGGCCGGCAGCCAGTCCGGCAGATCGTCCAACGACACAATCAGGACTGTGCCATAGGCACCGGACGCACCGGAAGCCGAACCCGCCTGCCCGTGATCCCGGTAATCTGCCGGTGATCCCGGTAAGTAGGCTGGCGGCATGCGCATAGTGATCGCGGGCGGACACGGGAAGATCGCGCTCCTGCTGGAGCGCCTCCTGGCTGAGCGCGGCGACCAGGCCGTAGGACTGATCAGGAACCCGGCCCACGTCGCCGATGTGCAGAAGGCCAGCGCCGAGGCTGTCGTCTGCGACCTGGAGACGGCTAGCGCCGATGACGTCGCGGTTCTGCTGTCCGGGGCTGACGCGGTCGTTTTTGCGGCTGGCGCTGGTGCGGGCAGCGGCGCCCCGCGCAAGGATTCCGTCGACCGGGCCGCCTCCGTGCTGATGGCCGACGCCGCCGAGCGGGCCGGGGTCCGCAGATTCGTGCAGGTGTCCTCGATGGGAGCCGGCCAGCCGCCGAGGCCTGGCAGTGATGAGGTCTGGGCTGCCTACATCACGGCGAAGACCGCCGCCGAGGCCGATCTGCGC
>Ga0137371_10004012_pt1 | contig 11562 bp, 13 predicted proteins | sample SagtaG_7_FD_104919 | JGI IMG/M metagenome (GOLD analysis project Ga0137371, IMG submission 104919) | Vadose zone soil microbial communities from Sagehorn Ranch, Mendocino, California, USA - Sage1_R_40_16 metaG | ecosystem: Environmental > Terrestrial > Soil > Vadose zone | place: USA... | reverse complement strand
CAGACTGGGATGTAGCGCCACGATCCCGATTCGGTCTCTCAAATCCCGGTCAGCACGTGCAATGCAGGATGGCGTACGCCTGGCCCTTCTTCACTTCTTCAAGCAGCTTACAGACTTCCAGTGTGGGCGCCGCAATGACCTCGATACCGCGCCGTTTCGCCTCTGCTAGGACCTCATCCATTACTGGAAGTGCCCCATAGGCGCCGGTCCCGACAATGAGTCGTTTGCCTCCCCACGGAATTTCTTCGCCGACCGAAAGCGGTGTGTGGCCGAATTTTTCGCGGAATTGCTTGGAAGGTCCTTTCTTCCGTTTCCGCGCTTTGCCGCCGTCGATCACCACATCGTGTGTGTAGCGCTTTCCCTCGACCTCGATCTCGCCAAATCTGACCAGTCGCGCTTTCATTTCTCCGCTGGCTCGGGTTCCAAGGCAAGAGACCTCTTGTCGGACAGGTTACGGGAAATCAGATTTTTCGAGCAAATCGCGACTGCTTTGCGTTGTCTGCGTGTTTTTGGTAGATGCACAGCGGTCTTACCTTCGCGTAGCCGATCGGTAAACAAGCATTGTTGCGGCGATATCTTCGACGGCCATTCCAAGAGATTTGAAAATCGTCGTCGCATTTGGGCGCGATGGAACTTTGCCGGCAAGCGCTTCGCCGAGTTCGGCATAAATTTTCGCGCCCGAGAGAATGACATCACCGGATTCCTTGAGCGCGCCTTCGCGCGAGTCGACGAAGACGACGTTGCTCATTGCTTCATCATCGAGCTCGCGCCAGTCGGGGCGACACGCGCCGATTGCATTGACGTGACAGCCAGCTTTTAGCCATGAGCCTTTCAACACTGGCGTCTTCGAGTTCGTCGCTGTCACAACGACGTCTGCGCCGCGCACTGCTTCCTCAGCAGACATCGATTTTGCGCCAATTTCTTTTGCCAAATGTTCCGCATGTTCGCACGTGGGACTCCACACGCGAATTTCCTCGAAATTCCGAACCAGTCGCAATGCCTCCGCGTGGCTGCGGGCTTGCACACCGCTTCCAAGAATTGCGAAGACTTTTGCATCGCGTGAGGCAAGAAGCTTCGTCGCCGCGGCAGAGACGGCCGCCGTTCTCATTTGGGTGATCAGCCGTCCATCCATGATCGCAAGCGGCACGCCAGTCTCGGGATCGACAAGGAAAATCGTTGCCATGTGTGTCGGGATACAGCGTTCGACATTCGATGGATAGAACGTCACCGCTTTTAGCCCCAGTCCGTCAGGAGTAAGCGCTGGCATCAAACCCAGGAAACCGCCGGGAGGATCGACGTTGATCACCGAGCGAACGGGCTGAGTCACTTTCCCGGCAGAAAACTCGATCAGCGCTTTCTCCATGGCAGGAATTAATTCCGCCATCCGCAAATGTTTTCTCACGTGCTCCTCATTGAGATACAAGGGGTTATCGCTCTTCATTGGATCTCCATATTGGTGGTTTAAACTCGAAATCCGAAGCCCGAATTGCGAAACAAATCAGAATGAACGAAGACCAAAGTCTAAAACGATTTGACCTCGAGGAACGGACCTTCGCGTTTGCGAAGCATTCCCGCGCACTCGTCAGGGGGCTAGCTAAAACGATCGGCAATGTCGAAGATTCGCGACAACTGATCCGATCCTCGGGTTCTGTTGGTGCCAATTACATCGAAGCGAATGAATCATTGAGCAAAAAAGACTTTGTTCTTCGAATTAACATCTGCCGAAAAGAAGCAAAGGAAAGCCGTTACTGGCTGCGATTAATCGAAGCGACGGACGAGACAATCGCGGCTGAACGGGATCTGCTTGTGCAGGAAGCGCAGGAATTGATGAACATCTTCGGTGCGATCGTGCGAAAAAGCGAGTGATGGAATTCGATCATTCGGTTTTCAGAAATTGCTTCGAGCTTCGAAATTCGAAATTCGGATTTATGTTCCGCTGTCCGTTGAAATCAAAGCTGCTTTGCAATGAGTCCGTCTAAAAAATGGAAACTCGCTGCGTAATTGTCGGTGGTGGCCCGGCCGGAATGATGGCCGGCTATTTGCTCGCGCGGGCCGGGGTACCCGTGGCGGTGCTGGAGAAGCACGCGGATTTCAATCGCGATTTCCGCGGCGACACCATTCATCCGTCCACGCTGGAGTTAATGTACGAACTGGGTTTGCTCGACAAATTCCTAAAGGAACCGCATCAGGAGGTGCGAGAGTTGCGCGGTGTCGTTAACGGACAGGTCGTGCCGATCGCTGATTTCACGAAGCTCCCGACGCGCTGCAAATTCATCGCTTTTATGCCGCAGTGGGATTTTCTCAATTTCGTTTCCGGTCACGCAAAACGATTTCCGAATTTCCAGCTGCTCATGGAACACGAAGCTGTTGATCTTATCTTCGAGAACGATCGCGTGGCTGGCGTGCACGCAAAAACGCCGCGTGGCGAGTTGGAGGTGCATGCAGACCTCGTCATCGCTGCGGATGGACGACATTCGATCACTCAAATGCGCGCCGGTTTTGAGCGACGCGAGTTTGGCGTACCGATCGACGTCCTCTGGATGCGTATCTCCAAGAAACAGGACGACCCGGAACAATCGTTCGGATTTTTTCAACACGGCAAACTGCTCGTAATGCTCGACCGCGGCGATTACTGGCAGTGCGGATTCGTCATTCCCAAAGGCGGCTTTGGCGAGATTAAAGCGCGCGGTCTACCCCAATTTCAAAATGACATCATCAGCTTCGCCGGATTTCTGCGTGATCGTGTGGCCGAACTGGATGACTGGTCGAAGATCAAATTGCTTACGGTGCAAATCAATCGTCTGCGCAATTGGTGCCGTGAAGGAGTACTTTGCATCGGCGATTCTGCGCACGCGATGTCACCGGCAGGCGGCGTCGGCATTAACCTTGCGATCCAGGACGCCGTCGCGACGGCGAATCTACTCGCGGAAAAATTGCGGAATGGTCCAGTTTCCGTGGACGATTTGCGACAAGTGCAGCTGCGGCGCGAATGGCCGACCCGCCTGATTCAGCGTATGCAGGTCTTTATTCATCACTGGGTCGTCACCGGCCGACCTTCAGGCAGTGGCAAGTCACTGCCGTTCGTGCTTCGCTTGCTGAAGTGGTTTCCAATTCTGCGGCAAGTGCCTGCCCGTTTTATCGGTCTCGGCCCCCGCCCCGAGCATTTCCGCAGCCCAAGCGTGTTATAGACGACACTCAGCATTCGAATTGTCGAATCTGTTTCAGGCGCTCAGCGCATCCGATGTGAAGAACCAATCGGGATCTTGATGGTAATCGCAACAGAAACTCCGTTCCCTTCTACCGACCAAGTCGCTTTCACGAGCGTTAAGCGCCTTGGAACTGCTGTTAGGCGCTTTCATCGTGATTGGTCACAACGTCTTTCGCATCGTGCCGAACGAAGTCATTGTCCTTTCTGTGCTTGGCTTATTGTCGGTCCGCCTGCGCGATGGCGGATGGTCAGCGATGGGATTCAAGCGCCCAGTCTCTTGGCGCCGGATTTTTCTAATCGCGCTAGCAGCGGCTGTTTTGAGAATTCTTCTCGGCCAATTCGTGATCGAACCCGTTACTGGCTTTTTCTGGCCGCCACCATCCGCGCCAGCCCTAGCAAATGAGATTTCCGGAAATGTCAAAGTTGCATTGCTTGCTTTGTTAGTGGTGTGGACTTTCGCAGCGTTCGGTGAAGAAATCGCCTATCGAGGATATCTCCTTACGCGCGCAGCCGATGTCGGGAAAAGATCAACAACGGCTTATTGGGTTGGGATCCTGTTCGTCTCGATTTTGTTTGGCTACGGGCATTATTACAAAGGACCGTCGGGAATTATTGATTCCGGAATTGCGGGACTGATTTTGGGAACGGCTTACATGCTGGGAGGTCGCAACCTTTGGGCCTGCATCTTGGCTCACGGATTTATTGACACATTCGGAATCATCGACGCTTTTTTCGGATGGTCGAAGTAGGTAAAACACTCGATCTCACCGCGATCCGCACAGCGCATGAGCGGATTCGGCCGCATATTCATCGCACGCCGGTGCTAACGAGCTCGCGACTGGACGAGGCGAGCGGGGCGTCCTTGTTTTTTAAGTGCGAGAATTTCCAGAAGATTGGCGCGTTCAAGGCGCGTGGGGCGACCAACGCCGTCTTTTCGCTCGATGACGAAACTGCGCAGCGCGGAGTCGCAACGCATTCGTCGGGCAATCACGGCGCCGCGGTAGCGCGCGCGGCGAAATTGCGCGGCATCCCCGCGCACATCGTCATGCCATCGAACTCGGCAAAGGTGAAAGTGCGCGCAGTGGAAACCTACGGTGCCCACATTGTCTTTTGCGAACCGACGGAAGAGGCGCGTGAAGCGACATGCGCAGAGGTGATCAACAAAACGGGCGCAACGCTGATTCATTCGTTCGAGAACGAGAACGTGATGGCGGGGCAGGGGACGGCCGCGGTGGAATTGCTCGAAGACGTTCCGAATCTCGATTTTGTGATGTGCCCGGTCGGCGGCGGTGGACTCCTATCTGGCACGGCGGTCGCCGCAAAATCGATGTGGCCCAAAATCAAAGTGATCGCAGTTGAGCCGGTGAACATGGACGACGCAGCGCAATCGTTTCGCGCGGGGCGACGCATTGTGACCGAAAAGAAATTCACGATTGCCGACGGACTGCGGACGAATGTCGGCGAACCGAACTTCGCGATCATTCAGCGTTACGTGGATGACATTGTGACAGTGAGCGAGGAAGCGATCGTTTCAGCGATGCGCACGATTTGGGAGACGATGAAGATCGTCATCGAGCCATCAGCGGCTGTTCCGTATGCTGCAATTCTCGAACGAGTAATCGACGTGGGTGGACAACGCGTAGGAATCATTCTGACCGGCGGCAATGTCGATCTGGACGCGCTGCCGTGGAACCGGTAGAGGCAGCCGTCCCGGTTGCGGGATTTCGATTTGTGCAGCCGACACGCCTGCCACTACAGTGCAAGCGGCGAATTTTTTTCCCTGGATCAGGGAACCAACGGTCGAGCGAAAATCGAAACGTGTACTCATAGGAGGAGTTTAATTAGATATGAAAGGGTTAAGTGTAATCATAGCGGCATTCATTCTGGTGTTTGGCACTGTCACCTCGCGCGCAGCGAATCTGGAGAGAATTTCGGCGCAGACCGGAATTCCTGTCGCTACGCTGCAGGCAGAGAGGACATCGACCGGACTTGGCTGGGGTGAATTGGAGAATGCGCACCTGCTAGCTAACGCGCTGGCTGCTAACGGGTCTAATCTGACCTTCAACGACCTCGTAGCAATGCACCAGGCCGGCGAGGGCTGGGGCAAGATTGCGCACGATAACGGCTTAAATCTCGGCAGGATTGTGAGCAGTGCGCACCGCTCAAGCCAGGCAACAATGCATGCGCAGAACCTCAGCACGGTTCATGGCAAGAGCACCACGGCCCATGGCAAGAGCGCCACGAACGTTAGCAGAGGCCACACTTCAAAGATGACGACTACACGGGGTGTCGCTCACGGCTCGAACTCTAGATCCGGCTTCAACGGATCTCGTCGCATGGGTTCGATGAGCCACTTTGGTAGCTTCAGCGGGTCTCATGGCATGGGCTCGATGGGCCACGGTGGTCACGGCCACGGCGGCAAGTAAAGAGAGACCACGTTGAAGGCCCTCCTTCGCCAAAGGGTTCCACGGGCCAGAGGGGGAAAGGCGAAAGCGCTAGAACGGGAGAGGCAAGTTGGCCTCAAGTGAGGGGAAGGGCGATTCGTGTCTTCGAAGCGAGTGGAAGCGTTTCCTAAGTGTCGGTCGTGGCCCAAAACTTGCCGAAGGCCCTGGGCCAGCTTCGGTCGATGACACTATTTCGAGCGGATTTACCCATGCGCTCTCGCAGCGCAGAATCCGTCACCAGCGCTCGAATGGCGTGTGCGAAATCTTCCGCGTCGTGTGATTTGGTAATGAGACCGTTGGTCTTGTCTTCGACCAATTCCTTGGGCCCGCCCGAATCGGAAACGACTACTGGCAGGCCGCACGCCTGCGCTTCGAGGATGACGTTCCCGAACGTATCGGTCGTGCTGGGAAAAACAAAAATGTCTGCCGATGCGTATGCAGTCGCCAATTCATTCCCCCTGAGATAGCCGGTGAAAAACGCTTCGGGTAAAGAGTTTGCGAATGCCTCGGAATAAGGGCCATGACCAACGACAAAAAGCTGGATCCGTAACCCCTCGTCGCGTAGACGGCGATAAGCCGCGGCCAGAAGATCGAGGTCTTTCTCCCGTGAAATCCGGCCCACGTAGAGGAGGCGTACCTCACCATTGTGCGCGCCGAATTTTTCGAAGAAAGCTGGTTCACGTCGAGCAGGATGAAACAGCTCGGTGTCGAGCCCACGCGGTAGAATTTTTAGTCTTTCGGGATTGAGTCCATGCCTGATCCAGCTTTGCCGATACTCCTCGGAGTTGACGTAAACGGTATCAAGCTGGCCATAGAACCAATGCATGTAACGCCACGCCACACTTTCAAGAAAGCTGTCCTCGGTAAGAATGCGGATGTATTGTGGAAAATCGGTGTGATAAATGCCGCTCGTTTGCAGGTTGAGCATCTTGGCGGCGAGCAGTCCAGTCAATCCAACCGGGCCGGGCGTGCTGATGATAATCTCAGTGAACTTTTCCCGTTGTATGTAATCCAGCATCTGGAGAATCGGCGGGAAACTCAATTTTTGCAGTTCGTACTCGGGCAATTCAAATTCGCCAATGGGCGGGAAATTTTTGATTGGGATGTTGTCGATGCTCAGGTCGTTTCGAGAAACAACGACCGTCAAATCCCTGTCCGCCTTCGCGCCCGCTGCGACCATTCTGCGAATCGTCGTCGCAACGCCGTTGACGTCGTCGAGCGTGTCCGTGAACCAGGCGCGTCTGCGATTTTGCAAGGCGACCGGAATTTCGCCGGTCAATTCCTTAAAAATTGTGCGCAACCATTTTCGAGAGGGCGCCTGGCTGTGAAACCCGTAGATGTATGGAGTAAGAATTACGAGGATCGGCACAATCGCGCTCAGGGCTTGCATGCTCTCGACCATGTTGCCGCTGCTGATTTGCTGTACGAATTTTTTGAAGAAGCGAAACGTGAGCTGCTCGGCGACCATGTTCGCCATGAGAAATGTGCGGCGTTCCGGCTCATTGACTCCATCCAATTGCGCAGCGAGTTTCGCCTTTACTTCCGGCCGCGCGAAATAACCTGAAAGCTCGTTCCAGAGCGAGACATTTGCAGGCTTGACGAACTCAAAAATTTTCCCTGACAAAACGCCTTGCACGACAAACTCCATTTTCTCCTTAAGAGTGAACTCAGTGGGAGCTCGCCCCTCCATAAAGCGCGAAAACATTTTCTCCACTAGTGCCGCGCCCGGCCCGAGTTTTTCGTGGAAACGGTCCTGGATGAAACAGGCGACGGTATTATAGAAGCCGTGCGACAGGATTAAGGGCGTTCCTCCCTGGCCTTGCGCGTTGCAGTCGCCGTTGCGAACAAATTCGAGAAATTCTTCCGCGGAATCCGTAGACGGCGTGTCCGTGAAGGCCGACGCAGCGAACTGCCCGCCGTGATCGTCCGACCCGCCAATGAAAATCTTCTTCCATGGTTGGGTGTGTGTGGGCGCAAGATTGTGCCGATTCGCAAGCTCGTCGATCTTCTCCGGCGTCAATTGCCCAAAAAGAGTCTGGGCCAGATCGCTCAGGAGCGCATCGCGCAGTCCGTTGATGCCCTCGAAATGCTTAAAAAGAAGGATGAGCTGCTCAACGTGGCATGCCTCCAGTTTTCCGTTCACGCTGTAAAGAGGATGCGCAACTGCATGCGTGATTTGCGCGGTTTGCAGGTAGCGCTGCAGCTCGAAGATGTTGTCGCGAACGCTTTCAATCTCGCGATGTTGCTGCTCTGAGATTCCCCAAACAAGAATGTGCAGCTTGCATGAATCGTGGGAGAAATACGTCGTCACCTGTTCGCTGAGAAAAGTGCGAGGCAGGTGCGCAATTTGCAGGCAGCCCTCGATCGTATCGTGGTCGGTGATGGTGACATAATCCATCCCGCGCTTGAGCAATTGCCCGTACAGTTGGTTTGGGTTCGAATAGCTGTCGGGAAAATCCAAACGGCGGAAGAGCCATTCTTCCGAGCGCGCACTGTAGCGCGAATGAATATGTAGATCGCACCTGCTCACGTTTAGATGCCGCGTCTCAATCTTTGTTCGGTGATCCATTCTTGATAGGTCGTCGCGGTGCATGACTCGACCGACTCCTCAATCAGACGAGTAATCTGTTTCCAAATCGCCGGATGTGAATAATCGGGCGGATGAATGCTTATGCGCAAGAGTGAATTACCTTTTAGAAATCGGAAAAACGCTGCGTTCCACGCGCGGCTCACGCAGCGTCGCCAACTATTTCGAACACTGTAAACTAACGCTCTTGCGGGAAACACGTTTCCCGAGCGGAGATCGCACACGGTGCGAAGGCGCGTTGTGTATTCCATCTGCGCATCGCCCGCAGCGCGTTCGGCATCTTCGTTAAGCAACCACGCAGGCGCTACAAAACCTCGCGGCTTGAGGCCTTGCGCGCGAAATTCATCTCGTGCGGCCGCAATGCGACGCAGAGCTTCCTCATAACTCAGATCGTAAAACTCCCCCTCGTTTTGGGCGTAGAATGTTGTCAGGAATTTGTCGCGCAAAGTTTCTTTTGTACGGCGAGGACGTTCGTGGAAATAGCCGTGGATCACGATTTCGTGGCCGTCCGCTTCCAAACCCCGAAGCCAGGACACAAATTCCCCGTCTTTTGTGAAGAGTCCCTCATGATGATAATCCGGCACCACAAGGAGAGAACAGACGCGCACACCGCGATGAACCAGCTCTGAGATAATTGTGTTTGCGATTTGCCGGCTGGAAGGTGCGACGTCGTGCAAAGAGACAACGATAAAATCCCTCGCGGCGCTGGCTATTGCAACGAGTGGAAGGAACTCCGTTGCCGCAATCGTACTCATTTCGGAATTTTCGGTGCCGAAGCAGCTTTGAACAAGACAAAAGGTGGAACGCGTTCCTCAACGCGTTGGGTAAACCAATCGCGCTTGAGGCCGTAACACTTGCGCCTTTAGCGATCGGTTCGCAATCGTCTTCGGAGAAGCCGATCCACCTATGTCGTAGCTATCTTCAGGATTTCGCGAAACTCTGATTCAGCCAGAGGCATAACGGACAAACGCGATTGCCGAACCAATGCAATTTCCGTTAGCCGCGGATCGCTCTTGATCTCACGCAGCGTAACCGGCCGTCGCAGTGGTTTGACCGAGGCAAGATCGACAGCGGGCCAATCGCCTTCCTTTGCCGTCGAATCGCGATAGGCGGTCCGCGTCACTTTCGCGATCCCGACTACAGCCTTTTCTTCACCGCTGTGATAGAAAAGGACTTCATCGCCCTTGCGCATTTTGCGCAGATTATTTCGCGCAGCGTAATTACGCACGCCCGTCCAACTTGTCTGGCCTTCTGCGACGAAGTCCGACCACGAATACGAGGATGGTTCCTGTTTCACCAGCCAGAAACTTTTCATGAGCGAAGCTAACTCAGCGAAGTTGAGGCAAGCAACTTTCAGTTGGTGTTGTAGCGCGCGCGCTATCCTCGGCCGCATTCGTCATGGCATGGCAACCGTGTGGTCCGCTGAGACAGCGGACGCTACAGCTAACGCGTTCGACAATCACGCTTCTTTATTTCACAATCGAAATCATGCCGCGGCTACCATTCATCACGTTTGAGGGATCGGAAGGATGCGGAAAATCGACACAGATACAGAGATTAGCCGCGCGACTGGAGCGCTCTGGCGTTCCGTATCTGGTTACCCGCGAACCGGGCGGCACGCCCATCGGCGAAACGATTCGCGAGCTTCTCCAATTTGCCCCGCACAACTCCAGGATGACGTCGGAAACCGAGCTGCTTCTCTTTGAGGCGAGTCGCAGTCAGCTCGTGCGCGAGACCATCAAGCCGGCGCTCGAACGCGACGTGTGCGTGATCGCAGATCGTTTCTTTGATTCCACAACTGTTTATCAAGGCGCGGCGCGAAGCTTGGATCGTGAAATGGTCGAACGCTTGAATGCTTTTGCGGTCGTCGATTGCATTCCGGATATTACTTTCGTTCTCGATGTAGATGCTGCGACGGCGGAATCACGAATGCAGAAGCCCCGCAGAGCGGATCGGATGGAACAGCAGCCCGCTGAGTTTTATGAGCGAGTTCGTGAAGGATACCGTGAGCTGGCTGCGCGCGAACCAAAGCGCATCGTGTTGATCAACGGCTCGCGCGACCCAGACGAGATCGGAGAACAAGTTTGGGAAACGCTTTCTTATCGCTTTCCCGCATTAACGGCAAATCCGCGATCCGCAAAAACCGACAGTCCCGGTCCGGACCGAGATCCGCAATTTTGAGATGGCTTTTTCGCGCACCACAGCCCTTGAGTATTTGCGACGCGCCCACGAACAGAACCGGCTTGCACACGCTTATTTAATCACGGGACCGCCGGAAAGCGGCAAGCAGCTGCTGGCAGCGGATCTCGCCAGTCTGGTTAATGGCACACCCGCCAAAGATGTGTTCTCAGCCAAGGCTCGGGATATTTTCGTCGCGCGACCTGAATCCAAATCTCGACGCATCGTGATTGCGCAAATCCGGGAGCTGGAGCACGCGCTGCAAATGCGCGCATCCAATGGCCGCCGCAAAGTGGCGATTATTCACGATGCCGATCGGCTTCAAACTGAGGCGGCGAACGCGTTTCTCAAGACATTGGAAGAACCGCCAAAGGATTCCCTTCTGCTTCTGCTCAGTACTTTGCCGGAGGCTCTGCCGGAGACAATTCTTTCTCGGTGCATTGCGATTGCACTCGCGCGAAACGGGCAAAGCCAAGACAAGGCCGAAGAAGAGAGCCTCGTGAAATTACTCCAACTAGCCTCTCATCAAAGGAACTGGAATGTTCAATTCGCCTATCGGCTTGCTCAGGAATTTCAGCGTCTGCTTCGTGAAGTGCGCGACGAAGTAAAGCGCGACACCGACGAGGCATTGAAACAGGAACAAACACGCTACAAGGATGCGACGGATGGCGCCTGGCTGGAAGAACGCGAGGAATACTACAAGGCACTTACCGAAAGTCTTTACCTGCAACGCCGCGCCGGGTTGGTCGAGACATTATTCGCCTGGTGGACTGATGTTCTTCGGGCGAGCAACGGCGTGGCGCACCGTAATCTGCCGCGAGTAAAAGAAGAAACCGCCGCACTCGCAACGCGCTTCAGCACCCCCGAAATCTTAAAACGCATCCGCTGTTTGGAACAGTTGCGCGATCATCTAGGTCGCAATATTCACGAAGCGCTCGCAATCGAGGTCGCTTTCCTGGCAATCTTCACCGCGTGATTTCGGATTCTGGGGAGCGCACACACCATAGCTTCGGCGAAGGCGGGTTGACAAGAGGCCGTCCGATCTTATCCAGTATGCTTGTATGCGACAAAGTCTTCGATTCATTTTAGTGGCGGCGGGCGCAAGTCTCGCCTTGCTGCTTGCCGGTTGCGCGACAGGAAAAGTG
>Ga0137371_10004007_pt1 | contig 11569 bp, 17 predicted proteins | sample SagtaG_7_FD_104919 | JGI IMG/M metagenome (GOLD analysis project Ga0137371, IMG submission 104919) | Vadose zone soil microbial communities from Sagehorn Ranch, Mendocino, California, USA - Sage1_R_40_16 metaG | ecosystem: Environmental > Terrestrial > Soil > Vadose zone | place: USA... | reverse complement strand
GGGTTCGGCGACATGGCCGAGTTTGATCTCCTGTTGCGCAGCGGCGGTGCCTGCAGAAACGGATATTGCAAGCGAAAGTAGAAGCTTCATCATAGACATTGCTGTCCTCCCACATGCTGATTCCTGGGCAAGACCCGATGCGCTTCCGAGGGCCGCACGCCTGGGAACCAAGAGCCTTTAATCTGCAGTCGTGGATAGCCTATCAGTCGTACCCATTCTGGCAATCCGCTCAGTGCCCAATTGCCGTCAGCCTTGGGGGCTTGGCGCGGGTTATCTAGGGAGACCAACGAAGAGGCGTTGCGACTGTTCAACAAAGCTCTCGAACTCGACCGCCCTTGCATATGCGAGGGCCGCGTTCTGCTACGTTTTCCGCAAGGTGAACCGCTGGATGACCGACCCCCAGCAAGAGGTCGCCGAAGCCGCCCGACTGGCCCGACGGGCAGTAGATTTGGGCAGAGATGAGGCGGTGGCGCTCTCACTCGGTGGTTTCGTGCTTACCTATGTAGTTGGTGACCTCGATGACGGCGCGGCCTTTGTCGAGCGTGCGCTTGGCCTGAATCCCAACTTGGCGATTGCGTGGGCCCATGGCGGCTTTATGAAGATACGTTTCGGCGAACATAATACCGCAATCGAACATGAGGCACGCGCCATGCGTTTAAGCCCGCTCGATCCGTTTCTGTGGGCCTGGCACTTCTTCACTGCACGCGCTCATTTCTTCGCAGGCCGCCCCGAGGACGCGGCTTCATGCGTGGAAGCAAGCTTGCGGGAGCGGCCAAATGGCCTGGGTGCACTACGTCTTGCTGTGGCCAGCAATGCTCTGCGGGAGGCTTGAGAAAGCGCAGAAGCTCATGGCGCGGCTGCGCCAGCTTGATCCGGCGATGCGCATTTCCCATCTCGCGGGTCTCATGATGCCGCTTCGCGCCCAGAAGACCTCGCCAGATACGAACAGGGCTTGCGCAAGGCCGGTCTGCCGGAGTGATTACTGCTGCACAGTCGCGTGTAGGTGGCATCAGTTCGCCCGGGGAGCGCGGAAGCGGACCAGCTCCCCATGCGGCTTGTGAGCGGACCCAACCTGATTGAGCTTGCCCGCCATCACTTCCATCTCATTCGATCACCTCGTCGGCGCGCGCGAGCAGCGTCGGTGGCACGGTGAGCCCGAACGCCTTGGCGGTCTTCAGATTGATCGCCAATTCGAATTTGGTCGGCTGTTGCACCGGCAAATCTGTTGGTCTCGCGCCCTTGAGGAGCCGACCTACGTAGCCGCCAGCCAGGCGATAGTAATGTGCGAAATCGGGTCCGTAGCTCATCAGGCCGGTGGCCTCAACATGATCGCGCTGGAAGTAGGATGCGGGAAGCGAATGGCGCGCCGCCAGGGTCACGAGTCGCGCGCGTTCGGTATTGAACAGCGGGTCGGGACCCACGAGCAGCGCTTCAGGCCGCCAGCTCGAGAAAGCCGCGAAAGCGCGTCGATCTCCCCGCCGGTGCTGGCGTTGAAGACGCGGACATCAAGACCGAGCGCGCCGCCCGCTACGGCCACGTCCCGCGCCGTCGGCTCGGCTGTTGCCGCAGTGGTTGGATTGACGAGCACGGCAACGCGCTTGGCCCCGGGCAACAACTCATGCAGTAGCGCCAGTCGTTTGGCCACCAGCTCGGCGCCAAGGAAGTAGAAACCGGTGACATTCACATCGGGTCGATGGAAGTTCGACACCAGACCCATTCGCACGGGGTCTCCGCCGCTCACAAATACGATCGGGATGGTTCCTGTCGCGCGCTTGGCCGCGAGCGCTGCGGGTGGCCCCGAGGCGCCGGACGAGCTCCGCGGCAAGCTCCGACAATCCCTCCGTGCCGCTGTCGGCCGAGCGGTACTCGATGAAGTCCTCCGCGCCTAAGCCCCTGCGGAAAGCAGCGAGCCAATGCTGGCGCGTATCGAGCGCGGGGCCGAGAAAGCCGACCACCAGTATCGCCCGCCGCTGCGCCCGCGCCGCGAGTGGCCACCCGGCTGCCGCGCCGGCGAGCACACCGAGAAATTCGCGCCGCCTCATTGCGTCCAACCCCAGGCATTGGTAACGGCGGGACTATAGCACTCTGGGAGGGACGCGAGTGGCTTCCAGGCGCGTTGTTGGGGGCCGTCTCGTGAGCGGACCTCCGCGCGTCAGCTTCGAAGGTCTCGGAAGTGCCAAAAGGAGACCTTGCACGGAGGCGGGAAATGGCCCGCTCGGCACTTGTTCTCGAAGTAGCCGCTGATCTATTTCCGGACGGACCTCGGAAGCTGCCCCTAGCTCAGCTCCTTTGGGAATGATCTCGCAAGTATCCGGCAATGAGCAGGGCTATTGTAAGCAACCAAGCGTAGCCGGCCACCCCATGAAGGCCGCTGCCCATCGTACAGAACAGCGCATTGACGCCGAAAAGCGCGGCAATCATGTAAGCGATGGTGGCTCCACCCACCAAGCGATCCAGGCCGCCGTGAGAAATATCAGAGCGGTTTCTAAAGCTACCGTGTGTTGCATAAACACGATCCTTTTCGTCGACTACAGCTAGTGTAGGGTAACAGGCCTGGGTCGCACCTTGCCAAGATAATTTGGAGACCCTGGGGACCGGAAGCGATGGAAACCATGATCCTTCTCGACCTGATGGGAGCTGTCGCCCTGCTGCTCTGGGGCCTGCACATGGTCCGGACCGGGATCATCCGCGCGTTTGGCAGCAACTTGCGCCGCGTGCTGGCAACCGCGCTCCGCAATCGCTTTACCGCGTTCCTGGCCGGCGTCATCGCTACGGCTCTCCTGCAAAGCAGTACCGCCACCGCTCTGATGACGAGCATGTTCGCGGCCGGTGGGCTCGTGGCGCTCGTTCCGGCGCTCTCGATCATGCTGGGAGCAAACGTCGGCACGACGCTGATCGTCCAGGTGCTTTCGTACAATGTCTCGGCTGTGGCGCCAGTTTTCTTCCTCGCCGGCTTCATCGGCTTCAGTTGGGGAAAGAAAACGTGGGTGCGCGACATAGGACGAGTGGCGATCGGGCTCGGCCTGATGCTGGTCGCACTCCACATGCTACTCGACACGCTCGCGCCGGCTGAGGACGCCCCCAGCGTGCGGGCGCTACTCGCGGCCGCCACCGGCGAGCCGCTACTGTGTATTCTGATCGCCGGTGTGTTGACTTGGGCGGCGCATTCGAGCGCAGCGATCGTGCTGCTTATTGTGTCGCTCGCCTATTCCCATTTCATCACCCCGCTGGCGGCGTTGGCACTCGTGCTCGGAGCAAACCTCGGGGCGGCCGTCAATCCCGTTCTGGAAGGCGGAAGGGCGGATAATCCGGCGACGCGCCGCGTCCCAATCGGAAATCTGTTCAACCGGGTGGTCGGGACCGCGCTTGTGCTTCCGTTCCTTCCAAAGCTCGTGTCGATGTTCGTAGATTTCGAGCCGAACCCTGCACGGATGGCGGCGGACTTCCATACCGCGTTCAATGTAGTGCTCGCGCTCGGGTTCATGTTTGTCCTCGACCCGCTCGCCGCCGGCTTGACCAGGCTCTTTCCCGAAAGCAAGCAGTCCGCCGACACGTCTGCCCCCCTTTACCTCGACGAAACCGTCATCGGCACGCCCCCGCTGGCTCTGGCCGCAGCCGCCCGCGAGATGCTGCACATGGGCGACATAGTCGAGACAATGCTGCGCGACACAATCACCGCGTTGATAACGGGCGACCGAAAGCTCGTCGCGGCCATCTCCCGGATGGACAACTCGGTCGATCGGCTCTACGAAGCGATCAAGCTGTACGTGACCAAGGTCACGCGGGAGAGCCTCGATGATCAGGACGGTCGCCGCGCCCTAGAGATCATCTCGTTCGCTATCAACCTTGAGCACGTCGGCGACATCATTGACAAGAACCTAATGGAACTCGCCGCGAAGAAGATTAAGCACAATTACGCTTTCTCGAAGGAGGGCGCGCAGGAGCTTGAGGCATTCCACGCTCGCGTGCTCAATAATCTCAAGCTCGCTTTTGGGGTGTTCATGTCGGGCGACGTTCGGGTGGCCCGTGCGCTGATTGAGGAAAAGGCCAATCTGCGCACAGCGGAACTTGCGGCAGCGGACAATCATCTCGCTCGGCTACGTGAGGGTCGACCAGAGAGTATCGAAAGCAGTTCTTTGCACCTGGATGTACTGCGTGATCTTAAGCGCATTCACTCGCATATCTGTTCGGTTGCATACTCCGTCCTGGAGGCAGCCGGTGAGCTCGAGCCGAGTCGTCTCAAGCGGACAGACGACATTCTCGCGCTTCCAAACACGCCGCCGCTCACCGAAAGTGATCAGCGGGGATAACGCTGAGGATTGGCAATTAAGTCGTATTTAACACCTGCTACTAGGGTGCGCGCGTAATGCTCGCAGACATCCCGCCCGCTCCGTCGCAAGCGGCGCAAGTCCGGGCGCTCAATTCTGGCTTCATGGCCGCAGAATGACAGCCGGCGAGCGCGATCGCATCCCGCTTGTCGAGACCGACGAGGTGGAACGTGTTCTTGCCGATATCGATACCGATCGTGGTGATAATTCCAGCTGCCTTCTGAGATGTGCGCATCGCATGCTCCTTGAGCCCTGCTTCACGCCTCCCAGCCACAGTCCAGCAAATTAGGCCGCTGAGCACGGCCGGGCCATCCCATTAGCGGTCATTCGGAAGCCCGTGAATCGCAACCCTGCCGAAGGCGGGCCTGGGCCGGCGTCTGCGGGGCATTAAGTAGGTCACCTCGCGATAGTCGTTCACCAGAATGTAGATGAGGCCGCCTGCACGAGCGGCAACTCTGCCTTGCGGCGCTGCGCTCCGGAGGGGGCTCTTCAGCGAGTGCTGTTCGTGCTACAGTTTCCCAGCCCCAGCTCAAATGCGAGTTGCCGGTAGTGAGCATTAGGGAGGTGACAATGAACAGACGCGCATTTTTGGCGACCACAGCGGCTGCCGCGGCGGTCGCGACCTTGAAAGCGGCCTCTGCGGAGACCGTAACGCCGTTCGGCCAAACGGCCGCTCCGCTCAGGGCGACACCGCCGTTGCCTTTGGGACCACTGCCCGGTTCGGTCTATCCGGATCCGCACCTGGAATCGATGGTGAAAACCACTGAGCCAACGTTCGGGCCTGCCGATTTCCCCGCCTTCGCCGGTACCATGGCCGTGGAGCGCATTGCTACTGGGTTCCGCTGGGCCGAGGGCCCGGTGTATTTCCCGGCGGGGCGCTATGTGCTGTTCAGCGACATCCCCAACAACCGCATCATGCGCCTGGACGAAAACGATGATCACTTAAGCGTATTCCGCCAGCCGTCGATGAATTCGAACGGCAATACCATTGACCGCGAAGGACGCCTGATCACCTGCGAGCATAGCGGCCGGAGGGTCACCCGCACGGAGCTCGACGGCTCGATCACGATCATCGCCGACAGATACAACGGGAAGAAGCTGAATTCGCCGAACGACGCCGTCGTCGCTGCCGACGGCTCCATCTGGTTCACCGATCCAATCTACGGCATCGGCGGCTACTATGAGGGCATCAAGGCCGAGCCCGAGCAGGAAAAGCACAACGTCTATCGGGTCGATCCAAAAACCGGCAACATCAAAGTTGTCGTGGACGATTTCGTCGAGCCGAACGGCATCGCCTTCTCACCCGACGAGAAGAAGCTCTACGTCATCGATACGGGGTTCACCGACGGTCCGAAGAACCCGTCGCACATCCGCGTGTTCGACGCGAATATCGAAAACGGCAGACTGTCGAACAGCAAGGTCTTTGCGGAAATGCCGAAACCGAGTATTACCGATGGACTGCGCGCCGACCGGGAAGGCCGCATCTGGTGCGCTGTCGGCTGGGGCGATCTGAGCGAGAACAGTGTTCGCTGCTACTCCCCGACCGGCGATCTGATCGGAAAGATCCACATACCGGAGACGGTGGCCAATTTGTGCTTCGGCGGCCAGCAGCGAAACCGAATGTACATCTGCGGCTCGACGTCCCTTTATGCAGTCTACACGGGTGTCCAGGGCGCTATGAAGCCATGACCGGCTGCGAGGCACCAACAGTGACTTGACGGCTCTGGCGGACGGCCGCGCTCTAATTCTCTGCGACTCGACAGGCGGCGGGCCACTTGAGGTGGCCGCTGCGCCTGTGGCGGCAAGAAACGGTGAGCATTGCTTTTCACCATTAGGCGTCCTCGCGGCCTCAATTCACACCACTTGCATTAAGCCGGGACCGACGTAAAAGGGTTGGATTGAGCAAGGGTGAGCGCCGCTAGCACGGGGCTGCTGTAAATGACCTATCTTGCCACATGGTATCGTCGTGAGGATTACGAGCTCATAGTGACGATTATGGATGACGGAGACGAATTTCCTAGGACATTTGAGGAATGGGAACAAACGGCATTGCACCAGATGGTGAGTATGCGAAATCGTGGTGCCGACATCAAACAAGTCATCATTGACCCAGATAAGTTCGTGCTCTTCTGTAAGAAAAAGGGGCTATCAAAAGATGGGACAGCGCGAGCCGAATACGCCGCGTCTACTTTGGCATCAGACAAAAGGCCGGATCCAAGAAAACGTCATCGAAGGTAACTCCCTTCGGCAGCTGATCCCCAATCTGTGTCGCATCGAACTCCGGACAAGTCGTCGCCAAAAAATGACGGCGGTGCTGCCCTGAACTAAGGCCCGCCACGTCATGCGTGGCATGGACGTGGCATGGACGCGCCGGGGAGATCTTTACCCTGGTTGGCAACAGTGACTGATCTTCGAGGGAATCACCCTTCGCTGCAGAGAATCCCACATCGCGTCCTTGGGAGGCTTATGCCGAGGGCTGCTACGCCCAATTCAATCGCGTGTATCACTTCCAGAATGTCAAATGTGTTCCAGAAATTAAATTCTCAATGTGAATATTCGCCTGGCCAGTTTCCAACCTCAGTTCTTCTCCACTTTGAGCAAGATCGGTGCGTGCAATCATTTTTCGCGCTGTAATAGTAATCGGTCTGCCAGGCACTACTATAGCAAACTCAATGCAAGTATATATGTGCAGCTCCCCATTCTTGTTATCGACAGCTTTCAGCTCCGCTCGGATGATATCCATTTTTCGTTTGTAGCTCACCGTCTTTATTTTGCCTGGTTCGATGACGAATGGAGAAAACGACGAATATTCCCTTGCCTCCTCTTCGTTCCTGAAACTCGCTCTCGCTAGCACAAAGTTGCGAAAATAGCACTCTCCCTCAGGCCGTTCGACTTCACTGCCATTGGAAAACTAAAACTTAATTGAATTAATAGAGACTGGAACGGTTCCTGAGTTTACGAATGTCAAAAAAGGGCTTAGAAGAAGGTCGATTTTGGATTTTCCAATGCTCATGTGTGGCATAGCGTCGGATATCAAAAACGAAAGTTCTTCTCTCTCCCTGAACACCGTATAGTAAGCAGAACCTGCGGAGATCAGGAAGGCTGCAACCGAAAGAACGCTACTCAGAATGTCCTTCGCGCCCACGTCTAAGATCCATCCGTCGCCCACGTGCTATAAATTTCGATCCGGCGCACTTTGAGCTTGCCAATCAGATCGCCGAAGATGATCGCGCCGTCGTTATGCCCTTGCGACAAACCAATCTGCCTCGCTTGGGCGCTGAAACTCCCCGATCAACGCCGCCTCGATTGCACGATGCACTTGCATTTTGCCGCTTAGGATGTCCACCGGCGATCCTCGACGACGCCGCGCAAAACCGAATGTCGCTGTTCCTGGCCTCGCTCCTGGTCCAAAACGGACTTATCGGCGGTCAATCAGCGGGTTTGGTCCCGTTTTCGGTCGAGTAGCATTTCGCCTGGGTGACCGGCTGCGTTCCCCTGCCACGGTCCTTGGGCGGACTTGTTGTAAGTTGGGCCGCCACGAGCTTGCACGCGTCCGCTGTTTGGAAGTAGATCGGCGTCACTGACAGGCTAACCTTCAGTGATGATGACTCGGTCGCGATGAGTAGAATCAGAACCCAGGCACCCATGTTGTCCCCCTTCTGTCGGAAAGCGAATTTATCGGCGATCACCGTCCAGCAAGGGCGTATTTTGCCGCTCGGCCAATGAACCAGATCACCACAGCGATGCTGAGATTGAAAATCCAGATCCCGCCCATCTCGGGATAACCGAGATACCCGGTAGGACTCACCTGTGTGTAGGCGTAGAGGCTGCTGAAAGCCACAATCGCAAGTGCCAGCAGGCATGCCGCCCAGTGAAGGACATCTCCCAACCTTGACGCCATGATGTTCCCCTTCCCCCAACATGAATGCCTAGAACAGACTTTATCGGCGGTTCAGAGCGACGTGTTCCTTAATTGCCCGCCGGGCGGCTTGCTGATTGTGTCGAACGGGGCCTTTGCTATTTGAAATTGACGGCCGGCGTGTTCGCCTCAAGGAGGGGGCACCATGCCTCGCCGATCGCGGCAATCGCCAAATGCCCCCCGGAATAGTGTCGCTCGGATGGATTTTTCATCAAATATTGAACGACCACGTCCTTTACTTGACTGGCCGGTACGCCTAGCGGGATGCACGCTGCTTTTCCGCATCGGCCATGCCCTGGATATATCCTAGGCACACAGCAATATTCCAGGAGTTTACCGGGGCACTCCTCCAATAGTTTGTTGCCGTCCTTGAACTGGCCGGCGGTCGCGCCCGTGCTGACGATGCAGGCCAGCAGCACCAAAACAGTCGTTAGAACTTTCATGACAGTCCACCTGTGCGGTCAGGAAGGTTTGCCATCGTGTCCCGCGCGAAGTCGTCAACGGTTTTGTGGGCAGCTGCGAGCATGGTTTCCATCTCCGCCTCCGGCAGATGCCCGAAGCCGACCATGGCACCGATCTGCGTACCGAGCGCCTGGGCCGTTGCGGCGGCCGAGACATCAGTTGTCGCCGTCTTGATGATGCGCATCACCAGATCGTTAAATTCTTTCTGTGTCGGCGGCGCGCGATATGGCTGCTGGTCCTGCGGTGCGACCCGTCGCCTTATGGCGCCCAAGATGTTCATCACGCCCCCTTTGGTTCGATAGCCCTGTGTTGCAGCATATCCCAAGCTTGTCTGGTCGGTTGTGTTCTTTGTGCAACACCGCTTGGAAAAACGGGGCAAGCCCATGCGCGTCACCGCGCAGTCAGAACCACACTCGCCGCGCGAAGACGACGGCAGGTCCGGCGATAGACGGCATTTCCTCGGGGGTCATCATCCGGATGCTGACGCAGCCCTCTGCACGATAGAGCGCGGTCGGGTCGTGCAATTCGGGTTTGGCACGCGCCGGGGGCCGAGCCGCGGCGCGGCGCGGGCGCGACCAAAGGCTGAGGCTCTTCAGATCCGCAGGACTGACCTGCAATTCCGCGCAGGCCCTGGCCGAGATCGACGGCATCGTCGGTCCTTTTTCCGGCGATCTCGTCTGTGAGTCTCGGATGCCGCATGATTGCTCTCGGCCGCGTGCGCCGCTGTGTGGCAGCCGCGCAACAGCGGCCCACAAAATGAGAACCAGCGCATTGGGGCCCTGACTCGGGTGCGGGATCGGCTATGATGCCCGTACCCATCGTATGGGTGTGCGAAATCTCTGATGAAGGCGTCCCGGGGGGCTGGGGCGCTTTTGGTGGGCAATTTCAAACGGATTGCTTATCTCCACGGCGGCGGGCAAGGGTCGGGGCCTGACCTGGGTTCCTGGCGAACTCGCGCTACGATCTACCAGTTAATTGGCGCCGTGGGGGTCCTTTCATGCGTGCGGCACTCATGCGCGCGGAACTTTACCGAAGACACGCACGGGATTGCTACCGCTTCGCCAGCGAAACTAACGGTGCCGTCACCAAGAATGCGCTGCTGGTAATGGCCCGAGCGTGGGCTCGACTCGCGGATCAAGCTGAGAGAAATAGTCGCCAGGATCTGGTTTACGAGACACCATCGCCACGTCCCGACGCAAGATAGCCTTTGCTGAAACCGAACTGGCGCAATCAAAATGGGAGAGCGGGCCCGATGCCCCGCTCGCCTGCACTTGACGCACTCGATCCGCAGCACGTCGAGCTTGCCGACCAGGTCGCCGAAGATGGTCGCGCCATCGCGGCATGCAATTACAAGGGCGTGGCTGAGGTCCACATGGCCTCGTAGGCAGGGATTTTGAGATCGGTTGCCTCGGGATTTGTTTTCTCGATTGAACCCGGCGATCGCTCGGCGAACTTATTCAGAGCTGCGTGAGCGGCCAAGCGGTGTGGCGGTCGATGACAATCAATCGATCATTGGCGGCTGCGGTCTGCGGACGAGTCCGTTCCAGCACCTCGAGGGCGGTGTTGCGGCCGTAGCGGATGCTGGCGGGCCATTCCCCGTCGCGGCCGTTGAAGACGAGCACCGGCTCGCCCTCGCTCCGGCGCAGCACGTTGCGCAGGTAATTCGCCTGCGCGCGGGGAAGCTGGCTTCGGCCGGCCTCGATCGGCTGCTCCACGAACAGTCGCGGCGTGCGAAAATCCTAACGGGGCATGGCATTCTTTACTAGGTGTTAGCGTGCCGCGTAGTCCGGTTAGCTTCCAAAAAACCTCCGGAGGGATTCGCCATGGCGCCGGTCCGCGTCGCCTCGCTAGCCATCGCGCTGGTGCTCGCCTCGGCGGGCAGCGTTTTGGCGCAAATGGTCGTGGGCCCGGCTGCGCCGGGCCCGGGCGGATTTCCGGGCCAGGGTCCTGGGTTTCCCAGTCAAACCTTTCCGGGTCAAATGCCCGGGAGGGCTCCCGGGGTGATGCCGGGCGCCTTCCCCGGGCAGGGGCCGCAAGAGCCCCCTGCATGGCGGAATTCAAGCCCCTGCGCACCGAGACCGAGAAGCGCGCCGCGGCCATCAAGGCTGCCGCCGCCAAACACGCGCCGCCGCAGGAGATCTGCCAGCTGTTCACCCGGTTCATCGAATCCGAGGGCAAGGTAGTCAAATTCATGGAGAAGAATGCCGCCACCTGCGGAATTCCGGCCCAGATCGTCAGTACCAGCAAGGGCAATCATACCAAGACCATGGAGACCAGGGAGAAGGTCTGCGCCGCCGCGTCGAGCGGCGCAACCGAAGCCCGGCGCGGGCTCGGGCTCGGCGACGCGCTCGGCATGCGGGCCATCCCCACCCCGGACACGACGACCACGGGCAGCGGCACCTTCGACTCGCTTAGCGGCAATCCCCTCGCGCGATGAGCGCGGCGGGCCGCGTCGCGGAGGCCGGCCGCGCGCTGCCGGGGCACTCCGCCACACCCGCCAAGCCGAGATCCCGCCAGCGGCAACGGCTCGAAGACGGCGGGGCCAATCCGCTCCCATGGGACCTATTTGGGACGCTGGCAATTTGCGAACTTTGCGGGAACGGCTGCTACCCAAATTGCTACCTAAATCCCTGGTACGGGCTAGTGCGGGAAGGAAAGCCGAGACCGCCTCGGGGCCAATTTCCTTGATTTTTCATACAGACTGGGAAAGAACAGAACGGGAAGGGATGAACATTGACGGGTAGAATGCCCGGCATGATTCGCATCACGCCCGGCATCTCGATCGACGAGCGCAACATCGAGGAGCGCTTCCTGCGCGCCGCGGGTCCCGGCGGCCAGAACGTCAACAAGGTCGAGACCG
>Ga0137371_10003998_pt1 | contig 11583 bp, 9 predicted proteins | sample SagtaG_7_FD_104919 | JGI IMG/M metagenome (GOLD analysis project Ga0137371, IMG submission 104919) | Vadose zone soil microbial communities from Sagehorn Ranch, Mendocino, California, USA - Sage1_R_40_16 metaG | ecosystem: Environmental > Terrestrial > Soil > Vadose zone | place: USA: California... | reverse complement strand
TCGGAAACCACTCGATCAAATTCGGCGGCGATGTGAACTGGATTGATGTGACCGCCCGCTTTGAATTGAACTTTCCGGCGTTGTTCAATTTCGGCCAGCAGTCCGGGGGCTCGCTCGTCTCACTGGGAGGTGTTCCCTGCGATTCACCAACGATCGCGGCGGCCGACAGATGCCCGACCATCACTGCGATCCAGGCTTACGGCCTGGGCTTTCCCAGCGTGTTCATCCAGGGCTTTGGCGATCCCAACAGCGGCGTCAAGAATAAGCCGATCGGGTTTTTCGTTCAGGACACCTGGAAGATTCATAAGAACCTGATTCTAAACTATGGCGTTCGCTATGACGTTGAACTGACCGACACCTTCGCGCCGGTGGGGTTCAAGGATCCGTTGACCGGCATTACGCTGTCGGCGCAGGACGTGCAAACCGCGCAAGATGCGCTCAACGTTCAGCAGGGCTTCCCGCGCGACACGAACAACTGGGCGCCGCGACTCGGTGCGGCTTGGGACGTGAAGGGTAATGGCAAAACGGTTATCCGCGGTGCGATCGGCCTGTTCTACGATCACCCGCTGCTGGCCGTGGCGTTCAATTCCGACATCGCCGACGGTTCGCAGCAACAGCAGTCAACCTTGTTGCCGATCGGCGGGCCTTCGCCGACTGGACTCTTCAACGCGTTCCAGGTATTCCATGGCACGGCGATTCCGGGAGTCACACCGGGTCTGGCGGCCAGCGCCCATTACTTGACCGGCTTTCAGCGCTTTGATCCGAGCACGTTTACCGGCTTTGGTCCCATCTTGCCGTTCACGTTGCATGTTGCGAAGGATTTCGAATACCCCTACGCGACGCAGGGCAACCTGGCAATCGAACGCCAACTGAGTAAAGACACGGTTCTTTCCGCCAGCTTCATTACCGTCAACGCGCGCCACTTGGCACACCCGCAAGATGTAAACCTCGTGCAAAGCAGTTTGATGGTGGACAATTTCCGCCGTTTCACGGCCAACAATCCGGTGGCTTGCGGTGGCCCTTGTCCCGCCACAGGCCGAGCACCGACTAACCTGGCAGAAGCAGGCTTCTTCTCGCTGCCGACCACCTCCAGTGCTTTATACACGGTCGTAATCCAGGGCTTGATTGTCGTAAATAACACGACCGGTCTCAAGATTGTCAGCCCGATTGCGGCGGACTATTTCCGTAAGCTGGGCCCAAACTATTTCTTTGTTGCATCGGTAACGGGCGGGGCAGTTAATAAGGCGACTTTTGATTCGCTGCTCGCCGGCAGCCTGCGCTCACCGGGACCGATCAATCCATATGCCGACGTGAACGCGCAGTTGTCGGACGGAGACTCGTTCTACAACGCGCTGAATGTTGAATTGAAGAAGCGCTTCTCAAACAACGTTCAGTTTTTCGCGTCCTACACCTGGTCGCATTCGATCGACGACTCGTCAGACTTGCAGACACTCCTGAAACCACAGGACAACACCAACTTCCGCGCCGAGCGATCCAATTCGTTATTCGACCAGCGGCACCGCTTCGTTTTTAGCGGAGTTTTTTCCGCGCCTAATGAATGGAAATCCGCGGGCGGATTGAAATCGTTCCTGCGAGGTTTCTCTTTCGCGCCGATCGTCGAGGTCGCTTCGGGTCGACCGTTCAACATTCTCGCGGTCGGGGATGCTAACGGCGATTTTCAGAGCACTAACGAACGGCCAAGCGTGCTGTCCGACGGCAGATTGTGCGCTACGGGCGTTGATATCGGTTGTTTGCAGGGCGTTTTTCCGGCAAACGGATCCCTGGGCCGCAACCTCGGAATCACGCACGGATACTTTTCGGTCGACGCGCGCCTCACTCGTCAAATCCACGTCGGTGAGCGGCTGCGTCTGGACGTCATCGTCGAAGGGTTCAATCTGTTCAATCGCTTCAACGAAGCTTCGGCGAACCCCTTTTACCAGGTTGTGAACGCGTTCGCTCAGCGAGCAGGCAACGGCGCCTACTACAGCCAACCGACCGCAGCCTTTGATCCACGGCAGTTTCAGTTTGGTCTCAAGCTGAACTTCTAAGTGAGACTTAATCTTTGCCTGTTTGTATAGACTAAACAAGCGACTGGTTGAGTAATCGCCGGTCGCTTTTCTTCTGTTTCGACAAACCTTAGTTTGCCCCAGACTTCGTCTATTGCCTCTTCCCTAATCAACGACAACCTGAAGTTTGTCGGACTCCGTAACTTGCGCTACATTGTTCCCGGAGGCGAACTCCAGGGTCGCCCGGCGCATCCGAAGGGTTGCGTTCGCGAAAGTCGCGTCTAGCGTTGCAAACCAACACTCTCCAGGAAAGAGTTTCCCTATGCCGGTCAGATACTTTCAGAGTTTTCTCGTTGTCGGCAGCATCGTGCTGTTGTTAACTGCGATTGCCAGCGCCCAGTCGAGCCGCCCGCGTCGAGTAGTCGAGCCAAAGAAACAGGATTCACTCCTGCTGCCACAGCCCACGCCGACGCCCGCGTCAAAGACAAAAAATGTGCCCCTGCTGGACGTGAAACCAGTAAAGCCGGTTGGCAATGCTCCTGCGTCGTCCGCGCCCGCCGATACCACTCATGCATTCTTACTGTTTCAGCGAGGTCAGTACGAAGCAGCCGTCAAAGAAGCGAAGCAGGTTGCTGCCGACGATCCGCAGAACGCCGAGGCCTGGAAGCTGGCGGGCTTTTCCGAAATGGGGCTGAAAAAGTACGCCGAGGCCTCGGCCGATCTACAGAAGGCGCTTGATCTGCAACGAGCCGCAAAGCAGGAAGATTCGCACACAGTCGACGAACTCGCGCAAGCCTATTTCTTTGCTGAGAAGTTTGATAGCGCGTTGCCTTTGCTCGTCTCTTCGACCGCACGCGCGGGAACACAACCAGACGCCCAGATGATTTATTATCGAGCCGTTGCTGAATACAAGACAGGCAAGACTGCCGACGCGGAAAAGTCGTTCAACTCAGTCGTCAAGCTGAATCCGAAGGACTCTTCATCACTGCTCTACCTCGGACAGATCGCTTTGGCGCGAAACGATCTGGACGGAGCGATCGTGGCGCTCAATCGGGCCACGGTAAACGATCCGCGCCTGGCCAGCGCCTGGGCGCAGCTCACCACCGTTTATCTTCGTCGCGCCGGCGCAGCCACGGATGAGACTAAAGCGGACGCTGACTACCTGAGCGCTGTGCGCGCCGGCGAGGGCCTGATCAAACTGCGTACAGATGAAGACGCACTGATTCTCTTCGGCAATGCTTTGATCGGTTCCAAACAGTATGCTCGCGCCGCGGCCGCACTCGAACGCGCCGCGGCCGGAAAAGATGCGAAGGAAACGACCTTCTATCTGCTTGGCGTTGCTCATTCCCGCGCGAAAAACTTTCCGAAAGCGATCGCCGCGCTCGAACGAGCCGCTCAGTTGAAACCGAATGATGTGAACGTCTATCGCGAGCTGGGCTATGCGTATGAGGTTATGAAGCAATACGCAAAGGCGCTCGCTGTTTACGAAAAGGGGCTGAGCATTGTGCCCAACGACGCAGACTTCAAAGAGTCAGCCGATCGCGTGCGGCCGTTTGCAAAATAGTTTCCCGGGAGCGCGGGCATCGCGGGGCTGCTATCCTGCCCTGAGTTTCGGGTTCGAGCGATGGAAGATTCAGACTACAATAACGCCTCGACCACCGCGCGTGCTTTTGCGACTTATGCTTTGGTTCCTTATCTTGGAATCCTGTTTTGTCCGGGCGCATTGGTGATGGCCGGTGTCGGCGTCTATCAATCTTATCGCGAACCCGACCCTGCGAGTCGGAACTCCTCTTACGCAATCATCCTTGTTAGTATGCTTGTTTTGTGCGCGCAACTAGCGTTGTGGTGGATTCTCTACAAGGCGCCTGTCTGGGCTCGGGGCTTTTAGCCTTGACCTTGGCAACGCGACGCGGAGCGGCGGCGTCCTTATAGACTCAGCTCAGAAAGACTGCTTTTGTTGAAAGGGAGATAGACATATGAATACCCCCAAAAAGTTTGTTGGCGTCGTCATGCTGATTGCAGCGATGGCATTTAGTGCAGCGGCGCAAAGGCCACGCTCAATCTCGGACGATCCCGGCAAGAACAATAGGCCTGCGGCTGCGCCGCAAACCGTCAAGGCCAAATACGAAGGTGGCGTCTTCGGCTATAACAAGAAGCAGGAGGGCACACTTTCCTTCGACGACGCCAACAATCGCCTGGTCTTCCGGAACAACCAGCAGCAGGAGGTTCTCTCGATACCCTACAACTCCATCTCGCAAGAGTTCGCCGACACCCAGTCGCGGCGGCCAAAGAGCGCCACGATCCTCGGTTCAGTCCCGATGATTTACGGCCCCAATCCAATTGGATTCATCAAGACCAAGAATTGGTACGTGACTTTGCAGTTCTACGATCCGGATTCTCACGCCGGCGGCGTCACCAGCTTCCGGGTCGAGAACAAGGAGATTTGTGCTTCGATCGTCAACACGTTGGGAGAGAAAGCGGGGCTGGTACAAAGGGGAGGGATTTTCGGGCGGCCGAGTGCATCAAGCTCCGAGATGACAGCACAAGTTGATCTCTCCAATCGGCCGGCAGTGGCCGTCGAAAACGGAGCGCTGAGCGGCCGAGTCATCAGTCTGCCCCGGCCGGTTTACCCGGACGAAGCGCGTCGGGCCAAAGTCACGGGCCTGGTGCGCGTGCTGGTCACAGTTGACGAGAAGGGCGACGTCGTCGAGGCGGAAGCAATTTCAGGATCGCCGGCGCTTCAGGCAGCTGCCATGGACGCGGCGAAGCAAGCGAAATTCGAGCCAGTAATGAATGATGGACATCCGGTGAAGACGAAAACCGTCATCGCTTATAACTTTCTTCTTAACTAGCGCGTCTTCCTGGAACAGTTAAAGGCTGATCGCGTTAACAGAACTCGATCAGCCTTTTACTTTGCTGGGAGGGCGCGCATCCTGCTAGCCCTCCTACTCTGTGTGTTTTTCTATCCGCGTTCTGGCCGGAGCCTAACTCCCGCCGCCGGTCAAAACGTATTCGACAACATAACGACGCAGCTTGTCGCGATTATCTCTCAAATAAGCCGGATGATCTCGCGAGATACCCGCGTCGGCGCGCGCTAGCAAAATGTATGCTTCGAGTAAACCCTCGTCGTTCAGCTTTTTCAATTTCACCAGGGAAGGACTGAGGTTCTTTGTCTTCTTGTCCGCGGCGGCGAGAGCGAGAACGCTGCGCAAAGCCTCCGCTTCCTCCGCCAAACTATGGCGATAGGTTTTCTCGTTCGGAAACGTCCTGGCGAATTTTTCTTTGTGCCAGGTAGAACGAGTCGCGCCGTAAGAGATCCAGGCAAATGAGCTGTCATCTTTGCCGCCGAGCAGCGCGCTGGCATCGAGGTTGATTTTTGCGCCGCCTTTCTCGTCAAAAGTAACGCTGGTGGGGATGTCAATTTTCGGATGCGCGAGCGCAGAGTTCGTAACTTGCGCCCATTGTGTCAAGCCGCCGGCGGAAAAACGATTGTAGGGTTCGGTGATGAAAGCCTCGACATAACGGTCACGCGCCTCGTCGTACTTACCTTGTTTCATTAAAGGCGTTGCGGAATACCGATATGCTGTTTCTCTGTTTGGGTCAATCGCAATCGCCCGTTTGTACCAGACTTCGGCTTGCGCGAAATCTTCTTTCTGCATGAACACGTCGCCGGAGAAAAGCGCCGCATGGTAGAGCTTTGGATCGAGTTCCAGTGCCTTCTGGTAGTCTTTGAGCGCTTCGTCCAGCTTGCCCTGTGAGAAGAGAGCCTCCCCCTCGACCATAAATCCGTTGGCCTCGACGTTCGGCGAAAATGCGCCTGCGTCCGAGCCATCGACAGGCAGCCCCCGAATCATAGCCTCAACGTTGGGTTCATTAATGCCGAGTTCTTTCGCTCTTATGAAGGCATTGCGCGCGCGAATGCGCAAAGTCTTCCTGGTCGCTTCGTCTTTGGTATTGGCAGCCTGTCCGAGCAAGGCTGAACCGAGATAGTATTGCATCTGCGCGTCAGCCGGTTCGGCCGCGACGATCTTTTCCAGCAAGGGCAGCGCTTCGGTGAACTTTGTTTGCTTCATCAGGGCGACAGCCCGTTGTTTCAATTCTGCGATGCTCTCGTCGGTCTGAGCATTAATCGAGGCTGAATGCCAAACGGTTGACAGACAAAGAAACAAAACCGCAGAACTGGTTGCGAATATTACAAACTTGCGTTGAGACATGATCGCTCCTTCAAAAATCCTCCGCTTCCAGATTCGTTTTCGGCGATCGGACGTGATGCCTGCCGAAGATCCATGCGTAGTCTTTTGAGCCCTGTCTAAGAATACGGGCGAAGCATACCTTAGATCTTGTTCCAATCCCACAAGCCCCGCTTCAACTCGTCGGTCAATCGATGGCCGCTTTGCTTCAGAGTTAGCAGAATGCTGCCACGATGATGCGAGTCGCGCGCGTTCAGATAGCCTTGTGCTATTTCAGCCGGCCCGGGGACGCCCGATACCTGGCGCCAGTTCTTTACTGCGTTACAATCGTTCCCATCTGCACGACCTCGAAGCTCGAGCCCTTGATCGCTTTCAGTGTACTCAGCTCGTTGTCATCCCAGCGCGGATCGGGCGCGCCGCTGATGTACCAGTTCGACCCGTTGTCCGCGACGATCATGTCGTACTTTTTCAGCGCGCGCCGGATCACCTGCAACAAACATTCCTTCAGTTTCGGAAGATCGACGACTCGAGGCGGAAGGTGTATTCGCCTTTCAGCCATTGCGTAACCGGCTGACCGTCTTTCAATGCGGGGCGGAATTCGATCTTGCAGGCGGCGTGAATCGCGCTCTCGTTCAAACCGAACGGAAGTCCCTTGAGAATTTTCACTGACGTGACCTTGCCAGTCGCGGCGAGCACCACTCTAAATTGGATGGTTCCCTGCACCGCGCGCCGGCGTGCTTCCTTCGTGTATTCGGGCGCCGGCCGAGAAGTGACCTTCGCTTTGGTCGTCACTTCATCGGGAGCGAACAAGTGCTCGGCTTCACTCGACTGAACGACAACCGCCAGAGTGCCGTCGTTGGTGCATCTGTATTCTTCGCCGGGAATCGCCGCGACCTGCGGTCTATCCTTGTTCTCCTGCGGCTTACTCGCGGGATCGGGCGATGGCTCAACTGTCGGCGAAGGTACGGGCGCCGGCTTTGCCCCGCGTCTACCGGACTGAGCGGCAGCAGGAATGCTAATTAACAGAACTGAGCCGAGAGCAAAGATTGGCAGGCATTTCATACACCCTCTCAACGGTTTGTGGTTGCTATCTCGCGCTCACGGCGCGGGGGTGCGGCGCTCAACGCTCAACTCGACGGCGGCTTGAGATAAAACAACTCAGCCAGCTCTCTGAGCCGAGCGCAAAAAATCTTGACTGCTGCAGCGAGTTTCATCAAGGCAGATTGTAACGCAGAGAACCGTTGTCGTTGAAGGCGAAGGGCTTCATATGGACCCGAACATCGGAGGCATAGCCTCCTCGCTCGGGAAAGATTCATTGCGGAAAGGCAGAGCCTTTCCGAACATCAGGCGGCAAAGCCGTAGTGTCGAATGCCAGCGTTCCCTTTGTTGATTTGTATCCAGGTGCTGCAAATCTTGTTCTATTCTTCCGGTCCAGTGCAGGCTGGTCCGTGCAACGCCGGAATCTTTTGACTGATGACCGGATAATTTGGGGCTTCGTCGATATTGATCTGCGTCCAATGCGCATAGTTCTCGGGCACGTTGGTGTCCGCGAAAATCGCTTCGACCGGACACTCGGGCACGCACGCATCGCAATCGATGCATGTGTCCGCGTTGATGTAGAGGCGGTCAGGCAATTCATGGAATGCCTCGACGGGGCAGACGGCGGCGCAGTCGGTGTACTTGCAATCAACGCATAACTCGACAACTACGTAGGTCATCTGGGAGAAGCTCCTTTCAAATTAAGGCAAATGTTTATTCAGTATCGAGCGGAAAGTCAATAAGAAAATATCACACTGAGCAAGCGGGAACCAATTCAAGTCTCGCGCGTCTAATGTGCTGAACAAAAACAAAAAGGAGAAAGATATGCGCCGATTCATTCTTCGCCTGAGTGTGATGATGATGGCATTTGTTTTTGGTGCGGGATTCAACGCGTTGGTTGACCGCGGTCTGGGCCCGGTTGTTGAGCGCTGGACGGACGACCCGAAGTCTTTTTTGGGACCACTCTCGATCAGCCTGCTGGCCGAGGAGCCGAGATTCAATCCTCGTTTGAACTATTGTGGGCTGCTGGTTGTCAGCATAACCAACGACCGCAAGCTCTACTTGAATCGGCAGGAAATGGGAAGCCTCGATGATCCCAGCGAGTTAGTCGCCAACCTAAACGGAATATTCAGACATCGTACCGAGCTCCGACTATACAGAGATGGCCGCGACTTGAATTCAGCAGTTCCGGATGACGAGCGCATCGAGAAAACTGTTTTGATCAAGGCGCCAAGTGTAATGAGTTATGGTGAAGTGAGCGATCTGATTGACATCGTCAAAGAGGCAGGCGCGAATCCGATCGGACTCGTAACCGACAAAACCGGCTATACAATATCTCGCTAATTAGCGAGATGAAGTATCCCGGCTCATTAGGACGAAGTTCCGCCCTACCTTGACGATTCTCTTAACGAATGTTCCAGCGTGCGCGTCGTGTTTTCAGTAACGCTCGGAATCGGTTCGGGCAAGGTACGCACCGGCGCCGCGCGCAGTTCATTCGGTGACGCAGTTGCCGGTTGAAAGAGCGGCTGCGGCTGATCAACGCGTTGGTGCTTGCGGCTGGATTCTCCCAGCACTCGAGACAGTTGTCGTAGCAAAAAGATCTCCACCGTGATTACGATGAAAAACGTGAGAAACATGAAAAGACCCACGGCGTCGTTGCCGAGCTGGCCGCTAGTCTTCAGGTTCAGCGCCCCCGCCAACATGATTCCCAGGCCGCCCAGGCCGACGACCACAATGCCGGTAATCAGAGCCGTAATGATACCGGCATGACTTGATTCTTCGCGCTCCCTACCCAAACTCGATCCACACCGATTGCAAAACTTTAGTCCCGGCGTTACCGGACCTCCACAAGCTGCACAGTACATAAACGATCCTTTCGTCTGACTAACAATAAGAAAAGTTCCGGGCCAAACCCGCTCGTGTGTGATTCCTCCATGGAACTAACGGTCCAGCTATGACTGATGTTTCACCTAAGTTAGCTCCCTGCTGAAGGCTCGCGACTCACGCGGCCCCAGGCATTCTACGGCGCAAACTAGCGTGGTGTCTCTAAAGTTCGCTGACAAAATCGCGGGGCATTAGCCCGACCCCGGCGTCCCCCGTCGGGCTGCCCGACTGGGGTGAGACGGTTAGGGAGGGCTCATCGGTGTAGCGGCGTAGATATGCAGAGCCCTCCCTAACGGTCGGGCTAGTGCCCCGGCCAAAGGTATTAACCGATTGTCGCACTAGGGCGCTTGTCAGGCACGGCTACCTCGATGCTGAAGAGCGCTTTCGCGTTAACGAGATTTACGATTACAATCCATTGCTGTTCGACTTTGTCCTGAAGCGCACGATGAAACTTCCAGGGACAACCCGGCGGATGCCGGCGGCAGTGTTCATGTCTAACGGTGTAATTGGTGTGTGAGTGCGAATCCTGGTTCCACGTGGATAAGCTTAACTAAACGATGCTGACGATAACCCGACATGTCGCAGTCCTCGCGATGGCAGTCCTGCTAATCTCCGGAGGAAATGCTGTCCCTCAGAAGAAGTCGGTCCCGGTTTGCACGCAAGCGACCTTCGCCGTGTACAAACCACTGCCGAAACTGGAATACGAATGTCCCGAAAGTCTGATCGACTCTGACGACAAGATTCTAAAATTGCCGGAAAGACTCGCGGCAATTAGAAGCGTCGTAAATGACCTCGAATCGTTCGCGGACGCCGCGTGGTGGCAAGTGAACGTTGATGATCTAAACGCGTGCGAGCTTCACGGCCGCGCGGGCGCGCTCACGGATGAAGAGAAGGATGAATGGAGACGAGGCGATTATCGAATTTCTCTATTCGGCAATCATGAGATGCGTCTGGTGCTGCTCCCTGACCCCTGCTACCAAACCGGATTCAACGGCTCGAATGCATTCCTGCTCTACCGCAGAGGCGATACAGTCAGCGTGACCCAAGTCCTGAATGGTTACTACTCCCGCGTCGATAATTCCGTTGGTATTAACTTCGCGAATTTGAGTGGCCAGCGGTTAATTGAAGTCTCGACTGCGAACAGCATGCCTCCTTCTTTGGTTTCCTACTACTTTGTGATCGACCCAAAGACGAACAAGGCTGTCCCGAAAAAACTTTTCAAAGAGGGCGCCAAACTGACGAATGAAATCTACTCGGCGATGCTTTTCAACCAGCCGAAGGATTTAGGTCTTCCGAAAGACGCCGTCGAATTGAAGCTTATCCGTAATAACCGGCTGGCGCCGAGCTTCAGCGCCTACGAAGAAAACGAACGCGGCAAGGTCGAAGACAACGACCGCAAACTGCGCCGGATCGTTTATCGCTGGAATGGACGCTTCTACGTGGTGCAAAACCGGGAACGCTAGCGACCGGGTCAGCCTCGCCGAACAAATATAACCGAGCTTTCCGACTAAGCCCTCCCCAACCGTCCCACCCGCGGGCTGCCCGACTGGGGACCCGGGGTAGGGCTACTGCCCCGTTTTCCGACGGTGGGCGTTATGATGCCGCTCTGCTACCAACTTGGAACGACACTCCCGGCAGCGTATTATTACGACAGCTATCAGTAACATGACAATATCCGGTACTCTCAGAGATTCCTATGGCCGCACTATCCGCGATCTGCGCGTGTCGCTGACCGACCGCTGCAATTTTCGCTGCTTCTATTGCCTGCCGCATGGCGAGCCGCCGATTGCTCCGAAAGAGCAGATGCTCTCGTACGAAGAGATTGAATACGTCTGCGACATCTTCGTTGAGCTCGGGATTGAGAAGATTCGGTTGACCGGCGGCGAGCCGATGATGCGCCGCGACATTGAAACGATCATCAGCAAGCTAGCGGCGCTAAAGTCGAAAGGCTTACACGATCTGGCACTGACTACCAACGGTTATTTCCTGCCCGATCGCGCGCAGGGTTTGAAAACCGCGGGATTGGATCGCATCACGATCAGTCTGGACAGTTTGAAGCGCGACGTTTTCAAACAGATGACCGGCGTCGATGTTCTGGATCGTGTGCTCGCAGGGATTGCAGCCGCGAAGAACGCAGGCTTGGAGCCGATCAAGATCAACGCCGTCATCGTCCGCGGTCACAACGAAGACGAGACGGCTGACTTTGCCGCGTTTGCGCGCGAGCATGACGTGAAGATGCGCTTCATCGAATTCATGCCGCTTGACTCGGGCCACGGATGGTCACGCGCGGATGTAGTCTCTGGGCGTGAGATTCGCGAGCGCATTAACGAGCACTATCCCTTGGTTTCAATTGACATTGAGCGTGGCTCGGAAACCGCCTCGCGTTATGGTTTCGCCGATGGCGCGCCAGGGGAGATCGGAATCATAGCTCCTGTGACCGAGGCTTTCTGCGGCGCTTGCTCGCG
>Ga0137371_10003987_pt1 | contig 11599 bp, 9 predicted proteins | sample SagtaG_7_FD_104919 | JGI IMG/M metagenome (GOLD analysis project Ga0137371, IMG submission 104919) | Vadose zone soil microbial communities from Sagehorn Ranch, Mendocino, California, USA - Sage1_R_40_16 metaG | ecosystem: Environmental > Terrestrial > Soil > Vadose zone | place: USA: California... | reverse complement strand
GCCTCAGCCGGTCGGGTTCGGCGCGGCGCTCTGCGGACCAACGTTGGTCGCGAGGTCATACGCCTGTACGTAGTACTCATAGGTGTCCGTCTTCTTGTGGGTGTGCGAGCACGTCGTGCTCGAGGTGTCGCACACGAGGGAGAAAGCACCGGTTGACGTGATGAGCCGGCCCCACACCCGGTAGCCCCCGAGATCGGTCACGCCGGAGGGCGCCGACCACGTGAAGGTGAGGGTCTTGTTCGATCCGGACGTTGACGAGGAGGCGATCGCGAAGTTCGTCGGGGCAGCCGGCGGAGTCGTGTCGAGGACGATGGTGTCGAACGTCGCTGTTCCGTACCGCCCGCTCGAGTCGAAGAGCCTGACGTAGACCGTCTTCGTTCCATCACCGGTCAGGAGCGTCCAGCTTGCAGATGTGTTGAAGGCGACCTTCGGGTTCCACGTCGTCCCATCGTTCGACAGCTGCATCTGCGCTGGGTTGCCGCCGCTGGTCTTCGCGATCGTGAGCGTCACGATCGTGGTGTTGGTGTACGTTGCCCCGCCGGCGATCACGACCGTCCCGTCCGGACCGCCGTTCCCGATCAGCGGGTTCACCGTCGTGACGCTGCAGTTCAGGGAGCTGTTCGTGGCTGAGCCGCCACCGTTGTCGACCACCGTGTTCGCGATCGAGTACGTCCCGTACGGGAGAGGGAACGTGTGCGTCACGGTCGTGCCGGTGGCCGTGGAGCTGTCCGGCCCGAAGGTCCAACCCACGCTCGCGATCGTCCCGTCGGGGTCGGACGTCACGGCGGAGAGGGTCACGGTGCGGTCGACGATGCTCGACACGCTGGGACAACTCACGGTCGGCGGTGTGTTCTTGGCGGGCGCCGTGTAGATGACCTTCCCGTCGGTGAAGAGGGACGATTGCGTTTGGCTCGTTGTCCCGCGCCCGAGCTCGTCGTTCCAGGTGACGACGACCGTCACCCGCTTCTCGTCGTGCCCGCCGGCGTCGCTCACACCGTCCCGGTTCCCGTCGGGGTCGTCGCTCCCTGCGGCTACGGTCCCGTCCGTGGGTGAGTCGACCCATGTGACGTACCGATACACGGTGTACGTCGTGCTCCCAACGATGAGCGGGTTCTGATAGTGCTGAAGCGCGGGCGACGCGCCGGCGACGCGAACCAGCGGTTCTGCGGAGAGGGGGCCCGAACCGTCCGGGTCGTAGGTCTGAGCGGTCTGGTCGACCCAGAAGTCGGGGTTCGCCGACGTCGTCGAGTGGGTGAGCGGCGATGTGTCGGACAGGACGAGGTTGTCGTAGTTAAGCGTCCGGGCGTCTTCCATCTGCTGATCGAGCGCGGAGCGGGCTGCAAGCTTCTGCCGGGAAAGCCCGGTCGTGAGCAACCCAGCCGTCAACGCCTGCGCGGCGGCGAAGATCCCGACCGCGAGGATCGTGAGCGCCGCCATGGCCTCGACGAGGGTGAACCCCTCCTCGTCGTGGACGCGAAGGAGCCGTGCGCGGAACAACGAGTACATGCCCATCCCCCGTATGGTCGGCAGGTCAATCGCTTCGCTTGAGGGTGCGTGTCGGCCTTCTGGGGGAAACGGAAGGGGCGGCCCCGGAGGGCCGCCCATCCGCCTTGAACGCGTTGCTGGTTTACCAGCTGGCCGCTGCGGCGCCGAGCGCTGCGGTGCCGGTGCAGGTCGCACCTGACCCGTAGGTGGTACCACCGCTAGCTGTCACATCGTCCTTGATCCAGAAGCACGTTCCGGACTTGGACAACGCCGCCCCCGCCCATTGCGTGCCCGCGTTCGGAGCAGCGATGACGGGAACGCTGACGCTGACATTGCCGGGACCGGTCGATGCCGTGCCCGCAACGTTGTATGTAAGCGAGTTCTCGATCGACGGCAGTTTCGTGCTGTCGCACCCGGTGTACGTATCGGCGTCCGTGAAGCACGTCTTCCCGGCCACCAGCGCGTTCCGGAGGCCCGACTCAGCCGCCTTGTCGTTCGCCCGGTTCCGGGCGCCGAGGAACGTCGGCAGAGCGATGGCGATCAGGATGCCGATGATCAGAACGACCACCATCAGCTCGATGAGGGTGAAGCCCTCGTCCTCACGGACGCGCTTCATGAGTCCCTTGAGCATCTGCCTTCGCCTCCTTTCCTTGGAGCAGGGCGCACCACAACGGTGCGCGTTCTCAAGAGATTTCGGCGCGTGGGAGACGGACTGTAGCCCGGAACGCGGGAAAGCAGCGAAAACCTTGCTCCGCCTCTACTTGATCAACTTGATGATGTTGAACATCGGCATGTAAAGGGCGATGACGGCAGCTCCCACGGCCCCGCCGATGACAGCGATCAGGAGCGGCTCGATCAGGGACGTCAGGGCGTCGACCGAGGCCTCCACCTCTTGGTTGTAGAAGCTGGCCACTTTCTCGAGCATCACGTCGACCTGACCCGTCTCCTCCCCGACCGCGAGCATCTGCACGACCATCGGCGGGAAGACCTTGTGCCTGCCGAGCGGCTTGGCCATCGACTCCCCCTCACGGACGCTCGCCTGCACATCATTGACCGCCCTGGAGATCACTCTGTTGTTCACCGTGTCGCTCACGATGTCGAGCGCTTGGAGGATCGGCACACCCGAGTGGAGCAGCATGCCCAGCGTTCCCGCGAACCGGGCCAGTGCTGTCTTGTGGAACAGCGACCCGAACACGGGCACCCGAAGCTTGAACGCGTCGACCGATTCTCGCCCCGCCGATGTGGCCTTCCACCTTCGGAAGAAGAACCTCCCGACGAAGACGCCGAGCAACACGATGTACCAATACTTCTTGAAGATGTTGGACGCTGTGAGCAGCATCTGCGTCGGGAGTGGAAGGCTGCCACCCAACTGCGAGTAGATGCTCTTGAACTGGGGCACCACGAATAGCAGCATCCCCGACATGATCAACGACACGAGGGCGACGACCGCGATCGGATAGGTCATCGCCGACTTGATCTTGCCGCGCAGCTTCACCTCGTTCTCGATCATGTCAGCGAGCCGGAGCAAGACGCTGTCGAGGGAACCTCCCGTCTCGCCGGACTTGACCATGGACACGAACAGGTTGTTGAAGACCTTCGGGTGCTTCTGGATCGCTGCCGACAGCGAGGAACCCTGCTCGATGTCCATCCGGCATTCGCCGAGGACCCGGGCGAGCTCCTTGTTGCTCGTTTGATCGGCCAGGATCGACAAGGCGCGCAGGATCGGTAGCCCAGAGTTGATCATGGTCGCGAACTGGCGCGAGAAGACCGAGAGCTCCTTGAGCTTGACCTTCTTCTTCGTCAGCTCGATGTTGAGCCCGCGCCCCTGCTTGCCGACCTCGAGCGGCGTGAGGCCCTGTTCGCGGAGCCGATGCAGGACCAAGGCCTCGTTGTCGGCGACGAGCGTGCCGCTGATGAGGTTCCCGCCGCGATCGCGGACCTTGTATGCGTAGGTGTCGGGCATCGCCTACCTCCTCACATCCCGCCCAGGCCGTCCGTCGTTCCGAACGACCCGGTCGCCCAGGAGCTGGAGTCGTCGCCGCCGAGCGAGGCGCCGCCCGATGAGAACGCGGACAACCCGCCGGAGGATCCGACCAGACGTTGGAGCTCCTCGGGGTCGTGGCACCGCTCGAAGGCCATCTGCTGGCTGATCCGGCCGGCCTTCACGTGGGACGCGAGCGACATGTCCATCGTCTGCATCCCGTATCTGCCGCCGGCCTGCATCGCGGAGTAGATCTGGTGCACCTTCCCCTCGCGGACCAGGTTGCGGATCCCGGGGGTCGCGATCATGACCTCGGCCGCCGCCACCCGTCCCTGGCCGTCGATCGTCGGGATCAGCTGCTGCGTCACGACGCCCTGGAGCGTGGTCGAGAGCTGCACCCGCACCTGTTGCTGCTGGTGGGGAGGGAAAACGTCGATGATGCGGTCGATCGTCTGCGGCGCGTCCTGCGTGTGCAGGGTGGCGAAGACGAGGTGCCCGGTCTCGGCCGCGGTGATGGCGGTCGAGATCGTCTCGAGGTCCCGCATCTCGCCGACGAGGATCACGTCGGGGTCCTGGCGCAACACGTGTTTGAGGGCGGAGGCGAAGCTGTGGGTGTCCGCCCCGATCTCGCGCTGATTCACCACGCACTTCTTGTGCTTGTGCAGGAACTCGATCGGGTCCTCGACGGTCATGATGTGCCCCGACCGTTCGGTGTTGACCACGTCGACCATCGCCGCCAGCGTCGTCGACTTCCCGGAGCCGGTCGGGCCCGTCACCACCACGAACCCGCGTGGGAAGCGAGCGAGGTCGGCGGCGACCGGCGGGAGCCCGAGGTCGACGATGTTCTTGATGTCGAACGGGATCACGCGGAAGACCGCGCCGACGGCGTCGCGCTGCATGAAGACGTTCACGCGGAACCGTGCACGGCCGGGCAAGGAGTACGACATGTCCAGCTCGAGCTCTTGCTCGAACCGCTCGCGCATCTTCTGGGGGAGGATCGCGTAGATCATCCCTTGGAGGGACCGGGGGCTGAGCGGTGGATAGTCCTCGAGCCGCTCGAGCTCACCGTGGATCCGGACCGTGGGCGGGGTCCCCGCCGTCAGGTGAAGGTCCGAGCCGTTCAGATCGAGGAGCCTGCCGAGCAGCTCCGGAACGGGGACCTGCATGTCCTCATCGGGAGGGGCAACCGTGCTCATCGTCATTTCACCACCCTTGCGACTTCGTCCAGCGATGTGATGCTCATGCGGGCCTTCTCCAGCCCGTCGTCGCGAAGCGTCATCATCCCCTGCTGCACGGCGACGGCCCTGATCGCATCGGCAGAAGAACGCTCCACCGTGAGCCGTTCGATCTCTTCGCTCATCTGCATCACCTCGTACAGGCCGATCCGGCCGCGATAACCAGTGTTCGAGCACGCGGGGCATCCTTGAGCCTTCCGTAGCTCCGGGATCTCGGGCCAAAGCCACTCCGGGAACCCCGCGGCCAGCAGCTCGGCCTGTTCGGGCTTGTACCGCACGTTGCACCGCTCACAGAGCTTGCGGGCGAGACGCTGTGCCACGATCGCGTCGATCGCCGAGGCGACGAGGAAGGTCTCGACGTCCATCTCGACGAGCCGCGATATGGCCGAGGCTGCGTCGTTCGTGTGCAGCGAAGAGAGCACGAGGTGCCCGGTCAGCGCGGCCTCGATCGCGATGATGGCCGTCTCCTTGTCCCGGATCTCACCGATCAGCACGATGTCGGGATCCGCGCGGAGAATCGAACGGAGGGCGCTCGCGAAGGTCAGACCGGCCTTCGGGTTCACCTGGATCTGGTTCACACCGCCGAGCCGGTACTCGACGGGGTCCTCCACGGTGATGATGTTCTTCGACTCTTCGTTGAGGATGTTGAGGGTCGAGTACATCGTGGTCGACTTGCCCGAACCGGTCGGTCCGGTCACGAGGATCGCCCCGTAGGGCTTCCTGAAGGACTCGGAGAAGCGGTTGTAGGAGTCTTCGAGGAACCCGAGGTCCTCGAGCCTGAGCAGCGCGTTGGACTTGTCCAGCACGCGGATCACGACCTTCTCTCCGTACACGGTGGGCAAGGTGGCGACACGGAGGTCGAGCGATCTGCCACCGACCTTCATCGAGATCCGGCCGTCCTGCGGCACGCGTCGCTCTGCGATGTTGAGGTCGGCCATGACCTTGAGCCGGCTGATCAGTCCGCCCTGGATGTTCTTCGGCGCTGGTGGCATCGGCTCGTGGAGTACGCCGTCGACGCGGAACCGGATCCGAACGTTGAACTCCGCAGGCTCGATGTGGACGTCCGAGGCGCGGTCGCCCACGGCCTGCGTCATGATCGCGTTGACGAGCTTCACGATCGGCGCGTCCTCGAGCGCTTCCTCGAGGTCCGCGGTGGTCTCGCCGTCCGCGGCCTCGGCGGCGATGCTCGCCATCGCCTCGACCTGCGAGTCCATGCCCGAGAACTTCTGGATCGCCTGCTCGACGTCGTTCGCAGTCGCGACGACCGGTTGGACCTCGCGCCCGGTGATCGTCCGGATGTCGTCGAGGGCGTAGACGTTGGCCGGATCCGACATCGCGACGAGCAGCCGTCCGTCGCGCTCTCCGATCGGGATCGCGCGGTACCGGCGCGACAGCGCTTCGGGCAGCAGGACCGTGGCCGTCGCATCGATCGGGAACGCGTTGAGATCGACGAACTCCAGCCCGACCTGTTCCGCGAGTGCCCGAACCAGGTCGGCCTCCTTGATCATGCCGAGGTCGATCAAGACGCGACCGAGCGATTTCGGGGTCTTGCGATGCTCCTCGAGCGCCGTTTCGAGCTGCTCGGGGGTGATGAAGCCGAGCTCGATGAGGATCTGGCCGAGCTGCTTCGACTTCCGCTTGACCGTCGTCATCGATGCCCCTCGAAGGCCCGTTCGGGCTAGGTCGTTGGCTGGGTCTCAGCTGTTGTCTTCGTCACCGTCCTCGTTCAGCTGAAGCAATCCCGAGAACTCTTTGGCCAGCATGACCCGGTCGACCTCGCTCGGTTCTTCTGTCACCCTTTCGGGCTCTTCTGGGGCCCGTTCGGCGGATACCAGACGCTGCGGCTCGCGCCGGAACGGGGTCGCCGGATCGCCCCCGACGGAGGGACCCTCCCCCGTCGCGCCGCCCACTCCGTCCGTCAGGGCGTCGACGAGCAGCGGCGCCGCTTCGAGGGGCGCGACCGCTGGAGGCGGTGCGGGAGCAGACGTCGCTTCCGACGCGGCCTGCTCGGATTCCAGACGGGAGAACGGCGAGCCTTCCGTCGCGAACGCCGCCGGGCGACCGGCCGGCGTGACCGGGTCGGCGTCCGAGAACACCGCAGGCCGGAGCCTGTCCGGCGGCTCGATCGTCGCCGGTTCGGCACCGCTCGATGCCGCCTCCTCGGAGGGGGGCTGCGGCGTCGCCGCTCCCGGACTCCGGCCGTTCCATGCACGCTGATCGGGAGGGGGCGCGGTGGCGACCGGTTCCGGCTCGGGTTCCGGGGCGGCCTTCGTCTCGGCCGGGTGCAGCGAGGTCCGCGGACGACCCGATGGGGCGCTCGAGGCATCAGGGACCTTGAGGGTGTCCCCCTTCTTGGCCCTCGTTTCCTCCGCCGCCAACACCGCCTGCTCGAGCTGGTCGAGCAGGACGCCGGGGCGAACGCCGGTCCCGGAGATCACGAACGCCGCGTACGGGCCCCGGTGGACGTACGCCCACAGCTGATCGGAGAACTCGACGAACCCCCGTCTGGCCTCGCCGACGTGGACGAACTTCAGCCACGAGGGTTTGAACGCCTGTTCGTCCTCCTCCGGATAGGCGCCGAGGACCATGCCGTCGCGGGACAGCACGAGACAACCACGCACGTCGTCCATGGTGAGGACGACGCGCTGCGCGAGCGCGGCGTATTCATCCATCCGTCTGTTGGAGACATCGTCGGCAGGTCGCGCGCGCTTGAGGTGTAGGTGTCTCGGCAGCCGTCGATCAGGACCGGTCGGCGATCGCCGCGACCGCGGCCGCGGACATCACCTCGAACGGCGCGGGATGCCCCGTCCACAGCTCGAAGGAGAGCGCCGCCTGGTGCAGGAGGAGCCCGAGCCCACCGAAGACGGTCGCACCACGCTCCCGCGCGGTCACCTGCATCGGCGTGACGGCCGGGTGATACAGGAGGTCGACCACGAGGGTCGAGTGGTCGACCGGGGGCAAGGGCAGCTGCTCGCCGTCGGCACCGAGGGGGGTCGCGTTGACCACCAGGTCGGCCGGCCGCGTGGCCGCGTCGTCGAACGCCGTGATGACGAGCTCCGTGGGGAGGCCGTCGAGCGCCTGCTGCAGATCGGCCGTGGAGGCCGGGTCGCGGGCGACCACCGTGATCCGCGACGCGGCGGCGCGCGCGAGCGCCAAGCCGCACGCGCGCGCGGCCCCGCCCGCACCGAAGATCAACACGGTCCTGCCCGCCGGCTCGAACCCGGCGTCACGCCTGAGGAACCGGTCGAAGCCCGGGGTGTCGGTGTTGTGTCCCGTCATCCGGTCGTCCTCCCCGATCAGAACCGTGTTCACCGCGCGCAGACGCCGAGCATCGTCGGTCAGCGTGTCCAGGACCTCGGCCACATCGGTCTTGTGCGGCATCGTCACGTTCGCGCCCGCGAACCCCAACGTGCGGAGCCCGCTGAGCGCGCCGCGAGCCTCGCCGGGGGCGACCGGGAGGGGAACGTAGGTCCAGTCCAGGTCGAGGGCCGCGAACGCGGCGTTCTGGATCGCGGGCGAGAGGCTGTGGGAAACGGGCCAGCCGATGATGCCGAGCATCCGCGTGCCGCCGTCGATCCTCGAGCGCGTATCCATGGGATCTAGCCCAGGCACTGCTGAACGTTCACGTTGTGCTGGTGGAGGGTGATCGCGAACCGGTGCACCCCCGCGCCGTCCTGCGGACACAACACATAGAAGAGGTATCGAGTCGTGGCCGGGTGCAACGCGGCCTCCAGGGACGCCTGACCGGGGCTCCCGATCGGGGTTGGGGGCAGTCCCGAGTTCAGCCGTGTGTTGTACGGCGTGTTCGTCCGCAGATCGGACGTCGACAGCTGCCCGTCCGGTGTCGGGTCGTCGTAGAGAAGCGTCGCATCGATCCCGAGCGTCCATCCCCGCGCGAGGCGGTTGTAGATCACGCTCGCGATCTTGGGACGGTCCTGTTCCACCTGCGCCTCGCGCTCGATCATCGATGCGACGATCACGACCTGGTACGGCGTGAGACCGAGCTTCCTCGCACCCGCCTGCAGGTCGATCTCCGTCGCCACCGCGCGGAACTGGTCCAGCATCCGATGGATCACCGCATCCGCGGTCAAACCCTTCTTCACCAGTTGGTACGTGTCGGGGAACAGGAACCCCTCGGTCGTCCCGGCGCTCGGCGGAAGGAACGGCGGCAGACCGTACCGGCCGCTCTCGGCGAGCGATGCGAAGGCCTTCGCGGAGAGCCCGGTCTGGCCTGCGACCTCGCTCGAGATGCTCCGCTCCCCCGGATAGTTCGTGGAGATCCTGAGGCCTTCGGGAACGGTGAGCCGGACGGTCGGGACCTTGGGTGGCGGCGTCGTGATGACGGTCACGATCTGGTCGAGCGTCATCCCGACCCGGAGGTCGTACGTGCCGGCCAGGATCTGCCCGGCCTTCCCCGTCCCGCGGAGCAGGAGGTTGCCGACGAACCCACCGCACCGGATCAGCCCGTGCCGTTCGAGGACGGCGACGACGTCTTGACCGGTCGCGCCGGATGGGATCTCGAGCGCGACCGCGCTCCCGGTCGTCGTGGGGGGTCGCGTGCAACCCCGGTACTTCGCGATCGCCGCGGACACCGTCCCGGTGACCAAGAAGAACGCCGCGAGGAGCACCACCAGGCGAACGCGTCGTCGTCGTCGACCCGCGGGACCGTGCGTGTCGGGCGCCGCGTGCGCCATCGGGTTGTCCATCGGGCGACGAGGATACCGGCCGGACCCACTCAGCCCCTGGAGCCACTGCTCCGCCGGGTGTCGAGCCACGCCTGCAGCGCGATCCTTGCGGCCTCGGCATCGACGACCGAGCGCCGCGCGGTTCCCTTCATGCCCGCGTCACGGAGGCCGCGTTCGGCCTCGACCGTGGTGAAGCGCTCGTCCTGCAGCGCGACGGGGACCGGAAGCACCGTGCGCAGCGTCTCCGCGAACGCCTCCGCATGGGTCGCCCGGGCTCCGTGCGATCCGTCCAGCAACAGCGGCAGGCCGAGGACCACCAGCGTGACCCCGTGCTCGGCCACGAGCGCGGCGATCGCCTTGAGCTCCCCGGGTGGACGCCCGACCTGGACCGTTCCGAGCGGCACCGCTAGTCGGCGTGCGTCATCGGAGATCGCGACCCCGATCCGGACGTCGCCGAGATCCAAGCCCAAGACCCGGCCGAGCACGTCCGCCGGCATCAGCGGGCGTCGAGCAGCTCACGCACGCGCGAGGGGATCAAGCCGAGCGCCTCCGGCACTTTCGCAGCGTCCTTCCCGCCGGCGTTCGCGAGGAGGTCCTTACCGCCCGCCCCGCCGCCGATCGATCGGGCGGCAGGCTCCAGGAGTGCGGGGGCGGTGATCCCTCGGTCGACGGCAGCGGCGGTCGCCGCGGCGACGAGCATCGCCTTGCCGTCGGCACCGCTGCCGACCACGACGACCGCCGGACCGGCGCTGAGGCGATCGCGCACCTTCTGCGCGAGGTCACGCAGACCGCCCGGATCCTCCCCGCGTACCTCGGAGACCACGAGGGCCACGCCGTCTATGTCGTGCGCGCCGGCGACCAGGGACGCGATCAACGCGTCGCGGTCCCCCGCGCGCAAGGAACCAAGCTCGCTCCGGAGTCGCTTGTTCTCCTCGAGGACCCTGCGGGCTCGCTCGAGCGCGCCCTGCGGATCCTTCGCATCGAGTGCCTCGACGAGACCGCGGAGCAGTGCGCGCTCGGCGTTGATCTCGCGGAGCGCGTCCGGTCCCACGAGCGCCTCTACCCGTCGCATCCCCGCGCCGATCGAGCCCTCGCGGAGGAGCCGGATCACCGCGACATTCCCGGTGCGAGGAACGTGCGTCCCGCCGCACAGCTCGCGTGAGTAGTCACCGATCTCGACGACCCGGACGAGGTCCCCGTACTTCTCGCCGAACAGACCGACCGCGCCGAGCGATCTCGCCTCGTCCATGGTCGTTTCGAAGATCTTGACGGGGTCGTCGTCGGCCAACCGGCGGTTCGCCTCCAGCTCCGCTTCCTCCAGCAGGTCGGAGCCGACCGGCCCGGGGTTCGGGAAATCGAAGCGGAGCCGGCCTGGTTCGACGAGGGAGCCTGCCTGCCGGGCGTGCTCGCCCAGCAGATGCTTGAGCGTCCAATGCACGAGGTGCGTCGAGGTGTGCGCGCGGGTGGTTGCCTCGCGCCGCGGCACATCGATCGACGCGATCGCGGGTTGGTGGGCACGTACCTCACCCGAGGCGACGACACCCTCGTGGACGATCCCACGTTCCCCGGCGGGCACGGTGTCGACCACGCGGACCGCGCCGGTGTCCGTCCGGATCGTCCCTCGATCCCCGACCTGGCCGCCGCCCTCCGCGTAGAACGGGGTGCGCTCGAGGAAGAGCCGGACCCGCTCCCCTTCCTCCGCCGCGGCCAGCTGGGCGTTGTCCTCGCCCAGGAGCAGCGAGACCGGCGACTCGGCCTCGTGCTCGCGGTACCCGACGAACTCGGTCGCCGGCACCGCGCCGGCCTCCAGACCGATCTCGACCTTCTTGGCGGCCGTGCGGGCCCGATGCCGCTGCTCCTCGAGGAGGACCGCGAATCGGTCGGTGTCAACCGACAGGCCCTCGTCCGCCGCGATCTCCTCGAGCAGCTCGATCGGGAACCCGAAGGTATCGTGCAGCTTGAACGCGGCGTCGCCGGAGATCCTCGCGTGCTCGGCCCGTGCCTTCGCGTCCTCGAACAGGGTCATGCCCTGACGGAGCGTGGCAGCGAACCGCTCTTCTTCCGAGTCCGCGACCTGGCGCACGAACGCTTCGTTCTCCCGGAGCTCCGGGTAGGCGTCGCCGAACCCCTGGACCACGCTCGTGATCACCTCGTCGAGGACGCCGCGCTCGATCCCGAGGCGGCGCGCGTGCGAGACGACCCGCCGGAGCATC
>Ga0137371_10003986_pt1 | contig 11600 bp, 13 predicted proteins | sample SagtaG_7_FD_104919 | JGI IMG/M metagenome (GOLD analysis project Ga0137371, IMG submission 104919) | Vadose zone soil microbial communities from Sagehorn Ranch, Mendocino, California, USA - Sage1_R_40_16 metaG | ecosystem: Environmental > Terrestrial > Soil > Vadose zone | place: USA... | reverse complement strand
GGCGGCACGCCATCGGCACCCCGCTGATCCTGCTCGGCTGTGCCGTGTCGGTGGTCAGCTACTACGAGTGGAAGGCCAGCCAGCGCGCGCTCCGCCACGGGGAACCGCTGCCCCGCTCCCGGCTGCCCCACATCCTGGCGATCGCCATCGCGGCCATCGGCCTGCTCGCCGCGGCGCTTGCCCTGCTGTCGGCGGTGAGAACCCCCTGAACCCGCAAGCAGGAAAACCGCCGGCCGGGAACCCGCCGGCCCCGGACCTCGAGGAGGCCGATCCGGGGCTGGCCCGCGAGCGGACCGAACTGGCCTGGACCCGCACCGCCATCGCCTTCGCTGCCGTCGGGGCCGCCATCCTCAGGTACCACCCCGCGATCGGGCTGCCGGTCGTCATCCTGTCCGCCGTCGTCTGGTGGCTTGGCCGGCTGCCCGGCACGGCGGACGTGGGAGGCACCCACGACCGGCGCCTGCTGCTGATCACGGTGACGATCACCGGGATCTCGCTGGCGGCGCTGGTGCTGAGCTTCCCCTGACGGTACAGGCGGGCCGGCCGGCGCACGGCCGGCCGGCCCGCCACCGGCCACGCAGGCCGGCCGCCCCCCGGCCCCCCCAGGCACAACGGGGGGAAGCTCCCGTCCGGGTTCTGCTTCCGGGGAGGGTACGTCGCCGGGAGCGGCGGCGGATCAGTCGAGTGCCAGCGCCGTGGCGGCGGCCAGCACGCGCGACGCCCGGCCCACGTCGCCGGTGACATGCACGTCCAGGTCGGCGGGGCTGGCCCGGTTCGCGGCCAGCCGGCAGAAGCCCACCACGTCGGTGACGATGGCGATGGAGGCGGGCTCGGGCGCATCACCGCCGATCGCGACATCCCAGGTCCCGCCGCCGGGGCCGGTCAGGACCAGCCGCAGGTCGATCGGCCCCTGCAGGCCGGTCATGATCGCCCCGAACGGCAGCATCCCGGTCGCGAGCTCGGTCATCAGGCGCAACGTCGCGGCGTCAGGCACCGACGCGGGCAACCCCGCCGCCTGCCGGATATCGTTCTCGTGCGTCCACAGCTCGAACGCCCGGGCGACGAGCACCGCGCCGAGCGGCAGCGGGATACCCCACACGGTGACCTCGGAGTCAACGTCCGCCTCGTGGACCATCGCAAGCGTGCGGTCGGCCGCGCTGCGCCAGTCGGCGCGGGTCGCGGCGACGGGGCGCCCGGCCTGGCGGTCCGCCGCGGGCTGGGTGGACGTCACGTGATCCTCGTGCACCGGGTTGCCGGCCAGCGCGCGCTGCACGTCGTCCTCGACCCCGACCAGATGGCCGACCAGGCCCTGGACATCCAGGTCCCGAATGACGTGCTGCCGCCAGTCCGGCTCGTTGAGGGCGCACAGCAGCCCATAGAAGGCGTCGGCCGCGCGGCTGAAGGCCTCGGCCGGGGAGATCCGCGGGATATCCGGGACGGCGTAACCGGCGGGCCGTGCCCGCAAGGACGCCGCCATCACGCGCTCCCGCAGGCCGACGGGGGGCGTCACGCCCGTACGCTCGCCGTCGGTCATGACAGCTCCAGCAACTGCGGTTCGAGCACCGACTCCAGCTTGGCCAAGGCCAGTCTCAGCCGCGATTTTGCCGTTCCCTCGGGGATACCGGCCGCCTGCGCGACCTCGCGGTAGCTCAGCCCGCCGAAGTAGGCGAGCTCCACGACCTGGCGCTGGCTGTCGGGCAGCAGGCGCACCGCCTTCCGCACCACGCCGGCAGCCTCGGCGGCCGCCACTTCCTCACCCGGGGACGGGAGCTCCGGCTTGGGGGTCAGCCGCTGGTTCCGCTCCTGCCGCGCAATCCGGCGCAGCTCGCTGCGCACGATGTCCACCGCCCGGTGCCGGGCCAGCACCGTCAGATAGGTACGCAGCGACCCGGCCTCGGGGTCGTACCGGCCGGGGTTGCTCCACAGTTCGACGAAGACGTCCTGGACCACGTCCTGCGCGGCGGTCCACTCGCCGAGGACGCGCAGCGCGGCTCCGTATACGGCCGACCCAAGCCGGTCGAACGCCTCGGCCAGTGCGTGATCGTCCCCGGCCGCCAGGCGGGCGGTGAGCAACGCATCGGCCGACTCCACCCCTGGGACGCTAGCGCGGTTCCCGGCCACCGGGCAACGCGATAGCCACACCCGGCTGAGCGTGGCGGGCACCGTTCCTCCTCGAGGTCCACCCATGGGTACGTCGCCGCGCCGGGAGCCGGATCAGTTGCGGCCGGTACGCGGGCGCACGGGCCGGTTTGCCTCGTTCGCCGCACCCGCGGGTGAGCAGCGGGCTATCGTTTGGCCAGGGGCCCGAACAGTGAGGACATCAGGTTGCCCGTCCCTACCGGCGATCCGCTCAGGTCCCGCCCCCGCTGCCCCGGGTGCGTCGATGTGAGCTGGGCGGGAAGCTGAGCCATTGAGCCGGAGCGCAGCTCGGGCGGACCACGGCGGATCCCGTGCAGGATGCATGCCGGTCGCCGCAGCGCTGGCCGGGGCCGCCGTGGCGCTGGTGGTGGCCGGGGGCATCGTCGCCTTCCTGCTGCTGCACACCACGGGCAGCCCGCGGGCCACCGCGTCCGCCTACCTGACCGCCTGGCAGTCCCGCAGCTACTCCGAAATGGACGCGGTCACCGTGAACGCCCCCGAGGGCGGGGTGGCCGGCCCGCTGCGGGCGGCGGCGCAGCTTGGCCTGCGCCGCATCCACCTGGTGCTCGGCCAGGTGACCCAGGACGGCGGTTCCGCACAGGCGCGTTTCACCGCCACCGCCACCATCGCCGCCGGTCAGGTGTGGCGGTACCACGGCCAGCTGCAGCTGGTGACGCAGGACCGCCGCTGGTGGGTGAGCTGGAGCCCGTCGGACATCCACCCGGCGCTGCATGCCGGCCAGCGGTTCGTCGTGCACGCGGTATGGCCGCCGCGGGCGCAGGTGCTCGCGGCCGACAACACCGTGCTGAGCTCACGCAAGGCGATCAACCAGTCCGGCTCCCTCTCGCTGGTGACCGGCAACGTGGTCAGCGCCACCGCCGCCCAGGCCAAGGCGCTCGGCGTCCCGTACCAGGCCGGCGACCAGATCGGCGAGGGCGGGGTCGAGGAGGCCTACCAGCAGCAGCTGGCCGGCCGGCCGGCCCTCACCATCCGCGTCGAGGGCCCCGGCAACCGCGTCGCTGCGACCGTCGCCCACCTGCCGGCCACGCCCGGCAAGCCGGTCCGGACCAGCATCGACATGCATGTCCAGCTGGCCGCGTCCGCGGCCGTCAGGGCCGCGACGACCACCAAGAACATCGATCTCGTGGCCATACAGCCGTCGACCGGCCGGGTGCTTGCCATCATCGAGCGGCCCGGCGGGTTCAATCGTGCGCTCCAGGGTGTGTTCCCGCCTGGCTCCACCTTCAAGGTGGTCACCGCCTCCGCCCTCAGCGCGACCGGGCTCCGCCCGGCCAGCACCGTGCAATGCCCGGCCCGGGTGAACATCGGGGGCCGGACGTTCCATAACTTCGACAACGAGCATCTCGGCTCCACCAGCCTGCAGACCGCGTTCGCCGTGTCGTGCAACTCCACCTTCATCACGCTCGCGACACAGCGGCTGAACGGGTCCAAGCTCGCGTCTTCGGCGGCTACGTTCGGCTTCAACTCCCGGCCCAACCTGGGCATCCCCGCCACGCTCGGGCGGTTCACCACGCCGAAAACACAGATCGACCTGGCGGCCGACGCCTTCGGCCAGGGAACCGACCTGGTCAATCCGCTCAGCCAGGCATCCATGGCGGGCGCCGTCGAAGACGGCACCTGGCGGCCGCCGCAGCTCGTCGTGAGCCCGGCGCCGAAGCAGTCCGCCCAGCTGCAGAAGCTCAGCCCAGCTGTCCTGAGCACGCTGCGCCCGATGATGCGGGCGGTGGTCACGACGGGCACCGCGGCCAATGTCGGTTTCCCCGCCAGGGTCTTCGGCAAGACCGGCACGGCCGAGTTCGGTTCGGCCCAGAAGCCACGCGCCCATGCGTGGTTCATCGGCTACCGCGGGGACCTGGCCTTCGCGGTGCTGGTCGAGGGCGGCGGCGTCGGGGCCGATGCCTCGGCGCCGATCACGAACGCGTTCCTGCGCAACATGTGATCTGGCGAGTCCTGGCACGTCACCGCGTTATGCCTGTCCTCTAGTCCGCACGGAGTCCGCAGCGCTCAGAGTTTCGGCCAGCATCGACGCCGCGGCGGCGCGGGTCCAGTCCCGGCCGTCGGCCACAAGTGCGCGTAGGTGTTCAGCGTGACGGACGCGCTGGCGTGGCCGAGTGCGCGCTGGACGGTCACCACATCGCAGCCAGCCGCTATCAACCCGGAGGCGTAGAAGTGCCTCAGATCGTGCAGGTCTCCAGGCGCTTCGCTGCCGTCATCGTGTCAGTCGGCGTCATCGTGTCATTCGGAAGGTATATCGCCCGCTCACGCCGGACTCGGCGGTTCGCCAGCTCGGCGAGAGCCCTCTCGTAAGCGACTGCCCGTTTGTCCCAGATCCCCAGGTAGTCCGATGCCGGGAGCCACGCTCCCTGCCCGTTCCCAGCGCTCCAGGTGGCGAGCATTGTGGTGGAGGTTAGCGGTTCTGCGGTCCGCCGTTACGGGCCATCTTGGCGGTGGCGCTCGATGATAGCGGCGATGTCCTCGGGCGCTGATGCCATGAAAGTGCAAGTGAAGGCCGCCGGGCAGTTTGCGCCCCGGGTATGGCGGTTAGCTCAGGTGCTTGCCGCTCTTGCGGGAGCTGCTGGGCGGCCCGCGCCACCGTCGGGGGGGCGAAGGCATGGCGCGGGCCGCGTCTGTCTGCGGGCGGCACACCGCCAGTCGGGTAAGTCCACCCGGCCGGGGCGCCTACAGGCACGATAACCCCGGCGGCGATCAGGCCCGCCTGCAGGAAGCCGCTGATGGGGAGGCTCCACAAGGACTCCACGTGCTCTGCATCCGGCTTCCGCACCGGCGTACTCAGGTGGGTTGATCTGCCGGGGCAGCGGCGGGGAGCCGGGAAGGCCTGGGATCAGAGCGGGCGAATCCCTGATGGGCTCCCCGGGGGCACCGCTCCCGCGCGGTGACCTAGACGCCGCTGGGCACCTTGGGCGGGGAGACCACGGGCGCCGCCGAAGGGGTGTGCCTGGCCGCATAATCGGCAGCGCCGGGCTGGCCGACGCCGCCAGTGGGGGCACGAGGGTCTGTGGCCGCCGGACCGGCAGTGCGGGGCCGGAGCGGGCGGTGTGCGCGCGATCGGTGTCACCGCCGGGCAGGCGGGTGTGGGGTAGGTAGCGGTCCGCTGCCTGCCGCCGGACGGCATCGGCCGGCGGCAGGCGGGCGCTTGAGATTACGGGCGGATCCGGCGCAGCGGACCGCGGTCGTCGCGGAACTGCCGGGTGGACAGTGCCTGCACACCGGCGCTGTGGTCACCGTTGAACGGGGTGACCGTGCCCGGGCAGCCGGCGGCTACCGCGTCGGCCGGCGAGTTGAACCACAGCCCGAGGTGGTACTGATGCACCGGCGCCGTGGCCGGATTGACCGAGGCGTCCGGGATCGGGCTGGTGTGCACCACCGGAGCCGGCGCGGTGCCGGGTGCCACCGAGAACGTCTCGATGCTGAACCGGCCGATGAAGCGGCCCTCGGCCCGGCCGTGACCGTCGGTTTGCAGGTCGCCCTGGTACCACGACAGGCCGAACGGCGCGTTGGGCACCTGGATGACGAACAGGTCGAAGTCGGTGTTGCGGGGCAGCCGCTCCGCCTTGACCGTCATGACCTCGACCGGGCCCTTGGACTTGATGGTCACGTCGGCCTCGGCGCCCCTGAGGCAGTTGGCACCGACCGCGGTGGCGGAGCGGACCATGTGGAACGAGGTCTGGGTGGTGCTGGACTGCGCGGCCATGGCAACTCCCGCGCCGCCGGCCGCCAGCACAGCCGCCCCGGCAATAGCGACCAGGCGTGTCTTACCGTTCATTCGCTGACTCCCCCTCGTGAATTCTGCTCGCCACCCATGACCCAAAGATGGACGGCCCGATTTCGCACGCTAACAGCGATCACCAGCGATCACCAGCAATGTCCGCTCCTGCCCGGCGCCGGTGTCGGTCAGCCGTCAACGGCATAGGCCACCGGCCGCGAACGGCAATCAGAGGTCAAGATTTGGCACTCACGCGACACTAGCGGCCCAGCCAGGGCGGCTTTGGCGCTGGGTCCCACGGCGGCTTGCCAGATACCTTCGGCTGGCCGACCCTGTTCTGCATCGGCACCGGGGCACGGAACTCCTGGGTCGCATCATTGGCACCGGACCAGCCTGCGGCGGCCCGGATGGGAGCCACGGCCGGGGTGGGCGCCGCGGCCGGAGGCCGCCTGGTTGGCAACGGCGGGGGTGGCGTGTTGGCCGGCGGCCGCCTGACCGGCAGCGACGGGGGTGGCACGGGCGCTTTGTGCTTGGGCGGTGCGGGGGAACTGTGGGGCTCAGGATGCGCCAAGATCACGGAGAGGACTATCACCAGCAGCAGCGTCATGACGATGAGGACCCACAAGAGGGCATCGTTCACCAGAGCTGCCTGGGTCATTGCCGCCTCCCCCGATGTGCCATGGGACGCGCGGGGGTCCGGCCGGGTTCACATCCGGTCGCGGCAAATTCTCCCGGGCGAGGATGGCGGCCATGTCTTCAGCGGTCACGCCGTGAAAGTGAAGATGAAGGCCGCCCGGCAAGTCACGCTGCGATTCGGCGGGTAGTTCGGCGCTCGCCGTGCCTGCGGGAGCGGCGGAGCGGCCCGCACCACCTTGGATGGGAGCGGGGGCATGGTGCGGGCCGCGTCTATCCGGGTGCACCGCCACCGCCAGGTGATGAAGGCCACCAGACCGACGGCACCGGCGCCCCCTATGACTACAACGACGATCAGGAACAGGTGGATCAGCCCGGCCACCGCGGCGACGGCGGGCCCGGCGAGTTTCACCGCGAGCACGGCGCCCACGAGCACGAGCACGGCCGTGCCGACGCCGCTGCCGTGGGTGCTGTGCATCCGCCCGCCCGCACAGGCGGCCCGGCGGGGCATATGGCGGTGTTCTGCAACGCGGCGCCGCGCTGCCGGTCGGTGTGGTACCGGCCCCGGTGTACCAGCAGCTGACCTGGGGCTGTAACGGGACGAGGGCTCTCGCCGGTTACGTTGCCGGAGCCCGCGGCCCAGAGCGGCGCCCCGTCAGGCGGGGCCGCGGGCTCCCTCAGTCCACGCGGCACGGGCCGCAGCAGGGTTAAAGTATCGACGGCCTGCTGCCCGGCAACGGCACCAGCTGGCGCCGAGCTTCGCAAACTGGCCAGTGAGGTGGAGGCACGCAGATGGCTGACGTGCGCAGGATCGACATCGACTTCATCGAGAGCACCGCGCTTGAGCCGGAGGTCACGCTGTCCGGGGAGGTCCTGGACGCGGCCGAAGCTGCCGAGAGGGCTGGCGAGGTCACGATCCTGGTCCACGAAGGCCGGGAGGTGGCCGCGATCGTGCCCATCGAGGTGGTGACGAAGTGACCAGGCCCATTCCCGGGTGCCCGGCCTGGCTGCCTGTTCACCATCTACCCGGCCGATGGGCATGAAAAGGTGCGCGCGCTCGGGCTGTTGCGGGAAGACAAGATCATCCGGTCGGCGATGGGCCGCGGTCACTTCGTGGTCAGGCGCGACTGAGTCCGCAGAAGTCCGCAGCAGTCCGCAGAAAGTCCGCAAAATGATAAGCCGCTGCCAACATCGGCCAACGCTTGCCAACAGTAAAACTGCTGGTCAGAGGGGCTAGCAGGGGGGCATCGAGGCAGCTGGGGCTGCTGTCCGCATTAGTTCCTGCGCAACATGTGAGCGCTGGGATCAGCCGCGGCGGGTCACCGCCCACGCAGTGGCGCTGACCTCGACCGGCCCACCCGGCCCACCCGGCCCACCCGGCCCCCCGTTCAGCGCCTCCCGGTAGCGTTCGCGCAGCTGCTGGCGCCGCTCCGGGCTCAGCGACGCCACGTAGTCCCCGGCCGGGCCGACACCGAGCGTGAAGGGCTGCCACCACTGCTCGAAGGTCGCCGATCCGGCCCGGACGGTCAGCGTGGTGGCTTCCGCCCCGGCGAGCCCCGCCTGGTCGAAGAGCCGGGCCAGCTCGCCCTCGCCGACACCGGCCAGCCCCGATTCATCGGGCGCCGCGGGGTCGAGCTCGCGAACGGCATGCCAGAAGGAGCTCAGCGGGCCACGGTCTCCGCTGTGATCCCACACGCACGCTGCGACCACCCCGTCCGGGCGGGTGACCCTGCCCATCTCGCGCAGGCCCGCCACCGGGTCGGTCATGAAGTGCACGACGAGCTGGGCGAGCGCGGCGTCGAACGCCCCGTCGGGGAAGGGAAGCCGTTCGGCCGCCGCCACGCTGACCTCCACGCCGGGCAGCCGCTCCGCGACCGCCTCGGCGAACGACGGTGAGGGGTCGACCGCGTAGACCGCGTCCGCACCCAACCGGCCCACCAGTTCCGCCGTCAGGGCACCGGGCCCGCAGCCAACGTCCAGCGCCTGCTGCCCATGCCGCACCCCGGCCAGTTCGGCGAACCGCGCCGCCAGCGGCTCCGAGAACCGCCCCATGAAACGCTGGTAGGCATCCGCGCTGACGTCGAAACTCACGTGTTCAGCCTACGGGCTAGCCGGTCAGGCGATCTTGCGCGCGCCCGGGCCCGGCAGCGGTGTCACCTCGCGGGCGGATTCGACCGTGTGCCCGGCCGCACAGACGAGCCCGAGCCCGAGCGGCTCGCCGCAATCACGGTGCGTGAGCAGGACCTGCGGGCCTGCGGGGCCGGCCGCGTAGCGGTCGCCCCACTGCATCAGCGCGACGAGCACGGGATAGAGGTCCAGGCCCTTGTCGGTCAGCCGGTACTCGTGACGGCTGCGCTGCCCATGCTCCTGGTACGGGACCTTCCGCAGCAGGCCCTGGCCCACCAGCCGGGCCAGCCGGTCGCTCAGGACCTGCCTGGGCGCCTGCGTGCGGCGCTGCATGTCGTCGAAGCGGCGGACCCCGTTGAACACCTCGCGCAAGACGAGGAAGGTCCACTTCTCGCCGATGATGCCCACGGCAGCGCCGATCGTGCAGTTGGCGCCGTCGTAGTCGAGGATCCAGGGCCGTCTCATGCTCGCATGCTAAGTCCAGTTGACAGACTCAGCAATCCGGGCCGATGCTGGGTCTGTGAGGCGAACCCAGGAACGGAAGCCTGCGGCGCCCGCCTGGCCTGACAAGCCTGCTTTGCCTGCCGCGCCCGCTTTGGCTGCTACGGCCGCTTTGCCTGGCGCGCCCGCGAAATCAGCCCAGGCGCTCTGGCCGGTCTGGCCGACCGGGCAGGTCCAGATAAGGCAGGCGGCCAGCGCCGATCACCCGGCGCTCAGAGACTTTCTCACCGGCCTGTCGGTTCGGACCCGGTACCTGAGGTTCTTCGCCGGTGCGCTGCCGGCCAGCCCGGTGATGCTCCGGGCACTGGCCGGCGCCCGGCACGGTGTCGACGCCCTCGTGGCGACCCGGAACGGCGCGATCATCGGGCACGCGATGGCGGTGGATACTACGGGACCTGATGGTGCCGCGGCGGCCGAGATCGGGGTGGTGGTGGCGGATGCCTGGCAGGGCCGGGGCGTGGGCTCGGGGCTGCTGCGCGCGCTGGCCGGCCGGGCCCGGGCGCGAGGAGCCACCACCCTTGCGATGGACGTCCTGGTGGAGAACCAGCGGGTGCTCGCCATGATCGCCGCCCGGTGGCCGGCTGCCCGGCCTGACCGGAGTGCGGAATCGGTTACCGTGCACGCGCGGCTCGACTAGCGGGAAGGAAGGGCCATGCAGAACTCGCCGGCTCACGATGGCCTCCGGGTGCCAGCCGCGGCGGCCGTCGACGGGCGGCACCACCGCACGCGGTCACGGTCACACGAATGGGAGGATCCGGCCGCCTCCGCGGCCGCCGCCCACGAGCTCGATGGGATCTCGTTCCTGCGGGAGATGCAGGCGGGCAGGATCCCGCCGCCACCCATCGCCGCCACCCTTGGCTTCGGGCTGGTATCGGTGGAGCCGGGCAGGGCCGTGTTCGACATCACGCCCGCCGAATTTCACTACAACCCCATCGGGTCCGTGCACGGCGGCGTGTGCGCGACGCTGTGCGACTCCGCGTGCGGCTGCGCGGTGCACAGCATGCTGCCAGCCGGCGCCTACTACACGTCGCTGGACCTGGCGACCAGGTTCATCCGGCCGGTCACCACCGGCAGCGGGCGGCTGCTGTGCGAAGGCACGGTGACCCACCTCGGATCGCGCACCGCCCTCGCCGAGGCGCGGCTAATCGACGCCGGCGGAAAGCTCTACGCACATGCCACGAGCAACTGCCTGATCTTCAGGGAGGGCGGTTGACGAGGCCCGGTCCGCCGGGCCCGCTCTCGCATCCCTACCCGGCTCGTGGGAAGCTCACCAGGTGGGCGGTGACGAGGTCCGGGACGGCGTGACGCTGACCAACCTCGGCCAGCCGCTGTTCGCGGGCGCGGAAGCAACCAAGCGAGACCTGGTGGAATACCTGGACGCGGTCCGCGACCCGATGATCGACGTGCTGCGCGACCGGCCGCTGTCGGTGATCCGCGTCCTGCGCGGCCAGGCGCCGTTCATGCAGAAGAACCTCCCCAAATACACCCCGCCGTGGGTCCAGACCGTGTCCCTGTGGGCGGAGGCCTCGCGGCGCGAGGTCACCTACGCGCTGTGCAACGACCGCCGGACGCTGCTGTGGTTTGCCAACCAGCGGGCCGTCGAGTTCCACCCGGCCCTGGTCAGGGCCGACCACTGGACCAGCCCCACCCACCTGATACTCGACATCGACCCGCCGGGCGACGACGCGTTCGGCCTGGCCGTCCGCGCCGCGCGGCTCGTCCGCCAGGCCCTCGCCGATGTCGAGATGTCGGGCGCCGTCAAGACCAGCGGTGCGAAGGGCCTGCATGTGTTCGTCCCGCTGGCGCCCGACGCCGCCATCGAGGACGTGGCCGCGGCCACCCGCGCGCTCGCCGCGCGGGCCGAGCGGCTGGACCCGGCACTGGCCACTACCGCCTTCGTCCGCGAAGAGCGCGGCGGCAAGGTGTTCCTGGACGCGACCCGGGCCGGCGGCGCGACGGTGGTTGCGGCCTACAGCCCGCGCGCCAGGCCCGGCGTGCCGGTGTCCTTCCCGGTGGCCTGGGATGACCTCGACCGCGTGGCGCCGGCCGACTTCACTGTGCACACCGCGCCAGCCCTGCTTGCCCGCGGCGATCCGTGGGCAGCGCAGATGCCACCGCCGCAGCCGTTGAGCACCGATCTGGTCGACGAGGGCCACACGATCCCGGTCGCCCGGGTACAGGCGATGCACGAGGGCAAGCGGCGTGCCCGCGCCCGCCGCGACCAGCAGGGATAGGGGCTGCCGAGGGCCGCCGGAATGACCGGCGCTGGCGGCGATGTTGCCGCAGGCATGGCAGCCAATGTCATCGCCGCCGCGTTCGGCGGCCCCGACCTGCTCACGGTCATCGAGGAGCCCGCCGCCGAGCCGGGGCCGGGGCAGGCGCGCATCGCGGTCCGCGCGGCCGGCGTCAACCCGGTCGACTACAAGGCCTACAGCGGCGCGTTCGGCGCCGATCC
>Ga0137371_10003979_pt1 | contig 11613 bp, 9 predicted proteins | sample SagtaG_7_FD_104919 | JGI IMG/M metagenome (GOLD analysis project Ga0137371, IMG submission 104919) | Vadose zone soil microbial communities from Sagehorn Ranch, Mendocino, California, USA - Sage1_R_40_16 metaG | ecosystem: Environmental > Terrestrial > Soil > Vadose zone | place: USA: California... | reverse complement strand
CGACCCGATGAACCCGCCGCCGAGCACCGCGAAGCGGCGCCTCTCAGTCGCGAGCGTGCGGAGCTTTCGATAGTCGTCGTAGGTGCGATAGTAAATGATCTCGTCCGTCTGGAGCGGCAGGCGGCGCGGCGTGCCGCCCGTCGCGAGCAGCAGCTTGTCGTAGGAGACGACGTCGCCGAGGGTCTCGGTGACGGTCTTGGCGCGCGCATCGAGCGTGGCTGCGCTTCGGCCCAGCCGCAGGTCGACGCCGAGCTTGTCGGTCCCGCGCCAGATGCTCGATTCCGGCTCGCCCTTCCAGAGTGCTTTGGACAGCGGCGGACGCGCGTAGGGCGGATGTTGCTCCGCCGAGATGAGCCCGATCGTGCCGTCCGGATCCGCGCTGCGGATCCCCTCGACGGCGGCGGCGGCGGTCATGCCGCCGCCTACGATCACATAGCGATAGCCCATTAGATGCGCACCGCGATCGTGCGCCACCTCCCTTGCCGGAATCGCAATACGCTGAGCACGCAGCGCGTTACGTGGCCGGCGAGAATCGCGAGCCAGATGTCGAGCGGATCGAGCGTACCGGTCTGCCGAATCACAAAGCAGATGCCCAGCGGCACAAGAATCTGCGAGATCATCGAGATGTACAACGGACTCTTCGTATCACCTGTTCCCTGCAGGCCACCCGTGTACGCCAGCGCCACCGTGATGAACAGCCCCGACACGCTCAGCACACGCAGCAGCTGCACGCCGACGTCTACGACGACCGCATCATGCATCCCGAAGATCGCCAGCAGCTGCCGTGGAAAGAACAGGAAGAACAATCCGACGAACGTGGCAACGGAGAGTCCGTAGCGAGCCGCGATGTGGACCGCCTGATCGGCTCGGTCCGGATGCCCTGCCCCGAGATTCTGTCCCGCCACCGCCGCCGCCGATCCCATCAATCCCACCGACGTCCACGTGATCAGCGAGAACAGCTCCGTATACGACACCGCGAATGCGGCCTGCGCCGCGGCGCTCTGTGCCAGCGATCCGATGAACGACAGCATCAGCACGCCGCCGACGTTCATCGCGATTCCCTGAATGCCGGTCGGCAGGCCAAAACGAAACAGCTCGCGGATGATTCCCCAGTCAGGTCCGAGGCCGCGTCCCTTCGGAAACGCGACGACCCAACCCCCCATCCACATTTTCCACAGCGCGAAGACGGCGAGCAGCCACGCCGTAATGCACGTGCCCATCGCCGAGCCGCGCGTGCCAAAGGCCGGGATCGGCGCCAGGCCGCGAATCAGCACGATGTTCAGCACGAGATTCAATACGGTCATCGCGATACCGAGCATCATCGGCGTCCGCGCGTCGCCCGCCGAGCGCAGTGCGCCGCTGAACATGAAGAAGATCAGCATGCCGGTCGAGAAGCCGAACAAGATGCGGAGGTATGGCTGCGCTTCCGCCTTCACCGCGTCCGTGGCATTGACGAGGTCGAGGAGCCAGGGCGTCGCGACATACCCGACCGGCGCCATCACCAGCAGCGAGATGCCGATCGCCGTCAAGAACGCCTGATAGACGACGCGGTCGACCTTCTCGCCATCCCCCGCCCCGGCGAAGCGCGCCACCAGCACACTCATGCCCGTGAACAGGGACGAAATGAACACGATGACGACCAGAAAGATCTGCCAGCTCACGCCGATCGCGGCATTCGCCTTATAGCCGACGAGATTGCCGACCAGCACGTGATCCACGATCCCCTGCAATCCGCCGATGGCGTTCGTGAGCATCGTCGGCCACGCGATCTTCCAAACCGCGGCCCGGAGCGGTCCTGCGACGATCGAGCGATCGTAGCGTGAGACGGTCTCCGTCACTCAGCTGACCGGAACGGCGGTGCGGCGCCGAGCGAGCAGCGCGTCGAGGCTCCATGGCCCCGGCCCGGCTGCTGAGAAATAGAGGAACGTGAAGCAGTAGAAGACGGCCGGCGCTCCCTGATTCAGGACCGGCCAGAAGCCATGACCGGCATGGCCGATGAAGTAAGCAAACGCCATTTCGCCTGAGAGAATGAACGCCACGGGACGGGTGAACAGGCCCAGGAAAAAGAGTGTGCCCCCGACGACCTCGATGACCCCCGCGAACCACACCAGCGATCCCACCGGCGCCGTGCCGCCGCCCGGCATGATCGCGGCCGGGAAGGCGAACCACTTGGCCGAACCCACTTGGGAATACAGGAAAGCCACGACGATTCTGAGAATGCTGAGCAGCTGCGGCGACCATTCCTTCTTCATAGGGCCTCCCTTTTCTTGTGGAGCAGCTCCCGCTCGCGGGAGTTCTGCGTGAGCGATGCGGCCCGCGTAAACTCGGCGCGCGCCTCCTCGAAACGGCCGAGCTTGGCGAGCAGATCGGCGCGCACGCTCGGCAGCAGATGATAACCCGCCAACGCCGGGTCCGTGGTCAACGCATCGACCAGCTCGAGTCCCGCCGCGGGGCCGAACGCCATCCCGAGGGCCACCGCGCGGTTCAGCTCCACCACCGGCGAGGGCATGAGCTGCGCGAGGCCGTCGTACAACGCCACGATCCGCGTCCAGTCCGTCTCTTCCGCAGTTCGGGCACGCGCATGACAGGCGGCGATCGCCGCCTGCAGCGTGTAGGGCCCGTACGTTCCACCCAACCCTTCGGCCCGCTCCAGTGCCGCCAGCCCGCGGCTGATGAGCAAATGATCCCACTTGCCGCGGTCCTGATCGAGCAGCAGGATCGGTTGGCCGCCCGGTCCCACACGCGCGCGCATGCGCGACGCCTGAATCTCCAGCAGCGCGACGAGCCCGTGTACCTCCGGCTCCGCCGGCGCGAGCTCCGCCAGGATGCGGCCCAGGCGCAGCGCGTCCTCGCACAACGCCGGCCGCACCCAATCGTCGCCCGCCGTCGCCGAGTAGCCTTCGTTGAAAACCAGGTAGATGACTTCGAGCACCGACTCGAGGCGCGCGGCCAGCTCCGCACCCCGCGGCACCTCGAACGGCACGCGCGCCGCGGCGAGCGTCCGTTTCGCCCGCACGATGCGCTGCTGGATCGTCGCTTTGGGAACGAGGAACGCGCGCGCGATTTCTTCCGTGGTCAGGCCGCCCAGCAGCCGCAACGTCAGCGCAACGCGGGCTTCCCTCGTGAGCACCGGGTGGCAGGCGGTGAAGATGAGGCTGAGCAGGTCGTCGCCGACCTGATCGTCGAGCGCCGCGGCGAGGTCCCCCTCCGGGCTCACCTGCCGTTCCGCGAGCTCGCGGCCCAGATGTTGGTGCTTGGTGTCCTGCATCTTGCGGCGGCGCAGGTGGTCGATGGCCCGGTGCTTCGCCGTGGCCATGAGCCAGGCGCCCGGGTTGTCCGGGACGCCTGACGCGGGCCACTGTTTCAGGGCGACGACGAGCGCATCCTGCGCCAGGTCCTCCGCAAGACCGACGTCGCCCACGATCCGCGCGAGCCCCGCGATGAGCCTGGCGGATTCGATCCGCCAGACCGCATCGATGGCCTCAGCAGCCTGCTGCGGGGGCATCCATCATCTGCCGGACTTCCACCTCCAGCTCCTGGTCCCAGAGTCCGATATGCGCCTCCAGGAACGACCTAGTCCACTCGATCGCTTCCTGCTTCGAGGCGACGTCGTAGATCGCGTAGCCGCCGATGACTTCCTTCGCCTCGGTGAACGGTCCGTCGGTCACCGTGATCTTCCCATTGGCAAGCCGGGCGCGCGCGCCCGTCGCAGTCGGCAGCAGGCCGCCCATGCCGACCATCTTACCCTGCCTCGCGGCTTGCTCGCCAAGCTTGCCGATCTTCTCGATGAGCGCCGGTGAGGGTCGAGCGCCGGTCTCGCGGGTCTTCACAATCGTCATGAATCGCATGGTCATTTCCCCGCGCGCTGCTTGTTCTTTTCGATCACGGCCCGCTGCCGCTCTTCCTGCTGCCGCAACTCGGGCGTGAACTCGGCGCCGAAATCCTCGGCCTCGAAGACCTGACGGATCTCGACTTCCTCCCCGTCTTTGAACGGAATGCGCTTCGCCCATTCGAGTGCTTCCTGCTTCGACTTCACCTGCCAAATCCAAAACCCGGCGACGAGCTCTTTGGTCTCCGCGAAGGGGCCGTCACGCACCGTGCGCTTGCTGCCAGCGTACGTGATGCGCGCACCCTTCGCGCTCGCTTGGAGGCCCTCGCCGGCGAGCATGACGCCCGCCTTCGCCAACTCGTCATTGAACTTGCCCATCTCTTTCAACTGTGCCTCGGTCGGCAGGACGCCGGCTTCGGAGTCGTTGTTGGCCTTTACCATCACGATGAATCGCATCGCCGTCTCACTTTCCGTCTTTGGGTTCAGGTCTGGTTCGTCTGTCGTCATCCAGGCGACGAACGGACCCCGGCGAAATCGACACAGGGGAATCTCATTGTGGTAGCCCCACTTACGCCTTAGACTCAGGCTTCCACCTGTGAGGGACGTTATGTGCAGAAACATCAAGACGCTGGCGAACTTCGCGCCGCCGGCAACCGACGACGAGATTCGCGCTTCGGCGCTGCAATTCGTGCGCAAGCTCAGCGGCACGACGCACCCGTCGCATGCCAATGAGGCGGCATTCCATGCCGCGGTGGATGACGTGACGCTGATCGCTCGACGGTTGATTGATTCTCTCACCGTCAAGGCACCTCCTCGGAATCGTGAGGAGGAAGCCCGCAAGGCGCGGGAACGGGCCGCGAAGCGATTTGGGTAGGACGAGAAGCAAGCGGTAGAATGCCCTGGCTCGGATTCGAACCGAGACGCCTTGCGGCACTGCCCCCTCAAGACAGCGTGTCTACCAGTTTCACCACCAGGGCGGGCGACGAAAAATAGAGACGTTTCGCGGTCAAGTACAGCCTACCGTGACGCCCGACTGCTCGCGCAAATTCGCACGGCGCATAGCTTGTCCGCATGGAGCTATGGGTTGCCTTCGGGTTTGGCGCCGCGGTCGGGGCGCTGATCGGTTATGTGCTGGGACGGCAGACGCAGCGTCCCACCGCGCCGCTCGCACGTCCGGCGCCCCGATCACAACCTCCACCGTCCTCCACACCCTCCATCGCGGATTCAATCAAGCACGTCGTCCTCGACGAGGGTTCGGCAAACGTTTTGAACGCCCTGAACAACCGCCTCGCCGCCATCGGCGCTCTCGCCGATTTGCTCCACGGTACTCCCCTCGATCCTGAGCGCGCCCGCGCCCTCGTGCTGCTGCACGGCGAAGTGCGGCGCGCGGCCGAGATCTCGAGCCATTTCCTGGAGCTGGCCGCGCACCCGGCGGGCGCCGCGGAGCCCTGCGATGCGGCGGTCGTGATCAACGGCGTCCTGGCGGAGCGCGAGTCCACCTTCCGCGAGCTGGGCGTCAAGCTGCTGCGCTCGGTTCCCGGTGACCTGCCGATGGTGGCCTGCCCGATGGCGCAGCTCACGGAGATGTTGACCAAACTGCTCGACTTCTCGTTGCGCCGGTTGCGCGCCGCTCAGCTGCCGCGCGAGCTGCGGCTGGACGTGATCGCGACGGGGCCGTCGATCGTCGCCTCGCTGTGGGATTCCGGGACGCCCCTGGCCGTTGAAGCGGAGCAGCGGCTGACGTCGCCGTTCCGCTTTACCCAGTCGGGCGGCGGTGGCGAGGTGGAGTTCGCGCTGGCCCGGGCACTCGCGCAGTCGGCGGGTGGCAACCTGCGGCTGCGGCCGCGGGGCGGCAGCACGGGTGCCGAAGTCGTCGTGACGCTGCCACGCAGCGTGCTCGGCGCGCACGCGCCGCTCGCCGCACCGGCGGAAACCCTGCCGCGCATGCGCATTCTCGTCGTGGACGACGATGCCGTAAACCGGCAGGCGATGGTGCTGCTGCTCGAGCGCGAAGGGCATCAGGTGGTTGCGGTGGAAAACGGCCTCGAAGCGATGGAACGGTTAGGCGACCGCGACACCGCCTTCGACGCCGTCGTCACCGATCTGCAGATGCCGCGGCTCGGCGGCCGCGCGATGTACGAGCAGGTGGTCAACAGCCGGCCGCTGGTCGCCAAGCGCTTCGTGTTCGTCACCGGTGATCAGGCGCGCGGCGAGACGCGGGCATTCCTGGAGAGCTGCGGACAACCCTCCGTTACCAAGCCCTACGACCTGGGCGACTTGATCAACGCGATCGGGACGGTGGCGCGCAGGAAATGATGCGCTGCCGCTCGGCAGACAGCACCATGTCGCGGTCGATCACGTCGCGCACGATCTTCGCAACGAAGGAGTAGCCGCGCGCCTCGGCGGCGAGCCAGCGTTGCCACTCGAGCTCGTCGAGTGCGGCCGTGAGCGCTTCGCCCGAAATGCCCGACGCCTGCGCCAGCTGTGCGGGCGACACACGGCCATTCAGCACCGCGGCCACGACGAGCACGCGCTGCGCGCCCGTCGAGAGCCGGTGAAAGTTCACGCGGATGGCCGCGGTGAGCGCGTCGGGTAGATCACCGGGAAGCGTTTGGTCGAGCGTGCGCAGCGGTTCCGGCCAGGCCCCCGTGATCTGCTGCAGGTCCAGGCCGAGCGTCACGGCGTGCAGCAGCTCAACGGCCAGCAACGGAATGCCGGCGGAATCGGCGACGAGGCGGCGGGACAGGCGCTCGAGCTGCACGCGATCGTAGGCGGGCACGGCCCAGCGCGCGAGCCCGTGCAGATCCTCGCCGGCGAGCGCACTCAGCACGACGACGGCGCCCGCCAATTCACGGCCGATGTGCGCCCGGATTTCATCCAGCTCGCCCCGACGCAGCTGCGGTGATGCGGTGAGCACGAATAACACGGGCGCGCGGGCGACGTCCCGTGCCGCCGCCCCCAACGCGAGCAGCGACTCGCGGTCGAGCCAATGCGCGTCGTCCACCACGACCAGCAGCGGTTGTTCGTCGGCAACCGCCAGCATCGCTTCCGACAACGCCCGCGCCGGGGCGCCGGCCGGTGTCGTGCTTCGCAGCTCCGCCAGCGCTCCTGGTGAGGCTGCCGCGATGCCGCGCGCGTCGAGCAGACCACCGCGCGCGATGCCCAGAACGCCGCTCCACGGATCCGTCTGATCGGCTTCCACCGCCCGCACGGCGGTCACCACCGCGCCATCGAGGCGCGCGCGCCCGGCGAGCTCGTCTGCCAGCCGGCTCTTTCCCGTACCGCCGTGGCCCTCGATCAGCACGACACCGCCACGGCCTCTCTGCTGGCAGCGGTCCCACGTGCCCACGAGCCGGTCGAGCTCGGCGCTGCGCCCCACCAATGGCGCGCGACGCGATTCGGCGCGCGGCGCCTGCAGGCGCAGCGTCCGGTCGTCACGAATGCGGGCCGCCAGCGCCTCGGTCTCGGCGTCCGGCGTCTCACCGTTCCGCTTGAGCCGCTCGGCGAATGCGGTGATCGTCGCCAGTGCGCGCCCCCGATCGCTGGCCAGGGCGAGCGCGCGCAACAACGCCCGGACGGCGACGGCGGAAGCCGGATCGAGCTCCTCGGCGGCCCGCGCCGCCTGCTCCGCCGTCTCCAGGTCGCCGCTCGACAGCGCCTTGCCGGACTCGGACACGAGTACCTCGACAGAGCGCCGCTGCCAATACGCCCGCTCCGCCGACATCCAGTCGTCGAATTCCGATGCGCCGTCGATGCGCACCCCGTCGAGAAAGGGACCGACGACCAGCCGGGCCGCCGCCGCGTAGTCGCCGCGCGCGGCCAGCGCCTCCATTTGCTCCACATCCAGCGTCACGCCGGAGTCCGACAGCCGCACGTGTGTGCGGGTCGACTTCACCGCGCCGGGCGCGAACTTCCGCAGCGTCGCCACCGCATGCGTGAGTGAATGCCGCGCTTTCGCTTCCTCTTTATCCCCCCACAGCAGTCCGATCAGATGATCGCGCGTGCGGGTGCGCTTGGGGGAGCGGGCGAGGTAGACGAGGAGCGCGAGGTTCTTTTGCCATTGCAGATCGGTCGGCGTCGTCCCGTCCGCCAGCCGAACGAGTGGCGGGCCCAACGTCTGACAAAACATCATGCTCTCGGAGGGCATTGCAGCGCGGCTGTGCGAGCGGCGGCACTGTCGGCGCGAGCGCGATACTGCGCCTCGCCGCCAGCCCAGGCGCGTCGGACCTCGCGGTAGAGATCGCAGGCTCTTTTGTCGTTCGAACTGTCGAGCAGCAGGGCCAGCCGCCAGCGGGCGAACGTGCCGAATCCCCAATCCACATCGGCGACCTGTGGGGGTCCGCTCCGCCGGCCAAAGTCGTTGTTCTGATACCAGCGGAGCTCGCGCTCCGCGCCGTCCCTGTCTTGCCGGCGCTGGTACCAATCGGCGCGCAACAGGTGCAACACCGTGCGAAAGAACGGATCGACGACTTCGGGGTCGCCGAGACTGTCGGTCTGCAACGGCGTGAGCTCGTCCGTGAGTTGCAGTGCCTCTGCCGGCCGCTCCTGCCGCGCCGCGGCATCGGCGGCGAGTAGCGTCGTCAGCGGTCGACGACCAGGCTCACCGTCCAGCAGCCGGACGTACGAGCTCGAATCGGGCAATCCACCCCGGCGTCGCGCCAACAGCAGCAACATCCACGCGGCGCGCCGTCGCGTGGCCGTCGTGCTGACACTCGAACGCGTGTGTGCGACGAGCCCGCGACTGATCTCCTCCCCTTGTGACCGTCCGTCACCGTGCGACGGATCTAGCAGCACGAGCGCCCCCGCGAGCTCGGCGGGGAGCACCGTCAGCTCGGGACGCCCCAGTCCGTGCAGCGCCCGCGCCGCGGCGCGCGCGGAATCGGGCAGGCCCAGTGCCAGGTAACCGGACATCTCGGCCACTAACCCGGACTCGACCAGTGCCGGGGCGTCGGTCTGCGCCGCGAAGCGGCGCCCAAAATCGACCGCGCCGGCCGGCGCGTCGAACGTCAGGAGGTAGCGCGGCCCCGCAGCCAGATCCGGGTATTGCAGCGCCCCCATCTGTGCCAGCGCCGCATCGAGTGCCTGCCCGCACCGCGCACCGCCATCGAAGCGGCACACCAAGCCGAGCGACAGGAGCGCGCGCACCTCCTGCGAATAGGAATCGCGTGGCAGACCCGACTGCTCGAGACTGCGGAAGGCAGCGCGGGCGCTGCTGTCCTGGCCATCGGCCGTGAAGACCCACGTCAAATGCTCCGCGGCGGGAAGAAAATCGGGCCGCACTTGCGCGACGGCTTGCAGCGCCTGAATCGCATCGCGGCGTGACAGGCCGATCAAGGGCCCGCGGTGGTAGGTCTCGTCGGCCAGCATGAACAGCGCCGGGAGGAAACCGGGCCGCTGGTGGACGATTTCCTTGAGCGTGGCGAGCGATGCGACGAGCGGTTGGCGGGACGCACGGATCACCGCCTGGTAGTGTGGCGGGAATGAATCGATGTGGCTGAGGTAGCGTGCTGCCCGCGTCTCGTCGAACGGCCGGCCGAGCCATTTCTCCACTTCCGCGTGGCGCCAGGCGCAGAGCCAGCAGGTCGAGTCGACCGCCTCGGCGACGGCGTACGCACTGTCGGCCGAGCCCCACCGCGCCTGCGCAAAGTGTCGCTCCGCGGCGAGCCATGCCGCCAACCCGCGCGCACTGCGCGGCAGCGCCTTCGTCGGCAACGCGGGATCGAACGGGTTGTCACGGTTCCAGATCTCGCGGACGATGGCATACGAGAGCGTGTCGGCGAGCGCATCCAGGCGGCCGGTATCGGCGCGCGCGACGATTGTCGGATTGGAGGCTCCCGACATGCTGACTTCGGCGCGCACCGCGTTGCCTTGCGCACACACCTGACCGCGCACCACCACTGTCGAGCGCGACCGGAACCAGGGCGCACGGCTCGGACCCGAGACCGCGAAGTCGGCGTAGCCTTGCAAGTCGCGCACCAGCTTGCGGGCGACCCGCTCCCCCGCATCTGCCGGCGCGCCACACTCCTGCTCGAATGCCGACACCACGAGACGCAGGCCGGCGGCGCGCTGAAACGGCCATCCGTCCATCGTTGCGCGGCCGGTGACGACGGTGCCGACAATCAGCCCGGCGGCAACCAGTCCCGCCGCGCTCAGCTGAAAGCGGCGCCGTCGCGTCGCCCAAAACTTGCGCTTGAACGTCGCCGCATCGGACCAGCGGTCTCGGGCCTTCCAGGCGAGGCCGCGCCGTAGCACGCCGCGCACGAGCCAGGGCACCCCGCGCCATGCTCGACGCCGGGCGGTCTGCGCCTCCAGCCAATGTCGCGCGGTGTACGATTCGTAGAGGACGAGGGCGGCCGCATATAGATCGCTCGCCGGCGTCGCATCTCCCCCAGCCAGCTGCTCCGGGGTCATGTAAGCTCGGGTACCCGCCTGCCAGCCGGGCTCGGTGAGCGGCTCTTCCTTCTTACCGCTCGTTCCCACGCGCTTCGCGACCCCGAAGTCGACCAGGACGGCGTTCTCACCGTCCCAAAACACGTTGGCGGGCTTCACATCCCGATGCACGATGCCGTGGGCGTGGGCATGCTCGAGCGCTTCGAGCAAGTCGCGGCCCAGCTTGAGGACTTCCCGCGGCGGTATCGGTCCGTCATGCAGGCGTCTCTGGACCGTCGTCCGGTCGAGGTACTGCATCACGTAGTAGGGTAAGCCGTCGACTTCATCGGCTTCGAAGATCTGCACGATGTGAGCGTGGGGAACGCTGGCGAGGGCTTGCGCCTCCCGCACGAAACGCTCGGTCGCGAGCGCCGTGTGCAGCTCCGGCCGAATCACCTTCACCGCAACGAGGCGGTCGAGTCGCCTTTGCCGGGCGAGGACGACGATACCCATGCCGCCGCTGCCCAGCTCGCGTTCGACCTGGTAGCCCTTCGGCGCGAGAGCGGCACGCACCCGCTCGAAGAAGGTGGGCATGGTTGGGCCGCTGCAGAACTTCCCGGCCGGGCGGCCGGATGTCAAACGAGGCTAGTTCGGGGCGTGCACCCTCGGCCCACCGTAATCGCGGTCGCCCCCGATACCCGGCCCCGCCAGCTCGAGCCCACCGCGGTCATTGTTGATGCGCGCGATGAACTGACGGATCGATCCCGGGAACGGATCGGTGCGGCCGTGCTTGCCGAAGGGGTCGGTGTACCAGATCTCCGGCCCGCCGCTGTTAGAGATGAAGTTCGAGTTGATGTCGACGACACGGTCCGTGCCGTCAAACACCGATCGGGGATCATCGAACTTCACGCCGAGCACCGTGCCGTTGCTGGTGGAAGCCGCGCAGGCGCCGCCACGCGCCTGATTGCCCGCCGGTGTGACTTCGTAGCACACGTCGATCGGCCGTCCCACGATCCCCGCGAGCGCCGGATCGTAGAACCGGCTGGGCAGCGACACCTGGAAATACGGATTGAAGAACGCCAGCGTGTGGCCGCCCTCAGCGCGGATCGCATTCGAGGTCTGCCAGCTCTCGTGCAGCGTCCCGAAGTGCGAGAACTGTCCCGCCGGCACGAGGATGTCCCGGTCCACACAGGTGCGATCGGCAATGATGCGCTCACCGCCGCCGTCCGGGGAATTGGCGGGCGTGGCGGGCCCCACCACGACCGTGGTACCGTCACAGCTGCGGACGAATTCGCCGGGCGTGCCGATCGCCGCGAGCATCGTGATGTGCATCTCCGTGCCGTCGCTGCAGCGGATGTGATAGACGAGCTCGTGCAGGTTGTTGGTGAACGCGTCCTTGGAGTGCGTGCCCTGAT
>Ga0137371_10003967_pt1 | contig 11629 bp, 8 predicted proteins | sample SagtaG_7_FD_104919 | JGI IMG/M metagenome (GOLD analysis project Ga0137371, IMG submission 104919) | Vadose zone soil microbial communities from Sagehorn Ranch, Mendocino, California, USA - Sage1_R_40_16 metaG | ecosystem: Environmental > Terrestrial > Soil > Vadose zone | place: USA: California... | reverse complement strand
CTCGTCGACGAGCGCTACCGGCCGCAGCGCGACGGATCGACCGGCGCCGTACCCACCGCCGAGATCGCCGCCGAGCGCCGCCCGGTGCTCGCGACCTCCGATCCGGTACGGCTCACGCGGCAGACGGTTCCACCTCCCGGAGCGCGCCGGGTCGTCCTCGACGTGCCGATCCCCGAGCGGCTTCGCGGCGTGCTGCTGCGCCTCGTGGCGTCGGTGGAGACGACGGCCGTCGGCGTCACCGGACAGGCTCCCCGCGTGGTGTCGGCGCCGGAGGGGCGGGTCAAGCTCGAGGTCGGCCTGACCCGCGAGGGCGTCGACCGCGCGACGACGATCGTCGTCTCCGGGCGCGCCGGGCCTCCCGAAACGCGCTACCTGAGCCAAGCAGTCGCGGTGCCCCCAGGGGCACGTCTGCAGTTCGGGATCGGTGTCGACGAGGCCGAGTGGTCACCCGCGATGCCCGCGGTCGGGTTCACCGTCACCGCCGTCACCGACGCCCGCGAGACGGTGCTCTTCCGCAAGCGCCTCGATCCGGGCGCGCACCCCGAGCAGCGACGCTGGTCCGACCACGCGATCGACCTCGCACCATACGCCGGCCAGACGGTCCGCCTGCGCTTCGAGAGCACACTGGAGGCGAAGGACCCGGCGGCACCGTTCGTGTTTCCGGTGTGGAGCGATCCGACCGTCGTCGTGCCAATGGAGCCTGGCCAGCGCCGCGGCAACCTGATCCTCGTCTCGGTGGACACGCTGCGCGCCGACCATCTCGGGTGCTACGGGTACCGACGGCCCACCTCACCGACGATCGACACGGCGCTCGCCGCCCGGGGCACCCTGTTCGAGAAAGTTTTTGCGACCTCGCCGTGGACGTTCCCGTCGCACGCCGCCATGCTGACCGGGCTGTACTCCTGCACGGGGCGCTTGTTCGGGACCAACGGGGCCGCGAGCGGCGCGAGCCCGCTCGGCGAGCTGCCCGCCGACGCGGCCACGCTGGCCGAGATGCTGCGGGCGCGCGGCTACGCGACCGCGGCGTTCACCGAGGACGGCTGGATCAGCTCCGAGATGGGCTTCGCGCGGGGCTTCGGCACCTACGTCGAGAACCGGGCCTTCCCTCGGTTCTCGGAGCCGCTCGGCCAGGTCGAGCAGACGCTCGACCATGCGCTGCGCTGGATCCGGCGGAACGCGGAGAGCCCGTGGTTCGTCTTCGTGCACACGTACCAGGTCCACAACCCGTACACGCCGCCGCCCGGATACCTCGAACGGGTGGCGCCGGAGTACGGTGACGACCGCGCCTCGGCCGACGCCGCCGCCTACGACGGCGAGATCCGCTACACCGACGACGTCCTGGCGCGGTTTCTCGCCGGGCTCGACGCCGCGGGAGCGGGCGACGCGCTCCTCGCGCTCACCTCCGACCACGGCGAGCAGTTCAACGAGCACGGCCTGTACATGCACGGGAACTCGCTGTACGAGGAGTTGCTCCACGTCCCCCTCATCCTGCGGGCGCCGGGCCTGGTGCCGTCCGGCAAGCGCATCTCGACGGACGTCGGCCTCCTCGACCTCGTGCCCACGCTCCTCGAGCTGCTCGGGCTCCCGCCGCCGGCGCGCGCCGAGGGACGGAGCCTCGTCCCGCTCATCCAGCGCGGGGACGAAAAGGCGGTCCCGCTCTTCGCCGACCTCGTGGGCACGGTCGCCGTACGCCACCTCGGCTTCAAGTGGATCATCGACGAGAAGAGCGGGACGGCGCAGGTGTTCGAGCTCGCGACCGATCCACACGAGATGAAGAATCTGGACGGGGCTCGCCCGCTTCCGGTCGACGCCGCCCGGTGGCTCCGCGATTTCCACGCGCTCTGCCCGCCGGCCGCGCAGGGACAGCTGCCCGCCCTCCCCAACGGCGCGATCGACCCGGCGGTCCGCGAGAAGCTGCGCGCCCTCGGGTATCTCGATTGAGCGCCGCTGTGACAAGAGGCGTCGCCACGCGCTAGACTGCCGCCCATGTCCGGCGAAGGCTCGGGACGGGCGCTGCCGCCGCGCACGGCGCCGGCCGTGGCCCTCGCCCCCGCGGGCGAGCCCGCGCCGGCGAGGCCCAGCATCTCCGCCTGCTTTCCCGCGTACAACGACGGCGGCACGATCTCGAGCGTCGTCATCGCCGCCATCCTGACCCTGCGCGAGCTCAGCGACGAGTTCGAGGTGATCGTCTGTAACGACGGCAGCACCGACTACACCGGGGACGTGCTCGACGAGCTCACGCGGCGCTATCCCGAGCTGACCGTGATCCATCACGCGCACAACCGCGGCTACGGCCACGCGCTCCGCTCCGCGTTCGGCCGGGCGACCAAGGAGCTCGTCTTCTACACCGACGGCGACGCGCAGTACGACGTGCGCGAGCTCAAGCTGCTCCTGCCGCGCGTCCGCCCCGGCGTCGACGTCGTGAACGGCTACAAGATCAGCCGGAACGATCCCCTGCACCGCATCGTGCTCGGCCGCATCTACCACCACCTCATGAAGCTCATGTTCGGCTTCACGATCCGCGACGTGGACTGCGACTTCCGGCTCATCCGCCGCCGGTGCTTCGAGGCGGTCCGCCTCGAAGCCGGCGATGGCACGTTGCCGCTCGAGATGGTGCGGAAGTTCCACGATCGCGGCTTCGTCTTCGAGGAGGTCCCCGTCCACCATTTCCATCGCGTCTACGGCATCTCGCAGATGTGGAACTTCCGGCGCCTGCTCCGTGTCGTGCGCGACGTCTTCCGGCTGTGGATCGTGCTCGTCCTGAAGCCGCGCTTCGGACGCACGAAGGCGTGATGCCCCACCTCGACGTCTTGCGGCATGCCCGCTGCCTCGTCACGGGTGGCATGGGGTTCATCGGATCGAACCTCGCGCACCGGCTGGTTGCGCTCGACGCCGACGTGCTGCTGGTCGACTCCCTCCACCCCGACCACGGCGGCAACCCGTTCAACGTCGCCGCGGTCCGGGATCGCGTCGAGGTGACGGTCGCCGACCTGTGCGACCGGGACTCGGCTGCGGCGCTCGTACGGGGCCGGGACTTCATCTTCAACCTGGCCGGGCAGGTGAGCCACCTGGACAGCATGCGTGACCCGTTCGGCGACCTGGAGGCGAACTGTCGCACGCACCTGACGCTGCTCGAGGCGTGCCGCGCGACCAACCGCGGCGTCAAGGTGGTCTACGCGAGCACGCGGCAGGTGTACGGGCGCCCGGACTACCTGCCGGTCGACGAGCAGCACGCCGTTCACCCGACCGACATCAACGGCGTCCACAAGCTCGCCGGCGAGCGCTACCACAAGATCTACAACCACGTGCACCACGTGCGCACCACCTCGTTGCGCCTCACCAACACCTACGGCCCGCGCCAGCTCATGCGGCACAACCGGCAGGGCTTCGTCCCGTGGTTCATCCGTCTCGCGATCGACGGTGAGGAAATCGGCCTCTTCGGGGACGGCGAGCAGCTGCGCGACTTCAACTACGTCGACGACGTCGTCGACGCGCTGCTGCGCGCGGCGGCGAGCGATGCGGCCGATGGCGAGGTGTTCAACCTGGGCGCGAGCCCCGCCGTGAGCCTCCGCCGCTTCACCGAGCAGCTCCTCGAGGTGGCCGGCGGCGGACGCTACCGCCTCGTGCCGTTTCCCCCGGACCGGAAGATCATCGACATCGGCGACTACTACGCGGACTACGGCAAGATCGAGCGGATGCTCGGCTGGCAGCCGCACGTTCCGCTCGCGGATGGGCTCGGGCGCACCGTCGAGTACTATCGCCGGCACAAGGAGCACTATTGGTGAGCGCGAGCGCCGATCGCGTGCCGATGTTCGACGCGGCAGCACAGTACCGCGCGCTCGGGCGCGAGATCCACGAGGCGGTGGGGCGGGTCCTCCGCGGCAAGCACTACATCCTCGGCCCCGAGGTCGAGGCGTTCGAATCGGAGTTCGCGCGCTACTGCGGGGTCGCCCACGCCGTCGGCGTCGGCAACGGCACGGGGGCCCTTCAGCTCGCGCTCCTCGCCGACGGCGTCGGGCCCGGCGACGAGGTCGTGACGAGCGCGAGCACGAGCCCCTTTACTGCTCTCGCGATCACGATGACGGGCGCCCGTCCCGTCCTGGTGGACATCGAGCCGCGCACGCACACGATCGCGCCCGGGGCGATCGAGGCGGCGCTGTCGCCCCGCGTGCGGGCGATCGTCCCCGTCCATCTCTACGGACAGCCCGCCGACATGGACCCGATCCTCGCGCTGGCCCACCCGCGCGGCATCCGGGTCGTCGAGGATGCGTGCCAGGCGCACGGCGCCGAGTACCGCGGCCGTCGCGTCGGCTCGCTCGCCCAGGTTGCCGCCTTCAGCTTCTATCCGACGAAGAACCTGGGCGCGATCGGCGACGGGGGCGCCGTCGTCACCGACGACGCGGCGCTCGCGGCCCGCGTGCGATGCCTGCGCGACGGCGGACGGGCCGACCGCGACCGCCACGTCGTGCGCGGCGTGAACAGCCGGCTCGACGAGCTGCAGGCCGCGATCCTCCGCGTGAAGCTCCGGCACCTCGATGCGTGGAACGATCGGCGCCGGCAGGTCGCCGCGCTCTACGTCGCGCGTCTGGTGGGCAGCGAGGTCGAGCCGCCCTGGGAGGCGCCATACGCGCGGCACGTCTACCACCTCCTTGTCGTTCGCAGTCGGAAGCGCGACGTGCTCCGCCGCCGGCTCGCTGCCGCCGGCGTCGACTCGCTCGTCCACTATCCGATCCCCCTGCATGAGCAGGAGGCCTTCCGCGACCTCGGCTACGCCCACGGCGCCTTTCCGGCGGCGGAGCGGGATGCGGAGGAGGTGCTCTCGCTGCCGATGTTCCCGCAGCTCACCGACGAGCAGGTCGAGCGCGTGTGCCGCGCCGTCGTGGAGCGATGAACCCGCAGGAATACGACCTCATGTACCGCGTGGAGGACGACCACTGGTGGTACGTCGGCATGCGGGCCATCAGCGGCGCCATGCTCGCCGAGCGCCTCGGCGGAACGCGACCGGCTCGCATCCTCGATGCCGGCTGCGGGACCGGGCGGAACGTGCTGGAGCTCGACCGGCTCGGCGAGGCCACCGGCATCGACCTCTCGCCGCGGGCGATCGAACTCAGCACGCGGCGCAGCCTGAGACGCCTCGCCCGAGCGTCGGTCGGCCAGCTTCCGTTTGCGGCCGGAACGTTCGACCTGGTGACCGCGTTCGATGTGCTCTGCCACGGCGCGGTCCTCGACGAGCGAGCCTCACTGCGAGAGTTCTGGCGGGTTCTCGGCCCGGGGGGGTGGCTCCTGCTCCACCTTCCCGCGTACGCGTGGCTCAAGTCACCACACGACCGCGCCGTGCACAACGACCGGCGCTATTCCACCGGCGACGTACGCGCGATGCTCAACGGCGCCGGGTTCTCGATCGAGCGGATGACGTACGCCAACACGCTCCTCTTTCCGCTCGCCGCGCTCAAGCGACTCGCCGACCGGGCGCGGCCCGGCGACGATCGCCCGTCCGACTTGAAGACCGGCTTCGGGTTCATGGGCTCGGTCTTCCGCACGATCCTGCTCCTCGAGGCACGCCTCATCCGCCATGTCGATCTGCCGTTCGGCTTGACGCTCGTGGCCCTGGCCAGGAAGGACGCGTCTGCAGACGCACGGTGAGGGTCGCCGCGCGGCATCTCATCCTCCCCGGCAGCCTCCCGCCGCGCCGAGCCTCGCCGGCCGGCGCGACTCGCCGATCTCCGCCGTGCGTGGTAGGTACCGCCGGCGATGACGGAGCCGGCGGGACGGGCGCTGACGCGCGCCTCGCTCCTCGCCGTCGCCGGCATGATGGCCGCGGCGGCCGCCGGCCTCGCCGCGTGGAGCGGCGGCTTCGGGGCGCGCGTTGGCGGCCCAGACCTCTACCTGTATTTCCTCGCGAAGCAAGCCTACTACCGCGCCGCCCCGCGCTTCCGCGTCCTCCACGCGGCTGTCTGGGCTGACGGCGAGCGGGAGAGTCTCCGGGTCGTGACCGACCCCGCCTTCGACCCCGCCGCCACGGTCGTCCTCGAGGAGGAGCTGCCCCCACTCGCTCGCCCGCCCGCCGGCGCCGAGGAGCGCGTGCAGGTCGTCGCCGAGACACCGGAGCGGATCACGCTCGACGTCACGCTGGCGAGCCCGGGGCTGCTGGTCGTCAGCGACACCTGGTACCCGGGCTGGCGCGCGCGGGTCGATGGCGAGACGGCGCGCATCCTGCGCGCCGATCACGCCTTCCGCGCACTCGCGCTCACCGCGGGCGCGCACCGCGTCGAGCTCGCCTACGCCCCGCTCTCCTTCCGGCTCGGCGCGGCGCTTTCCGCGCTCGGCCTCGCGCTCGTCGCGCTGCTCGCCCGCGCGCGTCGGCGTCCCCCGATCGCGATGGCGAGCGGCGCCCGGGTGGGCTCACCCGGGGACGCCCAGACGCGCCGAGTCACATGAGGAGAGCTCCGTGGCCGGCACTCGTCGTTCCAGGGCTCGCGGCGGCTGCGCTGGTGATCGCCACCACGCTCGGGCGGTTCGGGATCGACGATGCCTTCATCAACTTCCGCTACGCGGAGAACCTGGCCTCCGGACTCGGGCCGGTCTTCAACCCCGGGGAGCGGATCGAAGGCTACACGACTCCCGCGTGGGTGTTCCTCCTCGCAGGTCTGCACCGCCTCGGTGCACCGCTGTTGGGATCGGCCCACGTGCTCGACATCGGAGCCGCCGCGGCCACCGTCCTCGTGGTGGGCGGGATGGCGAGCCGGATGGCGCCGCGGCTCGGCGGGATTGCAGGCGCGCTCGCCGCGGTGGTGGTGGCGCTCCACCCCGGCGTCCTCTTCTGGAGCGCGTCCGGCATGGAGACCTCGCTCTTCATGCTCCTGGTCTTGCTCGGCGTGACGGCCGCCACGCGGGTCGAGGCCGCAGCATGGGCGGGATTCCTCTGCGGCCTCGCCGCGATCACGCGTCCCGAGGGCCTGCTCCTCGGCGCGGGCGCCGCGCTCGGGCTCGGGCGCCGGGGCGGTTGGAGGCCGCTCGCGCGGTTTGCCGTCGGCTTCCTCGGCCTCACGGGCGCGCTCGAGATCTTTCGCATTGCGTACTTCGGCGCGCTCCTCCCGAACACGTTCTACGCCAAGGTCGGTCTCCAGCTCCGGCATGGTCTCTGGTACGTGTGGCAGTTCGTCCGCGACGGGGGCTGGGTCTTCGCGGTCGCGCCGGCGGCGCTCATCGGACCACGGCGAGCCGTCGCGGCCCTGTGGCTGGCCGTGATCGGTGCCTACGTCGCCTGGGTGGCGTCCATCGGCGGAGACGTGTTCGCGTTCCATCGCTTCATCGTCCCGGTGATTCCGCTCCTCGCGCTCCTGGTCGCCGTCGCCGCCGAGGCGGTGCTCGGGACGCAGCCCGCGCTCGCGGCCGCGCTCACCGCCGTCCTCGTCCTCCTCTGGGTCGGCGGGCTGCGCGGCACGTACGCATACGCGTGGTCGGCCGCCCGCGGCATCGACGGCATCTCGGCTGTGCTTCGTCCGACCGGGCTCGCGCTTCGCTCGGGCGCGCCGACCGGGACGACGGTCGCGATGGTGGCGGTCGGCGCTATCCCGTTCTTCGCGGGTCCCGGCATCCGGGTCATCGACATGATGGGCCTCGTCGATGCCCACATCGCGCGCCACGGCGTGCGCGTGCCGGACGGCCTGCCGGCGCACGCGCGCTACGACAACCTCTACGTGCTCGAACGGCTTCCCGATCTGATCCTCGTTCCGCCACCCTCCGTGTGGTCTTCCTGCCGGCGCCCGCTCACGGCCGCTGCCGTCCGGACCGACCCCTGCGGCACCGCGTTCCTCGGGCGCGTGGGCATCGAGACGGGTCTCTACGGGCGGGACTGTCCCCCCGGACCCCGTCCCGCATGCCCGTATGCGCTGCCCGTCGAGATCGATCTGATGAGCGCCGAGCGCCGCGCCATGTTCGAGCCCGTCTACGAGCGGGTGAGCGAGTTGCCGGTCATCGGCCGTCTCAACGCCTACCGCCGCCGCGGGTGGACGTTGCCGAGCGCCGGGCCGCCGCCCCCGGGCGCGACACGAAGCGAGACGGGACTCCAGGCCGAGCGCGCGGCTGGCGACGAGTAGCCGCGACCAACGCGGCTTCCCATTGCGCTTGCCCGATGACCCTGCCAGCCGGGACCTACTCGCTTAGGCAGGCGGCGGCGGGCGGTCCGCTCGACGGTGCTCGGGCGCCACCGACCGGGGCGCCGGCGGCGGGAGCATGTGCATACCCGACCCCGACGGCGACATGGACGTTCAGTGGACGGGTCCGCCCGGCAGCATGAAGTAGAACGAGCGCCGCGTGCGGCACTGGCTGCACGCCACGCGCGCGATGCGCAGGCGGACTCCGGCGGAGACCGCCGCCGCGTGCTCCTCGAGGTGAAGAGGCCCAGCGCAGAGGGGGCAGGGCTTCGCCTGCGCGATGATCTCGACCCGGGCGGTCGAATCGATCACGATCGGGCGCTCCGGCGACCCGCCGGGCTCGAGGCGCGCCAGCCGCTCGAGGTCGCGCACCAGCCCCTCCTGCTCTCGCGCCCGCGCCCGGCGGAGCGCACGCGCCGAGGGCTTCCGTCGGGCCACGGCGCCGAGAATGCGGTATCCCGCCCTGCGGGGCAACGGCAGGCAAGCGGAGCGGGGCCCGCAACGCTGTGACCATCTTGGTTTACTATGATAGTCATCCTACCTTCGCACGCCAGCAGCGCGTCAGGCAACCGGACGTGTACCAAGACCTCCAAGCACGTCGGTAGGAACAGAATCGGCGGGCCGTCGCCGAGGCGTGCGAGTAGGCGAGCAGCGCTCCCGCCGCGGAGCCAGCGCCGCATTGCCGGTGTGGGGTCGCCCTCAGGGGACGTAGCCGAGCGCGTGCAACGCCTGCTGCGTCTCCGGTGAGACATGCACCTCCTCGGTGAAGGCGCCCGACGTCTCGAGCGTCTGCCGGCGACGCGCCCCTTCTATCTCGTAGTCGTGCAGCGCAGCCTCGAACATGGTGGGGGAGAACGCCGCTAGCGGACGGCGCTCGCTCGGGTCGGAGGAGAGAGCGTAGATGCTGTGGCTGGTCCGATTTCGCAGCAGCTTGAACATGCCCAGGCGGATGCCGCACGTGGCGTAACCTATCCATTCAAAAAAAATCGGGCGCACCGGGACCGAGCCGCCCTGCAGGGCCGCGCCGAGGCTGCGACCCTGCACCTCCGGCAGCGGGGGGAGCCCGAGCAGCTCGAGCACGGTCGGCGCGACGTCCACCAAGCTGACCGGGGTATCGACCCGCCGGCCGGCAAGGATACCGGGGCCGCGAAACACGAGGGGCACCCGCAACGCCTCTTGATGGGCCGTGAACCCGTGCCCAGGGAGCCCGTGCTCGCCGAACCCCTCGCCGTGATCCGAGAGCAGCACGACGAGCGTCCGTCTGCCGAGCCCGAGGCGATCGAGCTTCTGGACGAACTCGGCCACCAGGTCGTCGGCCTCGCGGATGCTCTGGTCATAGCGGTCGAAGTCGTCTCGATACTGCTGCGGGACCACCGCCGCCACGGCCTCCGGAACTTCGTGGGCGTCCCTGAACAGCGAGCGGTACGCCGCCGTCGGAGCGTAGGGACTGTGCACCTTGTACGTGTGCAGGAAGAGGAAGAACCGCTGGTGCCGGTGCCGGCGCAGGTAGCGCGCCCCCTCGTGGAACACCCGCACGCCGCGCGTCGGCGCGTCCGCGGGATGATGCTCGGTGATCCCGTCAAACCCCCACCCCAGTCCGTACGCGGTGCCGACGAGGACGTCCTCGGTGATCGCGCGCGTCGCGTAACCGGCGTCGCGGAGCGCCTCCGCCAGGGTTCTTGCCGGGACGTGCGCTTCGAGGGTTCCTTTCGCGGGGAGCGCCGCGGGATAGAAGGCCGTGAAGAGGCTCAGGTGTGCGAAGTTCGTCAACGGATACGTCGTGCTGACGTCGGTGAATGTGGTGCCGCCCTGGATCAGGAGCCGGTCGATCGCGGGCGTGGTCGGGCGGAAGTGGCCGTAGCCGCTGACGTGGTCCGCCCGCAGCGTGTCGAGCGAGATCAGGACGAGGTTCGGCGCGCCCTGTGGCTCCGGCCGCGAATCCGGCGCGAGCACACGGGGTACGGACCACAGCGGATCGCCCGCGTTCCGGGTGGACCTCGCGAGCTGGAGACGCAGCCGGCATCCGCGCGCCCCCAGGCGGATCGTGGTCGTGGCGAGTTGCCAGCCTCGCGCCTGTGGGTCTCGCACGTCGATCCGGCCGCAGTGTAGGACAGTCGCCCAGCGCCAGCGGCAACGGAGCGTCGCGAGGAAGTCCGTCGTCGCCCCGGGCGCCGCGTGGGCGGCATTCGACAGTCCGTAGCCGACTTCGATCCTCGCCCCCGCCGGCAGATCGAACGGCTCGCTCTCCAGGACGTCGGGCACAGGACGGAACGCGTCGAGCCGTAGGTTGAAGCTCGCGGCGGGATCGCGCGGCGAAACGGCGACCACGAGCTTCGCACGCTCGCGGTCTCGGGAATGCCGATGCAGGCGCCATCCCGTGCGGACGGTCCACCAGCCCAGGCCAGCCGCCAGCCCCGAGGCAAACACCTTCTGCGCGGGGGATGACAACTCTTGAAGGCTCACGACGAAGGCGCTCGTGGGAAGGTCGGCGAGGTCGCCCGGGATCCGCAGCCTGGCGCGGACGACGCCGTCGCGGGGCGGGAGGTTGGTGAGGCGCGCGACCGTCTCACGATCGCGCGTGAACGGAACCTCGCGCAGCTCCTCGCCGATGGCCGCGACCGCCGTGTGCGGGGCCTGCCGCACGGCCGCGAAGTGTCCCGGGCCGAGGCGGAGCGCGACACGCTCCGAGGGCCGCGGCTCCCGGCACGCCGTCGCCGCGAACGAGACGGCCGCGGCCAAGAGCAGGGATATCGGACGTCCGCCCCCACGTCCCGTTGCTCGCTCGCGTTCTACTACCGACACGCGTGTTCTAACCTGGGTAGTCCAATACGTGGCGGAGCAGGGCGTCGTCAAGGAAGATTCCGGAGCCGGTCGGCCGAAGGTCAAGCGATCCGTCGCTTGCGCCTCCGGCGGCGGGCGCTCTCGCCCGGCGCGCACCAGGTGGGGCTCCGCTACGCCCCGCGCTCCTTCCGCCTCGAGAAGCTGAAGGCGCTCGGGTACGTGAAGTGACGTCGACCGCGGGCTCGCCCGCAAGGAGGGATGAGCGCAATCGCGCGGCGGTGCGACAGGCCGAGCAGCTCCCCGGGGCCTGCGGTTGGGCCAATCCCCCGCGTCTGGTAGAAAACTCGGCTCCCGACCATGCGCCCGCCCGCCACCGCGCGTCTGGTAGCGCTCGCGGCCGCGATGAGCGCGGTCGCGGCCGGCCTCGCTGCGTGGAGCGGCGGCTTCGGGGCGCGCGTTGGCGGCCCCGACCTGTACGCGTATTTCCTCGCGAAGCAGGCCTACGTCGCCGAGACGTTCCGGGCGGGCATCGAAGCGATTCCAAGAGCGCACATCGAGGCTGGCCGCGCCTGCGGCATGTCGGAGCGCCTGATCCTGTGGCGCATCGTGCTGCCGCAGGTCGTGCGGCGAATGCTGCCCGAATCGCTCAACCAATTCATCTCCCTGTTCAAGGCGACCACGATCGTGTCGCT
>Ga0137371_10003964_pt1 | contig 11635 bp, 10 predicted proteins | sample SagtaG_7_FD_104919 | JGI IMG/M metagenome (GOLD analysis project Ga0137371, IMG submission 104919) | Vadose zone soil microbial communities from Sagehorn Ranch, Mendocino, California, USA - Sage1_R_40_16 metaG | ecosystem: Environmental > Terrestrial > Soil > Vadose zone | place: USA... | reverse complement strand
GGCACGGACAGGTCGAACTCGTCCAGAGCGCCGTCCACCACGCAGGCCAGGTGCGGATTGCCGACAGACACGCGCAGGCCCTCGCACACCCGGCCTGCGACGTTGACTCGCCCCGGGCCGAGTATCCGGACGGCGCCCATGTCGGCGGCAATGTCGCCGCCGGGCCCGACGCGTAGGGCCCGCGACCCGCCGCGGGTGCCGACGCTGAACTCCTCGCCGGAGACATGGCCGGAATCGAGCAGGTAACGGGCGAACACGCGAATGCCGTTGCCGCACATTTCCGCGATGCTGCCGTCGGCGTTGCGGTAATCCATGAACCAGCCCGAATCCGCCGCGGCGCTCCGCACGACCCGCAGCACGCCATCTGCGCCGAGTCCGGCCCGGCGGTCACACAGCCGGGCCACCAGCCGGGCTGAAAGATCGAGCAGCCCTTCCGGGTCAGGAAGGATCACGAAGTCGTTCTCGGCACCGTGCCCCTTCGCGAACCGCATGGCGCCGAGTCTAGGGAACAGAGGCAAGAGCGGCATCCCGCAGATCTGGCCGCGCGGCGTCGAGCCAGATCACGCGGGGATCGCGGCGGAACCACGACTCCTGCCGCCGAGCGAAGCGCCGCGTCGCCCGGATGGTCTCATCGCGTGCCCGAAGCTGCGACCACTCGCCGGCGAGCGCCCGCAGCACGTGGGCATAGCCGAGGGCGCGGCTCGCCGTTGCGCCCGCGCGCAGCCCTGCGGCCTCCAGGCCGCGCACCTCATCGACGAAACCGGCGCGCCACATTCCCTCGACCCTGGCCACGATGCGTTCATCGAGCTGTTCCCGTGGCAGGCGAAGGCCGACCTGCACGGCCGGGTAGACCGACTCATAGCTCGGCAACCTCGCTTTGAAGCTCCCCCCCGAGACCTCGATCACCTCGAGCGCGCGGACAATCCGGCGCCCGTTGCTCGGCAGGATCGCCGCGGCGGCGGCCCGGTCAAACCTGGCCAGCCGCTCGTGCAGGACCGCGGGGCCGAGCTCGGCAAGCTCAGCCTCCAGCCGACGGCGCACCAGCGGCTCGGTGGCCTGGAAGCTGAGGTTGTCAAGCGCCGCACGCACGTAGAGGCCGGAGCCGCCGACAAGCACGGGCACCTTGCCACGGGCGAGTATCTCGTCGACGCGGGATCTTGCCAGCCGCTGATACTCGGCCACGCTGGCAGTTTGCCGAACGTCCCAGATGTCAAGAAGGTGGTGCGGCACGCCGGTGCGCTCGGCGGGGCGGAGCTTGGCGGTGCCGATGTCCATGCCGCGGTAGAGCTGCATGGAGTCCGCATTGACGACCTCGCCGCCGGTGGCGCGCGCCAGCTCCACCGCCAGCGCGGACTTTCCTGCCGCGGTCGGCCCGACCACCGCGACGATGCTTTCCGGCATGGCCGCAGTGTCACGCGTTGCCTGGGCGACCCACGGCCGGCATGCCGAGCAACACGGGCGAGCCGGCCCGCGCCGGGTGCCGCGGCGCCTCCTCGCCGTCGCTGGCCGCGGATTCGGCGCGGTCCGCGCGGCCGTTCGGAATCATTGCCGTCGCGGCCTGCCACGCGTCGCCGGCGCGCGTCCGCCGGACCTGCAGCGGCGGGCGGTCGGCGATCAGATGGTGCGGCGCCGCGTGGGTGACCGTGACCCTCACGATGTCGCCCGGGCGGGGCGCGAGGTCACCGGGCGCGAGGTGCACGAGCCTGCCATCGCGCGCCCGGCCGGACACGCGGCGCGTCGCCGTGTCCTTGCGCCCCTCCCCTTCCGCGACAAGGACCTCCAGCTCGCGCCCGAGCAGCGCGCGGTTCTCCGCCCAGGTGATCTCCTCAACCACGGCGGTGAGCCGCTCATATCGCTCCCGCACGACCGCTGCGGGGACCTGCTCGCCCATCTCGGCCGCCGGGGTCCCCGGGCGTTTTGAGTACTGAAAGGTGAAGGCGCTGGTGAACCGTGCCTTTCGAACGACGTCGATCGTGTCGGTGAAGTCGCGCTCGGTCTCGCCGGGGAAGCCCACGATGATGTCGGTCGTGATGGCGGCGTCTGGGATCGCCGCGCGGACCTCGTCGATGATCTGCAGGTATCTGTCGCGCCGGTAGGCGCGCCGCATCGCCCGCAGCACAGCGTTCGAGCCCGATTGCAGCGGCATGTGCAGTTGCGGCATCACGTTCGGGGTCTGCGCCATTGCCGCGATGACATCGGTGGTGAAGTCGCGGGGGTGGGGCGAGGTGAACCGCACCCGTTCAAGCCCGTCGATCTCGCCGCAGGCGCGCAGCAGTTTCCCGAACGCCTGCCGGTCGCCGAACGCGGCGCCGTAAGAGTTGACGTTCTGGCCGAGCAGCGTGATCTCGACTACTCCCTCGCTGACCAGCGCGCGGATCTCGGCGAGGACGTCGCCAGGGCGCCGGTCCTGCTCGCGGCCGCGCAGGCTCGGCACAATGCAGAACGTGCATGTGTTGTTGCAGCCCACCGAGATCGCGACCCACGCGGAGTAGGCGGACTCACGGCGGGCCGGCAAGGTCGAGGGAAAGCGCTCCAGCGCGTCTTTGAGCTCGACCTGTGCTTCATCGAGCACGCGAGCGCGTTCGAGCAGGGCCGGGAGCGCGCCGATGTTGTGCGTCCCGAAGACCACGTCCACCCACGGCGCCCTGCGCACGATCTCGCCCTTGTCCTTTTGCGCGAGGCAGCCGCCCACGGCGATCTGCATGCCGGGCTGGCGCTGCTTGACCGAGCGGAGGTGGCCGAGGTTTCCATAGAGCCGGTTGTCCGCGTTCTCCCGCACCGCGCACGTGTTGAGCACCACCACGTCGGCCGCCTCCTCCGGCGCGGCGCGGCGGTACCCCGCCACCTCGAGGAGGCCGGCCAGGCGCTCGGAGTCGTGCACGTTCATCTGGCACCCGAAGGTGCGGATCTGATAACTGCGAGCCTGATCGCCGCGGGCGTCATGGCCGCGGGCGATCGCCTGATCTGTGATGCTCATCTCGGCATAGAGATTACGCGGCCGATGGAGTGGCCACGCGCCCCGCCGGCCTGCCGGCCGGGTGCGGCCGTGTTCGGCGCAACCATGTACACCGAGCTGCCAGGTCTATGCCCCAACGTCCCTCCGCATAGGGCACGATGCCGCTATGACCGAATGCCTGACGGCGCCCTATGGCACCTGGCCCTCCCCTGTCAGCGCCAGCGACGTAGCCCGCGCGCGCATCCACCTGTCGTTCCCGACCGTCATCGCTGACCAGGTGTGGTGGCAGGAACTTCGGCCGGACGAGGGTGGGCGGACCACCGTGGTCCACCGTGCGGCGGACGGCCGCCGCACCGAGCTTGTGGCCGCGCCCTGGAACGCGCGCACCCGGGTGCACGAATACGGCGGCCGCTCCTACCTTCCGGTGGCGGCCGGCGCGGTCCGTCGCGCGGCCGCAGGCGCGGGCCGAGCCTACGAGATCGTGTTCGCCAACTACGCGGACCAGCGGCTCTATCTCACCCAAACCGCGCCGCGCCGCGCGGCGAGAGCCAGCCAGGCAGGCAGGAAGGCCGTCGGCGGGCCGCAGCCGCGCCCGCTCACCCCCGAGCCGACGCCGGATTGCTCAATGCGCTACGCGGACTTCGTGCTGTCGCCTGACCGCACGGAAGTCTGGTGCGTCCGCGAGCGGCATGAGCAGGGAGCTGTCGCCCGCGCTATCGTCGCGGTCCCGCTGGACGGCTCGGCCGCGGAGGATCCGGACGCGGTGCGCGATCTGGTCACGGGATCGGACTTCTACGCGTTCCCCACGCCCTCCCCCGACGGCACGCGCCTGGCTTGGATCTGCTGGAACCACCCGCGGATGCCTTGGGACGGCACCGAGCTGCGGGTCGCGACGATCGAAAACGGCACTCCCGCGCGGGGAAGGCTGCTCAAGGGCGGGGTGGCGGAGTCCGTGCTCGCGCCCTGCTGGCGCGACGAGGCCAGCCTGTATGTGATCTCCGACTGGTCGGGCTGGTGGAACATCTACCAGGTCGGTCTGTACGGCCAGCCGCACCAAGCCCTCTACCCTGCTGAGCAGGAGTTCGCCGGGCCGCTTTGGGAACTGGGCGGCAGGCCGTTCGCCGTTCTGGGTGACGGCAGGCTGGCCATCGTGCACGGCCAGGGTGATCTCACGCTCGGCGTGCTGGATCCGGACAGCGGTGACCTCACCGATCTCGACGTTCCATTCAGCACGTTCACCGCCAGCGTCTCGGCCGACGCGACGGTCATTGTGACGGTCGCCGGCGGCCCGACGACGCCGCGATGCGTGATCCGGGTCGACACCGCGACCGGCCGCACCGAGGCGCTGCGCCGCGAACTCGACGAGGTGCCTGACGCTGCCTACCTCCCGGCGCCCAAGGCGGTCGAGTTTGAGGGGCCGTTCGGCCGTGTGGTGCACGCGCTGGTCTATCCCCCGTCGAACCCAGCGGTCATCGCGCCCGAGGGCGAGCTGCCGCCTTTCCTTGTCCGTGTCCACGGCGGGCCGACCGGTCATGCGACAAGCGTGCTTGACCTGGAGAAGGCGTACTTCACCAGCCGCGGCATCGGAATCGCCGACGTGAACTATGGCGGCTCGACCGGCTATGGCCGCGGATACCGCGAACGGCTGCGCCGTCAGTTTGGCGTGGTGGACGTGGAGGACGTCATGGCGGTGGCGCAGGGTCTGGCCACCGCGGGCGAAGCCGATCCCCACCGGCTCGCGATCCGCGGCGGATCGGCAGGCGGCTGGACGTCACTTTGCGCCGTGACCACCGGCGCCGCGGCCCATGGCAAGGTATTCAGCGCCGCGACCGCTTATTGCAGCCCGGCCAACCTGGAGGAACTCGCGCACCAGACCCACGACTTCGAGTCGCGGTACTTGGACGGCTTGGTCGGCCCGCTGCCGGGGTTCGGCGTTACCTACCGTGAGCGCTCGCCCTGCGGGCATGTGACCGAATCCACCAGCCCGGTGTTGCTGCTGCATGGGCTTTCCGACCCGGTCGTTTCGCCCGAGCAGGCCGAGGCCATGGCGCGCGAACTCGCCGAACACGGCATCCGGCACGCCTACCTGGCCTTTGAAGGAGAGTCGCACGGCTTTCGCAAGGCGGAGACCGTGATCGCCTCGCTCGAGGCGGAGCTGTCGTTCTACGGCCAGATTCTGGGCTTCGCTCCTCCCGGCATCCAGGTGCTCAAGCTGGAGGGAGACAGCTGACCGGGGTTGACCGCGCCGGCCCGGGGTTCGCCGGCTAGCGGGCGAATTCGGTGGCGCGCGACTCGCGCACCACGATGACCCGGATCTGGCCCGGGTAGGTCAGCTCTTCCTCGACCTCCTTGGCGACGTCCCGCGCGATCACCTGCGCCTGGATGTCGTCCACGCTGTCAGGCCGCACCATCACCCGGATCTCACGGCCCGCCTGCATGGCGAACACCTTATCGACGCCCTCATGCGCGGACGCGATCTGCTCCAGCCGCTCCAGCCGCTTCACGTACGCTTCGAGCGACTCGCGCCGCGCACCCGGACGGCCGCCGCTGATCGCGTCCGCGGCCTGGGTGAGCACCGCCTCAACCGTGCGGACCTCCACCTCGTTGTGGTGCGCCTCGATGGCGTGCACGACATCCTCGGACTCGCCGTACCTGCGGGCGATCTCGGCGCCGACGAGCGCATGGCTGCCCTCGACCTCGTGGGTGAGCGCCTTTCCTATGTCGTGCAGCACCGTGCAGCGTTTGAGTAGCGGCGCGCTCAACCGCAGCTCACTGGCCATCATTCCGGCGATGTGCGCTGACTCGATGAGGTGCTTCAGCACGTTCTGCCCGTAGGACGTGCGGTACCGCAGTTGCCCGAGCAGCGTGAGGAGTTCGGGGTGCATGTCGGTGATGCTGAGCTCTACGAGCGCGTCCTCGCCCGCTCGGACGCATAGCTGCTCCACCTCGGCCTTGCTGCGCTCGTGCGCCTCTTCGATGCGCTGCGGGTGGATGCGGCCGTCCAGAACCAGCCGTTCCAGGGTCAGCCTGCCCACCTCGCGCCTGACCGGGTCAAAGCATGACAGCAAGACGGCCTCCGGCGTGTCATCGATGATCAGGTTGACACCGGTGACCGACTCGAACGCCCGGATGTTACGCCCCTCCCGGCCGATGATCCGGCCCTTCATCTCGTCGCTTGGCAGATGCAGGACCGACACGACGGACTCGGTGGTCTGCTCCGTGGCGATTCGCTGGATCGCAAGGGTGACGATCCTGCGAGCCCGAGCCTCGCCATCCCCGCGGGCTTGCTTTTCTATGTCGCGCACAGCGAGGGCGGCCTCGCGCTTTGCCTGGTTCTCAATGCTTGACACAAGCTCGGCCTTGGCCTCGTCGGCTGTGAGCCCGGCCACGCGTTCCAGCACCTCACGGCGTTGGATATCAAACCGATCAAGTTCGGCCGCTCGATGGTCCAGTTCACGCCTGGCCTCGTCAAGCCCTGCCGCCCGCTCGGCGAGCTTGTGCTCCTCGTTGTCGAGCCGCTGCTCTCGGTCGGACAGCCTGGTCTCACGCCGTTCGAGATCGGCTCGCAACTCCCGCAGTTCCGCCTTGACCGAGCGCGCGCCGTCTTCGATCTCGGCACGGTTTTTCTCGGCCTGCTCGACCGACGCCTCGGCCCGCTGCACGATGCGGGTGGCGTCAGCACGGGCGCGGGACAGAACCTGTTCGGCATTGCTGTCGCTGCCAGCTTCAGTGGGCTGACGCGGAGCGCTTCCATCCTCCGCGGTGTACCTAGCCGCCGGGCGGCGCAACATCACGATGATCGCGAACGTGCTGGCGAGCAGTCCGAGCCCGAGACCGATGAAGGCAAGGACAAATGCGCTGCCCACGGCCACCCCTTTCCGCTCGCGGGCCTGCCGTGGTCCGTACCGCGGCTGTGCCCTAGCGCGAGGGGTTACCAGCGCGTGCGGCGCCGCGCAGCTCAGTACAACTCGGCGCGGTCATCGCCATGCCAGCCGCCGCGCCCGTCCGCGGCGGGCGCGACGGTCCGCGCAGAGCCGACCGTCCGCGCAGGCGCGACCGTCCACGCGATCGCGGGCGTCCACGCGCGCGCCGCCGTCAGCGCGGGCGCGAGATCCCCAGAGGCCGCGAGCGGCAGCCTTGTCACTGCCGCGGATGCGGCGCGACGGCCCGCCATGAGTCCTCGCGCGCCGGTCCATGACCGGCCGGTGGCGGGCGTCGCAGGTCCTAAGGCCCGGCTGTGGTCTGTGCATTGTCAGGTTCTGTCTATGTCCATCCGCACGCTGCGGAGTAACACCTCGCTGCCGTGAGGTTAAGCTGCGATAACGCTAGGGGCAAGCAAGCCATGGTGGGCAGCGCTGCGCTCGAGTGCCGAAATGCCTGCGTGACCAGGCAAAATAGGCTTTTATGAGGCTAAAGAGTCTTTCCTCCTCGGTTGTGCCGCACGACCTGCGGCCCGACCATCGCCGGTCACTCGTCGCAGCCTGCCTCGGTTGCCTCGTCCAAACCCGCCTCCGCTGCGCTCATCCCTTCCTGCTCCAGCGCCTCACGAACCACGCGGAACACCACCGCCGCCGGATATCCCTTACGCGCCAGCATCGCGACGGCGCGGCGCGTTCGGACCGGCGCTGGTTGTCCCCGGCTGGCCGCCAGCTTCCTGTCCACGAGCAGGCGTGCGGTCTCTGCCTCCTTGTCCGGGTCAAGCACACCGACCGCGTCCCGCACGACGTCGTGGGCGATGCCAACGCGCCGCAACTCCGTCGCGAGCACCCGGCGGGACAGGCCACGGCTGTGGTGACGCGACTCCACCCAGGCGGAAGCGAACGCCGCGTCGTCGATCAATCCGACATCGGTGAATCGGCCAAGGATCTCCTCGGACGCGCCCTGCGGCACGCCTGCCCGCCGCAGGGCCGTCGCGAGCTGCGCCCTTGTTCGCGGTGCGATCTTCAGCAACCGCAGGCAAACTTCCCTGGCCACCGTCTCTGCGTCCGTTGATGGCAGTTGTGCTCGCCTCATGATGCTGGCGTGGCGCTGGACCGCGCGGGAACAGCAGATCGGCCGCGCCCGACCGGGCCGGAGAGAGTAGCGCCATTACCGGCCGTGGATGGCTCGGACAGGCCAGCCGCAGCCGCGCCGTCAGAAGAGTCAGCGTCGAGCCGCGGCCCTACGCCGAGCTTCTCTTTGATCTTCTTCTCGATTTCGTCTGATAGGTCGGGGTTTTTGCGCAAGAAGTTCCGTGCGTTCTCCTTCCCCTGCCCGAGTTGATCGCCATCGTAGGTGTACCAGGCACCAGACTTCCGTACGATTCCCTGCTCCACGCCCAGATCGATCAGGCCACCTTCCCGGCTTATTCCCAAACCAAAAAGCATGTCCATCTCGGCCTGCCGGAAAGGAGGTGAAACTTTGTTCTTTACCACCTTGACCCGAATCCTGTTCCCTACCGCCTCCGTACCGTCCTTGAGCGTCTCTATGCGCCGTACATCGAGTCGGATCGATGAATAGAATTTGAGCGCCCGCCCTCCCGTCGTGACCTCCGGGCTGCCGAACAAAACTCCGACCTTTTCACGAAGCTGGTTAATGAAAACGGCGGTGGTCTTGGTCTGGCTGAGGGCGCCGGTGAGCTTGCGCAGAGCCTGGGACATGAGCCTGGCCTGCAATCCGACATGGCTGTCGCCCATCTCGCCCTCGATTTCGGCCCGCGGGACGAGCGCTGCCACCGAGTCGATGACGACGATGTCAATGGCACCGGAGCGGATAAGCATGTCGGTGATTTCGAGCGCCTGCTCGCCGGTATCCGGCTGAGAAACGAGCAGCGCGTCAGTGTCGACGCCAAGCCTTTTCGCGTACTCGGGATCCAGCGCGTGTTCTGCGTCTATGAAAGCGGCGATCCCGCCCACCTTCTGCGCGTTGGCTACCGCATGCAGGGCAAGCGATGTCTTACCGCTGCTCTCCGGGCCGTATATCTCCACAACACGGCCTCGGGGCAGGCCTCCGATGCCGAGCGCGACGTCAAGCGCGATCGAACCTGTCGGGATCACCTCAACCGGAGCGCGGACCTCGTCGCCAAGGCGCATGACCGAGCCCTTGCCAAACTGCCGCTCGATCTGGGCGAGCGCGGCCTCAAGTGCCTTGTCCCTGTCACTGGACCGGTCGCTTCGCGCCCTGTCGCTAGCTGCCATGAGAACTCCCTGTATGGTCACGTGCCGGGCGGCGGGACTACCGCCTTCCGCCCAGGTGATCGCCTTGGTGTGATTCGCGCCGCTGGACCAGCCACTTGTTCGTCGGCACAGACGCTACGCGTGCCCACCGACAATTTGCGCCTGCGCGGTAAGCCCTCACCAGAAAGTCTGCGCGGATACGCCACCCGCTGGTCACGACAAGGGCGTTGCGCACGTGAGCAGCGTATGCGAACAGCTGTTCGATCATGGGCGCGACACGCCGGCGTCGGCGCACCGGGTTGTCAAGGCTCTTGGGTCAGCGCAGCCGTTCGGGCACGGGAAATGTCTCGCACACCGCATGCCAGACGGCCTTCGCATCCTCGCCCTCGCCCAGCGCCTGCGCGATCGTGCGCCCCCCGAGGCCCGCGAACACGTGGTCCTTGGCAAGGCTCTGCGCATAGGCCTCACCGAATTGCGCGTTCATGCGTTCCCAGAACTCGGTCATAAACATACAAACAGCATCCCTGCAGGTCAGCGGGGTTGGGAACCGGCTCGCCCGGCCGTCGCCGACGTGCGCGCGGGCATAACCCCGCAGCACCGATGACGGACAACCTAACCCGCGAGCGTATACGCCCAGGCACCGCGACGTGACCGAACCAGCGTCACGTTCTCGCCTGGCTGAAGGACCGCGGCCGCTCTGGCCGACGCCGTCAGGGCCGCGCACAGTCCCGGTTAACTCGACAGGCCGTAGGGTCCTTCCATGACATCGGATCAGCGATGGCTCGCCGAGACATGGCCGTTCGTCCAAGCGGCCCTTCCGCCCGCCCCTGCGGAGGTGCTGGAGATCGGTTGCGGGCCACTCGGCGGGTTCGTGCCAGCACTGCTCAATAGCGGGTACAACGCGGCGGGCGTCGACCCTGAGGCCCCAGACGCGCCGGCTTACCACCGTTGCGAGTTCGAGCGTTATCACCTGTCGCGGCCGGTGAGCGCCCTGATCGCCTGCACCTCACTGCACCATGTCGCCGACCTGGACGTTGTGCTGGACAAGATGGCGGCAGCGCTGGCGCCGGGCGGCGTGGCGGTGGTGGTCGAATGGGCAAGGGAGCGGTTCGACGCGGCGACCGCGCAGTGGTGTTTCGCCCGGCTGACGGCCGCGACGCCGGATGCCGAGGCCGGCTGGCTGCGCCGGCACCGCGACGAGCACGCAAGCTCCGGCCAGCCCTGGGATGCCTACTGCCGGTCCTGGGCAGAGCAGGAAGGGCTGCATACGGGGGAACGGATCGTGCGCGGGCTCGACGCACGATTCGCGCGCCTGTCCTGCGCCTACGGGCCCTACTACTTCGCCGACCTCGCCGGCACCTCTGCCGCCGACGAGCAGGCCGCGATCGACGCCGGGCGGATCCAGGCGAACGCGATCCGCTACACCGCCGTCCAGCGCGCGTTGACGTCGCGAACCGACGGATGACGGTCTCGCCACCCGTCCCGCAGGCACCGTGATGGTGACTCTTTGCAATATGGCTGTGCCAGTCCGTCGTTGCGACAGTTGACAAGTCCGGTTTGACCCGGCTGCCTCGGGGCACGGCGAACACTTCCAACCTCAAGGAGGGAGGCAGTCATGTCAGCAGGAATTGTCATCGTCGTCGTGGTGGCGGGCCTTGTCGTCATCGTCGCGGCAGCGATCGTCGCCAGCGTCCAAAACCAGCGAAGGCTGCGCCGACGCTTTGGCCCCGAATACGACCGGCTGGTCGAGGAACACGGCAGCAAGCGGGCGGCCGCCGGTGAGCTCGCGCGCCGAAAGGAGCGAGCCGAGAAACTCGACATCCGCCCGCTGTCCGAGGAGAAGCGCAGGCATTACAGCGCCCAGTGGGAGGCGATTCAGGCGGACTTTGTCGACCGGCCACGCGAAGCGCTCCAGGCCGCATCGGCTCTGCTGATTTCGGTGATGAACGACCGTGGTTACCCGACCGAGGACTACGGCCAGATCCAGGCCGACCTGTCCGTCGACCATGCGCGCACGCTTGGCCGACTGCGGAAAGCGCACGACATCAGCGCTCGCGCCGACTCGGACTCCACCTCGACGGAAGACCTAAGGCAGTCGATGGTCCACTACGGAGCGGTGTTCGAGGACCTCGTTGGCGCTGGCGCCGATGGCGACCGCGCGCCTGACCGGGCCGGACCAGGCAAGGGCACCACGGCAGACAACGAACAGCCCATGGCCGACGCGCCCGAGGGTGAGGTCGCGGACGAGCCCGCGCGCCAGGCCGAGCCGTCAGACCGCTCCGCGCGGAGGTGAGCTGTGATGACAGATCGGCTCAGCGATACCACGGACAGTCAGTCTGCGGCAGAGACAAGCAACGATCGCGCGGCGGCGCCGTGGATCGCCGCGGCGCGGAAGCCCAGGACGGCCGACAGTGGGCCCGGTCCGGCCGACCCTGCCGACGGCGCCCACGAGCCCAGCGGCACCGCCGACCAGCCCAGCGGCCCTGCAGGCGAGCCCAGCGGCACCGTCGGCGAGCCCAGCGGC
>Ga0137371_10003953_pt1 | contig 11649 bp, 11 predicted proteins | sample SagtaG_7_FD_104919 | JGI IMG/M metagenome (GOLD analysis project Ga0137371, IMG submission 104919) | Vadose zone soil microbial communities from Sagehorn Ranch, Mendocino, California, USA - Sage1_R_40_16 metaG | ecosystem: Environmental > Terrestrial > Soil > Vadose zone | place: USA... | reverse complement strand
GCGGTTATCAGACCCAAATCATCCTCTTGAGTACCAGCGCGGCAGCTTCAACGGTCGCGTTGAGTTACATGGGCGACGATGGATCGCCCATTCTAAATCATTGACAAATCCTCTCACTGGACCAGCGATCTAAATTTTGGCGGCATCGGAGGTCTTATCGAAGTTTGTCGCGACTGTGCTCCAGGCGTTCGAATTCTGAACGAGTCAGCAGGCACGTGCGTCGAGAATGACCGCCGGTGGATAGGTACAACCGTTGGCGGGAACCGAAGATGCCGACTATCCGTTCTGGTCTCCCGACAGCCGCTCCATTGGATTCACCGGTAAGCGAACCACTCGTGAAGAATATCGCGCCAGCAAAGCTTGGGAAAGGGGAATTCCAATGAGCGGATGAAACCCTTCGACAGAGTCCAACTGGTGAAAATCCAGTCCGGCTGAAGCCGCAGCAGGCAGGCCGGTAGCGAGTCTTGCCTTCCGGCGGGCGACCGTCGAAAGAGAAGCGTAGCCAGCGAGAAAGTGGACGGTGAGGATTCAGCTCCGAAATCTATCTCATTGCGGCTGCCGAGACTTTTATTCTCAGTCGAAGGCTGTATTGGGTTCACCGATATGCGAGGTGATCCTGAGCCGCCGGAGTCTCTGGCTGTCGCTGGCGAATTCCTGTTCATGCCGCGACCGGTGTTTCGTATAACCCACAACAATGTGACTGCCAACGATATGATTTGAGACTCGCGCCTCTGGATTCGGGCGTTTCGATCGGAGTTTGTCCCTTCAGCGCAGCATGACTTCGATACCCGTTGTAGTAGTGTCCGCCTCCGAGCGTAAAGCTTCACAATCGCGCTGGAATCGAGATAGACTTTCAAGACCGTTCATCCCGTTCATCGATGATGATCCGGCTAGGCGGCTTTCCAGGCGGAACAGTTCCCCAGATCGTCTGAATGCGCTTGTTAAAATCAGGCCATTTGATCTTTTGGCTCTCTACCGGCGATGGAACGAGGTTCGCAACGATCCGGCCACGCCGGCTGATTACGACTGCTTCGCCATCTTCGATCCAGCGAAGAATCTTCCGCAGATTGTGCTGGACCTCACGCACCGTCGCTTTTTTCATGTTATACATTTTGACGCACATTGATGCCATTGGTCAAAGACAGAACTACTGGCGGGCGGAGGATAGTTTCTTTATCTGTAACTTCTCCGCGAAACGCGGAGAAGTTACAGATATAACATCGAAGGCTGACCGCCGAAAGCTGACGGCTGACAGCGCGCGGCGCTGTTATGTCAACCTGCGGACGTGGAATTTAAGGCACAGTGTTCTGGGCGCGCGGTCCGGTTGGCCGAACTTCCGCGATCTGCTGTTTCGTCAGCGGCAATGCATCTTCATCGCGTTTGACCTGCTCTACCTCAACGGAAAGGATTTGCGTGTATTGCCGCTCATCGAGCGAAAGGTCATGTTGAAAAAACTACTCCGGCGGAAGCGTTCAGGAATCCTCTACCTTACGATGGAACAAGCCCGGCGCATCGCGCATTCGAGGCCACGTAGGCAGGATTTAAGGCAAGAGTTGCTTTTCGAGTACTTCTAAACGTTCCATCACAGTATGCGTGGTTCCATCCCTCCAGGGACGTTTGAAACGATACAGCAGCCGACCTTCGGCCAGAGGTTCCAGACGCTCCATGGCGATCGGTGGCCGCGCGCAATAACGAATCAAACGTTCTAACGAGGACGGTCTGCCGCATGAACCGCAACATTGCCGTGCAGGCTGAAGCCGGCGACCCTTACGCAGCGCGGGCTGGCCAGGGCATCCATGCTTTCGGGATCGATCTGATCTCCGGCACGGATTATCCGGCGCCCTGCGTTGGGACCGAAGGCGATTCGTCCCGACACGGAGGCGCCATAGAGCGCCGACAAGCACGGTTGATCGCGCGAAAGCGGATCAGATTCTAAGAATAAGCTTTTCAAACGCCATGCCGCGAGTATCCGGCGGACATTTGCGGGCGTTTTCCGGCTGTTGCGGCGTCACATAATGCGTTATGTTGACTCGAGGCGAGAGCTGCCCAGGTCTGCCGCAGCTTTTTCGGAGGCGGGCTGGCAGTAGTCCGCTGGCAGCAACGGACCGTGCCTAGTGGCACGGTCACGAAAGCCCAGAAACTTTTGTCCATCCTTCGAGATGTCTGCCATCTTGTGGGGGGCCGGTTCGGCAGTTAAGGCCGTCTTTACAATGGCGTGAGACTACCCGTCTGGCAGCATGGCTCCGGTTTACAGCGATCACGGATATGGCGGCGGGACTTTCGTGTTTCGCGAAGGGCTCGACCCCGTTGTTCTACGAAAACAAATACGCCCAATTGCAGATCCTTCACCCGAAAAAGAAAGCTGCCAAACTCGGCCTTCAGCTGGTCCCTTTACAATGAAGTTTCTGGAGAGTAGTGAATTTCAGCGTTCACGGGAAAATAGGCGAGGAGCACCTTTCCCTGTGAACCGTGAGCTGGTGACCGTGAAATTCGTTGGTGCCAGTTTCCGAGTGCGCAAAAGCCGGTGCGGAGTTTGGGGCTACGCACCGGCTATCAGGCGAGATGACTCGTTCTCAACGGAGGTGACACCGCGTGGAGTTTCAGCGTGTAGAAACTCCGAATGGATCGTGCCAAAGTCATGTTCAACGCGGCTCCGAGCAGAGTCGCCCTGGCAGAGCGAATCGAGATGCGTCCTTCGTGCTCAATCTGAGCACCAGTGACGCGATCCCCATCGACAACGAGGTCCCGGAAAAAACTGGAAGGTCCGATTTATGGTCGGCACGGTCTCCACGACAAGCGATGCGCTCGTCGTTTGGGAGCTTGGAGGAAATCCTACTTTCGTTTGAACGCTTCCATTCTGAACGAAGCCATAGCTCACAAATGCTGTCGGTGTACTCGTGCCGGAGCCTGGCGTCAGAACCACATAACCGGACTGAACAGGCCCGCTCTCAACCTTGGGAATGGGCATCGGCGTTGTGCCAGAGCGGGTTGAAGTAGATGCGGTCAAGGAAAGTGCCACTACATTGCAAATCCCTCTCACCAGGAGAAGGATTGGAGACATGACGCATGTGCAAGCGCCCCGACAGGCGGAATCCCTGAGACGGTGAGACACACAATAGAAATCTATCCCCCAACTCGTCTCAATCTCCTCACGGTCATTCCACCGCGTGAGATGCCTTCCCAGCCTTTCATTTCCATGTCTACGCGATACTTAACGGCAGGCGTCTCACAGTCTCACATTTTCACCGCTGTGGCCCCCGTCAGGCCACGGCCCATGTGGCAATCGGACTATATAACGGCTGTCGTCTAACGCGTTGACCAAAACTCATCGGAATCGGTCTCCAATTCCGGCGACATCCTTGAAATTTTCGATAACGATGAAGACCATGGCGTCAGAATAGCCGAGGTGTCCGAGGTAATAAATGAAATGAATGATTTACTACCGAGGTACTCGGTCGAGGTGGTGGCGAGGTTTACCGAGGTGGCTCGCTCACCCTGGCTGCGCCTCGGCACATGCCTCGATCACAAGCTGTTGATTTGACGTGATACCTCGATCACCTCGGCGGTTTATGCCGTGCGGCGTGGCGCGCTTGGGCTGTTTGGGCCGCCTATAATATAGGTGAGGATGTGTTCAATCTCCGGTCCCACGAGGCAGAGGTGGGAAAACGAGGCAAGTTTCGCCGCCCCCACAGGTGAGGCCCGGAAGCGGCGAATGGGGTTGTGTTCTAAGGCTTTTTCGGGGTGGCGCCCGGACCGAACAAGTCGGACAAGTCATTCGCATTGACGGCATCGCCTAGAAGCGGCCCCACCTGGAAGATTTCCTGCATGGTGCGCAAATCCGAGGAATGCGAGTATGGGAGCGGGCTCGCATACGGAAGGCCATTCACGTTTCGATGAGCGCGCGAAGAGATGACGATCTCACCGATTGTGTGATTGAAATCGTCCGCATTGTCGCCCGCTACGCCATCTGATTCGGATTCGTCCCACCAAATGATGATCATTCCGTGGTTCTTGTAGGCCTTCGATGCCATGATCATGGGAACGATCTGGCTCAGGAAGTCGTCACCCTGTCTGATTTCGGCGGCATCGCCGGTCAATCCCTTGTAACCGCCGGTGAGCGCTGTGTGCATATCGTTGTATTGGTTCGGCGTAATCCAATTGTAATCGGCCACTGTGTCATTCAGTAGATCGATCGACAACTGCTGCAATGGCGCGTAGTGGCTAGCCAGTCGATTGTTCGGCGTCGCGTCATTACCACCATTCGTGTCGGTAAAGAACACCATCGGATTGTGCTTCGCCGCATAGTTGTATTGATTGGAACCGTTGTAGGCATTGAAGTACCCCCTGGCAAAGGTTCCCGAGAAGCTGGTCAATGGAACAGTCCACTGATCCTGTGGCAAAGGGACGTTGGTAAGCTGTCCGCTGCTATTGAGCGCAAGGTCGATGTCTTCCTGATACGACTTCCATGTTTTTCCAGCTTGTTTCAGAAAATTGCTCAAGTGCAGCGGTGTAGTCTGGTTCGTCCCGCCGCTGGAAGCGTAAGGATCTGTGTCGGTCAGCACACCAAAATTCGTGCCGGCTTCCGCCCAGATATAGTTGGGCTGGGAAGGATGGATGTGCGGATTATCTCCGCGAGTAGTAGCCAAAACATTGTGATAAGCGGTCGCATAGGAGACTTGGCTACTGATGTGGACCACCTTGCCATTAACAACAGCAAATGCCGTTCCGTTTACGAGGCTGTTGATGAACGGCGCGTTGGGATTTTGGTAAATCTGCTGGATCTCGCCGGTGAACTGGTTGTTCGGCTGAGTCCAGTTGTGATTCTCCATCGCGATGACGAAAACGGTCTTGATTTCTTCAGCGCTGGCGCTCACGGTTCCTAATGCAGTGGTGAGGACAAGCGCAAACAAGGTGCGGAGACATCGGATGTTCGACACTTCTTCAACCACAATGCGAGCATCATAAGGGCTGCTTTCGAGCCGCCGCATCGGACTGTGCGATCTTTTTGGGAGGGAGAGATGTCGCATTTTGCGGTGCAGAAACTAGCCTTCATATCCAAGGCGTCGGCACCTGATCTCGGCTCTCCGCCGTGGCATTATCGCGCCATCGATATTAAGTTCACGACGCTCGAATTGCTCGCCGACGGCAGGCTTGGGCAACGACGGGTCGAAGCCCGCCTATAAAGCCCAACTCTACATCTATAACCAGGCGCTCGCGCGATTACAGGGCTATCAGCCGCCGGTTTCGTCTGCCGCTTCGTCGCTGCCAACGGCAGTTTCCGAAGACGATCCCAACCTGACAAGCCCCGGCTCGGCGCTTGGAACGGTAGCCTATATGTCACCTGAGCAGGCTCGCGGCGAGACGCTGGACGCCCGAACGGATTTGTTTTCGTTCGGCGCGGTGCTCTATGAGATGGCTACAGGCCGACCGGCCTTCGCTGGCAACACAACTGCGGTAATCTTCCAAGCCATCCTCGATAAAACTCCCCCTGCAATCTCACGGCTGAATCCCGATGTGCCCGCGGACCTGGACCGGATCATCGTCAAGACTCTGGAGAAGGATCGCGATATTCGATGTCAATCTTGTCAGGGATGGGGTTTTTGCGCACCACAGGTATTATTATTCTTGGAGCGTGTATCCGACTTCGACTGCTACTTACACTCTCATAGGAAGACAATGTTCATCCAAGTAGCTCTAGCACTGCTAGTGCTTATCGGTGGGTATCAGCTGTTTGGACGGTTTTTGCTTCGCTATCAACTTTCCGAAAACCACCTGCGCGTCACTCTGTTTGGTTTTTGGCCGCTATTGAGGATCCCGTATTCCGAAATCGAAGATGTGTCCTATTTACAAAGCGGAGATGGTTGGTCAGTTGCCGGAGGTTCATTCGCGCGCACTACAATCTTCCGTCTGCAAAGCCGCCTTTGGTCCGATGCTGTAATCATTTACAGGCGAAGGGGTCTCTTGAGAAGTATCCTTATTAGTCCAGCCAATGGGTCCGATTTCGCATCGACTTTGCGAATTCGATGCAAGCTCCCGTTGTCAAATCCTGATTAGGGTGTTGAGAACAATCACTCTAATTACACTCAGTGGTGGCTTTCGCCGGAATACGCAACCATGCGCCCAGCAGCGGAATTTTAACGACACCCTCGGAGACTGCCTACCGTTAAGGGACGGTTGAAGAGCCCTGCTCAACATCGAGAGCTCGCAGTATGACGGCGTCGGGAACATGGTGCAATTCACAGACCGCCGCAACAAAGTTACCACCCTCACCTACGATGCCCTGGACCGCCTTTCGTTTATCGGTTACGGAACCCGATCCGGGCCGACGTACGAAAGCACGGTGTCGAACACTTATGATGCTGGTAACCGCCTGACGCAAGCCCTGGACTCGGTCACTGGAACGATCACCGTGAACTATGACGGCTTGGATCGTGTGACTTCCGAAAGCGGTCCCCGAGGAGCAGTGAGCTACGTCTACGACAACGCCGGCCGGCGCAGCACGATGACTGTAGCTGGTCAGCCCTCAGTGAGCTATACCTACGACGATGCCGGCCGGCCGCTTCAGATCGTGCAGGGGAGTTTAACGCATCACTCGCTCGGCAAGTTGCCCGAGCCCGAACTCACCCACAACTTTTACTGACAAGGCTATTTTCGATCTGTCAGCACATCCGGACGAACAGATAGCTTCGAACTTCGAGCCTCTTCTGAAATTAATTGCGCAATAGGTGTCATTGGCGAATTGCTGTTCATGCAGTCATTGGTGTTTGGTATAAAGGATTCGCGTATGTTGCTGGTATTGCTGGCCTTAAAGAGCTCCGGCGTACCCTCGGAATCGGTTCCGCGCCAGCACGTCCTGCGTGCACGCATGCACGCCGCTTTTGCATGCGTGCATCGGCCTCGTGCTGGCTTGTTTATCGGCGAACATGCATGCATCGGCCTCGTACTGGCTTGTTCGTCGGCGAACATGCGTGCATCGGCCTCGTGTTGGCTTGTTTATCGGCGAACATGCGTGCATCGACCTTGTGCTGGCTTGTTCATCGGCGAACATGCATGCATCGGCCTCGTGCTGGCTTGTTCATCGGCAAGCACGCGTGCACCGTCGCGTGCCAGTTTTCAGGAAGTTCTAGCCATTAAGTGCGCCAAGTCCGGTTTCCGCAGGTGGCTGCCTCGAGAAGTGCGTCACGCCAGCGAGATCGGGCATCCCAGTGTTTGCAGAATATTCGAGATTCATACCGTTCCCACTGAGCGTGGAGAGATCGATTTTCTTACGATGGAGTTCTTGGATGAGACGCTGGCGGACCTTCTTCAGCCGGCCCAATACCGCAGAACGAGGCGAACGCCATTGCGGAGCAGCTCTGCGGAGGTCTGGCGGAAGCGCATTGCACAGGCGTCGGAGACCTGAAGAGCAACAATGTCATTGATGCAGCCACTCGAAGGAATTACCGGTCTTGCACAGGAACAGGCTATCGTCCCGCCCTTGACTAGGCGTCACGTCGCCGATTTTGGCTCGAAAAATTCCAAAACGTTAGGCTCTTTGGCGGGTAGACTTTCTCGGATGAAGCGCATGTGGCGACTTTCTTCGTCCGGGTTTCTCGTCTGTTGGTTGAACTGCTGCGTCATGTGGGGTCAGGCGACAGCTCAGATAACTGGCATTGTGAGGGATCAGGGCGGCACGGTACTGCCGGGCGTAACAGTCAGCGTGACTCAGACCGATACCGGGATCACGCAGAGAGTGACCACCGACAGGACTGGCCTCTTCGTGTTGCCGAACCTTGCCCCTGGTCCTTACCGGTTAGAGGCCGTTTTGACAGGATTCCGTACGTATGTGCGGACAGGCATTCCCCTGGGAATCAGTAGCAGTCCTGTGATCAATATCGAAATGGTGCCTGGCCAGGGGGCAGCCCAAGTGCAGGTGCAAGGTAACGCGCCGCTGGTGGAGACGCGAAGTTCAAGTATCGGCCAGGTTTTTGAGAACGATTTGCTCGTTGGGTTGCCGCTCAACGTACGCAGCGTGACTCAGCTGTTCACATTAGCCGGAGCAGCAGTCCAGACAGCCACGCTCAATATCGCCGGCGGTCTGGGCTTCGGCACAGCCTATAGGCTTGATGGAACTGACAACCGAGACCCATTTACTAACCAGAGCTTGCCGCTGCCGTTCCCGGATGCGGTTCAGGAGATTAGGGTGGAGACCAGCGGTCCATCCGCCTTTGAAGGCGAGGCGACTTCAATTGGAGCTGTAACAAAGTCGGGCACGAATCGGTTTCATGGCGGCGTCTTTGAATTTCTAACCAACGGCGATTTCAATGCGAGAGACTATTTCGCACAAACCGGAAGTTCGGAGAAGGGCAATCAGTTCGGCGGAATGCTGGGTGGACCCATCAGGCAGAACAAGCTCTTCTTCTTCGGAGGGTATCAGGGCCTCACCGTCCGCCAGGATCCGACTCAGTCGCTAGCTTTTATCCCCACGACGCCGATGCTGGCCGGCGATTTTTCGACCTTCGCATCGGCAGCCTGTAATGCAGGTCGGCAGATTTCCTTGAGACCGCCGTTCGTCGGTAATCGGGTCAATCGCACATCACTCAGTGCAGCGGCCGTCGCTATTGCGAGCAGACTTCCACCGTCATCGGATGAGTGTGGGCAAACCAGGTATGGTATCCGGAGTACAGCTAATAATGGACAGTGGCTAGGCCGTGCAGATTACCAGTGGAGCGACAGGCATTCCCTCTTCGGACGATACATTGGGACGCATCTAGATGTGCCTAGTCCTTTCGATGCCGGCAATCTTTTGACGACGACAACTTTGGGCTTCGACAACTTCGCGCAATCTTACGGTTTTGGTGACACCTATCATTTCGGCGCCAATATGGTTAATGCCTTTCGTTTGAGCGTGAATCGGAACACTACTGACCAAAAGGCTCCAGAATTCTTCTCTCCTGCAGACGTGGGAATCCAGGCTTATAGCTACGTCCCCAAAAACATCGCCTTAACTGTAGGCCCAGGATTCTCTATAGGGGGTGGCGGCGCGACGCTTAGAACAACGAATTATCAGATGGCAGAGGATTTGGGAATGATCCGCGGTCTGCATCAGTTTGTTTTCGGGGCGAATCTGGCACAGGGGAGATCCAATTTCAATTCGTACGCGAGTTCTACCGGGGTTTACTTTTTCAACGGTCTATTCACTGGCCTGGCAATGGCGGATTTTCTGTTAGGAAATGTGAGCACGTTTATCCAGTCGGCACCGAATGCGCATTACATAAGGCAGTCCTGGGTTGCTCTATATGGACAAGACATTTGGAAAGTGAAGCCACGGCTGACGTTAAACTATGGTCTGCGCTGGGAACCATTTCTTCCTCAAGTGGGTACCAACGGCAAAGTCTACAATTTCGATCACAACCGATTTCTCGAAGGCACCAGGAGCACCGTATTCAAGAACGCGCCGGCGGGTCTATACTTCCCCGGCGATCCAGGTTTCCCAAACAAGTCGGGCATTCACAAACAGTGGTTGAAGTTCGCGCCGCGTCTGGGAGTGGCTTGGGACGTAACAGGAGACGGGCGAACGTCGCTGCGAGCCTTCTATGGACTGGCCTATGATTACGTTCCTTTACGATGGCGCATCAATGCCGGCCGGATCGCGCCTTGGAGTCCGCAGATTACTTTAGTTGGCGCTACTTTGGACAAGCCATGGGGATCATTTCCCGGCGGAAATCCATTTCCCATCAAAGTTGATCAGAATGCAGCATTCTTGCCGTTTACATCTTATGAGACGACTCCTTACAACATCCACACCCCCTATGTTTCGTCATGGAACCTGAGCTTTCAAAGACAGATCGGAATGGATTACCTCGTTTCCGCAACGTATTTGGGAAGTCAGACCACCCATATGTGGGTTGACAAGCCTCTCAATCCTGCTATGTATATCGCGGGGGGACAGTGTACGCTAAATGGGGTTCCATATAATCCCTGCTCTGCCATCGGGAATACGAACGCGCGCCGCAGACTGTCTCTGGAGAGACCGCAGCAGGGCCAGTCCTTTGCAGTAATCGATGAATTTGATGACGGCGGTACGCAGAGTTACAACGGCCTATTAGTTTCGGTTCATCGCCGCGCTAGCCGAAGAATTTCGCTGATCGGCAATTACACGTTGTCTTATTGCACGAGCGACTACGGTGACACTAACGGATTCGGCCCGGGCGCAGGGCTGAGCTATCTGGACCCGAACAATCGCCGCTTTGATCGGGGCAACTGCGATGCAGGCCGCCGGCACATCTTTAACCTAACAGCAATCGCGGAAACGCCGGAGTTCGCCGACCGTACTCTGCGCCTCGCGGCGTCGGGTTGGAGGATCTCTGGCATTTACCGGAAGTCTTCAGGAGCATTCCTGACCGTTACCACCCCTTTTGATCAAGCATTGACCGGTATCGCTAATCAGCGCCCGAATCAGGTGCTTGAAAACCCCTATTCTGACACCTCCGGCCGTCCTCTAACGATATACCTCAACCCGTTGGCGTTTTCTTTTCCACCAATTGGTACACTCGGAAATATGCGCCGCGCGAGCATTCAAGGTCCGGGAACGTGGGAGTTCGATGCAGCATTGTCGAAAATATTTCGGATTCGTGGCGCGCAAACCGCAGAGTTTCGCGCTGAGGCGTACAACGTCACGAATAGTTTCCGGCCGGGAAATCCCAGCACGATTTTCGGAACGCCCACCTTTGGGCAGATCAGGACTTCTCTCGATCCCAGAATCATGCAGTTCGCGTTGAAGTACGCATTCTGATCATCGATTCGATCTTTTCGGACATCAGCTGGTTATCCACGCTGAACACTCCCGACACCTGGCGCGCCGCCATTTCGGCAAGTTGCCGGTCCATCTGGTTCGCAACGACCCCCTTAAGTGTAACGTGGCCGTTCTTGACGATAATGTGGATCGGCGGAACGGCGCGAACCGAGTATTGGAACAGCGGGCTGTTGTAATTGAAGATCGCTCGATAGGTTGCAAGCCGGAGCTCATCGTCCATGGTCGAAAGCGGCAGGACTTCGATTTTGTTCTCGACTTTCGCGACACTTTCGAGGCTGCGAACCCGGGCTTCGGCATCCGACTTGAGAGTTGGCCGGGTCACTTGCCCGCCGAGAACCACCGTGTCATCCGGAAGCACTTCGGCTTCAAGCCAATCAAAAACGTTGTAGTACGGCAGGGTAACGAGCTGATGGCGCACTTCGTCAGCGATCAGGGCCGTCGTATGGCCACGATGCAGCCCGGGGCCCTGCAACTGTTTCTGGCTTGCCATACCGGTTACCGGCATTGCCAGACAAGCCGCGATGAGAAGTAACACGAAGCTGAGTTTTTTCATTCTGGTGAACATAGCAATACCTCCTGTGCAGAATACCTAAAGATCTTTAAGGGATTTCGATCGGGGGAACAGGAACTTATCAGTTCTTGCCCGATCCACTTTCTTCTGACGAGCGAAGAAAAAAAATGTGAGCGGCCACGATTAGGTCTACCGTCCCAGTTGTACGCTGACGCTGATCCGGCCGTAGCGGCCATAGTTGTCGAATGCTGTGATGTCGTATCGGCCGGCTTCCGTAAAATCCACGATCTGCGGCACGACTGCGCTCTGGCGCCCGATAAATCGGCCATTGAGCATCCAGTTG
>Ga0137371_10003951_pt1 | contig 11650 bp, 15 predicted proteins | sample SagtaG_7_FD_104919 | JGI IMG/M metagenome (GOLD analysis project Ga0137371, IMG submission 104919) | Vadose zone soil microbial communities from Sagehorn Ranch, Mendocino, California, USA - Sage1_R_40_16 metaG | ecosystem: Environmental > Terrestrial > Soil > Vadose zone | place: USA... | reverse complement strand
GTGCGGCGGCGATCTTGGCCGAGACCGGCGACCTGGCCCGGTTCACCTCCGGCCGGGCGCTGGCCAAGCACGCTGGCCTGTGCCCACGCGACAACGCCTCCGGCGGCTACCAGGGCAAAACCCCGATCTCCGGGCGCGGCCGGCCCGCCCTGCGGATGGCCGCCTGGCGCGCGGTCTGGGCCGCACTGCCCACAACCCGGTGATGGCCGCCCGGTTTGCCCACCTGACCACCCGCGAGCACAACCGGCTCGCCCGCCAGCAGGCCCGCACCGCCTGCGCCGCCGCCCCGCTGCGCTGGATCCACGTCGTCATAACCCGGCGGGTGACCTGAGACCCTGCCATCGCTGCCGGGATCACACCGCTGCGGCAAGCCGCATAACACCCCCGCCGCCCCGCCGCCGGGCCCCGCCAGCAGTGCCAGGCCGCGGTGGTCAAAGGGCCGGGCGGGGCGAGCCCGAACGTCCCCCGAGGAACCCACCTCGCGCAAAAGCATGGGCAGCCCCGCCCGTCTCCTCACCGAGCTCGATTCACGCTGTCGGGAACAACCCGCTTGAAGCTAAGCAGAGCACGAGGGAGACGGCGGAGCACCCGCCCGGCTTGACACACACCGCGTTACGGTGCTTCTGCCGCGCAGTGGACTCGAGCGAGCGGCCAGGCCTGGTTCCTTTCGCTTCTCGGACCCACGCGGACGCCCGGCTCAGGCTCTGATCGCCGCCGGGCGACAGCTAGGCTCCAAGCATGATCACTGGCATGCACGCCATCGTCTTCTCCCCGGACGCCGGGAAAGTGCGTGCGTTCTTCGCCGACGTGCTGAACCTGCCCTCCGCCGACGCGGGCGGCGGCTGGCTCATCTTCGCGCTGCCGCCCGCCGAGCTGGCCGTTCATCCGGCTGACGGTGACGGCCGCCATGAGCTTTACCTGATGTGTGACGACATCCATACCACCCTCGCCGAATTGCGGGCCCGAGGCGTCGAAGTGGCACGCGGCATCTCCGATCAGGGCTGGGGCCTGCTGGCGGCAATCCGCCTGCCAGACGGCGAAGAATTCCCCATTTACCAGCCCCGGCACCCATCACCACCGCAGCCCTGACCCAGCGCGCTCATTTGCCGCAATGACGGCGCTTGCAGGTCGGTTGTTCTGTTTACGCCTTCGATGGGCCATATGGTCCCTGCCGATCGCGGTATGGCCCGCTGGCGAGGTCGTGGCTTTTGCCCATGATCCGCATAAGTAGGCTGGCGGCATGCGCGTAGTGATCGCGGGCGGCCACGGGAAGATCGCGCTTCTGCTGGAGCGCCTGCTCACCGGGCGCGGTGACCAGGCCGTCGGGCTGATCAGGAACCCGGCCCATGTCGCCGATGTGCGGCAGGCCGGCGCCGAAGCTGTGGTCTGCGATCTGGAGGCAGCCTCGGCCGATGATGTCGCGGTGCTGTTGTCCGGGGCAGACGCGGTGGTATTTGCGGCCGGTGCTGGCCCAGGCAGTGGCGTCCCCCGTAAGGACTCCGTCGACCGCGCTGCCTCCGTGCTGATGGCCGGCGCCGCCGAGCGGGCCGGGGTGCGCAGGTTCGTGCAGGTCTCCTCGATGGGAGCTGGCAGCCCGCCGGGGCCCGGCGCTGATGAGGTCTGGGCTGCCTACATCACGGCGAAGACCGCCGCCGAGGCCGATCTGCGCTCCCGGGACCTGGACTGGACCATCCTGCGCCCCGGCGGCCTGACCAGCGCTCCTGCGGCCGGCCGGGTCCGGCTCGCGTCCCCGCCGGTGCCGCGCGGCACGGTCCCCCGCGCCGACGTCGCTGCGGTCATTGCTGCCCTGCTCGGCCACCCCGGTACCAGCCACCAGACGCTTGAGCTGATCAGCGGCGACAGCCCGGTCGCCGCCGCCGTGCGCAGCATCTCTTGATCACAGTCCCAGGACGGCGCTACCCACCTCGCCCCGGCCCGAGCCCCGCACCGAGCTTCCGACCTTGCCGAAATAAGCGCTTCATCCGCGCGCATATCTGCACACGAACTTGAATACTCACTCATGCTTTCTCGATCTTGCCGGCGATCGTCGTGCAGCCTTTCGATCGTTCTGGTAGGAAATCAGATCGCCGATTACGGGCGGGAGACGGACTCGGGAATTGTCGCGCTTAAGCGCGCAGATCACCCAATCTCGTATGCGCTGCCAGCGAGGAGGGTGATCAACGGCAGTTGAGTCCAGGCAGCCGGCAGTCTCCCTCATCGCACTTAACGCAGGATGTGCGGTCCACCATATCGGCATAATCCACGCGGGGACGCATCGGGCATGATCAAGCTCTCAGGTTCCTTTCTGAGCCAACTGTGCGCGCCCGTTGCTTTCGGCCGCTGCTGGCGACATGCGGGCAAGGTGCCAACTGCTTGCTGGGCAGCGCTGCAAGTCCAGCAATACCGAGCTTCGTGGTCGGTACCCCGTACCGTACGCGACTGCCCGAGCTACCTGGGCCGCACTGGTGGCGGGCCTGGTAGTCAGCCGCAAAGACCCCACCTCTCCGTGCAGGGAAGTGGCCTATTGAGGCAGCCGGTGCGCCCTGTTGACACGGTGTCCTGCTCGGAGTACCCGAGTTCGGAAGACCGGCCAGGCATGCCGCCGGATCTGCCGCGTTTACCGCTGGCTTACTGCCCCTAGCCAGCTATTGGCTGGCGGGCTGCACGGTGAGTGGTGAATCCGATCCCACCGGGGGTTCGGGGAGCAGCCGGGAGGCGCAGATGTCTGTCAATCGCCAGATCAAGAAGATGATGGCGCTGGTGCTGGGGGGCGCGGCGGTCGCCGTGGCGGCTCAGACCAGTACCCCGGCGCCGGGTGCAAGGGCGGACACCGGGCCGGTGAGCGCGGCCGCTGGCAACCAGGGCAACGCGAATGCGGTGCCGCCGATACTGGCACCGCTGCGACCGGCCGAACTGGCGCAAATGAGGCGGGCCGAGGCGCAGCAACAGCAAAGGTTCGCCTACCGCCTTCCCGCGAGTGCCCGCTACAGCAATGCGGAGATGGACGTCTTCGCAGCCGAGGGCTACGGCCTGGGCGCGCCGCCGGACAGCGGCCTCGCCGGCTGCACCGCAGTGTCGGACATGCACCAGGTTGCCGCCAGGAACTACCCAAGGATCCGGGCCGAGTTCGCCGACTCGCGATGGCCAGACCTGCGCGCCGTCGGCACCTCCTATATGGATCTCGCCATCAAGCTCCGCAGGCCGCAGTACACCGATGGATACGAGACCATCTCGCGCTACGGGCGGCTGGCCGCCGCCTGCGCAAAGCATGGATGGGTGCTAACCGTCGGCACCGCCCGATAGAGGGGAAGAACACCATGAACCACATCCGCCGGGCTTTCGCGCTGCGTACCCGCCATCTGGGCCAGGCGCCCGGTGATCCACATCCCCCTTGCGGCTCCCCAGGCGAACAGCGCCGGCCTCGGCGGGAAGGCGCGCACAGGCAACATGGCAGCAGCGCGTCACGTCCCATGGCCACAGCGGCGCCGCCTGGCCGACCGGGGTCATTCTCACCTGGGATCGGGGGCCACCCGGAGTTATCGTGTGCTGGTGAGGGTCGAGGTGAGCCCCAAGGCAGCAGATTTCATCCGCGCCCATGGTGGGCGGCTGTGGGTCTGGGCCGCCCGTCCGCGGATGTGCTGCCAGGGAACCCCGGCGTACATGCACGCGGCCACCGATCCGCCGCAGGGTGTGTCTGGCTTCAGCCCGGCGCCAGCCGCCGGGCTGGACATTTCCTTCCGGGCACCGTCAGGCAGGCTTCCCGACGTCCTGGAAATCGGGCTGCACGGCAGGCGCCGCCCGCGGGTCGAGGCGTACTGGGACGGTTGCCTGATCGCACTGTGAGCCCCGATGGCCCGGCCATCGGAGTAGGCGAGCACCAGGTGAATGATGAGCGGGAACGTGAACCCGCCAAGCGCCATCGCCAGGCTGGGGATGAGCGTTGGCCCGTTCTGCCAGGCGGCCCATACCGGCGCGAACGACGTGAATCCGGCAAGTAGCGCGAGGTCCGCAGTCCGGCGAGGCCGCGGGCCCAGGCAGATCACCAGGCCCGCCGCCATCAGGGCGAGCCCCAGAGGACAGGGTAAGGGCGGCCCCGGGCGGCCGAACGGCCCGCGTACGTGGTGGACCGCCTGGGCCCCTCCGCGATGGCCAGTGCCCCGGCGGCCGCCGCGAGCCCCGCGAGCCCGGCGGCCAAGCGTGAAGGAACGGCCAGAGCGGGGCGTGCAGGGACGGCCAGCCGAGGCTATGGGTATTCCATTATCGACACCCGGCTGAAGCGGCGGCGCGAGGCCAATTTCGATCAGGACTCCGGGTCGGTGACGGGCCAGGCATCGGGCCCGGGGAGAGGATGGATAGCGTCGCCTTGTGTCTCCGGCGGTCCGGCCGGTCAGCTGGATAACGAGCATGCCGAAAAGCGCGACGGCGTCATACGGGCGCTCGCGGGCCTCGGACCCGGCGAACCGGGCCGCGCGGGTGCGAGACTCTGATGCGCATGGCCTTCCTCCATTCACGAGGGAGTGGTCCCACACCCCCGCGTAGGTAACCGGCGGTGGTCTTGTTCACATGCGGCTGAGCTAGATCGGCAGGGCAGGGCTGATCCCCGGGCTCACTGCCGGTACCCAGGGCCCGGTTTCAGGTTTCAGCGGGGTTCCCCTTGGGTGTGTGGCAGGGCGATTGCCTGGTGCGCCTGGACGGTCACCAGGGTCTTTCCTGCGCTGGTGACCTCGAAGCTACGCAGGCTGGAGAGGGGGACCGGGGCGGAGGCGGGGTACCACGCGTGTTGCTGGCCGGTTGCGATGGCCCAGGCCCCAGTGGCAATGTGCTGCCCAGTCGTGCTCGTGACCCAGAATTGGCAGGTGGTCCCAGCCGGGATGCCGCTGACGTGCACCTCCAGCTCGGTTCCCCAGGCCCGGGCGGAGTATTGCACCGTCGCGCCAGCCCGCGTCTGCCGATTGAATCCCCAGGCCAGGGCCGCCCACTGGCCGGCGGCAGGTGTGAATGGCTGTGACGCGGGTTGCAGCGCTGGCAGCACCCAGGCGGCGGTGGCGGCGATCAAGACTGCCACCGCTGCGGTCAGGTGCCATCGGCGGTGGCGCCGCATCCGGGCAACCCTGTTGAGCAGCGTGTTCAGCGGCTCCTCCGGCGCGAGACCGTCTTGGAGATAATCTCCGGCAGATTCGCCGCCCAGCATGGCCGCGTCGGCTACGGGAACCTTCCGCAGGAGAGCTGGCAACCCTGCCAAGCTGGCCAGTTCCTCCCGGCAGCGGGGGCAGGAGGCCAGATGCAGCCCGACGATCGAACGATCTGCGGGACCGATCGCGCCCAGCAGGTACACGCCCAGTTCCTGGCGCACCAAGGCGCATTCACCCACGCCCGTCACCAGTGCCGCCCTCATTCACAAGGCGCCCGCGAGGGCGGCCATCGAGTTGCCCAGTCGTGATGGTGCGCGAGGCGGATGATGATCGTGGCGCGCCCGGGCCTCATCCGCCGCGTCACGCTCGCCGGGCTGGCGGTCACCTCCGGCAGACGCGTCGGCCCTCGGCTGTTCGTGGTCCCAGGCGCCCGTCAGGCACCGCCCGCGCATCACCAGCTGCCCAGCGCACCTCGGGCACAGCAGACGGCCGCTTGCCATGTCAAAGCCCGGCCTGGGTGAACCGTGACCGGCCAGAACGGACAGTGCCTCCCATACCAGATAAAACGCTCAGCCCTGACTGCCGGTTCAGGCGCCGTACGTTCGGGCTCAGCTCGTCGGCGCAGGTGGTAGGCCAAGTCGGTGCGGATTGTCCTGGCAGCCTGCTCGACGGGCCTGTGGCCGCGGTCAGCTGCGGCTCATCGATGTGGAGCTGGCGCAGCGAGGCGGAGGCCGCCGACACCGGCGATCGCCCAGCCCCGCATCCCGCGGCAAGTACCGCAGCACACCTCAGGACTGCGGCAGCGGCGCCACAGCCGACCCGGCCCATTCCGGCCATGACCGTCTCGTATTCGCCGCGGTCGGCTCAGCGATAATGCTGTCGGGCCATGCCAGCACGGAATCTTCGTACACCTCCGCCACATCGGCATTGATGAACCCGCCCCGGCTTCGGCCCGTGAAGGTAATAGGCAGCCCAAAGCGCCGTCGGGGGCCTTGCGTATTCACGCAACCATCCACGCCTCCCGTGTCTGCCGCCATCCATCGACCTGCCAGCCGGGACCAGAATGCGCAACCACCCCCACCACCCAGGCAGGAGCTGCCGGCCAGAACCGGCCGGATCCGGCCGCCGCCGGACGCGGAAGCCCGGCTTGCCTGCTGACCACCCGGAGCAGGCGCCCGCCGGGCTGTCAGATCTACGCAGCGCGGATCTCCAGCGGACGCCGATGCGGCAGACGCTCACGAGACCGCCCCTTACCCCCGGCGCCCGGCGGCTCACCAGAACCGCTGTGAATCTGGCCGGGGCTGCCATCGCCGCGCTGTTCGCCCGGGCCAGCCTGCAGTTCTACTTCCACACCCACCGCCTCATCGGAGGCCTGTTCGTCATCGAGCAGATATTGGTCGCCGTCGCGTTCCTGATCCGGCGGCCTCCCCAAGCCGTCAGCTGGCGGGCCGGGAACTGGCTGGTGGCCTTCGGCGGGACCTTCGGTGGGCTGCTGCTGCGGCCCGGCGGCGCTCATCCGGCATGGGGCGTGGAAACCGGGTTCGGCCTGCAACTGGTCGGCCTGGTGATCGCCATCACCTCGCTGCTGGCGCTGGGCCGGTCCTTCGGATTCGTGGCCGCCGACCGCGGCTTGAAGACCCGCGGCCCCTACGCCGTCGTCCGTCACCCCATCTACGCGTCCTACCTGCTGATCCAGTCCGGATACGTGCTGCAGAGCCTGTCGCTGCGCAACATCCTGGTCTTTGCCCTGGCCAGCACCTGCAACATCGGCCGCGCCCTCGCTGAGGAAAAGCTGCTCGCCCAATCGCGCGCCTACCGAACCTACCGAGCGAAGGTCCGACGGCGGCTGATCCCGTACCTGTGGTGACACAAACGACAGCAACTACGTCTGAGACGCCGGCCGTCGCCCGCGCCGCCCGAACCAGACCTGGTCAGCCAGGTCGTGACCGCCGCCGGCCTTCCCGCCGGGTCGGCGGCTAGCTCCGACGACCCAGCCCGGGACGCGGCTATGACCGCCTCCATGCCACGGCCTCCCCCCCGGCCTGACCAACGAAACAGGCGAAGGGTCACGGCACGGTAGGCCTATCTGCTTGCGGTGCCTCCAGAACACCCCGATATGCGTCGTCGGCGCGCAGGCTCCGACGAGATCGGCGGAGCCGCCCGTAAGGGCTACGCACGCAGGTGCTATTTCCGAGTCGACCACGCTTTGCGATCGTCATCAGAGGCAGGTGTGCAAGCGCGCTCGCGCTGCGAGGATCGGCGACCGCGTGCCTGCCGTGATAAGGCTTGGCTCCCGCTCGCTCAGGCCGGACCCACCAGGTGAGGCCCGGTGACAATGACGCGCCTCATCGCGGCGCAGTAAGTGTGCGGCTGGTCGGCTGTGAACGGTGGCTCGGGCTCCATCGTTTAGGTGGTGAGGCATGAGATAGCCGGCCGGCCTCGAAGCGGCGGCGTTCATGTCGCAGCTGGGCAAGGCCTGGTGCCGGTGGACCTGCCGATGGCCCGGCCGGTGCGAGAGTCCCTGTTCGGCCCGGAGGCGATGATGAGGGCGAGGACATGGGTGCCGCTGGCGGGGATGGTGGCAGCGGCCGCCGTTGCTGCCGGTGCGGTGGTGATCTTCAGCCAGTCGGCCTCACCGTCTCCTAGCACCGGGGGCCACGCCGTGAAAGCCGCCGAACGCGGCAGCGGCCGCAGCGCGTCGATGGTGATCACCGACCCGTACGCGGCCGGCTCGAAGCTGCGGCGGGTCGAATACCACCTGCGTGATGGCTACACCAAGAAGGTGATCATCCCCGGCGGCGCTTACGTCGCGGCGGAGGACATCGCCATCTGCGGCACAGCCGGCCAGCACTACCCCGACAACGGATTCACTGGGACCGGCCTGTCATGCAAGCCGTTCCTTCACGCCAGGGAGGTGTTCTACCACCAGCACACCGGCGATCTTGCCGGGCGGTTCAGGCCACACCGCACCATCGAGGTGACCGAAACCTGCCACGGCCGCGGCCGGTATCTCACGTTCGGGCACATAGACCATGGTGCGCTGCTGTCCGTCGAGTACTACTGGGCGAACGGGGAGCACCTGACCGTTGATCTGCGCGGTGACGTGCTGGTGGATCACATTGAGCTGATCACGAAGGGAGGGCGGCTCACTGCCGTAGCAACCCGTCACCGCTGACAATGCGCTGGTCCCGGCGACGCCGAGTCTGCGCCCCCGCCGCCGGCCTGTTCGACTTCCACCGCGCCGCCCGCTACCTGGCCTGCGCGTCCCTGGTCGGCACACCCAACCCCTCCTCCGGCGGATATGAGATCATCCGGTGGCTCCCGGCCACAGCCGGGATGCTGCGGGCAGCCGATCGACTCGACGAACCGCCCTGCCAGGTACTACAAGGCAACCTGCCGGACGGCCAGGAAACACGCCACCACGCGCACACGCCCACCGCGACAGAACAGCTAGTTATGCGCGGTAAATGACCTGACCGGCTGAACGCTCCATGACCGTCCAGATCGGCGGGTCGGCGCGCGGTTATCGAGCGATCTTCGTGCCGTTGGCCGCTCTCAGCAGTCCCGGCTGCGGGCGCAATGGACGGTCGGCCAGCCGTATATTTCAGCCTGTCGCACAAACGGCGTGCCTTCGTGGGGGCGGGCCGGTGCTTGAGATCATGGTGTGTGCCGCAGAACTTCCTGTTCCCGCAGCGTGATCAGCCGTTGCTGACGCCGGTGGATATGCGCGGGTGGCTGCCCGAAGACGACCTGGTGTTCGTGGTGCTGGACGCGGTGGCCACCTTGGATCTGGGCGAGTTCCGCCGCCGGTACCGGGCCGATGGGCACGGGCGGGCGGCGTTCGACCCGGAGATGATGGTCGCGTTGTTGCTCTACGCCTATTCCCAGGGTGAGCGGTCCAGCCGGGTGATCGAAAAGCGGTGCGTGCGGGATGTCGGCTACCGGGTGATCACCGGCGGGCTGCGCCCGGACCATGCGACCATTGCCCGGTTCCGGGCCCGGCACCAGACGGCGCTGGGCGGGCTGTTCAGTCAGGTGCTGCGGCTGCTGGCGGCCGAGGGCATGGTGGCGCTGGGCACGCTGAGCCTGGATGGGACGAAGCTGGCCGGCAACGCCGCGCAGAAGGCGAACAAGACGTTGCCGCAGACCGGGAAGATCCTGGCCGAGGCGGCCAAAGCCGATGCCGGCGACGCCCAGCAAGGCGAGAGCCCGCCGACGACGCCGCGGGCGCTGGCCCGCCGGGCCGGACGGCGGGAGCGGCTGGCCGCCGCCCGGGACCGGCTCGTGGCCGAGGACCAGGCCCGCCGCGACGCGCAGCGGGCCAAGCAGGAAGCCTGGGACGCGGCCGCGGCGGCCGGGAGACGGGGCGGGCGCCGCCCTGGTGATGAGCCGCCACGCACCAACCACAACAACACCGAGCCGCGGGCGAACACCACCGACCCGGACGTGCGGGTGATGCGCAACCAGAAGGGCTACGTGGCCGGCTACAACGGGCAGCTCGTGGTGACCGCGCAGCAGGTCATCGTCGGGACGATGCTGTCCCAGCATCCCGTCGACCGCACCCTGCTGCATCCGCTGCTGGACACCTGCCGCCAGCAGCTGACCGAGGCTGGCATCCACCCAAAGCTGCGCACCGTGCTCGCCGACTCCGGTTACGCCAGCGAGGAGAGCTTCGCCCGCGCCGACGCCGACGGCCTGCGGCTTCTCGCGCCGCTGGCCAAAGACCCCGGCCGCCGCCGCATCCGCACCCCCCAACGGGCTCGGCACCTGGACCGGTTCCCAGCCACCGCCCGCGCCAGGCGGCGCCTGCAACATCCCCGCGGCCGGGAGGACTACCGGATGCGGGCCCGCACCGTGGAACCGGTGTTCGGGCAGCTCAAGACCTGCCAGAAAATGACCATGATGTCCCGGCGCGGCCTCACCGCCTGCCAAAGCGAATGGCTGCTCGCCTGCGCCGCGCACAATCTGCGCAAGCTGCACCGGCACCGCGCGCAGCGCTAACCGTCCAAAGGCCCATCCCGGACCGCCAAGACCTCAAGATCACCAAACGCGTAGTCCCGCACCCCGTATCTGTGTTCCAGGACTTCCAGCCTGTCCTCCCCACGGCTTTGTGCGACAGGCTGATTTATACATCGGCGCGCTTGAGGAGAATGTCCTCAACTGCCGCACACGGTATGTTCCGCAACCTGGCGGCGGCCTGAGGCGAGCTCAGTGTCTGGGCATGATGAACTTCACCGAACTGGCGTCCCTTCCCCCTGATCGTCTCATGCCGTCCACTGACCAGCTCCAGCTAGCAGCGGCTGCCTACCTGGCCCGGTTCAAGGGCTCCTCGCGCCAGCACACCGAATCCGACCTGCGCTGTTACCTGGCCTGGTGTGCCGAGCGTGGCGTGGAGCCGCTGGCCGCGCGCCGCCAGCACCTGGAGCTGTATATCCGGTGGATGCAGGAGGTCCGCCGGTTCAAGCCGTCCACGGTGTCGCGGCGCTTCTCAGTCGCGGCCGGGTTCTACCGGACCTGCGTCATCGACGGCTTGCTGGAGCACTCGCCCGCCGAGTACGTCCGCCGGCCATCGGTTCCTGCGGAGTCACCGACCCTCGGTTTCACCCATCTGCAGTTCGAGGCCCTGCTTACCGCGGCCCGGGACTCATCCAACCCGTGCGACTTCGCGCTGGTGGCGATGCTGGGGCTGCTCGGCTTGCGGATTTTCGAGGCCACTGGCGCTGACATCACCGATCTTGGTGAAGAGCACGGCCACCGGGTGCTGCGGGTGTGCGGCAAGGGCACCAAGGTGGTCCTGGTCCCGCTGCCGCCAGCGGTCGGGCGGGCGATCGACGGCGCGATCAGCACCCGCACCAGCGGGCCGATCCTGCTCAACAGCCGCGGCGCCCGGATGGACCGTCACGCGGCGACCCGCCGCCTGCGCCGACTCGCCCAGACCGCCGGCGTGCGAATTACCAGGCCGCACCGCACATGCTCCGCCACACCTTCGTCATGACCATGTTGGACGCGGGCGTGGACTTGCGCGACGTCCAGATCGCTGCCCGTCACGCTGATCCACGCACGACGATGCGTCATGACCGGGCCCGCAAGAATCTCGACCGCCACCCGAGCTACGTCTTGGCCGCCTACATGGCCTCCGGCACCTGACCGAAGGGGCGTCTCGCGCGGTCCCAAGCCCGGAAACGCCCGGCACGGCACAAGGGAAAGGCCAGGCTCCGCGAGTCGCCGCACAAACCGGTTACGAAGCACGGCCGCAGTGTGCACGCGCCGTGGACGCGAGCCGAGCGGGTCCCGTACCGCGGGCCACCGGGAGTGGCCTGCCGGGGCGACACTGGGGCGTTACTCGTTAAGCGCTACTTCTCGACGTAAAAGAGGCGCTTGTTGACGAATTCGTCAATGCCCAGGGGGCCTAGCTCGCGGCCAAAGCCGGAGCGCTTGGTGCCGCCGAACGGCAGATCCGCGCCCTCGCCTGCCGGGGTGTTTACGTTGGCCATGCCGACCTCCAACTGCTCGGCGAC
>Ga0137371_10003942_pt1 | contig 11661 bp, 10 predicted proteins | sample SagtaG_7_FD_104919 | JGI IMG/M metagenome (GOLD analysis project Ga0137371, IMG submission 104919) | Vadose zone soil microbial communities from Sagehorn Ranch, Mendocino, California, USA - Sage1_R_40_16 metaG | ecosystem: Environmental > Terrestrial > Soil > Vadose zone | place: USA... | reverse complement strand
TGTCGGGCAATTGCGCGGGTGCGCGCTGGGGCGCGGGACCCGATTCGAACCAGGACCGCGGACCGGTGGCTGGCTCGGGACGTGGCCCTGCCCATGCCGCGGGGCGGGCGGCCGGCCGGGGATCAAGGCCCGGCCGGGGATCAAGGCCCGGCCGGGGATCAAGGCCCGGCCGGGGATCAAGACCCGGCCCGGGATCAAGACCTGGGCCGGAGGTGTGTCGCGGTGCCGGGCTCTTCGCGCCATCGAGGCCTGCCTGGCCAGGCGTCGGCACGCCAGGCGTCGGCGCACTAGGCGGGAAGGGCCGATCCGCCAGCCCGTCACCAGGCGGGTAGCCAGGCTGGAAGGATCGGCCAGCTACCGGGCGCTCGGACGGCGGTCCGGGCGGGTAGCCGACGATACCTGGCTGGCCTCCGGGCGGATGCATCGACCGGGGCCCCGGCCGGGAGCCAGCCGCCGGCGGGTGCTCAAGTGACCCGCGGCCCGATGGCGGCGCTGGTGGATAGCCGGATGTGACTGACTGGCGCGCCGGCCAGCGCGCAGACGGCTGGCCCGGCTGGTATGCGGACGACGGTCGCGGCCCATCCGCGGATGGCGGATAGGACTGCTGCGGACCGACCGGAAGAACGCCCTGCGGACGAACGCTCTGCGGGCCGACTGCCTGCGGGCCGACCGCCTGCGGGCCGACCGCCTGCGGGCCGACCGCCTGCGGGCCGACCGCCTGGGGCTGCTGCGGGCCGACCGGGTAGGGCGGTCGTGGACTTGGCGGACCGGGATACCGCCCGTCGCTTGCGCGGGGTGCGGGGCGCTCCTCCGGCAACGGCCTGCCGCCAGCAACACGGCCGGCCTGCCAGCCATCGCCGTCACCGGACGGATACGGGCGATCATCGACGAACGGCTGCCGTGGTTGCCGCTCCGGCGACGGATACCTGGCATCTCGCTCCACGCCCGGTCCTGACGCCGGCTGGCCGCGCTGGGTGAGCGCTCTGTCCTGCGCCGGGTATCCAGCGGCTGGGCGTTGCTGAGACGGGCCTTCCTGCCCGCCGCCAGTCGGGGACGGAGGGACCTCGACGGCGCGTTCTTGTGCTGGGGCCGATGGTCTCTGGCCGGAGCGCAGCGGGTTAAGCCAATCCTCCGCGGAGTCAAGCCCCCACTCCAGTTCCGCGTCGCTCAGAGCCGTCCAGCGCCGAGAACGGCCAGCTACGAGCAATACGAGTACCGCGATGCCGCAGATCAGGCCGGCCGCCGCCACGACCACGCCCGCCAGCACGAGCAGCCGCCCCGCGGCGACGTTGTCTTTGCGCAGCGCTTCGCCGACAAGGCCCGAGGTGACGCCCGATACCAGTAAGACCGCGCCTCCGACGGTCAGCCCGCCGGAGCCGCGCACCTTCCCCGACGTTACCGAGCCCGAACTCACGACCTAACGATCGCATGCAGGCACCACTGCCGCAACAGGTCCACCGCCTCGCCGGCGAGGCCCGCGTGCCGAGTCAGCGCACACCGTACAGGTGCTCCAGGGCAAGCTGGTCGAGATGTTCGAACGCCATCCCCCGCGCTCCCAGGGCAGCAGCGTCGGGCTCCAGGCTCCGGAGGTCCCGCCAGGTCTCGCCGTCCGCGAGGGTCGGTAGCGCAAGCTGGTCGACCCGCGCCGCGTGGAGCGCCGCCACCACTTCCGGATCCGAGCGGAAGGCACGGACCTTCTCTCGCAGGATCAGGTAGTTGCGCATGCAGGCGGCGGCCGACACCCAGACCCCATCGTCGTCCTCGGTCCGCGGCGGCTTGAAATCGAAATGCACCGGCCCGCCGTAGCCGCCCGACTCCAGCGCGTCTACCACCCAGAACGCACCACGCGCATTGCCGGCCCCGAACCGCAGGTCCTGGTCATAGCGCGGGCCGTGCTGCCCGTTCAGGTCGATGTGGAACAGCTTGCGGTGCCAGATCGCCTGCGTGATGGCGTGCGCGTAGTTGAGCCCGGACATCTCCTCGTGCCCGACCTCCGGGTTGAGCCCGACAATCTCGGAGTGCTCCAGCGAGTTGATGAACGCAAGCGCGTGCCCGGCGGTCGGCAGCAGGATGTCGCCGCGTGGCTCGTTCGGCTTCGGCTCGATCGCGAACCTGAGGTCGTAGCCCTGGTCGAGCACGTAGCCGCAAAGGACATCGAACGCCTCCTTGCAGCGATCAAGCGCGGCGCGCACATCCTTGGCCGCGCCGGACTCCGCCCCGTCCCGGCCGCCCCAGCAGACGTAGACCTTCGCGCCGAGCTCCGCGGCTAGGTCGAGATTGCGCATCACCTTGGAGATGGCGAACCGGCGCACGTCCCTGTCGTTAGCGGTGAACCCGCCCTCCTTGAACATCGGGTGCGAGAACAGATTCGTCGTCGCGGTGGTGGCCACCAGCCCGGTTTCGTCCAGCGCCGCACGGAACGCGGCGATCCGCTGTGCCCGCTCCGCATCCGACGAATCGAAGTCGAATACATCGTTGTCGTGGAAGTTCACGCCGTAGGCACCGAGCTCGGCCAGCCTGCGTACGGCCCGGTCGGCAGGCATCGGCGGCCGCACCGCCGTGCCGAAGACATCCACGCCCTGCCAGCCGACTGTCCAGATGCCAAACGAGAATTTGTCGGCGCTGGTCGGGATGTATGCATCTGCGCTCACGTGCCAGTCCTCTCAGTCCACTTCCCGCCGCTAGGCTCGCGCCACAAGTCTCCCGGCCGTCACGGGCGTCGTCTACCGCCAGCTCGCCGTGTCGTCGCGCAGCGCCGCGTGACGCTCACGTACCTGCGGCGCGGCCGGTCCTGAATACTCGGCCGCCCGGCGCCTCGGCCAGCTGGGCGGCGCGGCGCTCCCGGCCAGGGCCCAGGCGGCCTGCCGCGCGGCGCCGAGCGCGACATACTCCTCGGGCTCGGGCACCAGCACCGGAACTCCGAAGATGCCCGGAGTCAGGCGGCATACTGCCTCGGACCGCGCGCCGCCGCCGATCAGCAGCACCCGGCGATGCTCGATACCCTGGGCGCCCAGCAGGCCGGCCGCATCAGCAAGCGAGGCGAGTACGGCCTCCACCGCCGCCCTGGCCAGGTTCTCCCTGGTCGCGTTCCGCGTGGTCAGGCCGCGTAGCACGCCGGTCGCGCCTGGCCGGTCCGGCGTGCGCTCTCCGTCCAGGTAGGGCAGCAGGGTGAGTCCGCCCGCTCCGGGCGCGGCGGCCAGCGCCAGCCCGGACAGGCCGGCGTTGTCCGTGCCCAGCATGGTCGCGGTGACGGACAGCACGACTGCGGCGTTGACCGTGCACACCAGCGGCAGGAACCGGCCGGTCGCGTCGGCGAACCCCGCGACAGCCCCGGACGGGTCGGCTGCCGGTACCTGGCTGACGGCGAATGCCGTGCCGGAGGTCCCGATCGAGACAACCACGTCGCCCGGCTCAAGACCAAGGCCGAGCGCGGCGCCCATGTTGTCGCCCGTGCCCGCTGAGATCACGGTGCCTTCCGAGAGCGCTGGAATGGCTGGGGACACCGGAGGTGCCGGAACGGTCGTGGGTGCGACCGGCCCCGCCGGGCGGGCCGCGGGCGGCGCGCTGGCCGCCACGGTGCCGACAGCTTCGCCCGGGCTGGCTACTCGCGGCAGCCGCACCGGATGCCCGAGCGCGGTCGTCGCGATGTCCGGCAGCCACTCCCCGGTGGCCGGCGAGAAATACCCGGTGCCGGACGCGTCGCCCCGATCGGTCACCAGGCCGCCGCCATAAGATGATCGGCCGGCCACGGACCCACCGCCCGCTGCAGGCCCGCCGCAGAGCCGCCAGGTTAGCCAGTCGTGCGGCAGCAGCACGCTGGCCACGCGCTCAGCGTTGGCCGGCTCGTGCTCGGCCAGCCAGCGCAGCTTGGTCACCGTGAACGACGCCATCGGGACGCTCCCGGTATTCTCCGCCCACCATGACCGCCCGCCGAGCTCGCTGACCAGCTCCGCAGCGGCCTGGGCCGATCTCAGGTCGTTCCAGAGCAGGGCCGGCCTGATCACCTGGCCCGCATCGTCAAGCACGATCATGCCGTGCTGCTGGCCTGCCACCCCGATCGCCGCGGCCCTGTCCAGCAGGCCGGCGCCTGCCTGCAGCAACGCCTCCCACCAGGCGGCCGGATCACATTCGGTGCCGCCGGGATGCGGCGCACTGCCGCGGCCGACCACGGTCCCGTCGGCCGCATCGCACAGCAGCACCTTGGTCGACTGAGTCGAGCAATCCACGCCCGCTACGAGCATGCCGCCCCTTTTCTGCACTCGAAACGGCGTTTCCCGATGTAACACCACGGGCAGCCGACGTCACTCCAGATGTCTACGCGCATCAGTTTCCTCTCGGCGATTGCAGGCTATAGCGCCCGCGGCCGGCCAGCTGCCGGGGACGCCGCAGGCCCGGCCTTCCTCGCGCGCGGGCTTGTCCACTAGCGTGGGCGATCATCGCCGTTCAGCTCGGCAGCGCGGGAGGCACCCATGGACCGACAGGTCAAGTACGTTTTGCAGGAATCCGACATGCCGCGGCAGTGGTACAACGTGATCGCCGACCTACCATCGCCGCCGCCTCCCCCGCTGCATCCCGGCACCCGGCAGCCGGTCGGCCCTGATGACCTCGCGCCGCTATTCCCGGCCGCGCTGATCGGACAGGAGGTCTCGGGCGAGCGCCACATCGCGATCCCGGAGGACGTCCTGGACGTCTACCGGCTATGGCGGCCGACCCCGCTCTACCGGGCCAGGCGGCTGGAGAAGGATCTCGGCACGCCTGCGCGCATCTACTACAAGTACGAGGGCGGCAGCCCAGCCGGCTCACACAAGCCCAACACCGCCGTTCCGCAGGCGTACTACAACGCCGCCGAGGGCGTGCGCAAGCTGACCACCGAGACCGGCGCCGGCCAGTGGGGCAGCGCCCTGGCGTTGGCATCCTCGCTGTTCGGCATCGACCTAGAGGTGTGGATGGTCCGGGCGTCCTACGACCAGAAGCCCTATCGCAAGATGCTGATGGAGACCTACGGCGCGAAGGTGCATCCGAGTCCGTCCGACGTGACGTCGGCCGGGCGGGCGGTACTCGCCGAGCACCCGGACTCGACCGGCAGCCTCGGCATCGCGATCAGCGAGGCGGTCGAGGTAGCCGGCGGCGACCCGGCGGCTCGCTACTCGCTCGGCAGCGTGCTCAACCATGTGCTCATGCATCAGACAATCATCGGCGAGGAGGCGATCAAGCAGCTCGCCGAGGCCGGCGACACCCCCGACGTGATCGTCGGCTGCACCGGCGGCGGGTCCAACTTCGGCGGCCTGGCCTTCCCGTTCCTCCGGGAGAAGCTGGCCGGGAAGATCAACCCGGTGATCCGCGCGGTCGAGCCCGCCGCCTGCCCATCGTTCACTCGCGGCGTCTACGCGTACGACTTCGGCGACACCGCAGGCTTCACTCCGCTGCTGAAGATGCACACCCTGGGCCACGAGTTCATCCCTGATCCGATCCACGCCGGCGGGCTGCGCTACCACGGGATGTCACCGCTGCTTTCGCACATCTACGAGCTCGGGCTGATCGAGGCCGTCGCGAAACCGCAGTCGGAATGCTTCGAGGCCGGTCTGCGGTTCGCCCGCACCGAGGGCATCGTCCCGGCGCCAGAGCCGACGCATGCGGTGGCCGCGTGCATCGAGGAGGCGCTGCGGTGCAAGGAGACCGGCGAGGAGAAGGTCATCCTGACGGCCCTGTGCGGTCACGGGCTGCTCGACCTCGCGGCCTACGCTGACTACATGTCAGGCCAGCTGCGCGACTACGAGCTGGCTGAGCAGGCAATCGACGAGGCGCTCAAGGGCCTGCCGGCCGCCGTGTGAGCCGCTGGGCCGGCCGGCCCGGGTGCGGCGCCGGCCGGGCTGAGGCTTCCATGATCGCGGGGATTTCTCGGTCGCTGAGAAATCCCCGCGATCACGAAATCAGGCGGGCGGGGCGGGGAAGCCGCCGACGGCGGACTCGTAGGCGCGGGCCACGCGCAGGCACACGTCGTCGGCGAAGTGTCGGCCAACGATCATCATCCCGGCCGGCAGGCCCGTAAGCGGGCCGCCAGGCACCTGCGCGAGCCCGGCAGGAACGGTCGTCGCCGGATGCCCGGAGACGTCGATAGGCGCGGTGTTGGCAATCATCTCCAGCGCCCTGGAGACGTACTCCTCGCGGCTCGCCGAAGCCGCGGGAATGGCCGAGGCCACGATCGGCAGCGTCGGCATGACCAGCGCGTCCAGGCCGGCCAGCGCGGCGTCGTAGGCCGCCGTGAGCTCCACAGCGAGGTTCCTGGCGATCGCGTAATACCAGCCGTCGAAGCGGTCGATGACATAGCGGCCGCAGAGCATGGTCATCTTGACCGTCTCGGAAAGCTCATTCACGTGCTCCCGGCGGCCGCGGGCGTAGTGCGCGATGAGCTCGGGGTCGTAGAGCCCTCCCGAGTTCATCCCGTACCCGTTCCCGTCGATCATCTGGGCGACCGCCCCGTCGGTGGCGATGACGCTCCAGACGTGCATGCCGTCGCGGTGCCACGGCACGCTGACCGGCGTGACCACGGCACCCGCCGACGCGAGCACGCCGACGGCCGCCCGGACGGCCTTGTCCACCTCCGGCTGGGAAAGGCCTGGAATGGCAAATCCCTCCTCGACCACCCCGATCCGCAGCCCGGCCACACCCGCGTCCAGGCCCGCAAGGTAGTCGGCTGACGGCGGGTCCCTGCGCTGCCGCGGGTCCAGCCCATCCGGGCCGGTCAGCACGCCAAGCAGCACCGCTGCGTCCCGCACGGTGCGGGTGATCGGGCCCAGGTGGTCCAGCGTGTTCTCGATCGGGAACGCGCCGGTATACGGCACGAGCCCGTACGTGGGCTTGTGCCCGACCGTGCCGCAGAACGCGCTGGGTATCCGGATCGAGCCGCCCTGATCCCCGCCGAGTGCCAGGTCCGCGTGGCCGGCCGCCACCAGCGCAGCGCTGCCGCTTGACGATCCGCCCGCGGACCGGGACCGGTCCCACGGGTTGCGCACCGGTCCCGTCCGCGACGTGTGGCTGCCGCCGGAGAAGCACAGGTCCTCACAGACCGCCTTGCCCGCTATGATGGCGCCGGCCGCCAGCAGGCGGGTGACGACCGTAGCGTCGCGCAGCGGCACGAACCCCTGCACCGTGGCGGACCCGTTCATCATCGGCAGGCCTGCCACCGTGATGTTGTCCTTCACCGCCACCCGCCGACCTGCCAGCGGCCCGGCGCCAGCGCCGGCGATCTCTGTGGTGACGTACCAGGCACCGAGCTCGTTGCCGACCGCGGCCGGCCACTGGTAGGGCCGGTCCGGCGGCTTGGGAAGCCGCGCCTCGTAAAGCCGCTGCACCGCGTCATACGACCCGAGCGCGCCGGTGACGAGCCCGCGGAACGATTCCAGGTCGCGGGATGACAGCGTTAGACCATAATGCGCGGCGATCTTCGCGAGATCGTCGTTACTGGGCGGGGGGATGGCCATGGCGGCCTCCTAACCGTCTGGCCGCGCTGGGCCGGGTCTGACATGGCGCCACACGGCACATGCGTCCGATCTTTGCCGACTGCCGCACTTGCGACAAGACCTTGACACATTCATCGGCCTGGGGCGCTCCGACTTCCGTAGGCGGCGTCATCGTGCTGCTTTGCGCGTGATGGCCAGGCTGACATTGGCGTCCGGGCCCGACCCGATGGCAATGGCGGCGAGGCCCGCCAGGAGCTGCACCCTGACCGGGGTGCCGCGTTCGGCGGTGGTGCCGTCGCCGAGCTGCCCGTGGTTATTGGATCCCCATTCCAGTACGTGGCCACTGGCGGTGCGGGCCAGGCTGTGATCGCAGCCGGCGCTGATCGCCTTGACCTTCGTGCCCGGGGGCACTCAACGATCGCGGGCCGCGATCTGGAAGCCGGAACTGGGGCAGGATGCGAGCGATTTGATGCGCCGCGCCGGGAGGGGTCACAATCCTCGGGAGGGATCTGGGGGTTTCGGGCGATGGAGCTGCTGGAGCGGGCGTCGTTTCTGCAGACGCTGGCCGAATATGCCGGTGAGGCACGACGGGGCAACGGCCGGCTGGTTCTGGTGTCCGGGGAGTCGGGGATGGGGAAGACCGTGCTCCTGGAGGCGTTCCAGCGGAGCATAAAGGGGACCCGCTGGCTGTGGGGTGCCTGTGATGGCCTGCTGACCCCCCGGCCTTTGGGTCCGCTGTTCGACATCGGCGCGCAGGCCGGCGGGGAACTCGCCGGCCTGTGCCGCCGGGGGGCCCCGCGGGACCGGTTGTTCGCGGCCTTCCTGGCCGAGATCGATTCGCCCGCAGCCTTGAGCGTGGCGGTGATCGAGGATGTTCACTGGGCCGATGAGGCGACGATCGACCTGCTGAGCTTTGCTGGACGCCGGCTGGGCCGGATGAGGGCATTGCTTCTGGCCACCTACCGTGACGATGAGCTGGGCGACGATCATCCGCTCCGGGTGGTCCTTGGTGACCTCGCCACGCAGCGCGCCACCCGGCGGATGCGGTTGCCGCCGCTGTCGCAGGAGGCCGTGCGGGCACTGGTCGGGCAGCGGGAGGTGGATGCCGCCGAGCTTTACCGGGTGACCGGCGGCAACCCGTTCTACGTGAGCGAGATCGTGGAGGCCGGATGGCCGTCGGTGCCCCCGACGGTCCGCGATGCGGTGGGCGCCCGGCTGGCCCGTTCGAGTAGCGGCGCTCGCCAGGTGGTGGAGTCCGCCGCGGTGATCGGGGCGCGGGTGGACCGATCGCTCCTGTCGTCGGTCCTAGAGGGTTCGGGTTCATCGGCCGGCGAGTGCCTGAGGACCGGGATTCTCATTCCCGATGGGACCGGCCTGCGGTTCCGGCATGAGCTGGTCCGGATGGCGGTGGAAGCAGGTATCGCGCCGCACCGCAAGATGGAGCTGCACGCCCGGCTGCTGGCCGCGCTGGAAGAGCGCGGTGATGCCGATCCGGTCCTGCTGGCCCACCACGCTGAGGGCGCCGGGGATGAGAAGGCCGTTCTGCGGCACGCCCCGGAGGCGGCCCGGCGTTCGTCCGCGCTGGGAGCGCATCGCGAGGCGGCGGCACAGTTCGAGCGGGCCCTGCGCTTCGCCGGTGATCTTGACGTGCCTGCCATGGCGGCACTGCATGAGGGCGCCGCGGGCGAGTATTCGCTGCTGGACCGCTGGGAGGAGGCGGAGCGAGCGCTGCGCATCGCTCTCCAGTTGCGGCGTGAGCTGGGTGATGACCTGAGCGCCGGAGAGAACCTCCAAAGGCTCTGCACGACGCTGTGGCGGTTGTGCCGGGGGGAGGAATCCGGCCAGGCGGCCGGGGAAGCCGTGCGGGTCCTCAAGGCGCTGCCACCCGGCCCGGAGCTGGCGTGGGCCTACGCGAACCTCAGCACCTCGTACATGCTGGCGGGCCGAAGCGATGAAGCTGTCGAGATCGGTGAGAAGGCGCGTGCGCTCGGCGAAGGACTGCATCAACCTGACGTCATAAGCCATGCGCTGACAGCTACCGGGTCCGCGATTCTGAAAAGTCGCCTGGATGGGATGGGCTCGATCGAGCGCGCGCTCCGGATCGCGCTCGACGCGGACCTCCAGGAAGAGGCCGGCTTCGCGTACACCGCCCTCCATGAGGGTGTCGCACGCCTGCACTGGTTCGAGGACGAGGAACGTTACTACACCGAGGGAATGGCCTATTGCCAGGGACGCGAGCTCGGCGTCTTCAGCACATGCCTGATGGGCTGGCGGGCCTACACCCTTATGCTCCTGGGGCGGTGGGACGAAGCGGCGGACACCTGCGCCCAGATGCTGGACCGTCGGAGCATCTCGCCAGTGAACCGGCTGAACCCGCTGCGGGTGCTGGGCAGCATTCGCGGCCGCCGTGGCGAATCCGGGGCGTGGGAACTGCTGGACGAGGCGCTCGCCCTGGCCGAGGGAGCAGCCGAGCCGCGGTGGATCGCGCCGGTGCGCGCGGCGCGGGCGGAGCTGAGATGGCTGTCGGGCCAGCCCGGCCTCGCGGCGCAAGAGGCCCGATCAGGTTATGACGGTGCCATCGGGCGCGTTGATCCGTGGACGCTGGGAACCGTGGCCATCTGGCTGTCGCGGCTCCAGGCCTCGGACGGCGTGCTGACCCACCTGCCGAAGCCATTCGCCCGGGAGATGGCCGGGGACTGGCAAGGCGCGGCGGCAGCATGGGACCGGCTCGGTCGGCCCTACGACGCGGCTCTGGCCCTGCTGGGCTCGACGGACGAGGCCGGGCTCAGGCAAGCCCTGGCAGCTTTCGACGGCCTGGGTGCCCGGGCGGCCGCGGCTGTGGCCAGACGGCGGATGAAAGCGCTCGGAGTCAGGGTGATCCCGCGCGGGCCTCGCCAGGCCACGCAGGCCGCTCCGGCCGGGCTGACCGCCCGTGAGCAGGAGGTCCTCGCCCTGCTCTCAGAAGGCCTGCCCGACCGGGAGATCTCCCGGCGGCTGTTCATCTCCGAGCGGACCGTGCACCACCACGTCTCCGCGGTTCTGTCCAAGATCGGCGTCTCGTCCCGGACGGCAGCGGCCCGCGAGGCCGCCCGGATGGGCATCGGGGCCCCCGGCTAGGCACTCCTCCGGCCAAACTAGGCACCCTCTCCCGCCAAGCCGGGCATTTCTCCCGATTAATCCGCTGATCTGGCCGGCCTACGGTCGTTTATGACAACCCCCCCGACGACCGGAAAGAGGCCGCCCGTGCCGCTCTCCTGGATGTTCACGCGATCGCCGGCAGCGTGGCCATGGATGACGTGGCCAAGGCCCACCTCGCCGACCTGCAGACGCAGGCCGCTCACAACGTGCGGTACCTGCTTTCCGCCCACACTTCCGGATCGGAACAACCTGAATCGATCCCAATCTGAGGCGAAGGAGGTCATCATGAGCCGCGTCCCGCGCCTCCGCCGCTGGGCCGGCCGGCTCACGGGGCTGCCCGGCGTACTGCTGGCGGTCGGCGCCGCCGCGCCCGCACCGGCCAACCGGGAGGTGAAGCCAAGATGAGCGCGGGCATGTGCTCAGCTCTGGGCTGGCTGTCGTTCCGGCGGATCATTGACATCCCGTTCGAGAGGTGCGTGGCCGCACTCGGGAGCTGGCAGCACACCGGACAGGACGGCGAACTGCGCATCGGCCTAAGCCTCTTGCGCGGGCCGATCGAGCACGATCGCGACCCGGGTACATGCCGAATCGAGGTTCGCCTGGCCCGGGGGCCGCTGCGCCCGCTGCTACGCATGCGGCTCGACATCGACCACTGGTCCACGTCACCCTCAAGGACCGCCCTCGAACTCATCCCTTGCCAGCGCATCCGGCCCACCGCAACCTACTTCCGGGCCGGCCACCTCCTACTGGACTCATTGACTCACTCGCTGCCACAGCACTGCCGCTGACGGCAGCGGTCATGCTGTCAGCGGCAGTGGCTCGCTCGGCTGGCCGGTTCAGGCGGCCCCTGGCGGCACGGCTCAGGCGGCCGGGACCGGGCAACGGGCAGGGACGAACTCGCCGGCCGCCGGGCGGCTGGCCCCGGCCGCCGCCTCGCTGCCCGCTGCCTCCTGGTACTGCGGCAGCGGGCGCCGCGGCAGGGCGAAGAAGGCGGCGACCGCGGCGACGATCGCGACGGCCGCGGCGACGCGCATGCCCATCGCCATCGCGTGCGTGAAGGCAG
>Ga0137371_10003938_pt1 | contig 11666 bp, 12 predicted proteins | sample SagtaG_7_FD_104919 | JGI IMG/M metagenome (GOLD analysis project Ga0137371, IMG submission 104919) | Vadose zone soil microbial communities from Sagehorn Ranch, Mendocino, California, USA - Sage1_R_40_16 metaG | ecosystem: Environmental > Terrestrial > Soil > Vadose zone | place: USA... | reverse complement strand
CTTCGTTGGCCCGGAACTCTTCGATGATCTTGCTATTCCAGTCGGTCATCTCGGCCACCCTCAGCTCAGCTTTGACGCTTCCCCCGCACGCTGTCCGGTCCTCGATCCGGTTCCGGCCGTGCGGTCCAGCCGCGTCCGTCACGCCTTAACCGCGTCGCCGCGCGAGTTCTTCCCGCAGCATCCTCGGATCATCGTGGCCTCGTGCAGGAGCCCCCTGCCAGCACGGTGCCGGAAGCCGCGCCAGCACGGTGCCGGAACCGGAAGCCGCGCTGGGCGGCCGGGCGGCCGACATGCCTCCCCAGCATCTCCCGTCGCACTGCGGGATGCGACGAAGATCAGCGAAGCAGGTGCGCGGACGCGACGCTGCCATCTGGGCACCGGGCGGGCTGAGCGCGCCCGCAGCGGAAGGCCGGCCCTGCGGTCAGCCCCGCGAGCTGTCCTGATTGCGCCGTGTGCTGAGCGCGCCGCGCGGCGGAAGACCCGGCCCTCCCGTCGGCCCCGGCGAGCTGTCCTGATCGCGCCGTATCTTGCCAGTCGGCTGCCTGCACAGTAAGGTAGCGATATATCGTGATCGTATCGCGATTGGTTCGACTAGGAGCGCATGATGTCTGCAGCAAGATGGGCGGCCGGGGACGCTGACCTTTGGCTGTCCGCGATCCTCAGGTGCGCGGGCGGCCTGCTCGGGCAGGCCAGCGGGGCCGGCGGCCGGATGTCCGGTATGCGCGGCCAGAGCCAGCGCGGCGCGCCGTGGGACCGGGGCTTCGGGTGGCCTGGCGGCCCCCGTGGGCGGCCAGGCCGCCCGGGCGGGCCACCCGGCGGCTGGTGGCCTGGGCCGCCCGGCTTCCCGCGCGGGCCGAAGGCCGGCCGCGGCGATGTGCGCGCCGCGATCCTGGCCCTGCTGCGGGAGAGCCCGCGCAACGGGTACCAGATCATGTCCGAGATCGAAGAGCGCAGTGGCGGCGCGTGGCGGCCAAGCCCCGGCGCGGTTTACCCGGCCCTGCAGCAGCTCGCCGATGAGGGCCTGATCGAAGCCGAGGAATCCGGCGGCGGCCGCACGTTCCGCCTCACCGATGCCGGCCGCCGTCATGTCGAGGAGAACCCGCAGCTGGCACGCGCGGCGTGGGAGTCGATGGCCGATGGCGAGCCGGGTGAGATCCCCGGACTGCTCGCCGCGGCCGCGCGCCTGGGCGGCAGCATCGTGCAGCTGGCCCACGCCGGCACCCCAGGGCAGATCCGCGCCGCCGAGCAGCTGCTCGGGCAGACCCGCAGCAGGATCTACCAGATCCTGGCCAGCGACGCGGACGGCGAGCAGGACGAACAGTAGCAAGCAAGGGGACAGGCAATGGACGATCGCATCCGCGTTTCCGACGCCGACCGGGACCAGGTCACCGCCCGGCTGCGCGACCACTTCGCCGAAGGCCGGCTGATGCCTGATGAGCTGGACGAGCGGATCTCGGCGGCACTAAGCGCCACAACCGTTGGTGACCTGCGCCGCGTCATGGCGGACCTGCCCGGTCCCGTGCCCGTCCCGCCGGCCGCAGCACAGCGTCCGCAGGGGGCAGGGCCGCCCTGGACCTACCGCCGCCACGGCCCGCGGCTGCTGCCGATCGCGCTGCTGGTACTGCTCACGGCGCTGCTGGTGCCCGGTGGCGGCTGGCTGTTTTTCGCGTTCATCAAGCTGATCCTGCTGTTCTGGCTCGTGACCTGCCTGGCCGGGATCTTCTTCGCGGGCTGGTTCCGCCGGCGGATACGCCGCTACCGGGGGCCCGGATACGCCCAGCACTGGCGGGAACATCCGCGCTGGTGACACGGCCATGACCGGTGCAGCAGGTCATAGCGCCGGCGCCGCGCACTCCGCATTACCGCTGCTCCGAGCACGTCAAGCAGATCCGCCTCACCATCCGGGCACTCGAAGGGCTGACGGCCGCGGACTGCCCGCCACCGGTCGCTGGCACCACGGACAGGACATCTGCGGACAGGACATCTGAATGACGGGGAACGAGCCGCGAGTCCTCGATCACCGACCAGGAGGAAACCGTGGCGAGCGTTCAGGAACCTCGCATGACCAGCACCGCGACGACGCTGCTGATCCTTCCGCGGTCGTCACCATGCTGCGCCGCCGCCCGACCCTCGATCAGGTCGCTAACGTCGCTGTCTTCCTTGCCTCCGACTGGGCCAGCACCATGACAGCGACCGAGGTCAACATCACCGCAGGAGCGGTCGTCGACTGATCGCCAGAGCGGTGGCCCGCGAAGGATGCCCGGGAAGGATGCTCGCCGTGACCTTCACGGAACTGCGGGCAGCTTTGCTTGCGAGGGGTGCGGCGGCGACGACGGCCTGGCCTCCGGCTTGCGCGCGGCGCCGTCGGTCCTGGCCGGGCCGAATCGATGGAGCACCAGGATGAGGATGGTGCCGAGCACGTCCAGGATCAGTACCACCTGGAGGGCCTTGTCGTAGCCGTTACCCGGCGAGAAATTCGGGAAGATCGCGTAATTGGCAATGAGCTCGGCCGCGATCGCCGTGCACAGAACCGTGCCGGGAACCACGATCCGCATCGGCCGGCTGTAAGTGCGCCGCGGCAGCATCAAGGAGGCATGCGTCGCGGCAATCGCGAGAATGACCAGCACCGCGGCAGTGCGCCCCAAGCCATCCGCGAGGCTGCCGCTGGCCAGGTTCCACCACGTGGCGACGATGCCGATGGCAAGGGCGGCCAGCGTACTCACGATTCCGGTCAGCTGGACCGCTCGCTGCGAAACTGATCTGGCGGGCCCGGAACAGAGCAGCGCCAGAATACTCGCAACATCGACCTCGATCGCGCTGCGGAGTAATTTAGCGCCGGTCTCGCCAAGGCCACTCCATATCACGCCGGCGATCCCGAGCGCGGCCGTGATCGATAGCGCGGGAATAATGACGATGCGGAAAAGGAATGCCCGATTCTGCGTGCTGGTCATGACGATATCCTGTCAATTGCGGGAAGTTCTCTTATTCCTATGATCAGGGCCACAGAGCGGCCGCGCCTGAGTACGGGTACTCACCCGTGCGGGCTCTCGTGCCCGAGTACCCGGACGGCAACCCCTGTCCCGCGCGATGCAAAGCCAGGCCGGGCTCTGACGGGCGGCCCATGAGGTGGAGGGCCGCGGCCTGGCCGGCAGGCGATGCCGCGGCCCGGCGCGTTCAGGGCTGCTTGACCAGGATGGCGCGGGTGTAGAGCAGGTCGAAGCCCTGGCGCTGTACGTTTTGCTGGGACTTGGACCCTGGCTGCGTGGTGACGACGGCGATGTCGCAGCCGGCCGCGGCGGCGTCGGCCAGCCGGGCCGACAGCATGGCGGTCTGGACGCCCCGGCGGCGGTGCGCAGGCGCGGTCGCCGCGCCGGTGAGCTGCGCGATGCCTTCTGCCATGTGGAAGCTGGCGCCGCCGGCGATGACCCCGTCGCGCAATGCCGCATAGCGCAGGACGCCGGCGGCCGCGAAGTCGCGCTCGGCCGCCTCGATGACCTCGCGCGGGAACTCCTCGTGCGAAGGCACCCCCTGGGTATCAGGATGCGCGACGGCATCTGCCACGACGTCAAGCCAGAGCTCGAGTTCCTCATCACCGCTGGGCCGGACCTCGACCCCGGGTGGCGTGATTCGCCCGGGTTCGCCGTCGATGGCACGGCCGAGCACGTTCTCGAACGATACGAGCCGGTAGCCGCGCTCGGTCAGCAAGGCGCCGGTCGCGGGGTCGGCAAGATGGGCGAGTTCGATCTGCACGGGGGCGCCGCACGCGGCGAAGGCCCGCTCGATCTCGCCAAGGGCGGCCGCACCTGGCACGCCGCCGAAGCCGAGCCCCGCGACCTTGTTGAACGGCGAGCCCTCTGCGGCGAAGCTCGCCACGCCGCCGGCGACCGGAATCACGAAGCCCGCCGCGCCTGCCCTGCGACGGCGCGCGGCCTCGCTGGCCCTGGCGATGAGCTGCGCCTCGGCCCGCTCGATCCGCCCGGCCAGGGCGGTGTCGCAGAACAGGGGCGATCGGCCGGCGTTCATGCGCGGAGACCGCAGAGGTCGGCGAGAGCAGGCAGCTCAGCCGGCTGGGGTGCCGCACCGCCGGACGGTGCCGCGCCGCCGGACCTCACCCCGTGCGATACGCACCAGCGGCTCATGCCGCCGCGCCGGTGCTGCCTCCCGCCGTGGTTCGGTGCCGGCCAGCGCCCGGACCCACTCGGCCGACTCGCGATCCACCTCCGCAGCCGCGCGGCAGGTGCCCGGCGAAAAGTGCCATCTTCCCTCACCGTCACGATGTTACCCAGATGTCCCCACCCCGGCGCCGTGACTGACCCCAGCGAGAATGCCTCCGACCGCCCCACCGGGCGACGTCGGGGCGAGCAAGGCGGCCCATGGCGCCAGGGGCATGGGTGCAGCACGAGCATGACCAGCGATCGTCATGGGCAGCACGCCGGGCTAGCAACTCCGCAAGTCGGGATATGGGATGCGATCCTCAGCCCGGAGGACGCCGGCCGGCTCGTTAGCTGGCACGACCAGGGTCCGCTGCGAGAAGATATCGTCGAGGTCGCCGACGCCCGTTGTGGTGTGACCACAACACCGGCATCTTTGTGGTATGGCCCCTGGGCGCATCCGGCGGCCAGGGGCGGAGCCAGCCGGCGTGCTGTGAGGTGGATCGGGCGGCGGCCGTGTGCGGCGTGGGCAGCATGACGCCGGGGAAGGGGGCCAGGGCGGATGCCGGTGGACCCGACGAGCGACTTTCCCCCGGCTGCGGCGCGTATCGCCGCGGCGGTGGAGACATCCCTGGATACGATGGTCGCGGCGGCGGTCGAGGCGATCTGGGAGCAGGTGCCGGCCTACCGTGACAGTTCCGACGATCAGTTGCGCGAGGACGTCGCCGCGCATGTCGGCGCGGTGTTCGGTGTCTTCCTGACGGGCATGACCGGTCGGCGGCCTGCGCGGCGCGCGGATTTCGCGGTCACTCGCGAGCAGGCGATGCGGCGCAGGGCACAGGGGATTTCGCTCGCCGACTTCCTCCAGGCGTTCCGGATCGGGCAGCTCACGCTGTGGCAGGGCGTTCTCGGGGCGGCTGGCGAGGATCCCGGAGCCCGAGCTGCGGCGTTGCCGGTGGTGGCGCAGATCATGCAGGTCATCGAGCTAGGCAGCACTGTCGCGGCGGAAGCCTATATCGAGGCGCAGCAATACGAGGTGGCGGACAGCGACCGAGTGCGCCGGGATCTGCTCGAGGACCTGCTGGCCCGGCACGTTGCGTCCGCAGGGCTCAAGCGGGCGATGCTGCGGGCTGCCGGGCTCGGACCGCACACGCGGATACTGGTGACCTCTGCAGTATGCGCCAGCGACGCCTGGGATGAGCACATTCTTCGCGACGCGGCACTGGCGGTGGGACGTGCCCAGGGCGGCGGAGCATACGGGCTCGCGGTCGTCCGGCAGGATGAGATCGTCGGAGTGGCGCAGGTGCCGCGGAGCGGTGCCGAGGCCGCCGTGGCGAACCTGCGGCGTGCCTGCGCCGACCTTCAGCGTCGGCACGTCCGGCTGGCCGTCGGTGTCAGCACCGTGCACTCTGGGTTGCACGAGGTTCCCGAGGCCTACGCCGAGGCGCGGGTCGCGCGAGACAGCCTTGGCACCGCAGCGGGCGTGCTGGCGCTGCCGCTGCTGAGCAGCTTCGACTACCTGGTGCTGCGCGAGGACGAGACAGCGCGGCGGCTGATCCGGCCTGAGGTGCGGCGATTCGTGGCCGGCGACGCCGCGGCGGGCGGCGCACTGATCGCCACCCTGGTCGAGTACGCCGCGTGCGACCTCAACGCCAGGACCGCGGCGAAGCGGCTGCACCTGCACGTCAACACGGCCTATTACCGGCTGGAGCGAATCGCCGAGCGGACAGGATGCGACCTTCGGCGGCTCGCCGATGTCGTGGAACTACTGATCGCAGTGCGGCTGCTCGGCGCCGGTCATCCCGGTGCGAGCTCGCCCGGCGCCAACTCGCCCGGCGCCAACTCGCCCGGCGCCAACTCGCCCGGCGCCAACTCGCCCGGCGTCGGCCTGCCAGCCGCGTCGCCGTGAACTTCATGACCGAATCACCACGTCTTCTGTGACCGGCCCACTAACGCCCTCGGCGCGCGCGCCGTCACAGTGGATACCTCCCGGGCCAGATCGCGGAGACTGTGGAGGTAACACCAGATGCTCAATCTTGCCGTCCTGCTCGAAGCCAGCGCGCGCGAGGTCGCCGGCCGCGACGCCGTCGTGCACGGCACGACCCGCCTGACGTACGCAGAGCTCGACGCCGCGGCCAGCCAGCTGGCGAGCGCCCTGGTGGCCAGGGGCATCCAGCCCGGCGACCGGATCGCGCTGAGCTGCCCGAACCTGCCGTGCTTCGCCGTCGTCTACTACGGCATCCTCAAGGCCGGCGCCGTCATCGTGCCGCTGAACATCCTGCTGACCGAGCGCGAAATTGCCTACCACCTCGCCGACTCAGCGGCGAGGGCGTACTTCTGTTTCGAGGGCACCGCCGAGCTGCCGATGGGAAAGGCCGGCAGCGCGGCGTACCAGAGCACCGGCAGCTGCGAGCACTTCGTGCTGCTCACCGCCGAGCCGGCGGCCGCCTCACCGATGCCGGAAGTGGAGACGCTGGCCGAGTTCGTGCATCGTCAGCCGGCCACGTTCACGTCCGCGGCCACGGCGGAGACCGATACCGCGGTCATCCTCTATACCAGCGGCACGACGGGAAAACCCAAGGGCGCCGAGCTTACCCACAGCAACATGGTGCAGAACGCGCTGCTGGCGAACCGGCTGTTCGGCATGCACCCGCATGATGTCCACCTGGTCGCGCTGCCGCTGTTCCACTCTTTCGGGCAGAGCGTCCAGATGAATGCCGGGTTGGCTACCGGCGCGACGGTGGTATTGCTGCCGCGGTTCGACGCCGAGCTTGCCCTGTCGCTGATGGAGCGGGAGCAGGTCACCTTCTTCGCCGGGGTTCCCACCATGTACCACGCCCTGCTCAGTTGCGCGCACGCCGGCCGTTTCGACCTGGCTGGCATCGCAGCCGGCCTGCGCGTGGCTGTCTCGGGCGGTGCCGCCCTGCCGGCCGAGGTGATGCGAGGATTCGAAGAGCGGTTCGGGGTGCCGATCCTGGAGGGCTACGGCCTGTCCGAGACCAGCCCGGTGGCCACGTTCAACCGGGTGAGCCGACCGCGCCGGCCCGGCTCAGTCGGCCTCCCGGCCTGGGGGATCGAGGTCATGATCGTGCGGGACGACGGATCCGAGGCCGAGGTCGGTGAGCCCGGCGAGATCATGATCCGCGGCCACAACGTGATGAAGGGATACTTCAGGCGACCCGTGGCGACCGCGGAGGCGATCAACGCCCTCGGCTGGTTCCGCACTGGCGACATCGGCAGACGTGACGCCGACGGCTACCTGTACATCGTCGACAGGAAGAAGGACCTGATCATCCGGGGCGGCTTCAACGTGTATCCGCGCGAGCTTGAAGAAGTGCTGCACACCCATGCCGACGTGAGCCTTGCCGCGGTTGTGGGCGTGCCACACGACCGCCTTGGCGAGGAGGTCAAGGCATTCGTGGTCCGCAATCCCGGCGCGGCGATCAGCGAGGCGGAGCTCATCTCGTGGTGCAAGCAGAACATGGCGGCCTACAAGCACCCGCGGCTGGTGGAGTTCCGCGACAGCCTCCCGATGACGGCCACTGGCAAGATCCTCAAGCGCGAACTTGGCAGCGAAACCGCGCCGGTCCGGGGGCGGCCGTGACCACGGCGGCGACGGCGCGGCCTGCCAGCGAGACGACGGCGCAGGCGCTCGGCGAGGTCACGCTTGACGCGATCAATGCCGGCCTGGCCACCGGGCGCATCGGCGCTCCAGTCGACCTCGCGAAGGCCGCTGTGGACACGTACGTGATCGGCGCGGAGGCCGACCACGTCGTGCCATGGCAGGGCGCCTACCGGACGACCCAGCTGCTCGGCGGCGAGATGACCTTCGTGTTGTCGGGCGGCGGCCACATCCAGCACCTGGTGAATCCGCCGGGCAACCCGAAGGCGCGTTACCGCACCGGGCCACGACCTGGCACCGAGCCTGACACCTGGCTGGCCGGGGCAACCAGGCACGAGGGCACCTGGTGGGGTCACTGGGCCGAATGGGTACATGCTCGCTCGGGTGCGCAGCGTCCCGCGCCTAAGGTGCTGGGCAGCCGCGCACACCGGCCGATGGAGCCGGCCCCCGGCCGGTACGGCAGGCAGAAATGACAGGCGGCACCGCGGACCCGCTGCGCCGCGAGCGGCGCAGGCCCTGGCAACCGCTAAGGATCTTGTTCGCTTCGGCAGGGCAGGCCGCCCGAACCTGCGCGCACGAACGCGTGCAGATGCTGGCTGTACGAGGGCGGGTTCTCCGGGTTGCCGTGCGCGACGGGGATCCCGCGCTACCGCCGCTGCTGCTGTGTAATGGCGTCGGCGGCAGCCTGCGGGCCAACCCCTCGCGGGCCCGCGAACTGCTGCATGCGGCGACCCGGGCGGGGTCTCGCCGGGGCTACTACTACCAGCTGCTGGCCGGCGCCAGCTGGACGAGCCTGCCGCTGCTGCCGTTGCTCCGCCACCCCACCCTCGTGATGGCAGGTGACGACGACCCGATCATCCCGCTCATCAACGCCAGGATCATGCACCGCCTGATTCCCGGCAGCGAACTGCACGTCTACCGCGGCGGGCACCTGGACGCAATCGCCGATCCCGGGCGGCTGGCACCCGTCGTCCAGGCATTCCTCACCGCCGAGACCAGGCCGCCCCGCGCCACGAAGGGACTTAAGACATGAGCAGTGTGTCGGACGCGCGCCTCGGAGAGGCGCTGGGCACGGACTTCTTCTCCGTGCGTGAGCAGTTCACCGACGAACAGTGGTCACGGTTCATCACCGTCCGGCGGTTCGTCGACGAGGAGGTCGTGCCCGTCGCCGGGCCGTACTGGGAACGAGCGGAGATCCCCTGGGAACTTATCCGCCGCCTGCCTGAGCTCGGTGTCGTGGGCGAGGACATCAACGGGTACGGGTGCGCCGGGATGAGCGCCCTGGCCAGCGGGCTGGTCACCATGGAACTGCACCGCGGTGACGGCAGCCTGGGGGTCACCCTCGGCGTGCACTCCGGCCTGGCGATGCGATCGATCGCCTTGTGCGGCTCGGACGAGCAGAAGGCGCGGTGGCTGCCCGCCATGGCGCGAATGGACCGGCTCGGCGCGTTCGCGCTCACCGAGCCCGATCACGGCTCGGACTCGGTCGCGCTGGAAACCTCGGCCCGGCTCGATGGGAACGAATGGGTCCTGGCCGGCCGCAAGCGCTGGATCGGCCTTGGTACGATCGCCGACCTGGTCATCGTGTGGGCCCGCAACGCGAGCGACGGCCAGGTCGGCGCCTTCGTCGTGGAGCGGGGGTCACCCGGCTTCCAGGCAGAGGTCATCGAAGGGAAGGCTTCGCTGCGGTCCGTCTGGCAGGCCGACATCACCCTGGACAACGTGCGGGTGCCGGCGGATAACCGGCTACCGGGAGCACGCACCTTCGCCGATGCCACCCGGGTCCTTGCCGCGACCCGCAGCACCTGTGCGTGGGCTGCCCTAGGCCACGCCACCGCCGCCTACGACACGGCCCTGCGCTACGTCACACGGCGGCACCAATTCGGCAAACCGCTCGCCAGCTTCCAGATCATCCAGCAGCGGCTGGTGTCCATGCTCGCCGAGCTGACCGCGATGCAGCTGTACTGCTTGCAGATCGGGCGGCTCGCCGACGCCAGCCGGCTCACGCCGACGGTGGCTGGCCTGGCCAAGATGCACAACACCCGCAAAGCCCGCCTATTGATCGCCGACGCGCGCGACATGCTCGGCGGCAACGGGATTCTCCTGGACCACCAGGTCATCAAGCACATGGCCGACATCGAGGCCATCCACACCTTTGAGGGCACCGAGACCATGCAAACTCTCATCGTCGGCCGGGACATCACCGGCATCGGAGCGTTCACGTAACAGCCCGCGCACCGCCCTGCGTCAGCGCCTCCGCGTCTCCGAGGGTGCAAGGCCTTGTAGTTGTACTGGCCTGCGGGGACCTGGATACTTCCGGTCATAGCAGACCTGAAGGTCTGGCCAGGGCTGGGGAGGGGTAAGTAATGTCGGGGTATGTGCTGCCGCCGGGGGGCGGCCGGTCGTTTGGCCCCGGGATCAGCGTCAAGGTTGAGCACGGAGTCAGCCCGAGTTTTGCTTGTCTTCGAAAGTGTCGTCCCGCCGCTATGGCCGGGTCCGGGACCGCATCTGCACCGGGAGTACGACGAGGCGGTCTACGTCCTCGACGGCACGGTCGCGTTCACGCTGGACGGAGCGGAGCACGTCTGGCCACGGGCAGCCAACGCTCTGGCGCGGTCTGCGTTCCCGCCTGCGGTGGCCGCAGCTTGAGCCCTGCTGTCGGCCACGTGGGCGGTGGGCCCACCCGGCCGGTAATCACCGCCGGAGCGGAAACGCTGGTTGTGGCGCGCATGGCCGGCAAGAGCCCCTGGGCGCTGCGGGTGGCCATCCATCGCGGTCTTCACCAGCTCGCCGCCAGTGCGGACTGGGGGTGTAACGCCACGAATGGGCCGGGCGTTTTTACTGTGAGATGTCTGGGTTTTCCTTTCCCGGCCGGCCCGGCCGCGAGCTGGACGAGCCGCTGCTGGACATGCTCCTGACCGGTGGCCGCTCCCTCCGGATGCCCCGGACCAGCTGCATGCGGCGGCGGGAATGTCCGCCAGCCTGCCCCGACCCGGCTGGCCCAGGCAAGCTGGCCGGGGAGGCGGCGGCGCGGACGGTGTACGCCCGCGCCGCCGCCCCGGTCGGCGTCTCGCCCGTTGCCCGCGGATCAACCCGACGGAGGCCAGCTTGGCTTTCTATCCCCCTCAATGCCAGGCTTGCCGCCGCGCTGGTAGCGGCAGCGGTCGGGCCGGGCGGCGCCGCGGCGCATGCCGAAGCGCCGCCCGGCCCGATCCAGGATCTCGCCCATCGCACGATCGGCGCGTCGGCAGCACACCACGTGCCCAGCGGGCGCCAGGCAGGCTACCGGCTGTGCGACGGGTACGAGCGCGCCAAGATATACGGCCCCGCCCGCGCGGAGTTCGTCGCGGCGCAGAAGCTGGCCAGGGCCGCTGGGGGTGCGGACACGATCAACGCCCACTGCGTGGTGGTCTGGCGTCCCAGCCGGGCACCGGCCAGCCACCCATCGGCCAGTGCGAAAGCCGGCGCCAAGGGGAAAGCCCACGCCAGGGGAAAACCGAGATTCCAGCCCGGCAGTCGGCCATAACCACGCGCGCGGCTGAACTTGCTCTGGTCCGGTCATTGTGAGCCCCGCCGCGGCCACGGCGGCGCACTCCGCGGTGCTGTCGATCCTCGGCATTCGGGCTGTCATTGCGTCTCGGCTGGTGTGGCCTAACACCGAGTTCCAGGACGAGGCCCTGTACCAGTGCTGGCTCCGACCCGCAGCCCTGTGATGTCCGCCGCTCAGCAGTACGCCTCTCAGCAGTACGCCTCTCAGCAGTACGCGGGTCAGCAGCACGCCGCTCAGCAGCACGCCGGTCTCGGCGCGCTCACCACCATCGCTCGGTCGGATGCGCCGGCGCAGGCGCCGATACTGCCGGAATACATCCCCGAGCAGCCTGCCCAGGCGCCCT
>Ga0137371_10003937_pt1 | contig 11666 bp, 8 predicted proteins | sample SagtaG_7_FD_104919 | JGI IMG/M metagenome (GOLD analysis project Ga0137371, IMG submission 104919) | Vadose zone soil microbial communities from Sagehorn Ranch, Mendocino, California, USA - Sage1_R_40_16 metaG | ecosystem: Environmental > Terrestrial > Soil > Vadose zone | place: USA: California... | reverse complement strand
TGCGCGACGATACGGCAGCCTGGTCGTAGACGGCGCTGGTGACTGCCGGGAGACTTGGGGCGCGTGGCTAGCGGTGCAAAACGGAAGGAAGGAACCGGCACGTGAGTGCAGAGGCTTATATCCCTGACAGCGCCGACCGATTCTCGTTTGGCCTATGGACGGTCGGCTGGCAGGGCGTCGATGTATTCGGTGGCGCCATCCGCCCGCCGATGCCCGCCGAGCGGGCCGTGCGCAAGCTCGCGGAACTCGGTGCCTACGGCGTGAACTTCCACGACAACGACGTGTTCGACTTCGACGCCACGGACGCGGAACGTGACCAGCGGATCGCCGCGTTCCGCGCGGCGCTCGACGAGACCGGGCTGGTTGTCACGACCGCCACGACGAACCTGTTCTCGCACCCCGTGTTCAAGGAGGGCGGGTTCACCGCCAACGATCGCGACGTGCGGAGATTCGCCATCTCCAAGGTCATGCGGAATCTCGATCTCGCGGCCGAACTCGGCGCGAAGATCTACGTCTGCTGGGGCGGCAGGGACGGGGCGGAGTCCGGTGCCGCCAAGGATGTGCGCGCCGCGCTTGACCGCTGCAAAGAGGCGTTCGACATCCTCTGCGGCTACGTCCTCGACCAGGGCTACGACCTGAAGTTCGCGATCGAGCCGAAGCCGAACGAGCCGCGCGGCGACATCCTGCTGCCCACCGCCGGGCACGCGCTGGCGTTCATCAATACCCTTGAGCACTCCGAGATCGTCGGGCTCAACCCCGAGGTCGGGCACGAGGAGATGTCCGGCCTCAACTACGCGCACGCGATCACGCAGGCGCTCTGGCACGGCAAGCTGTTCCACATCGACCTCAACGGGCAGCACGGCCCGCGCTATGACCAGGACCTGCGGTTCGGGGCCGGCAATGCCCGCGGCGCGTTCTGGGTGGTGGACGCGCTGGAATCCGGCGGCTACGCCGGGCCCGTACATTTTGACTTTAAGCCGCCGCGGACCGAGGACGACGACGGCGTCTGGGCGTCGGCAGCTGCCTGCATGCGCAACTACCTGATCCTGCGCGAGAAGGTGCGTGCCTTCCGGTCAGATCCTGAGGTGGTGGCGGCGCTCCAGGCGGCGCGGGTCGACCAGCTTGCGCTGCCGACCCTCGGTGATGGTGAGACCTGGCGGGACATCCAGGGACTCGTGCCGGATGTGGCCGCCCTGGGCAAGCGGGGAATGGCGTTCGAGCAGCTTGACCAGCTTGCCCTTGAGCACCTGTACGGCGTGCGCTAAACCGTCCGCGGCGGTGGCCAGCGGGCCAGCCGCCCGGTGCGCCCGCCCGGCTCACCGGCCCTTGATCGCGGAAGATCCGGGTGCCGGAACCCGCCAGATCTTCCGCGATCAAGGACGGTGAGGTGGTCCGTCACGGGGCGCAGACCTTGTTGCGGCAGTGGTTCCTGCGTGCGATGGTTGTGCCGTGGGTTCGGGCTCGGTAACACCGGGGAAGGTGCGCGGCTCCGGCGGGCTCGCCGTTGCCGGCGCGGTCCTGGTCATATCGGGCGTGACGGCGGGGTTAGTCGGCGAAGCACTCCAGCAGCAAAACGTCGCGACGTGGCGGCTGCTCGTCCTGGCGAGTGGAATCATGCTGGCGGTCGGCCTGGTCAGCGGAGCTGCGCTGCTCGTAATGCTGATCGCGGCGCGTTCCCGCCGCGGGGCGGATCTAGGCGACGCGGAATCGGACTGGGGCCTGGACACCGCGGAGGAGTGGCTGGGCCCGCTGCGCACCGGTCGGCGTCGGCCAGCCCAGGCGGGTTCGCCTGTCGAGGGCCCGGGGGCGGAGGGCCTGCCGCCGGATGGCCGGTTCGTGGGGCGCCTGCCGCCGGAGGGCTCGTTCGTGGGACGCCTGCCGGGTGGCTCGTCCGTGGGAGACGAGCCGCCGGAGGGCTCGCTCGTGGGGCGCCTGCCGCCGGATGGCCCGTCCGTCAGGCGCCTGCCACCGGGTCGCGAATGGCCTGAGCGCCGGTATCAGGATCGGTCGGCCGCGCAGCACGGACAGCCGGACTGGACGCCGACCGGGCAGCGCTGGCCGGAGTACCCCTCGCCGGAGCGCCCGCCGCGGCTGGCGCCGGTCCAGTATCGCCCGTACCCGTCCGATGACCCCAGCCACTGGGACGCGGGCCGGGCCGCCACCGGTGCCCGGCTCCCCGCGGATCCGGCCGCGCCCCGCGGGCCCGTTACGCAGTACCCCGGTCCGCCGTCCGGCCCGCAGCGGTCCTACCAGCCTGCTCATGCAGCGCGCGGTCCGGCGATCAGCCCGCAGCGCCGTGGCCCTGCCGCTCCCCAGCGGGATAATCGGGTCAGCCCGGACCGGCCGCCTCAGCCGATCTCGCCAGGGCAGGGGCATCGGCAGCCGCCTTATCCGCTGGAAGCATCGCCGTATCCGCCCGGCCCGGTGTCCGAGCCCTACGCCGTCGGCCCCGGGTCGCGTGCCAGACCTGGTCCGGAGAGCGGGGCACTGCCAGGTGCCCGGCCCGGGCCTGAAAGCGGGCCAGGCACCCTGGCTGGTCCGGGCACCTGGGCCGGCCCGGTGGCAGGGCTGCATCCCGAGTCCGGCGCAGGCCCGCGTTCGTGGTTCGAGGCAATTCCTCGCCCACCGGGCTCCACTGCCCCGCCGCCTGACATCAGGACCGGCCCGCGGCCATCGCGGAACGGCGATCCAGCCGGATTTGCCATCGTCCCGCAGCCAGCTCCGATGCCCGCGCCGCGATCGCGGCCGGTCCCCCCGGCGAATCCATCGGCCGGATATCCGGACCGCCCCCAGGCCGGCCGCCGCCCCCAGGCCGGCTACCCGGCGCGCGCGTCGGCCGGGCACGACACGCAGCGATTGCCGTCTCCTCGTCCTGACCGCTGGCCAGAGCGGCCGTCCCCGGCGCCGCCAGAACCCTCTCGCCGGGAACCCGCCGGTCCGCCGCCTGCGATGCCGGGGCAGGATGCGCTGGACGACACCTGCCCGCTGCCCGTCATCCTTCCCGGCCGCGGCACGGCCGCCCGGCAGGAGTCTCGGCCCGAACGGCCGCCAGAGCCTCCGCGGATGCCCGCGTCACGTACAGCCATCGACGCGGCCCGTCCGGATCTGGCCCGTCCGGATCTGGCCCGGCCGGATCTGGCCCGCCCGGCGGCACCCGCCGCCGAGAGCGCGGACGTTCCCGCTGCCAATTCCCGGCCCCGCGCCGTTGCCGGCAGCCAGGCGCTGCCGGACGCCGAAGCTGCCGCCCGGGCAGCGCGCGCGAAACTGGACCAGCTCAAGGAGCTGTACCTGACCGCGGAGGCGATCGGCGAGGATGCGCTCGTCCGGCATTTCGACGAGGTGAGCCAGCGGCAGCGCGACCTGATCCGGGAGTACTTCAAGCAGCCGGGCCGCAGGCCGAGCACCATCCTGCGGGATGCTAGCAAGCATCCGCCTCAGGACGGTCCCGCGCACCAAGCCGAGTCGGCCAACCGTCCCGGCTGATCCGGCGACACATCGCCGGGACTACGGCAGAGAACGCTGCATCAAGATGGTGTCGATCCACCTGCCGTGCTTGCAGCCCACCTGACGCAACCGTCCGGCGTCGGTGAACCCGAATGCCCGGTGCAAGGCGGCGGACGCCTGGTCTCCCGTGTCAGCGATGACGGCGATCACCTGCCGCGCGCCGCTAGCCGAGCACGACGACAGCAATCCGCCCAGCAACTGCCGGCCGATGCCGCGGCCGGTCTGGCCACGCTCCACGAACACCGAGTCTTCCACGGTATGCCGGTAAGCGGGCTTGCGCCGCCACGGGCTGGCGTAGGCGTATCCGGCAATCACGCCGTCAACCTCGGCAACAAGGAAAGGCAGTCCGAGGCCATCAAGCAAGGCGCTGATTTCTTCCCAATCCCCAGCAGCGCGAGGTATCTCCTCGAATGTGGTAACCGTGTTCTTTACGTACCAGGCGAAAATCTCAGCGACGGCGTCAAGGTCGGCGGTAGCTGCTGGCCGCAAGAGTGCGTTCAGCCCTGCTCGCCCCACTTCACACGGAACCTCTCGATCAGCCTCTCCGCCTCCGCCTCGCTAATCTTGACTAGCTCGGATCCGGAGTTCCCATATTCCCATTGGGTAACTGCCGACGTTGGACTCCAAGAAAGCTCTCGACTTAGCGACTCATCTACCCGGCCCGCCGAGGTGTAAGTTCTCCGAGCCAGGCCAGAGGGATTCTCGATCGTTCGGCCAACGCCTACGATGGCGAAGTAGTCCGTTTCTTCTTGCATGACTTCGCTACCCTTCTCGCCGGTAGTCCTTGATTTCCTGCCATCCCAGCGGTAGTGGCACTTGAGAGCTGACTTCTCGCTGATAGTCGCGCAGTTGCTCTTTCTCGGCTACTGGAGTCTCAACCTCGTTTATCTTCTCGTAAGCATCATGACTTTGCTGCTTTGCATCCCAGCTCTTCTCGGTATGAAATTGAATCTCGAAGAGCAAGTTGCTTTCCGGGTCAACCCAGCGCGTGTTAACTCCCTTGTATTCGTCATTCCCCCAGAGATTTTTGCGGACATCCAGGGTAAATCCTTCGGCCTGAAGTCTCTCGCTGCCAACCCGAAGGTCTTGAGTATAAGTTTCATGAGCGAATAGGAATGTGTATCGAACGCCGTCATGAATCTCTGCGGCATGCTCTTCCGCAGACTTGTCGGGCTCGTCGTGGATCAGTTTTGCGAGTTTTTCTTGGAAGCGGTCTAGGCTCTTGAGGGCGTATTTCTCGGTTTCCGGCACTAGCTCGCCGTGGTCAAGCTGTTCTTCGACACGGCGCATCGCGGGGGTAAGGCCGCTCTCGCCGTAGCTGCCGAAAACACTCCGTCCCTCAGCCAGCCGGCACCGGCCAAGAGCTCGAACGGCGATCCTGACCTGTTCCGCGGTGAGGCGTTCCGTTCGCCCGGCCTGGGGGTGCTCGGCGGCGGGCGGCTTCCGGTCGTCGATGATCGCTTCCTGGTCCTGGGTGGCAGGCTCGTCATCGTCCAGGCCGCCGTCGTGATCCTGGCTGAGTTGCTCATCCGGGCTCAGCTTGTCATCCGGGCCGGCATCCCGATCCGGCGCTGGTTTCTGATCATGAGTCAGTGAGACGTGCTCCCGCGTCGCCCACGGATTCCAGGAAACAGAGTCCCGCGTCGCCTGCTGATCCTGGACGGCGGATCCCTGATCCCAGGGTGCGGGTGTCCAGGCGGAGGGCTCTGCCGCCGCGGATTCCCGGACTGCGGGTAGCGGGACGGCAGGCCTCTGGATGATAGGTTCCCGCTCCCAGCGCGCGGTGGCCGGCTCCCTGAGCGTGGCCGCTGACTCGGGTAGCGCGGCGGTTGCTTCCCTGGGTGTGGTTGCCGACTCAGGTGTCGCGGCGGTTGCTTCGCTGGGCGTGACCGCTGACCCGGGTAGCGCGGCCAGTGCTTCCCGGGATCCGGCTGCTGACTCGGGTGTCGCGGTGGCCGGCTCTCTGGGCGCGGTCGCTGACTCGGGTAGCGCGGCCGGTGCTTCCCAGGATCCGGTAGCTGACTCGGGCGGCGTATGGATGATGGGTTCCCGCTCCCGGGGCGCGGGGGTCCATGCATTGCCGCCCTGGGCGGCGAAATCGAGCCTGGCGCCGCCAGGACCGCGCCTGGCGCCGCCATTGGGCTCGCGCTCCTCGCCCGGCAGCGGCAACTCGAGATTCTTCAGCCGGACGAGCGGCGGCCTGGGGATGCCGTCATCGTGGTAGGGCGACGAGGGGTGCCCGTGCGGAAGGCGCTCCAGGCGCTGCATGAGGTCCGCGGCCGAGCCCCGGCCTGGGCGATCGCCCGGTCCGGCGAAGTCCGCTCTCCGCGCCTCGTCCTGGCTCCTCGGCTGCGGTCGCTCGCGCTGCTGTCTGTCGTCCCGGAGCCCGGGGGAGTCCCGGAGCCCGGGGGAGTCGTGGAGCCCTGGGTCGTCCTGGAGCCCTGGCATCGCGCCATCTCCCGCAGCGTCGGCAACTCGCCCATGGTAGTGGCGATGAGGGGGATCGGGGCCGGCCCGCCCGACTTCCGCCCGCCCGGCTGCTAGCTGGCCGGCTGTAGCGCCGGAACGACCTTGCCCCGGGCTTCGCCCAGGCCGACCCGCGTGCCGTCGGCCCCGCGCGCCGTCGCCGCGATGACGACTTCGTCGCCGTCCTGCAGCCACGCGCGCTCGGTCCCGTCAGGAAGCGTTACAGGCTCCTGGCCGTTCCATGCCAGTTCGATCAGCGAGCCGCGCTGATCCGCCCGCAGGCCGCTGACCGTGCCGGACGCGTAGAGGTCGCCGGTCCGCAGCGTCGCGCCATTGACGGTCATGTGCGCGAGCATCTGGGCGGGGCTCCAGTGCATCGTGGCATAAGGCGGCCGTGATACGACGTGCCCGTTGATTGTGACCTGATAGCCGATGTCGAGGCCCCAGTCGGCGGACTCGGTCAGGTAGGGCAGCAACTCGGCGTCCCGCGACGGCGGCCTGAGCCGCGCGTGCTCCAGGGCGGCGAGCGGCACCACCCAGGGCGACACCGTGGTGCCGAAGGACTTGCCGAGGAACGGGCCGAGCGGCGCCGTCTCCCAGGACTGGATGTCCCGGGCGGACCAGTCGTTGACCAGGCACACGCCGAACACGTGCTCAGCGAACTTGCTGGCCGGGACGGGCTCGCCTGGCCGGCTGGGCACCCCGACGACGAACCCGAGCTCGGCCTCGAAGTCGAGTCGTGCGCACGGGCCGAACTCCGGCCCGCCGCCACCTGGCGACCTGAACTGGCCGCACGGGCGGCGCACCGGCGTGCCGGACACGACGACGGTCCCGGCCCGGCCGTGATAGCCGATCGGCATGTGCCGCCAGTTCGCCGTGAGCGGCTCGGCGGCATCGGGCCGGAAGATCCGGCCAACGTTGCTGGCGTGCTGCTCCGATGCGTAGAAGTCGACGTAGTCAGCGACCGTGAACGGCAGGTGCATGGTCACGGCGGCGGCGGTCACGAGCAGGTCCTCGACCGCGACCCGGTAGGCATCACTCGACAGCCAGCTGACGATATCGGCGCGGACCTGTGCCCAGGCGCCGTCCCCGGCCGCGAGGAACGCGTCCAGCAGGCCGGCGCCGAACAGGTCCGCGCGTCCCGGCAGCAGCCGGGCAGTGGCCGCGCTGAGGTCGAGCACGTGATCCCCGATGGCGACGCCGACGCGCTGCTCGCCCGGCCGGTCGGCGGTGGTGAACGAGCCATACGGCAGCGTTCCCAGCCCGAAAGGATGATCCGCCGGGATTTCGAGCCAGGCTGCCGCCTGCGCATATGGCATGACTGCCCTCCGTCGCGGCCGCAGCCGCCCTTCGCCAGCCCCGCCGGATTAGCTTGACATCAAGATATCTGGCTGGCTAGCCTGATGGTTAATAGCTTGACATCGAGATACTAACGCTAAGGCCCGGATCCGTCCGGGACCGGCACCGGCCGGGACAGGCCAGCGGGCTGCATGGACCGGCCGGGGGCGGGCATGTCACCCGCGCCGGACTGCGGCAGGATGCAAGAAGCGGCACGGGGCAGGACACGGCAGGAGGCCAGGACACGATGACGGCGAATAGCTTCGGCAGCCGCGCCACGCTGCGGGTCGGCGAGGCCAGCTACGAGATACACCGGCTAGACGCGGTGACAGGAGCCGGCGAACTCCCGTTCAGCCTGAAGATCTTGCTGGAGAACCTGCTGCGCAACGAGGACGGGACGAACGTCACCAGCGACCATGTGACCTCCCTCGCCCAGTGGGAGCCGAAGGCCGAGCCTGCCACCGAGATCCAGTTCAGCCCCGCCCGGGTGATCATGCAGGACCTGACCGGCGTGCCAGCGGTGGTGGACCTCGCCACGATGCGCGAGGCCATGCAGGCACTGGGCGGCGATGCCGCCAAGATCAACCCGCTGGTGCCCGCCGAGCTTGTCATCGACCATTCCGTCATCGCCGACGTGTTCGGCCGCCCCGACGCTTTCGAGCGCAACGTTGACCTGGAGTTCCACCGCAACCGCGAGCGCTTTGCGTTCCTGCGCTGGGGCCAGCAGGCGCTGCGCCAGTTCCGGGTGGTGCCGCCGGGCACCGGGATCGTGCACCAGGTCAACATCGAGTACCTCGCCCGGGTGATCATGACGGCCGGCGCCGACGGCAACGACGGGGGCGCCAGCGGTGACGGAGCCCGCAGCGCCTACCCCGACACCTGCGTCGGCACCGACTCGCATACCACCATGCAGAACGGGCTGGGCATCCTCGGCTGGGGCGTCGGCGGCATCGAGGCAGAGGCGGCCATGCTCGGCCAGCCGGTGTCGATGCTGATCCCCAGGGTCGTCGGGTTCAAGCTGACCGGCGAGATGCAAGCTGGGACCACCGCCACCGATCTCGTGCTCACCATCACCGAACTGCTCCGCAGGCACGGCGTCGTCGGCAAGTTCGTCGAGTTCCACGGCGACGGCGTGGCCGCGGTGCCGGTCGCCAACCGGGCCACGATCGGCAACATGAGCCCGGAGTTCGGCTCCACCTGCGCGATCTTCCCGATCGACGAGGAGACGCTGATCTACCTCAGGCTGACCGGCCGCAGCGACACCCACATCGCGCTGGTCGAGGCGTACGCCAAGGAGCAGGGCCTGTGGCACGAGCCGGGCGCCGCGGGCGCCGCGGCCCGCTACTCGGAAGAACTCGAACTCGACCTGTCGACCGTGGTGCCGTCGCTGGCCGGCCCGAAGCGGCCGCAGGACCGGGTGTCGCTGACCGACGCCAAGAACGCGTTCCGCGACGCGCTCGGCAGCTACGTCTTGGCACCGAGCCTGGACAACGGCCTCGGCGACACCTTCCCCGCATCCGACCCGGTGGCGGCCGGGTCCGGCCGCAGGCCGTCGGAGCCGGCCGAGGTCACGCTGGAGGACGGCACGAAGACCTCGGTCGACCACGGTTCCGTGGTGATCGCCGCCATCACCTCCTGCACCAACACCTCGAACCCGTCCGTCATGGTCGGCGCCGCGCTGCTCGCGAAGAAGGCCGTCGAGGCCGGCCTGGACCGCAAGCCGTGGGTGAAGACGACCCTCGCGCCGGGGTCCAAGGTGGTCATGGACTACTACGAGCGCGCCGGGCTGACGCCGTACCTGGAGAAGCTCGGCTTCAACCTGGTCGGCTACGGCTGCACCACCTGCATCGGCAACTCCGGGCCGCTGTCCGGGGAGATCAGCGAGGCCGTCGCGGAGAACGACCTCGCCGTGGTCTCCGTGCTGTCCGGCAACAGGAACTTCGAGGGCCGGATCAACCCGGACGTCAAGATGAACTACCTCGCGTCGCCGCCGCTGGTCGTCGCGTACGCGCTGGCCGGGACGATGGACATCGACCTGACGACCGAGCCGCTCGGCACCGGCGCGGACGGCAGGCCGGTGTACCTGGCCGACCTGTGGCCGTCGCCGGAAGAGATTGCCCGCATCGTGCATGGCGCGGTTGCCGCCGAGATGTTTACCCGCGGCTACGCCGACGTGTTCGCCGGCGACGACCGGTGGCGCGAGCTGGAGGTGCCGCCTGGTGACGTGTTCGCCTGGGATTCCGCGTCGACCTACGTGCGGCGGCCGCCCTACTTCGACGGGATGCCGGCCAAGCCCGCGCCGGTCACGGACGTGCACGGCGCCCGGGTGCTCGCGCTGCTCGGCGACTCGGTCACCACCGACCACATCTCCCCGGCGGGCGCCATCAAGGCCGATGGCCCGGCGGGGAAGTACCTGCAAGACCACGGGGTGCAGCGGCGTGACTTCAACACCTACGGCTCGCGGCGCGGCAACCACGAGGTGATGATCCGCGGCACTTTCGGCAACATCCGGCTGCGCAACCAGCTGGCACCCGGCACCGAGGGAGGAGTCACGATCAAGCTGCCGGACGGCTCGCCGATGTCGATCTACGAGGCATCCCGGCAGTACATCGGCGAGGGCACTCCGCTGCTCGTGCTCGGCGGCAAGGAGTACGGGTCGGGATCGTCGCGGGACTGGGCCGCGAAGGGCACCGCGCTGCTGGGCGTGCGCGCGGTCCTGGTGGAGTCGTTCGAGCGGATCCACCGCTCCAACCTGATCGGCATGGGCGTGCTGCCGCTGCAGTACGAAGATGGTGAATCCGCGGCGTCGCTCGGCCTGACCGGGCACGAGGTGTTCGACGTGCTCGGGATCGAGGCGATGAACAACGGCGAGACGCCGCGACAGGTGACGGTGCGCGCCGACGGCCGCGAGTTCCGCGCCGTGGTCAGGATCGACACCCCGGGCGAGGCCGAGTACTACCGGCACGGCGGGATCATGCAGTACGTGCTGCGTTCGCTCATCACCGCCGGGTGACAGCCCGCAGGCCTGACCTCAGCGGCGAAGCCAGCGATCCCGGCGGGGCTGGCGAGGCTGGCGATCCCGGCGGGGCCAGCCGGGAACCGGCCGGCCGGCGCGCAGCCATCCTGGGCGCGGCCCGCTGGCGCGGGCTCGGCGCCGCCTTGCTGGTCGCCGGGATCATCGCGCTTGCCGTCAACCTGCGGGCCTCGATCACCAGCCTGCCGCCGCTGTTCCCTGAGCTGGCGGCCAGGCTGCAGCTGTCGCCCGCGACGCTGGCGGTGCTGGCTGCGGTGCCGGTGCTGTGCTTCGGGCTGTTCTCCGGCGTGGCGGCGCCGCTGAGCCGGCGGCTCGGGGAGGAGCGGGTGCTCGGCTCGGCGCTCGTGCTGCTCGCGGTCGGCCTGCTGATGCGCAGCATCGCCCCGATGTCCCTGCTGTTCCCGGGCACGGTGGTCGCGGCCGCCGCGATCGCGCTAATGAACGTCCTGCTGCCCAGCCTGATCAAGCGCCGCCGCCCGGACCAGGCCGGCCTGGTCATCGGGCTCTACCTGATGTCGCTGGCGGCCGGCGCGATCGTCGGCTCGATAGCTGCCGTCCCCCTCTTCACAAGGACAGGGGCGGATTACGGGGCCGTCCGGCTCACTCTCGGCATCTGGGCGCTGCCTGCGCTGGCGGCTGCCCTAGCCTGGATCCCGCAACTCCGCTTTCGCACCTTGCCTGGTTCGGACACCGCGCCGGGAGCTGCCGGGCACCATGGCGTGCTGGCGATGGCCAGGTACGCGCTGGCATGGCAGGTGACGGCCTTCATGGGCCTGCAGAGCCTGTCCTACTACGCCGCGCTGTCCTGGTTCCCGACCATGTTCCGGGACCGCGGCGCCAGTGCCGTGCAGGCCGGCGATCTGCTTGCCCTGATGAACTTCGGCAACGCCGTCACCGCCATGCTGCTCCCCGTGCTCGCCCACCGGGCCAGGGATCAGCGCGTCCTGGTCGCCGTGTCGATGATGGCGACCTGCGGGGGCCTGGCGGGCTCTGTCTTCGCCCCGCTCGGCTCGGCTCCTGCCTGGGTGCTGCTGCTCGGCCTCGGCCAGGGCGCGACGCTCGGCCTGGCGATCTTCCTCACGATGGCGCGCGCGCCGGACCCGGCGACCGCGGCGTCCCTGTCCGGCTTCGCGCAGGGCGCCGGCTACCTGCTGGCCAGCACCGGCCCGCTGCTTGTCGGCCTGGCGCACTCGGCGACCGGCGGCTGGGCCGTGCCCGCCGGGTTGCTGCTGGGCGTCGCCGTGCTGCAGTTGATCACCGGCTGGCTGGGCGGCCGGGCGCTGACCCTCCCGCCGCCGCGCGCCCGGCCGTGAGCGCGTGCCCG
>Ga0137371_10003933_pt1 | contig 11676 bp, 7 predicted proteins | sample SagtaG_7_FD_104919 | JGI IMG/M metagenome (GOLD analysis project Ga0137371, IMG submission 104919) | Vadose zone soil microbial communities from Sagehorn Ranch, Mendocino, California, USA - Sage1_R_40_16 metaG | ecosystem: Environmental > Terrestrial > Soil > Vadose zone | place: USA: California... | reverse complement strand
GGCCAGTAATCCAGGAGCAACAACAAAAACGGAAGCGTCACGAGCATCGGCTTGGACATGAGGCTAAAAGCAAATACGACTGCTACGAACAGATAACGCCCGATCGAGGGCGCGCGCACGTAATGGACATAGGCGAGCAGTGTCAGCATGAAACAGACGCCGCTGAGCACATCCTTTCGCTCCGCTATCCAGGCAACCGATTCCACTCGCAACGGGTGAATGGCAAACACCGCCGCCACGAAAGCGCTTCGCCAAAACGCTCCAGTCATATATTGGAGAGTGAGAAAAAGAAGGATCGCTGCGATCGAGTGCAGCAGGGCATTGGTGAAGTGATGGCCTCCCGCCTTTAGCCCATATAACTGGCAGTCGAGCATGTGCGAGATTGTCGTCAGTGGGTGCCAATTTTCGGAATGAATATGAGTGAACGCCCACGCAATGCCGGTCATGCTCAGACCGCTGGTTATCTTCGTATTTTCATAGACGTACTTCGGATCATCGTAATTAACGAAGTCATGGCCGAGGGTCTGACCGAAAACAACCCAGGTAAGTGCCGCGAGAAAAATGCAGACACCGATGGTCAGGCAGCGGCGGTTGGTTTTAGGAGGAGCAATTGATCGAGAGCCGACAGCGCGCACGTGCGTCATGCGATTTTGGGAGGTGAAAGATCTTCCTATTTCAGGAGCTGGAACACGCGCGCTCGAAAACGGATTGGATGGGCAGGGATCAGTTACGATTTCCTTTCGTAAATCAAAATATAAGCTCCCAACTGTGGCACCGATTGCGGGAGCTCTCCAAAATAATAATCGGTCCGATCGGGCGCGACGAGATTGACGAAACCTGCCACGGCATAGTTTTGCGCGGTATACTCATTTGCCCAAGTGAAGATCAGCGGCTCAGACGCAGGTAGCCGTGACCAGGAGTAAGTCACCACGACGGATACCAGATATTTTGGACGCGCGAGTTCAATCTCGCGAATCATCTCCTGTTGCATCTGGTGCGCATATTTTTGCGGTTCCATTAAGCCGTATGTGTAAATGTAGCCGGTCGCAGAATGCCGTTTCGCATAAAAGTAAATCTGAGGCTCGGAGCCTAATACTGCGATCGTATCATTCGGGTTTGTATGCTGGCGCACATATTCTGCAACCCTGATGGACTCCGGGAATGGGTTCACTTGGTAAATCATTCGGCAAGCGTCATCTGGAGAAGCCCGAAAGAAGAAGCTGCTTTCCCAAAGAATTGGCAAACCTAGGGCCGCGCCAAGCAGAAAGAAGGTGATAAACGAAAGCACGCTCAAATGATCGCGCAAGAAGTCCGAGACCTTGCTGATCGCAACGCCGACGAGCAGCGAAACCGCTGGAAGAACCAGAATAAAATAGTGCCGCCGAAAATAAAATCCAGGACACAACGCCAACGTTGAGAAAACGAGCAGGCCAAGCAGAAACCCCGTGCTGGCGCGTGTTCGCTTGTCCCACAGCCCGACCATCAGTCCGAGGCCAGCCAGCATCCAGAGCGCCCAGCCAGGCCCGATTACTTCCTTTACACTGTACATAAAAACCTGCGGTGCAGCGGAGATGGGAATTAAGCTGCCATATTGGCGCGCGTAGTTGATCGTCCAAAACCAAAACTTATTGAATACGCCCGCGTACCAGAGAACGAAACATGTAAGCCCGAAGGGGGTAATTACACCACCACCGAAGGTCAGATTTCGCAGGAAGATTCTTTTGAGCCCTAATCGACGACGGATATCCGTGGAGACGAGATAGATCGCTCCAAATAAAATGAAAAAAACCGCAGGCTGCTTCATCAGTAGTCCAACACCGAAAAGTAATCCGCTCGCAAATAGACGCCCGAACGTTTGCCGATCTGAAGGGTTGAGCAAAAGCAGAGTTCCACCGACCACAGGCAGCATTACGAAATGTGTGGCATGACCAGCGAAGCCCAGCACAGAAGGGCTCACAGAAAGAACCGCATAACTTGCTGCCGCGGCAATCCCTGCGGTCGAATTCATCAGTTTTCGACCCAGAAGAAAAACGAGCGCCACAGTTGCGGCGTTTACCAAAAGCAAGCCCAAATGAATTCCAGTGATTGTTTGTCCGAAGATCGACATGATCAAAGCGTAAGCAGCATAAGTCCCAGGAAACTTCATGTTGTAAGCCAGTTTGTACGGGGGGATACCTTGCAACATGAGTTGGCCCGCATACGCGTATTCGCCTTCGTCGCGCTCCAGCGGAACACCCAGGAGTCGAATTCGGATAGCGAGTGTCAGGCCAAAAACGATCGCCGCTAAAACCCACCACGCGACGCGCACGAGTTTGTCAGGATTGAAGATCGTGTTTGTCACTTGAATGCGCTATCGAACGCAAAGACTGCGCTCGCAGGTAAGCGATTTGCACCACACTGCATTTTCGTCAAATGACACCATATGTAAATATGGCAGCCCAGGGAAAGCGCCGCGTTACAAAACTTAAACTAACATCGTCTGATTCGTGCCGTTTGCCCATTGGGATTGGAAATTGTCTGACTAAAATCAATCGTGCAGAAAATCGCTGAACGCCCGTTATCATCGCGTACTCGCGCCTGGCTTTTCGGCCTGCTCTTGGCCGCAGTGACGATCTTCATGTACCAGCCTGCGTGGAATGGCGGATTTCTGTGGGATGACGATGCTTATGTGACAAATAACGAGCTGCTGACTGCGCCCAATGGTTTACGACGGATTTGGTTTTCGCTGGACTCGCCTTCTCAATATTTCCCGCTGGTTTATACTACGTTTCGCATCGAGCACGCGCTCTGGGGACTAAATCCTTCCGGCTACCATTGGATCAATCTTCTGCTTCATGTTGCCAATGCGCTGCTGGTGTGGCGAGTGCTGGTGCGTTTGAAGGTGCCAGGCGCGTGGCTTGCGGGAGCGATTTTCGCTCTGCATCCCGTGCACGTGGAATCAGTTGCCTGGATCACGGAACGCAAAAATGTGCTGATGGGCTTTTTCTTCCTGCTGACGCTGCTTGCATGGATCGCGTTTCTTGACGAACGGACCAAGCGGCCATGGCGCTTTTACGGGCTGGCATTGATCCTTTATGTGCTGGCGCTTTCGGCCAAGACAACGGCCTGCACGCTGCCGGCGGCGTTGCTCTTGATTCTTTGGTTGCAGAAAAAGCCGATTAATAAGAGGCGTCTGAGCCAGGTCGTTCCGTTTCTTATCCTCGGCATCGGCATGGGCTTACTGGCAGTCTGGTGGGAACGCTACCATCAGGGTACACGCGGGGCGCTTTTTGCTCTGGGTCCAATTGAGCGCATCCTCATCGCGAGTCGCGCGGTTTGGTTTTATCTGAGCAAACTCATCTGGCCATCCAATTTAACTTTCATTTATCCAAAATGGAACATCTCGCCCGCGCATCCGCTGGATTACGCATGGTTGCTGGCGGGAGTCGTGCTATGTGCGGTGATCTACTTCGCGAGGCGTTACGTGGGGCGGGGCGTCGAGGTCGCGGCCGCATTTTTCGTGGCGACGCTCAGTCCAGTCCTCGGCTTTATCATGCTCTACACATTTCGCTACACGTTTGTGGCAGACCATTACCAGTATTTGGCGAGCATTGGACCAATTGCGTTGGCTTCGGCGGGTGTGGCCACGCTAGCTGGCACTTTTAAGAGGAGTCGCCCTCTGATTTTGAGCGCGGCGGGGTGTGTGACCGTAACTTTAGCGCTACTGACGTGGCGACAAGCCGCGATGTATGCTGACATTGAAGCCCTCTGGTGGACGACGCTAAAAGGAAATCCAGAATGCTGGATGGCTCACAATAATTTGGGCATTGCACTTTTCCAGAAAGGTGACACCGACGAGGCCGTCGCTCATTACCGGACAACCTTGGAGATGCAGCCGGATTTTTGGGATGCGGAGTACAATCTTGGCATTGCTCTTCTGAGCAAAGGGCAAGTGGACGAGGCAATCGCCCATTGTAGCAATGCGGTAAGGATCGCGCCAAATGATCCAGATGCTTTGGTCTCTCTTGGCAACGCACTTCTTCAAAAAGAGCGAATCGATGACGCGATTGCTTATTACCAAAAGGCGTTGTCAATACGACCTGATTACTTTCTTGCCCACCACAGTCTTGGCCATGCCTTTCTTGAGAAGGGCGAAATCGACGCTGCGATCTCCCATTGCCGCGCTGCGTTGTTGATCCAATCTGAAAATGCAGATGCTCACACAAACCTGGCCATTGCCCTCGATGAAAAAGGCCAGGCAGCGGAGGCCATTCAACATTACCAAAAAGCGTTGGAGATTTCTCCACAGTCCATTTCCGCCTTGACTAATCTGGCGTGGCTACTGGCCACGTGTTCCAACGCGTCGTTCCGGAACGGGACCAAAGCGATTGAGCTTGCCAGGGAAGCTGATCAACTTTCAGGCGGTAGCAACACGCTTGTGCTGCGCGCATTGGCAGCCGCGTATGCGGAGAGTGGGCAATTTGGAAAAGCGATTGAAATTGCGCGAGCTGCGATGCAATTAGCACGGACGCAAGGCGACAACTCCTTGGCAGGGGCGTTTCAGCAAGAAATTGCGCTTTATGAGTTGGCGTTGCCCTATCGCGAAATGCCGAAGTAGCTTGAGCAGTGACTAACTTTTATCGATATGCGACAAAAGCTTGCGTGCGATGTGGCAGTGGCTTCGAGCCAATCTCTTATCGGCAGAGCTATCGGCCCTCAGAGCTCGTCGCGCAGGATGTTGAAAACGGTTGTGTTATCGAGCACGCCTTGCAATGCCTCTGTTCCAGGCCCGCTGCCAAACGCAACGACGTCTTCGACAGTGCCCAACGCGGATTTCGTATAGAATGCGGCTGGCTCTGGCTGTTCTGCTTCGGGTTGTTCGCCATTGTCTCCGTTCAGCTTGCCAGGTATTTTCGCCGCTCCGTACGATTTTGTGCCATTCGGACCGGTCGCCCATGTAATCCACGGCTGGCCGGCCGAGTTAAATCCCAACAAGGCGATGCCGCTGTCTTTCCGAAATGGAAATCCATTTAAGCTCAATCCGGCGATTGCGGCATCGCCGGAGACAATGATGGTCGATTTGGGCCCGGCATAATTTCGTGCAACGGCGACTGCGCGATCCAATTCAACCATTTGGCCGAGCGTTCTTTCACCATTGTTTTCCTGCGCCGCCTTGCGCATTAGTCCTGCATCGACCACGAGCATGTATCCGCCAGCGTTATATTGAAGTAATTCGATCGCCCGACGTACCATATCCGAAAGACTTGGTTGCTGGCTTCGCTCTTCGACTTGGTTCACGAATGCAAGGTCCACTTTGCTAAAAGCGCCGAAAAGTTTCGGCCGACGCCATGCGGGAATCGCTTCCAACTCGGCTCGCGTTCGAACAATGTCGAAACCGTTGCTACGAAGCTCGAGTAAGAGATCGCGCCGGTCCTGTCTCTCTCCGCCCTTTGCAGTGGGAAGAAATTGTGCCGCACCGCCACCCATTGCGATGTCGATCTTTCCTCCAGCAACGAACTCAGTTGCAATCTTCTCGACGTCGCTCGGATCGGCCGGGTGCGCGTAAAAAGCTGCGCTCGTCGGGTCAGTTAGTTTCACGTCTGTCACCAGACCGGTGGCTCGTCCGTGTTCGCGTGCCAATTCAATGATGCTCGTGATCGGTTTCCCATCGCCATTGATCGCGATCGCGCGATTGATCGCTCTGACGCCTGTTGCAATTGCAGTTGCGGCCGCCGCTTGATCCGGAGCGGCGAAATCTTTCGAGTAGTTCGTAAGCAAAGCTGCACGAGGCATGGAATCCAAGCTCAGGTGCGTACCTGACCCACCGGCGTACGCACGCGTCGGGGCAAGCCGTGCCGGCGTAAGGCCTTCTCCAACAAACAAGATAATTCCGAAAGGTTTTCGAATGACCCAGTGCTGAAAATAAAGGACGCCAAGTCCGGCAAAGGCGAGCAAACAGAAAAGCGCCAGCAACTGGTTGCGCCATTTCATTTCCTTCCCTGTAGCGGCGGTCCGTGACCGTCGCAAATATCGCCCGGCAAATAATGCAACCCTGAACGCTTTCGGGCTTTGGAATGAGGCGATACGTCGGACAAGATAGTGTCACATAGGTAACATCAATCTGTCCTGCGCGTTGCCGCTGTCGAAGAAACAGAAACGGCCAATAGGGCCCTCCCTACAGAAGAAAGAACCGCTTGTCGATCTTCGCAATCGTCGGCAAAGTGCCCTGCATATGGCCGGCCCCGTTATGCTCATTATTCGCGATGGCTGGGGCATTAATCCCGGTGGTCGGGAAAAACGGGAAGAAAACAGTGACGCAACGCTTCTTGCGCGAACGCCGTTTCACAACCAGCTCTACCAGGAGTATCCGGGCGCTAAATTGAGCGCCAGCGGCGCCGATGTCGGTTTACCTAAGGGCCAAATGGGCAACTCCGAAGTTGGCCATCTTAACTTGGGAGCCGGCAGGATCGTTTATCAGGATCTGACGCGAATTAACAAGGCCATAGCGGACGGCGAATTGACGCGCAACGCCGTACTGCGGGAAACTCTTGCCGACGCGCGCGGCCACCGGCTTCACTTGCTCGGGCTGGTTTCCGATGGTGGCGTTCACAGCCATTACTCGCACATGATCGCGCTTGCGAATGCTGCGCGGGAATCGGGCGTTGCGGAGATTTTAATCCACGCGTTCACGGATGGGCGGGATACGTCTCCTACCGGCGGGGCCGGGTTTTTGAAAAAGTGCGAGGAGGAACTTGAGAAGAGCGGCGGGCGGATCGTAACCGTCGTGGGACGCTACTTCGCGATGGATCGCGATCGGCGTTGGGACCGCACGAAAAAGGCATGGGACGCGATCGTTCTTGGACGCGGCCAAATCTGCAAATCGTCCCCCTCTAGCGCTGTGGATCGGCACTATAAAAATGGCGAAACCGATGAGTTCATGCCGCCGCTGATTTTTTCTTATGCAAATGAACAGCGCGTGCGCGATGGCGACTCCGTATTGTTTTTTAATTTCCGTGCAGATCGGGCGCGGCAATTGTCCCAGGCGTTTTTGCTGAAGGACTTCGATGGTTTTGATCGCGAAGTGTGGCCGCAAGTCCATTTCGTCACTCTCACGCAATACGACGTGACTTATCCTTCGCCGTTCATTTTTGAGCCCGCCAAGCTCGCGCACATTTTGGGCGAAGTCGTAAGCGCCGCAGGCAAATCACAATTGCGCATCGCCGAGACGGAAAAGTATGCGCATGTGACTTACTTTTTTAACGGTGGGATCGAACGCCCTTTTCCCGGCGAAGACCGAAAACTTGTGCCTTCGCCAAAAGTCGCGACCTACGATCTTGAGCCGGAGATGAGCGCGCGCGAGATTACCGACGAAGTCCTCGCGCGCATGGCAAATTACGATTTGATCGTTCTTAATTTCGCCAATCCGGACATGGTCGGCCATACCGGAATTCTGGACGCCGGAATCAACGCCGTCGAAACCGTGGACGATTGCATTGCCCGCATTATTCCCAAGCTTCTCGATCTCGACGGCAAATGCATCGTCACGGCGGACCACGGAAATTGCGAGCAAATGCGCAACCCTGATGGGTCGCCGAACACTGCGCATACGAGCAACCTTGTGCATTTCATTTACGTCGCCAATGATGCAGGAAGGTTTCGCTGCGAAGACGGAATCCTCGCCGATGTGGCGCCCACGCTCCTATTTCTACTTGGGCTGGCGCAACCAAGGGAAATGACCGGGCACAATTTGCTCGTGCCGGCGTAAGAGCAGCTACAGGGAGGGCCTGGATCAACGATCCCGGCTACAGGTAGATCTGCAACGTTCGATGGCTATGTCGTCAAATGTGATTTCCAATTGCCGATTCCACAGTCGCGTCCCCGCCGCGGCGATTCGCTGCAAAACGCGAGTGCGATTTTCGGTGGTTGTTTCGTGCCAATCCGGGTTGCGCATGAGCGTAAGCACGCCATCCGATTCCACAAGAGCACCCCATCCAACTGGAATTTCTGAATCACGGAATAGCTCGGCAGGCAGGACGAGAAAAAACAAATTGGCGTAGCGGTAGCGGATCAGTTTGTCGAACTTCGTGCAATCATAGAGGCGATTTTGCAGCGCGTTCAGCTCACGCAAAACGCGCGCATAACCGCGGTGCCCGATCGCCGTGAAATCATATGAATCGAATTCCGGAAAGAGCGAATCGGTAATCCGCAAATTTGGATAGTGCACACGCAAGCGTGCTTCGAGAATTTGGCGGCGTTGGCAGATTGTTTCGAGGCGTTGGCGCGCTGCCTCGCTGCGGCAATTATCCCTTCGCAAATCAGAGAGCGCTTGCTTGCATTCAAAAATCGCTGTCGATCCGATCGTTTTTGGATGTGGCCGATAAGCGGCCACGTCGGCGCGATATTGGCATTGAGGCAACCCGACTTCCATCGCGCAAGCGGAATAGCCGTGCGCTTGAGCCCAGAGAAAGGCAAGACGTTTCAGCCGGGCATGTCTCACGGTTTCCCCCCGCGCGTTCGTTACTCCGACACCCATGTCGCGAGTTCGCATGCCCAATAGGTGACGATAATGTCCGCGCCCGCGCGTTTCAGCGCAGTCGTGATCTCAAGAACAGCAGCGCGCTCGTCAACGATCCCTTTTTCGACGGCCGCTTTGATCATCGCGTATTCGCCGCTGACATGATAAACGGCGGTCGGTTTACCAAAACGTTCATGCACCCGCCAGAGAATGTCGATGTACGGCAGAGCCGGTTTCACCATCAGGATGTCCGCTCCCTCATCGACATCCAGAGCCACCTCACGCAGCGCTTCGTCTGCGTTCGCGTAGTCCATTTGGTAAGAACGACGATCGCCAAATTGCGGTGGGCTCTCGGCGGCCTCGCGAAAAGGACCATAAAAAGCCGACGCAAACTTGGCCGCATAACTCATAATCCCAGTTTGATCGAAGCCATTCGCATCGAGCGCTTCGCGGATAGCGCCAATGCGACCGTCCATCATGTCGCTCGGCGCTACCATGTCCGCGCCTGCTGCCGCGTGGGAGAGCGCAGTTTTGACCAGAAGCTCGATGGTCTCGTCATTAAGAACATGGAAATGATTTCCATCGATGCGCGTGACGCCGCAGTGGCCGTGGCTCATGTATTCGCACAGGCAGACATCGGTGATGGTAACGAGCTCTGGGCACTTTGCTTTGATGGCTCGTAGCGCTTTCTGAACAATCCCCGTTTCCACATACGCGCCGCTGGCTTGTTCGTCTTTGTGCTCCGGAATCCCGAAAAGCAGGACAGCTTGCAGCTCGAGATCCTGAGCGCGCTGGGCTTCATCGACAATTTCCTCCAAAGAGAGCTGAAAAACCCCTGGCATGCTCGCAATCGGACGGCGCTGTTTCAATTTTTCGCTTACAAAAAGCGGGAGAATAAAATCGTGGGCGCTTAATTGTGTCTCGCGGACAAGATTTCGCAGGGCAGGGGAGCGCCGCAAACGGCGCGGGCGATGCACCAATTTTCTCACGGATGAAGGTACCCGGTTGAGGGAAGCGTCGCAAGCCCGCCGCGGGACTTGACGGGTGTGGAGCGTTCTATATAGCGCGTGCGTGGAGAACTCTCGCTCTGTATGATTGGCCGGCGCAGCAGTGACTTTTTTTGTCATTCCGAGCGGAGTTTCGCGACTGCCAAACGGAGTCAAAGACCCTCTCGCCATTGAAAGAATAATGAGCGGATAACAATGAGAGCTGTCGCGACTCCGCTCGACATGATAACAACTTCTACAAGAATGACCGATTACCTGTTAGTCGATATCAGTAATTCATACACCAAGCTAGCGTTTGCGTCGGCAACGCGGATTTCGACCCCTGCGCGGATCACGACGAGCAAGCTTTCAAGCAGCGTTGTTGCGAGATTTCTGAGAAAGCGAGAGGTGCGAAAAGTGGTCGTTTCCTCGGTTGTGCCGGCAAAAAACCCGGCGATTTCAAAGGCCGCCCGAAAAGTGGACGTGCTCTGGCTGGATTCGACGCGAAAACTGGGAGTAGGAATTGATTATCCCAAGCCGAAATCGATTGGCGCAGACCGGCTGGCGAACGCCGCGGCAGTTACAGCTCTTTACGGATTTCCCGCTATAGTAGTCGATTTCGGCACGGCGGTGACTTTCGACATTGTTTCCGATCGCCGCACCTACATTGGCGGAGTGATTGCGCCGGGGCTCGAAGCAATGACGAATTTTCTTTATCAACGAACGGCACTCTTGCCGCAGCTCTCTTTGAAAGAGCCGCGACGCGCGATTGGTAAATCGACAATCGAGGCGATGTTATCCGGCGCCGTTTTTGGTTACAGGGGGTTGGTCCGGGAAATTGTTGCGCGGATCAGAGCAGAACAGTTTCCGCGAAAAAAAATTTACACCGTAGCAACAGGCGGTTACGCGCGGCTGATCGCGGCACGGTTGCCGGAGATCGGCGCGGTTCGCCCGCATCTGACTCTGGAAGGATTGCGGATCGTCGCGAATCTGAATTGATCAATCCGAGGGCGGGTCCGACTTGGCCTCCCATTTTTCCGAAGCGGGCTGAAAATCACCGCATCTCATATAACTTTGGACTTGTCAGGAGATGCGATCGAAGCTTCACTCCCTACTTCATGAGAATCTGGAAGATTGCTGCGATCGCGGGGTTGGCCCTCACGTCTCTCGCAGCGGATAATGTCGCTCCGACCAAATCTGAACTGGAGGAAATGTACAATAAAGCGTTCCGGGCGTTTGACGGGAACAATTTTCCGGAAGCGTTAAAGGAACTTGACTCGATCGATGCCCGCCAGCCCGATCTTGCTGCGTCGAAAAATTTGCGGGGTGTCATCCTGATGCGGCAGGGCGAGTATGATAAGGCGGAAGGAGCATTGCTCGACGCGGGCCGGATCGATCCCAAGTTTTGGAATGCACGGTTCAACCTGGCGGAAATCCCCTTTCTCAAAAAAGATTGGGCGGAGGCGCGGAACCGTTTTCAGCAGCTGCTTTCCCGCAGTGAATCCGATCTGGCCAGCGAAGCTTCGCAGCTTATTCAGTACAAGATTCTTTTGACTTATCTGCTCGAGGGGAAAGAAAACATGGTCGATTCCATGCTGGCGAAGTTGGAACTTTCGCGCGATACGCCTGCTGTTGACTATGTGAAAGCAGCCGTCGCGCTCCAACACAAGAATCAAAAAGAAGCAAAAGATTGGATGGCCGTAGCGGAAAAGAATTTTTCACCGCAACTGAACAAGCTTTTCGCAGAATCGCTATACGAAGTCGGGTGGCTGGAAAAACGAGCTGGCGAGGCGCGACCTTCATTGCCGCTGATGACGACTGCCGAGCGCTTGGAAAAAACGAAGGCGCTGGCTCATTCGAAATTCGAGCAAGCGCAGCAGGCATTGCGGCAGCGCGATTTGGCGGCGGCTCGTAAATTAATCGATGAAGCGGATCAGGCGGAGCCGAACCAGTCGGCGACTCTTAATTTACGGGGCGAGATCCTGATGGAGCAGAAGGATTTTGACGGCGCTGAAGGGGCCTTCAAAAAAGCAGCTAAGGCCGATCCGAAGTTCCGCGAGGCGCAATACAACCTTGCGCAAATTCCATTTAAGAAGAAAGACTACGCGAAGGCGCGGGAGCGTTTCGAAGCGCTGTATGATCGAACTCCAGGGGGCGATAAGAATCAGGCGGCAGAGCTCATTAAATTCAAAATTT
>Ga0137371_10003931_pt1 | contig 11680 bp, 7 predicted proteins | sample SagtaG_7_FD_104919 | JGI IMG/M metagenome (GOLD analysis project Ga0137371, IMG submission 104919) | Vadose zone soil microbial communities from Sagehorn Ranch, Mendocino, California, USA - Sage1_R_40_16 metaG | ecosystem: Environmental > Terrestrial > Soil > Vadose zone | place: USA: California... | reverse complement strand
TTTTCCACCCATAATTGAAAAGCCTGGGCAAACTCCACCTTCTCGCGACGCCGAGGTGAAGCGAGATAATGGGACTCGAATTGCCTTCGTTCGCCGCCGGCCAGCTCTCCTTGAATATACGCGTCAACCAGATCATTCTCGGCGGCCTGCAACGCTGTCGCGAATTCGTCGTCGCTGACGCTTAACTCATCGAAGCGCTCCAACTCGGCTGCCGACAAAAAGCCGAGCAGATACTGAGTCGCTTGACGACTGTTGAATTGTTTACTCATGCTTCACCGAACGGATCACGACTGGCGCTCCAAACTTATTAGACAAGATCGGAAAAGTATTTCAACTTGCACCGAGGCACTGCCTCACACAAGCCTCCAGCTTGTCGCGTATGCGACAGGCACGAATACTCAGTGCGTTGATGCTAATCCCAAATTCCGTAGCCAACGCGCGACGATTCTCGATCTTCACGCGCTCCTTTCCAACGTAGTACTGCGAGACGATCTTCTGGCTTGGATAGTCCAACTTGCTTGAGCATTCCTCCAGACAATGAAGCATCCGCTCTTTAATGCCTCTTTCGTCGTGCGATTGTGGTGAGCCGGGATTGTTCGCGTTTGATTGTCGCCATAATTCACCATAGGCCAATGCGTTTTTCTCTGATCTCCGCAGGTATTCGTGAAAGACATACCGCGCGACGGTGTAACAGTACTTCGCTGCGGTATCGCTTTGAATGCTTCCTTCTTCCTCCAACCGGCGGGCAACGCGATTCAAAGTTTCGTCCGCCAAGTCATCAGGCATGAGGCAGTTCTTGCGATCAAAATAAGCGACCAGGCGCTCGCGCATCTTCAGATACATCTGCCCCTCGGAATTCGAACCTTCGTCGAGATACACGAGAAGCCGATGGAATGCGCGTGCATCGAGCTGCCAATCTTTCTTGAATTGCAATCGCTGGAGAGAAGCTTCGTTCATTGAGACTCCATGAACATGCGGCCGGCGCATTCCCAAGAGCATACGGCCAGATGCCTCTGGCACGCAATTCCAATCCGGCGCTACAATGCGCCTGGCGCCGACGCGATTCAAACGGAGCCTCGTCTCGGATGAGCGACTGCTCGACACACGCATTTGCGATCTGCCCATCCGCCTTAAAGGATCGTCTCTCGAGCCTCACATCAAACGTCTCTACAGTGAGCTGAACAATCGCAGCATACGTGTCAAGCCGCATGTCTGGTTGTCCGCGTCTCAGCCAGGACGGTCTTCCAACACGCCAAAGGCTTCCCATTCATTGCCCTCCGGGTTGCGCACCCACGTCTTATCCTTATATCAAAAGCGCGTGAGGTTTCGCTGCTATCAAAAGGTCCGCATGTCTTGTGACGCCGTTGTGACGTAGGTACAGATAAATCCGCACGAGTAGCATTGAGCTCCATATAGAAGCATATAAAACCCTCGAAAAATCGCCGTGGCTGCAACCTCTCTCATGTCAGTTAGTTAAGAAAATGAGCAGAGCGGCGTTCGCAATGCGGAGGCCAGGGGTTCGATCCCCCTCTGCTCCACCAGTAACCTCCGCATTTCCAGACACCTTACAGCTGTTAGCCAATTCTTCTCCTTTTTCTCATTGACGCCGTCTTGACGTTTGCTGAAGGACAATCCGCGACCGATGAATTCTGCTTTTCTTCTTCAATTACAAGAAACCTAAAGGAATAGCGGTTACGAAGCACGATGGTGTACGCGAGGATGACGAAACGAAACAGACCTTGGGATTGAGAACGCGGAGGTGAGTGATTCGAACAGTAAGTTATTTCGTTGGATCGTGAGCGTACTCGGACTGTGATGTGCCAGAGCAATGCGGAGGCCAGGGTTCGATTCCCTCTCCACCTAAACTGACTAATATATTGAGTATTTGGAGTCAGCAGATGAAAACAAAACAGCCGCCGGACAAAACAAAAGACGATCGTTTACACAAAATCCCTTGCGGATCCCGTTCCCTTCAAATTGTCGATTGATGGCGCCCTCTTCAAGCAGCTAGCTGGTGGCCGATCACTTCTTCCCAAACGGCGAATCTTGTCTTCATCACTTCCCGATAACCGCTAACTCTGTACAGATAATCTCCCAACTCGGAAGTGTGACGTAATGATCCCGAAGGCTGAGAGAAAACGCTGCGCCTGGCCCGCTGATTTGAACCGCCTCATCACTCGCTCCCGCAATCGGCAAGGACGCCGGCGTGGGCTTTGCACTACAAAGTGGTTTCTATACTTGAGCAATTTCGCCTTACTTAGAGAAAAAAGGACAAAGAAAAGGACAAAAAACCTTGACACTCTAGAATCGGTAGAGTATATACCCACCACCATAGCTGATAGTGGAGAAAAACTCCACAATAGTCTGGAGAAGATTTAGAGGCCCATGGTAAGAACCAAGCACATCGCCCCTTTAAAAGCGGGCTGCTTATTACGGATCAAAAGCGCCATGGAGATGTTCAAGCCGGCTGAGAGAACTGTCGCTAAGTTTGTCCTTAATAATCCGGAACGGGTCATGCAAATGTCAGTATCTGAAGTGGCGCGCGACGTAGAGGTTGGCGAAGCTACGGTTATCAGATTTTGCCGCGCGCTGAATTACAAGGGCTATCAAGAGTTTAAGCTGCGACTAGCGCAGGACCTCGTCGAGCCGGTGGAGTTTATCCACGAAAATATTAGCTTCGCTGACAACACAGCGGAACTAGCCCAGAAGGTGTTCCAGACGAACGTCAAAGCCGTTGAGGACACCAGGAAGGTGCTCGACCCGGAGATGATAGAGGTGGCAGCGAAGGCACTGGTGGGAGCCAGAAAAATTGATATCTACGGCGTCGGCTACTCTTCATTCACCGCGCTTGACGCCAAATTGAAGTTAGTTAGGTTAGGTCTGATTGCTGATGCCTACGGTGATGCGCATCTGCAGGCGATGGCCGCCGCCTCGCTTGCAAAGGGAGATGTCGCCATCGGTATCTCGCATTCCGGCAGCACTAAAGATGTGGTTGACGCTCTGACGGCCGCGCGCAAATCTGGTGCGATCACCATCTCGATTACAAATTTCAGCCCGTCGCCAATCACAAGGATATCTGATGTCGTGCTGCTTACTGCATCGCCGGAGTCACCGCTCGGCGGTGAAGTCCTCACCTCTCGCATTGCCCAGCTCTGCGTCATAGACGTGCTTTCAGTGGCGCTTGCCGTAGAACTGGGCGAGCGCTGTTTAGACTTAATCAAGAAGACTTCCGAAGCTGTAAAGAAAAAACGTTACTAGATGCCGTATCAGTCACGGCTGGGTCGTGGTGCGCCAACTGTCTTTGCTCGAACTGATAGAACGAGCAAGCTGTCTGCCTAAGCAAGGTGAGGAGGCCCGGGATTCTCATAGCTTTAGTTTTGGTTCCGGTTATGAGAATCGTTCCGGAAGCTTTGGACAAGGAATCTAAATCCCGTTTTCAGGAGATTGCCATGAACATAAAGAGAAGTCTGAAAGTTAGCTTGTTCGGTATTTCGTTCCTTCTGTTCTCGCCAGCATTGCTGTTCGGGCAATCGGAGAAGGGAACAATCGTTGGTACCGTTACTGATAGCAATGGCGCGGGGGTTCCCAACGCGACCGTTACGATCACGGATTTGGGAAACAAGACGACGCAAACTTTTTCCACAAACGGCGACGGAATCTATTCTGCGCCGTTTCTTAACCCGGGAGCATACGACGTTTTGGTGGCCGCCCCAGGATTTGCCAGGGCCGTTCTTAATAATATTGCAGTATCCGTCGGCTCTCGCGTGCGTGCCGATCTTCAATTGAAGGTTGGTACACTGACGGAGGCCATTACCATAGAGCAGGCAGCAGCGCTGATTCAAACCGAAAACGCAAATATCGGTCAGGTTATTAACAGTAGAACACTGACCGAGCTTCCATCGTCCGTTCGAAATGTCTATAGCTTCCTATTACTGAATTCAAATGTGACGCAGCCTGCCGGGGGCAATGGTCCTGCGTTCCGCTTGGAGACGGGCGGGTCGTTTGCGATTGCTGGAACTCGTCCTTCGTCGGTCACCTTTAAGATCGATGGCCTTTCTAATACAGATCCGGCATTTGGCACTCCAACGATTACGCCTTCGCTTGATGCAGTGCAGGAAGTGCAGTTTGCCAGTAATACCTACTCCGCTGAATACGAAGGCATCGGACAGGTGAACATCGCGACGAAGAGCGGTACTGCTGGCTTTCACGGTTCGATATTTGATTTTGTGCAGAACGACTTCTTTCAGCCGCGCAACCCGCTTGCGGCAAAAGACAAGACGGGCAAGCCTGGTAAGAACAGACTGAGATTCAATCAGTTTGGTGGGTCGATAGGCGGGCCCATTTGGCTGCCACGTTTTGGGGAAGGCGGGCCGGTGTTCTTCAACAAGGATCGCACCTTCTTTTTCTTCAGTTATGAAGGCTTGAGGGCCAACTCAAAGACGCTGGGATTCGCCCGCGTGCCGACTCCGGCGCAACGGGCCGGTGATTTTTCGGCGAATCTTGGCGCATGTGCGACGACATCAGGAAACGTCACTGTTCCCTTGCTAAACCCAAATGGCACGCCGTCAGGCAATTGCGTAAGAGTCGGGCAGATCTTCGATCCGCTGACAACAATAGCGAATCCAGCCTTCAATGCCGGTCAGGCCGTCTCGGTGCTTAACCCGCAGTTCATTCGCCAACCCTTTGCTAATAATCAGATACCTACGAACCGCCTGGATCCCCTGGCCCTGGGCCTAATTAATTTTCAGTTGCCCCCGGAGAATCTGCCCGGCCAGTTGAACAATTTCATCGGGCCGACGGGAGCTGTTCGAGATTACAATCAGTACTCAGTGCGAATCGACCACAAGATCTCAGATAAGAACACTATTTTCGGACGATTCGCCATTCAGAACAATATCAGCTTCACACAGCCCGTCATCAACCTGCAAAACAAGAACGTGCAGGGCAAGGGTCGCGTTTTCAGCGCCACGTGGACTCATATCTTTTCACCGGCTCTCGTCAATGAGTTTCGCGCAGGTTACGTACGGGGAATCTACGGGGATACCATAGATGAATTCGATCCTACGGCGCTTGGCTTCCCAAATGTCGGCCTGAAAACGCTGCCTCGCATTTTCCTAAGCCCTGAGAATGTGAATTACGGTGGATTCTCCGCGTCGATCCTAAACGAAGTCCAGAATACCTACCAACTGGCCGACAACATTTCTCTGACTCGTGGCAGTCATTCGTTCAGGTTCGGATTCAAAGGAGACCACAATCGTTTCCGCAATGGTGAGTTTGGGGGATCAAACGGAACGGGAACGTTCAGCGGTATCTACACCGTCGCTTATAACGGGCTCACCGCCAATAATTCCAATGCGCTGGCCGATTTTCTGCTCGGCCGCGCGCAAACCTCTGCCCTGAGCATCCCTGTGCCGGCATACTTGCGGAATACTCCCTGGGCCGTCTACGTCCAGGATGACTGGAAATTTCGTCCGCGCGTCACTCTGAACCTCGGCCTCCGCTATGAATTGCATAAGCCCTACCATGAACTAGGGAAAGGTGGTTACACAATAGATCCGGCAAACGGAGGGAGCCTTCTTGTAGCCGACCCGGAAGTAGCGAGGCTCGCTAACGATCCGCGCGTCGTTTGTTGTACCAGCCCTGAAGTGACTCCGACGGATAAGACCGACTTCGCACCGCGTGTCGGCATAGCGTATCGGCCGTTCAAGGACTCTGGGACCGTGATCCGCGCGGGCTATGGAATATTCTATGCCGACATGACGCAGTTCCCGGTATGGTCGTCGTATACCCACTTGATCCGGCCCAGCTATAATCCGCCGGTAGGAGATTACCGGACTCTGGGCGCTCCGCTCAGTAATCTCTTCCCGGCCAGTTCCTTTATTCCCGGAGGTTTCGGGCTGATCTTATTCCCCGGTGGCGTTCCCCCTGCAATCCTGGGCAACAAGCCCGTAATCAGTGCCGGTGGCGCGCTCGGAACCAGGGGAGCTGGATCACAACACACCCCGTATTCCCAGGAGTGGAGCGCAGGCGTGCAGCGCGAGATAAGACGCAACATGGTTTTGGAAATAAACTATGTCGGAGGCAATGGCAAAAATCTTCCCACCCAATGGATTATTAACCAGCCGACGGCCAGTCCGCTGCCCATTGATTTCACCAGTACCGATCCGGCCGCCAACCCCTATTTGCGCCGGCCCTTGACTAACTTCACTCTGGACTCGTTTGTCATCGCCAACATTCTTCAATCGCGCTACAACGGCGTAACGGTCAAAGTCGATAAGCGATTCTCAAATGGGTATAGCTTCCTTGCGACCTATACTTACTCGAAGAGCATCGATAATGGCAGCGAATTATTTGCCATTGGAAACACCTTCAACATCATTTCAGACAATCGGAATATTGACCGTGATCGAGGCGACTCGACTTTTGATCTGCCGCACCGCCTGGTGATCAGCGGCATCTTTGAGTTGCCCTTCGGAAAGGGCAAACGGTTTCTGAATCGCGGCGGTCTGGTTGATAAGCTAATTGGTGGGTGGCGGCTTTCCGGAGTTTTCAACCTGCAATCCGGCTTCCCCTTCACCCCGCTAATTCGTAATCGATTTGCGCACACCGGCTATGCGCTGGCTACCGAGCGTGGTGATCTCGTCGGTGCGCCCTACCTGACCGGGGCTGATTGGGATGCTGCCGTCAAGGCTTGGAAGGACAAGGGTGCGCGGCTATTCTTCGTCAGACCTGGAGCCATTGACATCAATTATGCTCAGGGCACTTTTGGGAACATCCCGCGAAACTTCTTCCGTGCTCCATACGGCCGCCATTTGGATTTGTCCCTCGCTAAGACAGTGCGCTTTGGCGAAAACACCAGATTCGAGCTGCGTCTGGACATGTTCGAGGTTACCCGAGAGGTGTTGCATAGTCCCAACATCGCGAGCAGTGTGTCAGCAAACAACCTTCTAACCAATCCGGTGGTTGGCAGTATTCCCCCGCGCAGCGCATTCTTCGTCCCATACACTCTTCAGCTTGGAGGAAAATTCGTTTTCTGAGGTCCCTGCCGTCAACTGCGTAGTTAGCGCCCGTGAAGTAGGCAGGTCAGATACAAGAAATGCCGCGCTGACCTGTTTAACGGATTTCTCATGCCTTACAATGGCCTTAAGGTCAGGGAAGTCTGAATAGTGAAACAAGAGAGAGGGCTCATTGTTCAAAGCAGGCTTCAGCAAGGTTTGCATCTCGCCCCCTCCCGGCGCGCCGCTCGCCGGTTTCGCGGCGCGCGAAGGAGTATCCGAGGGCATTCACGACGACCTGTTCGCCCGCGCCCTAGTACTGGCGAATGAGGCCAGTGCCGTGGCGCTCATCAGCCTCGACGTGCTCGCGCTCCCGGACGAGTTCGTGAAATGCGTGCGGAAATCAATCCATGCCAGCACCGGAATCCACCCAGACTCGGTCATGATCGCGTCAACGCACACACACGCCGGGCCTGTGACGATTACAACATTCTTCAATCCCGAGGAGAGCGTTAACACCACCTACATGGACAAGCTCGCACTGGCCATTGACGAGGCGGTCACGACTGCGTGGCGGAAAAGGTTCCCAGCACGAATCGGTGTGGGCGCTGGGCGCGTCGAAGGCATCGGTGTTAATCGCCGCAGCCCCGACCAGCGCCCTGTGGATGAAGAGATCGGGATCATCAAGGTTGAGGATGAAGGAGGGCGCGTGCGCGCCGTCTTCGTCAACTATGCGTGTCACCCAACTGTGCTCGGCTCAAACAATCTGCTCGTCACCGGCGATTTCCCGAACTTCGCCATCGAGCGGATCGAAGAGAGCATCGGTCCAGACAGCTTTGCGATGTTCGTCAACGGCACGCAGGGCAACATCAGCATGGGGCATTCATCGGAGTTGAGCGCCATCGGCGTCATTACGCCGGGCCGCACCTTTGAGCACGCCGCCGAACTCGGCCACCTGCTCGCGGATGCGACTCTCGCCGCGTTGCCGGACATTGCCACGGACGACGCTCCAACTCTCGGCGCGCTCAGCATGCGCGTCAACCTGCCCCTCAAGAATTATCCGTCCCTCGAAGAGACAGACAAAGCTCTGCGAGAAGCCGACGAGCAGTTGGCGAGCCTAGACGGAAACAACGCGGATCCAGATCAACTGATGCGCGCGAAAACGAACCGGCTTTACGCTTCGATCACAAACTTCTATACGCGCGAGGCGCGGGCTCTGCCCGACGGCCACCTGCCGATAGAACTGCAAGGCTTGCGTATCGGCAAGACGGTTTTCTTAGCAGTCCCGGCGGAGGTCTTTGTCGAGATCGGGTTAAAACTCAAGCACCTTGCGCCGCACCGGACTTTTATCGTGGGCCTCGCCAACGGCTACATCGGCTACCTGCCGACGCGCGAAGCCTATGAGGCCGGCGGCTATGAAGTCGTCTCGGCCAAGTGCGCGGCTGAAGCGGAGGAGACGTTAATCAAGAAAGCGCTTGAGCTTGAGGAGCAACTCTTCGCCGTCGGAACAGAATCGGTCTGTTGAATTAACCTCCTCATCAACAACAGGCGTAGGCAAGGGGACGTATTGGAAGTGAATGACGGATAAAGTACGGATCGGAGTCATCGGACTGGGCATCATGGGCGAGCAGTACGCGCGCATCTACAACGCGCACCCGCTTGCTACCGTGACCGGCGTGTGCAACCGCAGCCGCAAGCGACTCGATGAAGTCGGCGACAAGTACGGCATCGAAGCCCGCTATACCGACTACGCGGAAATGCTCGGCGCTGCGCCCGTTGATGCCGTCTGCGTCGCCTCGCCCGACTTCGCACACTATGAACCCGTAAAGGCAGCGTTGGTGGCCGGCAAGCACGTACTTTGCGAGAAGCCGTTCACAACTCTCTTAAGCGAGGCTGATGAATTGCTGGCCTTAAGCAACGAGCGCCCGCAGCTAAAACTTCAGGTAGCTTTCAATCATCGCTGGCTCTCGTCTTACCACCACGGATTTACAACGATCCAAAGTGGCGCGATTGGACACCCCATCGCCGGCTATGCTCGCAAGAACGATACGATCTATGTTTCCACTGAGATGATTAATTGGGCGAGTCAAACAACGCCGATTCATTTCCTTGGCGCACATGACATAGACCTCATGCGCTGGTACTTCGGCAGCGAGCCTGTCGAAGCTCGTGCGTATGGCGCAAAGGGCGTGCTTACAGCGCGCGGAATAGATACCTACGATCTGATTCAAGCGCAGGTCAAATTTGAGAGTGGAGCTTTTGCGACGTTTGAATCTGCCTGGATCTATCCGAATACTTTTCCGACGATTGTTGATTCGTTCGTCGAAGTTGTTGGCAGCGAGGGCCACTTGCACTTTGACCGAAAGCGCGAGTCTATTGAGATGAGCACGCCGCAGCAGTTCACCTATCCGAAGACATTCCTCAACCATGAAATCTTCGGAAAACTGCGCGGTGCCTTCGTAGAATGCCTCTCGGACTTCGTTGATTCGATCATCAACAACACCGAACCTAAAGTGACGGCATTTGATAGCCGAAAGATGACAGCGGTGCACGATGCTGTTACACGCTCGCTGGAATCGGGCCAGACCGAAGCGGTCACGCAGTCCGCAATGCAGCAGAGGATTTGAGCGGGCTTGCTTGAAGTCGTCAGCAGTTCGAATGTTGATGAGTAAGACGCACCTTCATTAGTTTTCAATCTGTGTCCCTTTGTAGAGCGACTGTGCTCGCAGCGCCGCGCGACGAACCGCTTAAGGGGAAGTATGCCAACTGGTCTCCACACTGCCGATCACATCGTTATCGTCGGCTATTTCGTGTTGCTGACCTTAATCGGCTTCTATTTCTGGAAGCGGATGCGCCACGTCCGCGACTTCTTCACCGGTGGCAACGCCATTCCCTGGTGGCTTGCCGGCGTATCGTTTTATCTGACCGGCTTTAGCGCATTCTCCTTCGTGGCTTACTCAGAGATGGCCTATCGTTACGGCTTCGTCGCCGTCACGCTCGCGTGGAGCGCGTCGGTCGCGATGGCAGTCGGCACGCTCTGCATGGCTTCCCGCTGGCGGCGGGCGCGCATCATCAGTCCTGTTGAATTCCTCGAAGCGCGCTACAACAAACAGATCAGGCAGATTCTCGCATGGGCCGGCATCCCGCTCCGGGTGGTGGATGATGGACTGAAGATTTATGCGACGGGCGTGTTCGTCTCCGTCGGCATGGGCTACGACCTCAAAATCAGCATCATCGTGAGCGGCGCCGTGATGCTTCTTTACACCTTCATGGGCGGATTGTGGGCGGTTGTCGTGACTGACTACATTCAGTTCATCATTCTTACTCTCGGCGTGGTGGTTCTCTTCCCTCTGGTCTTCGCGCAGGTTGGCAGCTTTCAAGCGCTCGCCCAAGGCGCTCAAGCTGGATTTTTGTCACCTATAGGCGCGCCGTTCTCTCCGCTATACGTGATCGCTTTTTATTTGTTGATTATTCTGAGTTACAACGGCAACTGGGCGTTCGCGCAAAAGTTTTACAGCGTGCGTGATGAACGTGCTGCGCGTAAGGCCGGGATGCTGGGGGTGGGACTTAAAATTCTCGGCCCACCGCTCTTTATCCTGCCTGCGATGGCAGCGCGTAGCCTCATGCCGGAACTAATGCAGCCGCCGAATTCGCCGCAGTACACGTATGCAGCTCTCTCGCTGCGGTTTCTTCCGGCAGGCCTGATGGGCTTGATGATTGCCGCGATGTTTTCCGCCACGATGTCCACCTTGAGCGGAGACTACAACGTGATCGCGAGCGTGATCACTGAGGACATCTATCGCCGCCTTTTTGACAAAGAGGCGAGCCAGAAACGACTTGTGATCGTCGGCCGCATTGCCACCCTGGTCATCGGTGCGATCACGATCTCCATCGGAGTCACATTGATCGCCTCGGCGCGTAAGGGTTTGTTTGAAGTGATGGTAACGGTTTTCGGAATCTTTATCGGGCCGATGCTCATTCCGATGCTGCTCGGTTTGCTGAGCCGGCGTGTCACATGGCGCGCTGCTGCGGTGGGCATTGCGGCAGGACTCGTTTCCGGGCTTTCGTTCTACTTCTATAAGACTCTCGTGCTGGCAAAAGAACATGGCATTGATCCTAATTGGTTGCGTTACGACTACGAAGCAATCAGCATTCTTACAAATTTTGCGATTACGCTCCTGGCGATCCTCCTGGCGACTGCTTTTGCAAACGTGTCCGCAAGGGAACGCGCGAAGATTGACGAGTTCTTCACGCGACTGGCAACGCCGATTGACCCAAGCAAAACGCACGCGCGAGTCACTGGTGAGATCTTCTCTCCTTTTTACATTATCGGGTGGGTGACAGGTGGCACTGGACTGCTGCTTCTAATCGCCAGCGCGGTACAGCCCACAGGCATCGGGCAATACATTAACCTTGGCTCGGGCATCTTGATTTGTGTCCTTGGTTACGGCTTTTACCACCTGCACCGCCGGGTGATGCATAAGGAGGCCGGATTGGCACGCGAAGCTGCAAAGCTAGCAACACTCGCTTCTCATGAAGCTGAAGCAAAGGTTCTGGAATAAGTAGACACAAGCGGCAAGCGTGAAGTCTCTGAAAGCGGATGAAAGTAGCAGTTTTCAAACATAAAGAAGAACGGCGCATCGGCTTTGCGCAGAAGCACTCTTTCAATGCGCTCGCTGATTCCG
>Ga0137371_10003921_pt1 | contig 11688 bp, 11 predicted proteins | sample SagtaG_7_FD_104919 | JGI IMG/M metagenome (GOLD analysis project Ga0137371, IMG submission 104919) | Vadose zone soil microbial communities from Sagehorn Ranch, Mendocino, California, USA - Sage1_R_40_16 metaG | ecosystem: Environmental > Terrestrial > Soil > Vadose zone | place: USA... | reverse complement strand
GTTCTCCTGGGCCGGGTGATGCCGCGCGCCGACCCGCGTCCGGCCGAAGTGCACCAGCTGCCAGTCGATCTGCCTGGTTTTGCGCCAGATGCCGGATCCATGCATCGGGCGGATCTCCACACCGTCTGCACACGTTCTGCATCGCTCCTGGACGCGCGGGAGTTGACGTTGCCGCGTGACAAGGGTCAAGGCCCCCGGGGACATCGGTGGTACAGCCCGGCTGTGGCGTGCCGGTGGGTTCGTCTGCGGCAATGTCGCACGAACGTTAACCGGCGCGGGGATCAACTCGTCCAGCACGGCCGCGTCGTCCGCGAATACCCCGGCGTGGGTTACGGGCGGCCGCGGCGTGCCACGTCTGCACGCCAGCCACCGCGTGCGGGCCAGGATGAATCCGCCCGGAAGGTCACCGTTCCGGGTCCCGCCCGGCCCGCTCCGCCGAGCAGGCATATCGGTGCCCGAGGCGCGTGTAGCGAGGCGAGGCTGCGCCCGCCGCTCTCGCGGGAGAGGCAGCCTCCGCCTGCGTGAACCGGGACGGCGACATGAGTCAGCTGGAGTTCGATCGGCGCCTTGCCGCCGGTTCTGCCGGCGCTATCGATCGGCGGTACGGTCGGCAATGGGAGGCCGCGATGGATACACACGCCGACATTTCCGACATGTTGGGCGCGTGGGCGCTCGACGGATGCAGCGACACCGAGGCCGCTGCGGTCCGGGCCCACCTTGGGGAGTGCGCCGACTGCGCGGCCCGGGCCCGGCGGCTGCGGTCAGCGGCCGGCTGGCTGGGTATAGACGGCGTGCAGCCCGCTCCGGAGGAGCTGCGCCGGTCAGTGCTCGCCGCCGCGCGGGCGCGGCGCCGGCCCGCGACGTTGGTCACCTTGACAAACGCGTACGCCGACCAGGTCGCGCTGCTTGACGCGGCGCTGGCGCACATGTCCCCGGCCGACTGGCGCCGCGCCGATTCCCGCCACGGCGACGTGCGCGGCGTGCTCGGCCACCTGGCCGGCAACGACGCGCTCCTTGCCGCCGAACTTGGCCTCCCGGCCGTGCCCCTGCCGGCCACCGACGACGGCCCGGCCATGCGCGTCGCGTGGCATACCCAGGCCGACGCCATGCTGGCCGGCGTCGGGGAGGCTGAACTGGACCGGACGGTGCGGCTGGCCGGGCACGGCCAGCGGCCGGTGCGAACGCTGCGTGACGCGCTCGTCCAGCGCGCATTCGAGACCTGGACGCACCGCGACGATATCGGAGCAGCGAATCCCATCGCCCCGCCTGGGCAGGTCCATCGCATCGTCGAGCTGGCCGTCGCCCTGCTTCCTGCCGCGCTGCGGGCGAACGATCCGGCCCAGGCGGACCGCTCATGGCGCCTGGTCCTGCACGGTTCCGCCGGTGGCGACTGGACCGTGCCGGCGGGGGCGGCGCGCGTCGAGGTCACCATAGGTGCTGCCGCCGTGGACTTCGCCCGCCTCGCCGCCAATCGCCGCTCGCCCCGGACAGTGCTGCACACGGTCACCGGCGACCACGTGCTGGCCGAGGCGATCCTGCGCGTCGTGACCACGCTGGGATGTGACTGACGTGCCCGCGGACCGGGCCGACGACGTGCAGCTGTCCGAGCGGCTCGTCGCCGGTGACGACGATGCCCTCGCCGAGGCGTACGACCGGTGGTCGACGTTGATCTATTCGGTCGCCATGCGGATCACCGCCGATCATGCCGCAGCCGAGGACTTTACCAGGATGTCTTCGTCCACCTCTGGCAGCATCCCGACCGCTACGATCCGCACCGAGGCGCGCTGCGCAGCTGGCTGTGCCTGCTCGCCCGCAGCCGGGCCCTGGACTGGGTGCGCCGTCGCCGGGCCCAGGACCGCTGGCACGCGGCCGCGGCGGCGATCGCTCCGGCGCCGGTGGAGGTCGACGACGGCATCGTGTGGCAGGCCGAGGCGAAGATGGTCCGGGAGGCGGTGGCGGCGCTCCCGGACCGGCAGCGCGAAGCGGTGCTGCTCGCCTACTACCGGGGGCGGACCTATCGCCAGGTGGCGCGGGACCTGGGCATCCCCGAGGGCACGGCCAAGTGGCGCTTGAGAGCGGCGTTGAGCGGACTCGCCGACTGCCTGGCCGCCGAAGGCATCCTGGAGCGCTAAGCCGGGGCCGCTGACCCATCCACCAGCCGGCTGGCCGCGTACTCCCTGAAAGGGCCATTCGGGGGTGAGACAGGCGTGGCTGACATCGGGCAGCTTTGTGGCGCGCGTCGTTGTCTGGGCTGGGTTTGCGCGGGCCCGTCCGACCCTGAGCAGGCGGCCATGCATGGCAACGGCCCCGCCGGTCCGGCGGGGGACGGCATCGCCTGCCTGGACGCGCTGGCGGCGCAGATGCACGCCCGTGGCTGGAGCGCCTACATCACCACGCCGCCTCGCGCCCGCAGGCTCCCGGCGCTCCGGCCGTGAACGGAGGCCAAGATCACCGTCGCGAGCGCACCGGCCAGGGGAGGATCCGGGAGCGGCCTGGCACGCCAGAAAGCGGAGGAGTACCAGCAAATGACGCTAGATCTAGCCCCAGTCTTGCCCCAGACGGACAGCGGGAAGCCGTAAGGCCAGGCCGCAGGCGCGGCCTGGCCTCTTGAACAACAGCTCCAGGGGGTGGGCGAGGGGACTCGAACCCCCGGCCCCCAGGACCACAACCTGGTGCTCTAACCAACTGAGCTACGCCCACCATCGGCCCGGCTGCCCGGGCTGGATGAAGCATAGCGGCACACGGTCACTGGGCCGAACCGGATCCGGCCGCCTCCTGAGCGCCGGGCTCCCGGGTCTCCGGCTCGGTTCTGGTCGCGTAGCGCGCGGCGATCTGCCGCGCCCTTACCGAGTCGGGGCCGGGCGGTGGCACGAACACCGCCTCGCGGTAGTAGCGCAGCTCCTGGATGCTCTCCCTGACATCGGCGAGCGCCCGGTGCCCGCCGTGCTTGGGCGGGCTGGCGAAGTACACGCGCGGGTACCAGCGCCGGGCCAGTTCCTTGATGCTGGAGACATCCACCATGCGGTAGTGCAGATAGGCGTCGAGCATGGGCATGTCCCGGGCGATGAAGGAACGGTCCGTGGCGATGGAGTTGCCGCACAACGGCACCTTCCTCGGCTCGGGTACGTGCCCGCGCACGTAGCCGAGCACCTGGTCCTGAGCCTCGGCCAGGGTCACGCCGGACGCCAGCTCGTCGAGCAGGCCCGAGGCGGTGTGCATTTCCCTGACCACGTCCAGCATGTGGTCGAGCGCCTCCGCGGGCGGCTTGATGACCAGGTCAATGCCCTCGTCAAGCACCGTCAGGTCGCCGTCGGTGACCAGGCAGGCGATCTCGATCAGAGCGTCGCGTGCGAGGTCGAGCCCGGTCATTTCGCAATCGATCCACACGAGCCGGTCGGTCATCATGCCAGCCTAGAGGCTTGGCGGAGGGCTCAGCCACAGTCACCGATCTTCCGGGCCGCGCCGGCGGCCCGCTCCCGCGACGGGCGGCCCGTGCTAGCCGGTACGGAGCCCGCTGCCAAGCGCGGCGATGTGGTCCGGCACCGGCGTGCCCGGGCGCAGGGCCGCGTCCGGTTCCGGTTCGCCGAACGTCACCGCGATGGGTACCACGTCGGCCCATACACCGGCCTCAAGATCGGCGGGGTCGTCGGCCGGCGGGCCGGTGCGAACTTTGATCGAGGCCTCTGCGAGCGGCAGGGCCAGCACCGCGGTGGCGGCGAGTTCCTTGCGCGACGGCTCCCGCAGGCAGTCCCACCGGCCGGGGACCAAGTGCTGGGTGACGGCCCGCAGTGCAGCCAGTCGTTCGGCATGATCTGTGACGAGGGTGGCGACGCCGAACACAACGGCGCTGCGGTAGTTGACGGAGTGGCTGAACGCCGCCCGGGCGCAGACCAGCCCGTCGAGGTGGGTGACGGCGACGCAGACCTGCTGGCCGTCGGCGGCCATGATGCTCCGGTTGGCCGACGATCCGTGCAGGTAGAGGGTGTCACCGCGGCGGCCGTAGGCGGTGGGCAGCACCACCGGCGAGCCGCCCATCACGACTCCGAAGTGGCAGATCATCCCGGCGTCGAGCACGTCGTAAAGTTCGGCCCGGTCGGTCCTGGCCCGCTCGGAGTGGCGGCGTATCCGGGTGCGTTCGGTCACGGACAGGGGAGAGGCGGCGGTCATGCTGGCCAGGCTACCGGCAAAGTGGTCTGATAGGAGTAGCCACTTTACGAGAAGAATGGAAGACCACTTTGGCTATATTGAGGCGCTCGGGCGGGGACCTGCCGCTCGCCGCGGAGCGTGCGGCCCCGGCGCCGCTCACCGTCCAGATTGTGGGCCAGTTGCGGACCGCGATGTCCGATGGCCGGCTGGCGGCGGGCGAGCGGCTGCCGTCCACCCGCGCGCTCGCGACCACCCTCGGGGTCAGCCGGACGGTCGTGACCGGTGCGTACGCCCAGCTGTTCGCGGAGGGGTGGATCGAGGGCCGGCACGGCTCGGGCACCTATGTCGCCGACGGCGCGAGCCGGGCGGGCATGGGAGAGGAGCGGGACGGGCGGGCGGCCGATGCCCGGGCCGGCCGGCCACAGGCGGGGGAGCCGGCCGGCCCGGCTGGCCCGCTGATCGAGCTGCGGCCGGGCATCCCCTGGGTGGCCGGCATCGACCGCGCGGCGTGGCGGCGGGCCTGGCGCAGCGCTGGCACCGAGGCGCCCATGGCCGCCGCGGAGCCGCAGGGCAGCCCCGCGCTCCGCGCGGCACTCACCGGTTACCTGCGGCGCAGCCGGGCTGTCCGCTGCGCGCCCGAGCAGATCATGGTCACCCGCGGCGTGGCCGGCAGCCTCGGGCTGATCGCGGCCGCTCTGCTGCGGCCGGGTGACAAGATCGGGGTGGAGGAGCCCGGGTACCCGGCCGCACGGGCGGTGTTCGCCGCCCACAGGGCCAGCCTGGTCCCCTGCCCGGTGGATGCCGACGGCCTGATCACCAGCGCGCTCCCGGCCGGGCTGCGGATGATCTACATCACCCCCGCCCACCAGTACCCGCTCGGCGGCCGGCTTCCGGTTCCGCGCCGGCGGGCGCTGATCGCCTGGGCGCGCGCGACCGGGGCGCTGATCGTCGAAGACGACTACGACGGTGAGTTCCGGTATGACGTCGGCCCGCTGCCGGCTCTGTTCGGGATGGACCCCGGCGTCGTGGTGTACCTGGGCACGACCACCAAGATCCTCACGCCGGCGCTGCGGGTCGGCTGGCTCGTGGCCGAGCCGGAGCTGGTGGCCCGGCTCGTGGAGGTGGCGGCGGGGCTGGGGGAGTGGGCAGGGGGCCCTGCCCAGCGTGCGGTTCTCAGCATGATCGGGGCCGGTGATCTGGAGCGGCACATCCGCCGGATGCGGCACGAGTACGCCCGCCGCCGGGCGGCCATGACCGGCGTTCTCGGCGGCGGCGCCGCTGGGCGGCTGCTCGGGGACGAGGCAGGTATGCACATGGTCTTGCGGACGACCCGGGACGCGGAAGAGATCGCCGCCGCGGCGTGGCGGCGGGGGGTGGCGGTGGCCACGCTGGCCCGCTATTTCGCCGGGCCGGTGACCACGAACGGGCTGGTGCTCGGCTACGGCGGCGCCAGCGGCGGCGAGATCACCCGGGCCTGCCGGATACTGGTTAACCTCGCCAATGCCGGCTTGCCGGGACACGGACGGGAGTGAGGGCGATGGCCGAGGGCGGCGTGCCCGGCGTCGAAGACGTCGCCAGGCTCGGCAGGTGGCTGGCGCGCAACGGCATTACCGGCGGTGACGGGCCTCCCGTAGTGCGGCTCATCGGCGGCGGGCGGTCCAACCTGACGTACCGGCTCGACGTCGGCGCCGCGGACGGACCCGGCCGCAGCCGGCTGGTCCTGCGCCGCCCGCCGCTCGGTCACGTGCTGCCGACGGCACACGACATGGCCAGGGAGTACCGGGTGCTCACCGCCCTGGCCGGCACCGCGGTCCCGGTGCCCCGCCCGGTCGCGATCTGCGAGGATCCATCGGTCGTCGGCGCACCCTTCTACCTGATGGACTACGTGGACGGCGCGGTGCTGCGAACCCGCGAGGACGCGGGCGTGCTCACGCCTGCCCAGGCGGGCCTGCTGTCCCAGCGTTTCGTGGAGATGCTGGCGAGCATCCACGGGCTGGACGTCGGGGCCGTCGGGCTGGCCGGGTTCGGCAGGCCGGAGGGCTACCTGGCCCGGCAGCTTGCCCGCTGGCAGCGGCAATGGGAGCTGTCCGTGACCCGGGAGATGCCCGGCTATGACGACCTGACCCGCCGCCTCGCCGCCGGGCTGCCGGCCGTCAGCGGCGCGGCAACGCCCGGCACGCTTGTTCACGGCGACTACCGGGTCGACAACATGCTGATCGCCCCCGGGGATGAGCCGCGCATCTCGGCGGTCGTGGACTGGGAGATGTCCACCCTGGGCGACCCCCTTGCCGACCTGGGCCTGGCCCTCGTCTACTGGATCGATCCCGGTGAGCTGGACTGGCTCTCCCTGGGCGCGGCGGCTTCGGTGACCACCTCCCCCGGCTTCGCGACCAGGGAACAGCTTGCCGCCCGGTACGCGCGGATCACCGGCCGGGACCTGTCCAGGATCGGCTACTACATGGCGTTCGGCTGCTTCAAGCTGGCGGTGGTGCTGGAGGGCATCCACGCCCGGTTCCTTCAGCACAAGACGGTAGGCGAGGGGTTCGAGCGTGAGGGCCAGATGGTGCCGGTGCTGATCGAGCGGGCCCACCGGATGCTCGACGATGCCGGGTGACGTCCCTTCGGCGGACATGCAATGAGGGCCCGGCACCCCGCTCTTGCCGGACCCTCATCCCCGCCGGATCGGTGACCCGGCGGGAGCTGTTATGAGGCCCGGCGCCCCGCTTTCGCCGGGCCTCATCCCGACCGGATCAAGGATCCGGCAGGAGCCTTATGAGGGCCCGGCGCCCCGCTCTCGCCGGGCCCTCACCCCGCCGGGCCGGTGGCCCGGCGGGAGCTTTTCATGAGGCCCGGCGCCCCGCTCTCGCCGGGCCTCGTAAGCAAGACGCGCGAGCCGAAGATGAGGTTGACAACCTTGGCCCGGGATTTCTGCACGACTTTTCCGCCGGCTCCGGCCGTCGGCCTGGTCTGTGCCGCAGGCCCGGGTCATGCCCGCATCAGGCCAGCTAACCGGTGCAGGACGGCTGGCAGAGCGCGTGGCTGATCGTCCGGAAGATGACCTGGCCGAGCCGGGAGTAGCGCGCGATGCTGGTGGCCTGGCCGCTCGTGGTGGCGGCGATCTGCCGCAGCGCGCGCAGGTCGCCCTCCCGGCCCAGCATGATCGCGACGATCTTGACCGGGCGCTTGGGGTCGTACAGCACCTGGAGCTCGCGTACCAGGGTGACGGCGGAGATGTCGCCGGGGTCGCGGTCGACGCCCGCGGTCATGACCAGCACGGCGTTGGCGTGGCGGGGCTGGTAGGTGGCGAGCATCTGCTGGTAGGCGTTCAGGATGGTGGTGTAAAGGGGAGCCGAGGCTCCCGGCACCGGCTGGCTTGACTGCGCCAGGCGCTGGATCCGCTGCCTGCGGGTGACGGGCCCCAGGACGTCGGACAGCGGGCCGACCGGCACCAGCTCCTGGTACGACAGGCCGTCCACGATCCGGCTGGGAAACGTCCACAGGCCCATCTGAGTGCTGTCGGGGAACAGCGCCAGGCCGGATCCGGCGCCGCGATACAGCACCCGTTGCAGGTCCGGCCCGCCGGGCCTGGCCCGGATGGCCATTGCCGAAGAGATGTCGATCAGGGCCAGGTCGCGTGAGCCCAGGCTGAGGCGCTGCCAGGAGCGGAGTGCGGTTCCTGCCGGCGGCGGCGTCGGTGGCCGCAGCAGGTGCGGGCCACTCCTGGTCAGCCCGAACGAAACGGGCCAGCTGCCGGCCACGCCGTCGCCCGAGCGGAAGCCCGCATAACGCACGTACAAGGCGGCGTAGGCCGATCGCAGCAGTGCGCCGAACTTGCCGGCCGCCGCCACCGTGAGTGGGTTGGTGGCGGTGCGCACATAGGGGTAGCTGAGTTCCTGGCTGCCCTCGGCCGGGTAGCGCACGGCGAGTGGCCGACGGGGGTGCGCGCGGTCGAACTGGACCACCGCCTGCTCGGTGGTGATGGTCACCGGCGCGGAGGTGGCACCGGCCCTGGGCAGCGGCGCCCAGGTGGCCAGCGGCGCCAGCGGCGGGTGGCCACCCACCGGCTCGACCTGGACATGCACGGCGAAGCCAGCGAGCGCCGCCCGCGCGGCAGCCCGCCGGCCGGAGAGCCGCCGGAGTTCGGTGAGCGCCACGAGGCCCGTTGCGCTGGTGGCGGGGTCGGGGATCTCGACGTGCAGCCCGAGCGCGGAGGCCGGGCCACCAGCACCCTGGGGGAGCAGGAACTTCCAGCTGACCGAGCTGCCGAAGACGGGCGCCAGGGCGGCGGCCGGCCGCGGCATCACGATGACCAGCGCCGTTCTGGCGAGTGTGATGCCGGTTGGCCGGGCGCGCCCGGCGCCGGCCGCTGCCCGGCTGGCGAGCCCCGGCCACAGGCTCGAATCGGGAACCCAGGCGTCCGGCTGCGGCCCGTGCCGGGGGATTGTTCCCGCGAGTTGCGCCGCCACCGTCCCCGGCGCCCCGGTGGTGACCGCGACCTGAACGCAGCGGCCGCTCACCTGCCGGTGCAGGCCGTTGAAGTACCGGCCGAGGTGGCGGACAACCGGGCCGATGTCGCTGGACGTGGTCACGTGCACGACCACCGCATGGCTGGTGCAGGCTGCGCGTGCGACGACGGCCCGGGCGCCGAGCGCGAGCAGGAAGCTGACGGCGATGGCAGCCGCGAGGCCGGTCAGCGCGGCTGTGCGCGTCCGGCGCTTGCGCTCCGGGCGGTAGTTGCGGCCCCGCGTGCTCCGTCCAGCGTTCACGGCATCTCTTAGCGAAAGGGCCGCGGCGCACCGGCAACAGACCGCGGCTCCCCGTTGCGGGAGCCCCGCAAGCCCGGCGGCGGCGTCCCGGGGCGCCACGCCTGCTGGGTCTTCGCGGGCACGACTGTAGCGGACCGGGGTGTGGTATGACGCCGATTGCCCTTTTCGGCCGCAGGATGCTCTGCGGGGCCGGGGCCTCAGCTCCGCCCGGCCCGGCGCCTCAGCTCCGCCTGGCCGGACGCGACCCGCGAGCCGGCCAGACTGGGCGGGTGACCGACGTCATCCGGGTGGACGACCCTGGAGATCCGCGGCTGGCCGATTACGTGCGCCTCACCGACTCGTCCCTGCGCACGAGCCTGGAGGCGGCGCACGGTCTGTTCGTGGCCGAGGGGGAGAAGGTGATCACGCGCGCGGTCGGTGCCGGCTACCCGGTGCGTTCGCTGCTGGTGACCCCGGACCGGATGGCCGGCCTCGCCGACCTGGCCAGAACGTGTGCCTGCCCGGTGTACGTGACCCCGCACGATGTCGCGGAGCGGATCACCGGTTACCGGGTGCACCGCGGCGCGCTGGCGTCGATGGCCCGCCGGCCGCTGCCCGGGGTGGGTGAGGTCGTGGCGGGCCACAGCCGGATCCTGGTGCTGGAGGATCTCGTCGATCACGGGAACGTGGGAGCGATCTTCCGGTGCGCCGCCGCGCTCGGGGTGGGGGCGGTGGTGCTGGCGCCCCGGTGCGCGGACCCGCTCTACCGCCGCGCGGTCAAGGTGTCGATGGGCGCGGTCTTCGCCATCCCCTATGCGCGGATGACCGACTGGTACGGGGGCCTCGCGGCCCTGCGCGCGGCGGGCTTCCGGCTGCTCGCGCTGGTCCCCGATCAGTCCGCGGCCGCCCTGGACCGGGTGGCCCGGCTGGCGGCGGCCGGCCGGGTCGCGCTCCTGCTCGGCTCGGAAGGCGACGGCCTGTCCTCCCGCTGGCTGCGCGAGGCCGACGAGAGCGTCTGCATCCCGATGAGCCCACAAGCGATGGCGCTCGGGGTGGACTCGCTGAACGTGGTCGCCGCGGCGGCCGTCGCCTGCCACGCGCTGCTGCGCGGGGCCAGCTGACCCGGTGCCGGGCCAGCGCCGTCAGCGAGGGCTCAGGGCCTGATTCTCCTGGCGGCGAAGTACTCGGAGGACTCCTTGCGCCAGAGCAGCACGACGGCGCCCAGGCCGATCAGCCAGACCAGCACCGCGAACAGCACACTGATCGAGGCGGAGCCCCGGATGAGGTTGATGACCAGCCCCAGGGTGTTCAGGGCGAACAGGACCGTGGCCGTGATCCGCGCCCAGCCCTGCCCGGCCCGGTTCGCCCATGCCATCAGCAGCCACAGGCCGAGGGTCACCACGTATTCCACGACGGCGGCGACGGCGAGCTGGTGCGCCTGCGCCGCGGTGTAGGTGGAGTTGTTCCGGATGGCCGTTTCGATGGTGTGCAGGGTCGCCACGGTCACGATCAGGGTGATGGCGGTCAGCGCCGCGCCCACGTACATGAGGAGGACCGCTGTCCGCACGGGGCGCGGTGGCGTGGGTCGGCTTGACTCGGGCGGCATCTCGCCACCCTGCGGGTAAGGCTGGTACATGTCGGCTCCTCACCAACTCCGGCGAGCGTGCCGAACGGATGCTCGTGGTTCACCGGGACGGCCGCGCACCGAGCCTAGTCGCGCCATTCCTCCTTGGCCAGGTACCCGCCTCCGGGACGGGTACCCGCCTCCGTGAGCAGTACCTGATGATCACCCACGCCAGGTGCGAGCGGGTGCCAGCGGGGGGCCGCCGGCTGCGCGCGGGTGCCCGCGGGGGGCGCCGGGGGCGCGGCGGGTGCACGCGGGGCCGTCGGATGCCCGCGAATCAGATGGGCGGCCGCAGCAGCGCCCAGACGACCTTCCCGCCCTCATCGAGAAGGTGCCAGCCCCACCGCACGCTGCAGGCCTCGACCACGTTCAGCCCGCGGCCGCTCTCCGAGGTCGGCTCCGATTCGCGCAGCACCGGAATGTCGCTGCCCGGGTCGGTCACCATGCACATCATGAAGGGGGCCTGGGCGAGCAGGCGCAGCCGGATGCAGTGCTCGCTGACCAGGTTGCGGGCGGAGGGGACGCCATGCCGCAGCGCGTTGGTCACCAGTTCGGAGACGACGAGCTCGGCCACGTCGGCGAGGGCGCGCATGTCCCAGTCCAGCAGCGTGGCCTGGGTGAAGTCGCGGCCGGTCTTGACCGACTCGGGCCGGGGCCTGAGCAGGCACGTGGCACTCGGCTGAGCCAGTGGGTAGTCCGTGCCCGTCGCCGCGGGCTGTGTCGGCAGCAGGCCGCTCACCTGGCGCATTCCCTGGGGTGCGCTTGCCGCGAGGAAGCCAACGCGGCTCACGCCGCCGGCGTCCATCGTCGCTCGCGAGGCCGCCCAGTGTGCGGTCATCGGCTTCCCGTCTTCATTGCTGGCAGGTGATCGCTGGCATGTGAGTCGTGCACTGGCTCCGCAAGCGCTATCATCCCCTGTGTACCGTGCAGACGCAAGGCCGGATGCACGTGCAGATGAAACTGTTAGGTGCACGTGCGCGGCTGGGGAAGCCCCACGAAGGACTTGCCCAGGCCGCTGAAGCGGGGAGCTGAGGGGAGCCGAGGTGATATCAGCGCAGCCGGGCAGCGGCCCGACCGTCCTGCGCATTCTCCTGGGCTCCCAGCTGCGCATGCTGCGCGAGGTGCGCGGAATCACCCGCGAAGAGGCGGGGTACGCCATCCGCGCATCCGGCT